>Ga0068863_100002369_pt1 | contig 18753 bp, 12 predicted proteins | sample KBSSwiS62_FD_66596 | JGI IMG/M metagenome (GOLD analysis project Ga0068863, IMG submission 66596) | Switchgrass rhizosphere microbial communities from Kellogg Biological Station, Michigan, USA - KBS Switchgrass S6-2 | ecosystem: Host-associated > Plants > Roots > Rhizosphere > Soil ...
CTGGCCGAACAGTAGGGTCGAACGGGTGAATGCTCGCATCGGCGTCGTGTTTCGCCCTGACTTTCATCCCGACACGCTACGAGAAACGGCAGCGGCCGCCGATCGCGCAGGCGTCGCCGAACTGTGGCTGTGGGAGGACTGTTTCCTGCAGGGCGGCATTGCTGCGGCGGCGGTCGCGCTGGCGTCGTCCGAAACGCTCACGGTCGGCCTCGGTGTGCTGCCTGCACCGCTGCGCAACGTCGTGACCACTGCGATGGAGATCGCCACCCTCGAGGCGATGTTCTCGGGACGGATACGGGTCGGCATTGGGCACGGAGTCCAGGACTGGATGCGGCAGGCCGGCGCCGCCGTGGCGTCGCCACTAACGCTGATGCGCGAGTACGTCACAGCATTGAGCGATCTGCTGTCGGCACGGTCGGTCACCGTCGAGGGCCGATACGTGCGACTTGCCGATGTGCGGTTGGATTGGCCTCCGCAACAACCGGTTCCGGTGCTGATCGGCGGAACAGGGCCGAAGACACTGACGTTGGCAGGTGAGATCGCTGACGGAGTGATTCTCGACTCGCGATACACCGCGACCACGGTGCGGGATGCGCTTGGTCACGTGACGTCTGGTCGCGCCGGCCGTGATGACACGGCCTTCAGCACGGTGTTGTTCCTGGCATGTGGCGCGGCTCAGGTGGCGGAATCGGTGGGGCCGTTTCTAGCTGCGGGCGTTGACACCCTCGTTTTTCAGCCGGCCGGGCCGCAGACCGATATGCCTGAATTGATTGCGGCCACAGGCGAGGTCGCAGCGGCTATGCAGTGATCAGTCGGGTGTCGTTGTTTCCCAAGCGGTCTCGTGCTGAGCGGACCGCCCCGATGCCGGCCACGGTCACCAACACGATGGCCACATAGCCCGTCGCCGCGAGATGCTGCCCGAGGATTAGCCAGCCCGCTACCGCGGCCACGACCGGGGACAGACATGTCAGGATCGCAAATGTCTCCGGCGGCAGCCTGCGCAGCGACATCAACTCCAGCGAGTAGGGGATCACCGACGACATCACCCCGACCGTTACCCCCAGCCCCAGCACCTGCCATCGCAGGGCGGCGTCCGGATCGACCGCGACTACCGCAAACGGCGCCGTCACGACCGCGCCGATCGCCGTCGCGACCGCCAACCCGTCGAGCCTGGGAAAGTCGGCGCCCGCGCGCGCGGTGGCCAGGATGTAGCCCGCCCAGCTGAGCCCGGCACCCGCGGCGAAGCCGAGGCCGACCGGGTCGAGATGACCAACCCGGACCCCGGTGAGGCTGAGCAGTGCGACCCCGAGCAGCGCGAGCAGCGCCCACACCCAAGCCGACTTGCGTCGGCTGACGATCACGGAAAGCGCAAGCGGGCCAAGGGCTTCAACGGTGACCGCGACACCAAGAGGGATACGGGTCAGCGAGATGTAGAAGCACGCATTCATCACCACCAAGGCGGCGGCCAGGGCGACAGCAGACAACCACGCCCGGCGCGATAGCCCGCGCAGTCGGGGGCGCACCGCCACGCAGAGAATCACCCCGGCGACAAGAAGCCGCATGAACACCGCCCCGACCGGGCCGAGCGCCGCGAACAGGCCAACGGCGAACGCTGCGCCAACCTCCTGGCTGATTGCGGCCACCACCACCAGCAGCGCTGGACCAATTGGTGACCGTCGGTGCACGGAACCGACGTTAGCCTCAATGGATGGGGGCGGGGGTGGCCGGTGTCTGCGTGCTGGTTTGGCTGGCGGCGCTCAGCGTGTACGACGTCAGGGTGCGTCGGCTGCCGAACTGGTTGACCATGCCGGGCGCCGCGGTGATCCTCACCATGGCAGCGATACATGGGCGCGGGGTCCCGGCGGTCGTCGGCGCGGTCGCGTTGTTCGCCGTCTACGCCGTCGTGCATCTGGTGTCACCAACGGCTATGGGCGCCGGCGACGTGAAGTTGGCACTCGGCATCGGCGCGCTCACCGCCGCCTTCGGCAGCGACGTCTGGCTGCTTGCCGCGGTTGGCGCGCCGCTGCTGACCACGGGCGTGGCCATCGTGATGCTCATCCGCCGTTCGGAACACACTGTGCCGCATGGCCCTTCGATGTGTGTGGCGGCGGTGATGGCCACCGCGTTGGCCGTGCTCTAAGCCGACGAGGACGGTTGCGCCGACTCGTCCGCCTCGCGCAGCGGCTGGTCGGCATGCGCACTGGCCTGGCCGAAGCTGGGCAATCCGGTCGGTCCTGGCGCAGCCGCGGCCGTCTCATGGAGCGGCGCGGTTGGGCGTGAATCGCCGTAGTCAAGGTCGGCGTAATCGCCTTGCTGAGAAGGGCGTTGGGTGCGCTGTGCGCGCGCCGATGCGCGCGCGTCGCCATACGCCTGGCCGTACCCGGCGCGCTGGGTCTGCTCCTGAGGCGGTGGCTGCGATTGCTGGCTGTAGTAGCTGCGCACGGCCTGGTTGTAGTAGTCGACGTAGGCGTCGTACCCGCCGGTGTCGGACTGCTTGGCGGCTTTGGGCGCCAGCAGAAGCGCAGCCACCGCCGCCGCCGACTGCAGCGCATTGAGCACCACGATCACCGTCAACGGCCAGCCGCGGTCCGCGCCCGCGAGAACATTCGACAGCGCGTCGAGAAAACCCATCGTGGCCAACACCGCGATCGCAAGGGACAGCGGCTGCTGTTTGGCCAGCAGGCCCAGCATCGCGCAGAGCGCAGCGAGTGCGGCAAACCGGACATCCCATCCGAGGGGCTCGGGCCCGTTTGCGAGCGGGCCGAAGGTGAATACATAGCTGGCCAACCCGAGCACCGCGACCGCGACGAAAAGATTTCGTGGCAGCGGGCTTTCGGCATCCCGCCGTTGGCTGGGATACGCAGGTTGATAGGGCGAGTGGTAGTCGCGAGTTCCTGGCGAATACACCACGCTCATCAAGGTAGCGCACCGGCGGCCGATCAGTCGATGCAGTTGGCCGACGCCTTGATGTACCGCATTTCGTCATCCGTGGCGACCATGGTCACGACCGCGGATCCGGCCCGCGTGCTCACCTTAACTGTGGCATCTTCCAGCGAAACCAATTCGAGTGCTACATCGGCAGCCGAGGACACCGCTGTATTCGGTGCGGCGACAACAATACTGGTGACTCCCGCGCGCACTGGGCGGTCGGGAACGCCGTCGAACATCTCGATCGAGTAGTTGCGCTCTGACCCGGCTTGAATGGCGCCCCGGTTGAAGTCGGAGACCCACAACAGGTCGTGATCGTTGACCTCGTCCACCATGGCGCGCCACAGGCCGGGGCGGCGGCTGTGCACCAGCACTCGCGCGCCAAGGGCCAGCGACCGCACCACCGCTTGCTGGGCCAGATGCAAGGTGCCACTGATTTCGACTCGGCCGATCTGCGGGCCGAACAGCGGGAGCGCGACGGCGCGGCCCTCATCGTCGGCACCGATGACCTGACCGCAGCCGGATGCCGGCACCGCGAGTTCACGCAGCGCGGTGTCGCGACGACCGTAGGCCCAGCGCTCGACCGGTCGGGACGGTTCCGAAATCGGCAGGCTGCAGGCGAGTGCTGAGAATTGGTACCCCCGCAAGTGGATGAGTCCGGGCAGGTTGACCGGCACGCCGAAGTCGCTGTCGAATCTGGCGAGGCCGCGAATCTTGACGAGATCCGGATCATCATCGGCGCGCAGCGAGAGGCACACCGTCGTGGAGTAGCTGGGCACCGTCCACAGCACCCCGAGTCCCGCGGTGGTGAGCATCTCGGTCTCGACCGCGAAGCTGCACAGCCGAAACCGACCGTCCCGACACATATCCCACGTTTCCTCGAGCGTTGTGAGGTTGACGCCGTCGCTGAGCTGGTTGGTGGCAAGTGCGATTCCGCTGGCGCCGAGGATCCGCGGCCTCAGTCCCGCTTCGGTGAGCCGGTTTGCGACGCGGCGAGTCGCAGTCGTGGCGGTCCGCAGGATGCCGTCACGACCACCGCCACGGCGACGGACCGCGTCGGCGCACCGCGACGGGTCGAACCGGATAGCGATCCACACGCTGCGCTGTGCGATGGCGGGCAGCGGCCCGAGGACGGCGTCGTAAACGGCCGCCATGGCGGTGTGGCCCGAGGAACGCGCGCCCTGGCTGATGACGTCGATGGAATCGAGCGTGATGTCGAACTGCTGCAGGCACTCGACAAGTGCCTGCACCGGCACGACTTCCCCGGAGACGGTCGTGCCGGGTTCCATCACAGTCAACGCCTGCGGGTTCTCGTCGATCTTGATGAGTGACAGCAGGGTTGCGCCGTCCCACCGGAATCCGATCTGCGCGCCGTCGGCCGTCGGCACATCGAAGGGCTCTTCGGATTCGGGCTCACTCCCACGTCGGCGCCGATCCCACGCGAATCCCAGGCGCGCAGCGATTGACCGCGGCAACGTAGTACCGTGCACTCGCGTCACGAGCAGCAAAGCGACTGCGAGCCCGACCGCGGCGCCCTGCCAGCCTGGTGTGCGTAGGTAGAGCGCGACCGCAACGCCGACCGCGGCGACCAGCTCGACGATCAGCAGGTCGATCAACGGCAGGAACCGCTGCCCGCCGATGTCGATGTTGGTGCGCAATTGACCAACTGGCGCATCATGATTCACTTGACGTGACACACCCTTTCGGTGCACGCCTCTGCCGATGTTGATGGGAGCGGTTATGCCAGCGCAAGTTACCACCCGCGCGCAGGTCAACGGCTACCGGTTCTTGATCCGGCGCCTCGAGCACGCGCTCATCCGTGGCGATTCGCGAATGATTCACGACCCCATGCGCGGCCAGACACGTGCGCTGATCGTGGGTTTGGTCATCGCCATCGTCATCACCGGCGGCTGCGGTGTAATGGCGTTTTTCAAACCCGCGCCCAACATGGGCGACGCACAGATTCTGCTGAGCAAGTCCAGCGGTGCCGCTTTCGTTCGCATCGGCGATCGTGTGCATCCCGTGCTGAACCTCGCATCTGCCAGGTTGATCGTCGGTAAGAACGACAGCCCCAAGGATGTTGACGACAAGTTTCTCAACACGGTCCCGCGCGGCCCGATGGTCGGCATCGTCGGCGCACCGGCCAGCATTCGCGGCGCGGACAACCTGTCGATGTCGTCGTGGACGGTGTGCGACGCATGGCAGACACCGGGCGTTACCGAGACCACCGGTATGGCCACGCTGCAGACCACGGCGTTGGCCAACGATCCGGTGCTCGACGGCGACATCCGCGCTGCCGACCCGGCGCAGGCGATCCTCACCGAAGTCGGTGGTAGGACGTATCTCGTCTACGACGGTGTTCGCGCGCCGATCGACCTGTCGGATGTGGTGGTAGTCAACGGACTTCATCTTCAGGGCGCACCACTGCGGCCTATGTCGTTGGGACTTCTCAATGCGTTTCCGCTGGTTGATCCGATCACGCCGGTGACCATCGACGGTGTGGGGGAGCCCAGCGCGGTCGTGGGGGCGGATTACGCGATCGGATCGATCGTCAAGACTGTCGACTCCCGGGGACAGCAGCTCTACGTCGTCCTGCGCGACGGGCTGCAGCGCATCTCGGACGCGACAGCGGACATCATCCGGTACGGCGATCCTGACGCAGTGCGAGCCTCAGCGCGTGAGATCGCCCCTGCGACCGTGGCTTCAGTGCCTATCGTGCACCAGCTGCCGGTCGATCACTATCCCGCAGTGTCGCCCCAAATCGTGTCACCCAAAACGGATCCGGTGGTGTGCATGGGTTGGCAGCGCACCACCGCCGCGGCACAGGCGACGGTGCGCCTGATCGTCGGGAACAAGCTGCCTGTGCCGGCGGGGGCCGAGGCAGTGCGGCTGGCCACCGCCGACGGCAACGGTCCCGGACTGGACTCGGTCTACATGACGCCGGGCGCCGGCGAATACGTCCAGGCCACCGGCATTGAGCCCGGCAGCCAGTCGACGGGTCCGCTGTTCTACGTATCGGATACCGGATTGCGTTACCACATCAAGGATTTGCCAACAGCGGACGCGCTGGGCGTCTCGGGGGTCAAGGCCCCCGGTCAGCAATCCGCCACGGCGCAGTTAGCCCCATGGCCGGTGTTGTCCCTGTTGCCGGCGGGTCCCGAACTGTCGCAGGAGGCCGCCCTGGTCGCACACGACGGCGTCGCGCCGGATCCCAACAGCGTCGCGGTGCCCCGAAGTTAATTGCGCTGCCGTCAGATTCGCACCGCCGAGACTGTAACCACGCAGGTCGGTACTCGAAGTTTCGCTACTGGAATACAGTTTCGGCGAACTAGTCAGATTCGCAGCTCGCGAAAATACGCATAGAGCCGCACGATCCAGAAGCACAGCGGAAACAGTGACGCCACGGCGATGTACTCGAGAATCTCCACCCGACGCCGCAACACCGGTGAAAACTCCAGTCGCGGTGCGACCAGCCCGCAGGCCACGACCAGCGCCAGCAGAACAATCAGCGTGACGACAGCGCGCGCCTGCCAGCCTTCCACGTACAGCCCGGTTTTGACGATGATGGCAATTGCGATCACGAGGCCGCTGCCGATCAGAGTGGCCGATTGCACCACGTCGTGGTGGGACCTCCCGCGAAGGCAGAGGACGGTTGCCACTGCCACCGCGAATGCCGTTCCCTGCCAGAAGAATCCGTCGCTGACGTCGACGGCAAGGTAGCTGCCGGCCACCGCAGCAAGCGCGGCGGCGACGAGGATCCCGGTGAGATACTCGTTCGCTCGTCGCACCCGTTGGATCAAGCCTTCCTCTGTCGGGATGATCTGCTTGCCGACCGCGTTGACGCCTTCGACCGTGGTGCCGCCCTGTGTTTCGATGTCGTCGAGCGGTTCGCCCGCGGTGGGTACCCGAGGAATTGGCAGCTTCGACAACAGGATGGTCACCCGCGGTGCCATGTAGACCACGATGACGGCGACGGTCGCGAGCAGCGCGCCCACCGTTCGCGGCGGCGGATCCCACAGCAGGTTCCCCGTTGCGCTCGCCGCGCCGAATACGCAGGCGGCAATGATTCCCGTGTTGAGGGTCCGGCCCGCGCCCGAAATCAGCAGCACCAGAAGCGCGCTCAGGGCGGTCAGCGCAAAGGCCATCGGCAAGGACGTCGCCCCGAATCCATCGGGCACCACGTACAGCGACCCGGCGAACAGCAACGGTGCGGCTACGGCAGCGACCCATGCGGAGCGCTGTGCGGCGGGTGGCCGGTAAGCCATCGCGCAGGCGAACACCATGCCCAGCGCTCCGAGTCCGAGCACCGACGCGGGCACTATGGGGTCACCGGCCCAACGCGGCAGCAGCGCGGCGAGCGTGACTGTCGCGGCCAGACCAACGCCAAAAGCCGTCAATGTGGCGGCATTGCCCGTCAGCCAGCCGCCGACGGTCGCGTCGTCGCGGGCCGAGACGTCATCGACATCGTCGAACAGCGGCGCGCTGACCGGTTGCCCGGCCTCCAGGATCATCAGCAAGTCGCCGTCGTAGATGCCGGCTTCGCTCAGCGAACGGTTCGGGTCGATCGGTTCGCCGCCCAGTCGTGCCAGTGTCCATTTACCTTCGCCGTCGTCAAATACCTGGTCGGCGAGGGACTCTCGCAGAGCGGTCTGTTCGTTCGCTATATCGATGACATCGTCGATGTAGTCGGAGATAGAGACGTTGGCGGGCAGCCCAACATCTATGCTGAGTCCTCCGACGACCAACGTCAGTCGGCTCAGTTCGTGTTCTGACTCGGCATCGGAATCCAGTCCCGACAACGACGGCGGTACAGTCAAACGCAGTCGGTCTCCTGCGCAAAGGGATTGCTCGGCAGTGTCATTACTCAGGACAATACCGAGCGCGACCGCGACGTTGGTCTCGGAATCTTTCGGGGAGTGACGGTTGAACACGCAGGGTTTCGTGCGCCGCCTCCGGGTGGTGCCGCCGAGGATGCCCGGTGGCGAAGTGAATCTGGCTGCGCCACCCGAGGTTCCGCGCGCCATCCCGGGAAACCTGGCTATGCGGCTCATGCCGTTCGTCATGATTGTCGCCGTCGTCGGCATGATCGCTCTGATGGTTACGGTCGGCGGCCGCGACCTGACCAGAAACCCGATGTTCCTGATCTTCCCGATGATGATGGTCATGTCGATGGCGGGCATGTTCATGGGTGGTGGTGCCCGCACCGGCAAAGCCGCCGCGGAACTCAACGAGGAACGCAAGGACTACTTCAGCTATTTAGCGAATCTGCGCGACGAGGCCGATGAGACCGGCAGCCAACAGCGCACCGCGCTGGAATGGAGTCATCCTGATCCTCGCGCGCTCACCGATGTGGTGGGCACTCGCCGCATGTGGGAGCGTCGGCCTACCGATGCGGACTACTGCCATGTGCGTGTCGGTGTTGGAACCCACCGGCTTGCCACCCGGCTGCTCGCCCCGGAGACCGGGCCGCCCGAGGACCTCGAACCGGTGTCCACCGTGGCGCTGCGCCGCTTCGTCAAGACGCATTCTGTCGTGCATGCGTTGCCGACGGCGGTGTCGATGCGAGCGTTCCCGACCATCACGTTCGAGGGCGACCGCAAACTTGCACAACAGCTGGTCCGCGCAATGGTGCTAGAGCTGTGCACTTTTCATGGACCCGACCATGTACAGATAGCGGTCGTGACGGCGAACCCAGACGGTGACAACTGGAGCTGGGTGAAGTGGTTGCCACACGCCCAGCACGCCGCGGCGCGCGATGGAATGGGTGCGGTGCGCCTGCTGTTCCCGACATTGGAATTACTGGAGACCTCGCTCGCGGCCGACCTCGGCGAGCGCGGCCGGTTTACTCGCAACGCGCAGCCGACCCCGGGGCTGCGACAGCTGGTGGTGGTCCTCGACGACGGATACGTCACCGGTGACGAGCGGTTGGTGACGGACGCCGGTCTCGACAGCGTCACGCTGCTCGACCTCAATGGTCCTCGGGACGGCGCGACCGCGCGACGCAGCCTGCAGTTGGTGGTGGAGGGCGACGACGTCGCGGCCCGCACCGCCGTCGGTGTCGAGCGGTTCGCTACCCCCGATGCGATCACAATCGCCGAGGCGCAGACTGCTGCGCGCCGCATCGGCAGGTTCCGCCCCGCCAATGCCGCCCACATCGTCAGTCTGGAAGCTGACTCGCGTGCGGCGGACCCGGGGCTGATGGCGCTGCTCAAGATTCCAGACGCGGCCGAGATCGAGCCGGAACAGGTTTGGCGGCCACGCTCACCGCGGGAACGCCTGCGAGTGCCGATCGGTGTCACACCCACCGGCCAGCCGCTCGAACTCGACATCAAGGAATCCGCTGAGAACGGTATGGGACCGCACGGGTTGTGCATCGGGGCAACGGGTTCCGGGAAATCGGAATTCCTGCGCACATTGGTGTTGTCGATGATCACCTCACATTCACCGGAGGCGCTCAACCTCGTGCTCGTCGACTTCAAGGGCGGGGCCACGTTCCTTGGACTCGAAGGTGTCGCGCATATCGCGGCCATCATCACCAACCTCGAGGACGAGTTGACGATGGTCGACCGCATGCGCGATGCGCTTGCCGGTGAGATGAACCGTCGTCAGGAGCTGCTGCGATCCGCGGGCAATTTCACGAATGTCGGGGAATACGAGCGAGCGCGTGCCAACGGTGCGGATCTCGATCCGCTGCCCGCCCTTTTCATCGTGGTGGACGAGTTCTCGGAGTTGCTTTCGCAGAAGCCCGATTTCGCGGAGCTGTTCGTGATGATCGGTCGCCTGGGCAGATCGCTGCACATCCATCTGCTTCTTGCCTCACAGCGATTGGAGGAGGGTAAGCTTCGCGGGCTGGACTCTCACCTGTCCTATCGGATCGGTCTCAAGACGTTCTCTGCCGGCGAATCGCGCAGTGTGCTTGGCGTGCCCGACGCCTATCACCTGCCCAGCGTGCCCGGCTCGGCATTCCTGAAATGTGATGCTTCAGAACCAATTCGGTTCAACACCAGCTACGTCTCTGGGGAGTATGTCAAGCCCCGGGCAGCGGCGCGGACCGGGCGCAGCTCAGCGCTGGGCGCCCTTGCGCCCAAACTGTTCACGGCCGCCGTGGTGAAGAAGGACCCAGCGCCAGCGTCGCCTGTAGAGCTGCGCGTCGCGGAACCGGAACCAGCGCAACCGTCAGGGCCGACCAAGACCACGGTGCTCAATATGGTGGTGAGCAAGTTGCGGGGCCATGGCCTGCCGGCGCACGAGGTGTGGCTGCCGCCGCTGAATGAGAGCCCTGCCGTCAACGATTTATTGCTGGATGCGGAATGGCAAGCGCCACAGAACATCAACGGGCAACTGTGGATGCCGATCGGTGTGGTGGACCGGCCCTATGACCAGCGCCGCGACGTCTTGACCGTCGACCTGTCCGGTGCGCAGGGCAACCTCGCGGTCGTCGGGGGACCGCAGTCGGGTAAATCGACGGCGCTGCGCACACTGATCCTGAGCGCGGCCGCCACACACACTCCCGAGCAGTTGCAGTTCTACTGCCTGGATTTCGGCGGCGGCACGCTCACCAGCTTGGCGAAGCTGCCGCATGTCGGTGGGGTGGCCGGGCGGATGGACTCCGATGCCATCCGGCGCACCGTCGCCGAAGTTGCGGGGGTGTTGCGCGCCCGCGAACAGAGATTCCGTGACCTCGGCATCGAGTCCATGCGCGATTTTCGGCAGCGCAAGGCGGAGTTGGCCAAGCTGTCGCCGGAGATCGCAGCACAGGATCCGTTGAGCCAGGACAACTTCGGCGACGTGGTGCTGGTCGTTGACGGGTGGGCGTCGATCAAGAGTGATTTCGAGACCCTCGAACCGACGCTGCAGTCGCTGGCGATCCAGGGCCTGTCCTACGGTGTGCACCTGGCCATCTCGGCGTCACGCTGGATGGAGATCCGTCCCGCCGTGAAGGACATGTTGGGTACCCGCATCGAGTTGCGGTTGGGCGACCCGATCGACAGCGAAGTGGGCAGGCGCACAGCCGAACTGGTGCCGATCGGGCGGCCGGGCCGGGGCATCAATTCCGAGAAACTGCACATCCTGATCGCGTTGCCGCGGCTGGATTCCAGTTCCGCCGTTGACGATCTGCCTGCCGGCGTGGCCACTGCGGTGGAGGCGGTGCGTGCGCATTACGACACGCGGGAGGCGCCGCGCGTGCGGATGCTGCCGCACGACGTCGACCGCGATGCGGTCATCCGCGCCGCCCAAGAGCTGGGAAAGCTGAGCAAGTCGCGTATCGCGATCGGGATCAACGAGGACGAACTCGCCCCCGTTGTAGTCGATTTCGATGCACAACCGCACTTGGTTGCCTTCGCCGACGGTGAATGCGGTAAGACGGGGCTGCTGCGCAACATCGCCGCCGGGGTGATGGAACACGCCTCGCCCGCTGAAGCCAAGATCATCCTGGTGGACTTCCGCCGCTCGATGTTGGGAGTCATCGGCGACGAGTATCTGGGTGGCTACGCCACTGCGCCGCAGTCGTGTGCCGAGCTGATGACCGCGCTGGCCAACGCCCTCAAGGATCGGCTGCCGCCCAACGACATCACCCAGCAGCAACTCAAGGAGCGATCGTGGTGGTCGGGCCCTGACCTGTTCGTGATGATCGACGACTACGACCTCATCGGCGGTGGCTCGCTGAATCATCCGCTGGGCCCACTGGTGGAGTATCTGCCGCAGGCCCGCGACATCGGTTTGCGTGTCATCGTGACCCGTCGCAGCGGCGGCGCGGGCCGGGCGATGATGGATCCGATCATCGGGCGGTTGAAAGACTTGTCCTGCAACGGTTTGGTGATGAGCGGTAGCAGGGAGGAAGGCGGGCTATTCGGCGGGTATAGAGCGACGGCGATGCCGCCAGGGCGCGGGATGCTGGTATCCCGCAGCATGAAGAGCGGCGTCATTCAGTTGTCCAGGATGCCGGACCTGTGACGGGCGTCAGCGAACTCCGGACGCTGCAGGTGGTGCCTGCGGCACCCGAACAGATTCGGGTGTCGGTGTTAGGCGGGCACACGCAGCTTGACATCGCCTTGCCGGCCGACGTCCCAGTGGCCGCCTTCCTGCCGGAATTGACGGAGCTGGTTCGCTCGCGCGACGCCCGCCGCGATGACGACATCGCCGCTCGTGACGAGAGGCGCACCTTCTGGGTGCTCAGTCGCATCGCCGGAGGCGGGGCATTGGCACCCAGCGAAACGCTGCGCACCGCAGGCGTTTCCAACGGCGACCTGTTGCGGATCTCCGCACGGCGCGCCTTATCGCCGCCGATGCTGCACGACGATGTGGTCGACGCCGCCGCCCGGCTCAACAGGGCGGCCTACGCGGCGTGGAATCCGGCCGCGGCCAAGGTGATGGCCTTCGCGGGGGTGTGGCTCAGCGCGGCGGTGTGGGTGTTGTTCCTGATGGCCGACGGGCTGGCGGCTCACCGCACTGCTGTCGTCATCGGTGCGGCGGTCACGGCCGTCACGCTGATTGCAGCCGGGGCCGTCGTGCAACGGGTCCTCGGGCTGTCCGATATCGCGACCGCAGCCGGGTGGCCGGCATTGGCGATCGCCACGGCGGTGGCATGGGTGCTGGCGGCGGCGCATGGTGTTGGCGGTGTCGCCGTAGGCTGTGCGGTCATGCTCGTGCTCACGGGCGTGTGCTACCGGGTGATCGGCACGGGTCATTGCGTATACATCGCTGCGGCGGTGATTTTCGCGTTCGGCGGTGTGGCGCTGAGCGCTCGCGCGCTTGGCGTTGGCGTGGAGATGGTGGCAACGATCGCGACGGTCGTCGCGCCACTCGGCTGTGTGGCCGTGCCGAGGTTGACAGCTTGGCTCGCACGCTCGCCAAGACCCAAAGCGCAGAAGGACCGCGGTACCGACGATCCTTTCAGTGCGCCGGATGTGGCCAGTTCCGGCTCCGCGATGCCCAGCGCGGAGCAGGTGTGGGCTCGGGTTCGTGCAGTCCAACTGACCCGCGCCGGGATGCTCGCCGGACTGGCAGTCGTCGTGGTGGTCGGTGCCGCGGTGCTGCTGCGTGCCCGAACAGAGTTGTCCACCTTGGTCCTTGCGCTGACGTGTGCCGCAGTCCTTGCGCTGCGCGGCCGCGGGGCGCGGACATGGCCGGAGCGAGCCGCGCTTGATGTGCCTGCGTTCGCGCTGACCTTCACCGCGTGTGTGCTGTCTCAATCCGGCACCGCGCCACTACGGCTCGCCGGTCTGGGAGTGTTGGTTGTGATGGCAGTGCTGGCCATCTCTGCGGGTCTCATCGTCAGCCATGGCCGATGGGTATCGATCGCACTCGCGTACCTGGAGTACGTCACGGTGGCTGCGCTTGTGCCGCTGGCGCTATGGCCTCTCGGCGTCTACGACAGGCTGGGACTCTGATGACTGCCGCCAGGCGCTGTGCGTCCACAGTTGGGGCAGTGTTGTTGGTGATCGCGGACGGTATGTTGGCGGCCCCGGCCGCGCACGCGATCGGCCCGCCCGTCGTCGAACCCGGTCCGCCGCCGACCGGGCCGGTCGCCCCGCTGGAGCCGACCAAGCTGAAGGCGATCTGCGGGATACCGACCGGGGTGCTGCCCGCCACCGACTTCACGAAGCAGACAGGCGCGGACGCAATGCTCGATTACCGCTCTGCGTGGAGGTTTTCTCGCGGAGCCGGGCAGAAAGTGGCGGTCATCGATACCGGTGTGAATCGCCATCCGCGACTGCGCATTTTGGAGCCGGGCGGGGATTACGTTTCGAACAGTGACGGGCTGCAGGATTGCGACGCGCACGGCACCCTGGTCGCCGGGATCATCGCGGCCGCTCCTTCCCCCGACGACAGTTTCGCCGGCGTGGCCCCGGACGCGGCGATCCTGTCGATAAGACAGAACAGCGGGGCGTTTGACCTCGCGGGTGCCGGTGCAAACTCTAGCGACGATCCGAACGCGACCTCGACCGGCTACGGCAACACGCAGACGTTGGCACTGGCAATCACCAGGGCAGTGGACCTGGGCGCAACGGTAATCAACTTGTCGGAGGTCGCGTGTGCGCCGGTGGCCGCGGGATTGGACGACGCAGCCGTCGGACGCGCGGTGCGTTACGCATTCGAGCGAAATGTGGTGGTGGTAGCGGCGGCCGGCAACTTCAATACACAAAGCATGTGTAGCGCCCAAAATGCGATGTCCGATCCCAACCAGCCACTGGCAAAGGGTTGGGACACCGTGGGCACCATCGCGAGTCCGGCGTGGTTCGACGACTACGTCCTGACCGTCGGCGCGGTCACCACGTCGTCGGCGCCTGCCGAATTCAGCCTGCACGGGCCGTGGGTTGGGGTCGCCGCGCCGGGGGAGCGAATCACCTCACTGGACTCGAGTGGTCCCGGACTGATCAACGCTCAGCTCGGGCAGGACGGCTTGTCGCCGCTGAACGGCACCAGTTTCGCGGCGCCGTTCGTCTCCGGAGTGGTGGCGCTCATCCGATCCCGCTTCCCCGAGTTGACGGCAGGGCAGGTGATCGAGCTGATCAAACGGACTGCGCGGACACCCGGCGACGGACCCAATCCGGCCACCGGATACGGGGTAGTCGACCCCGTCGCTGCGCTTACTCATCAATTGTCGCCGGCGCACAGCGAACCCCCATCCGACGGCGGAACCCCGATAAGTGGCCCGCCACAACCTGATCCCGGCAACGTCCGGGCCCGCACGATCGTCCTCGGCGTCACCGCGGCCAGCCTCGCGTTGATGGCGGGCGCGCTCGCACTTGCCGCGGCCAGGCGACGCGATCGCTGAACGCTACGTACGATCGGAGACAGGATGATGCCGGAGCCGAAGCCATCGAGCGACCTCGACGAGGTCGAGGCGCGGGCCGCCGCGCTGCAGGAGCGGATGGCAGCACGACGAAGCCGACCGGCCGACGATAGCGAGCCACCCGAACCCGCAGAGCCGGCGGCGCCGCGCCGTTTGCCGCCGCCGCCGTGGCAGGTGCAGACGGCGGGTGTGCCGAGAGACAGCGGCCGTCAGTTCGAGCACGAAGACACTGCACCGCCGCAAACTCAGCGTGCTGCGTATGACGACCTCGACGCTCCCGTAGAAGCCGACGAACCCGCCAACTCGTCCGCGCCGCAACGGGTCTGGTTCGAAGAACCTGAACGGGAGACCTACCCACCGGCCTGGCCACCCGGCCCGCCGCTGCCGCCGCCACCGCCCCCGGGCTGGCTGCCTCCGCCACCCCCACCGGGGTGGCTTCCGCCGGCGCCGCCCGCCGCCTCGCCGGCAGACGTCGGGCCGCCCCAGGGTTTTCGGGTGCCGCCGCCCTCCCTCGACCAGGCTCAGATCGTTGATCGCACCCGTAGCGTGCCGCAGTCGGGATGGCGCCGTGCGCTGCACCGTGCCAGCGGCGGCCGCATCAACCCTGGGGAATCGCGCAAGGAGCGTGAAAGGGAAGATCTGCTCGCGCTGATCCGCCAGCCCATCGCTGGTGACTTCCGCATCGCCGTGTTGTCGATCAAGGGCGGCGTCGGAAAGACCACCACGACACTGGGACTCGGGTCGGCGATGGCGATGGTTCGGTCCGACCGCGTTATCGCGGTCGACGCCAACCCGGACCGTGGCACGCTCGCCGAACGTGTCAGCGACTCATCGACGGAGTCCACCGTGCGCGATCTGCTGTCGGATCGGAACATCGACCGATATGCCGACGTCCGCAGCCACACTCGGATGGCGAGCAGCCGCCTTGAAGTGTTGGCCAGCGAGCAGGAGCCCGCGGTCTCAGAGGTTTTCGGGGAAGCGGACTACCGGCGCACCGTCGACATTCTGCGGCACTACTACAACATCATCCTGACCGATTGCGGCACCGGCATCATGCATTCGGCTATGGCAGGCGTGTTGGACCTGGCACATGCGATAGTGCTGGTCAGTTCACCGGCGATGGACGCTGCGCGCAGCGCGTCGGCCACCCTGGACTGGCTGATGCAGCACGGCCACTCAGCGCTCGTCCGAGAAGCGCATGTGGTGCTGAGTTCTTCGCGGCCGGGATCGGCGGCGATGAACCTCGACAAGGTCTACGAACATTTCCAAGCGCGCTGCCGATCCATCCATCACATCCCGTTCGATCCGCATCTCGCCGAAGGTGCAGACATCGACTTCAGTTTGCTGAATCCGCATACGCTGCAGGCGTATTTGGAGCTGGCTGGTGCCGTCGCGCAGAAGTTTCCCCGGTTACACGGGGGACGGCACCGGCAGTAGGCCGTCGCCTGAAAACTGGCGCGCCCGACAATGTGCTTGCCGATTACGTATCAGGCAAACAACGTTGAAACGCTTGTGCGCCAACGGCATTAATTGTCGCAGCCGTCACCGTAATGCCGAAGTTTGGCAGAATTCCGCAGCACGCAAATAACACGGGCCGCCGCAGCAGATGCATGAGCAACGCATCGGTTTGCCCGGTTGTGCAAGAGAACGCGAAACGAAAGGTCCGCCCGCAAAGTCGACATGTACCTCCATGGGCGAAGTGGGCAATCCTGGTCGCGATGAACGGCGCGGATACTAAATCCCAACGACACGAAGGGATTTCATGAATATTGCTTTGCGGCGGTTTTGAAGTCTGAGACAATAAGTGTCGATTTCCCGTTCGATCTGGCCGCGTCGTCTGGCGCGGCTGTTGTGAGTGAGGCGGTTTGAACAACCCAGAGTGGCGCCATCACATGACCGACGTGCTGGCCCAGGTGCAGGAGCAGATGGCCGACCTCGCGGCCGTGCAGCGAAAACAAGCGGAACTCATCGCGAGCGCCACCGCGGCCGACGGCCTGATCGAGGTGACCGTCAACGCTCATGGACATTTGACGCATACCGTCATCGACGAGACATATCTCGACGAGTTCGAATTCGAGGACCTTGCCGGCCACATCACCGAAGCGACGCAGACCGCCATTCGAAACGCTGCGACACAAGTGCAAGCGATGATGGCACCGATCCTCGAGCGCCGGAAGTCGCTACCCGGCCTGTCCGAAATCATCGATGGTGCACCCGATCTGCGGGATTTCAAGGCGCCCGCGTTCGAATCTTCCGTCGTGGCGGCACGGCGCACAGATCGTGACGGCGACGCCGGCACCGACGAATCCGCATTCCCCACCGTGAGGAGATGAACCGATGGCCGACCCGCTAGGCGTCACGCCGCCCGATCTGCGCGCGACCTCCCAACACCTCAACGACGTCAGCGGCAGGATGAAGGACGTGCTGGCGGCGCTGCGCGAAAAGCTCGGCGGTGAGGGCGCCGCATGGGGCGATGACAAGATCGGGGATCAGTTCACCAAAGGCGACGCTGGCTATCTGGCTCAGCTGAATTGGGTCGGTGGTTCGATCGACGCCAAAACGGGACTGCTTGACTACTACTCCCGGGAGCTGAAGGGCTCCGCGGACTCCTTCGAGCAACAAGACCAGGCCTAGCTTCCGACGCATCGGGTGGCACATCGCCACACCGTTGTTCGCTTATGGACATCGAGATTCCTCCGTGGCTCCAATGGGTGTCGTATCTGGCTGGGGGCGAGTGGCCGCAGGGTAGCGAATCGGGCATGTTTCGCATCGGCGAGCACTTTCACGGTGCGGCCGCCGATCTGGAAGACCTGATACCGGACCTGAATAGCGTCCGCCAAGAGACACTCTCGGTACTGTTCGGGGAGACGGCGCAGGCCGCCGATCAGCAGTTCGCCATGTTGTTCGACGGCGACTACGCGGTGGACAAGCTCGTCAAGGGCATCACGGCGCTGGGCGACATGGCCGGCAATCTGGGCACAGAGATCGAGTACAGCAAGCTGTCGATACTGGTCGGCCTCGCGCTCGCGGCGGTGGAGATTTCCTGGGCGCTGGCCGCCGCCCCCGAGACCTTGGGCGGCTCGCTGTCGACCATACCGATCACCGAAATGCTCACCACCGCCGCCATCCGCCGTCTGGTGGCGCTTGTGATGCGGCGGGTCCTCGCCACGGTGCGCGAAATGCTGACCAAAACAATGGTGAAGCGCCTTCTGCTCGAGGGCGGTGTCGAAGCGCTCCAGGAGCTGGGCTTTGGGTTGGCCCAAGAGGGGATCGTGCAAGGAATTCAGATCGCTGAGGGGCACCGCGACGGCTTCGACGGCGAACGCATTCTCCAAACAGCGAAGGGTTCACTGGTGGGCGGCTTGGCGGGGGGAACTGTCGCCCCCATCGTCGCGCACGGGGTGGGCGGCGCCCGTTCCAAGCTGGGAGCCGCGGTCAAGGGGACGACAGTCTTTTTCTCCGCCGGCGTGGTGGGCGGTGTGGCCGGCGCCGCGGCGGTCGGCGGCGAGCTCAGCCCGGCGTCGATCTTGGGCCCCGCCCTCTTCTCGAGTATCGGCGGTCTGCGCGGCGCCGGCTTGCCGAACGGCCACACCACCGCTTTGAACGTTCCGATTCCCGGTCGACTGCGAGGCTCTGGAGCTCGGCCGACGGGCAGCGATCCCGTGACAGGGCGGCCCCACCCCTCCGCCACACCGTCCAACGGCAGCAACGGCAATGGCCACGCGCCAAGCAGACCCGACGGGGCCTCGGTCTCCGACTCGTCCACCAGCGAACCCGTCGCGCACACGGCGGCGCAAGTGAATGATGGTGCAACACAAGCTGATACGCCTGCACACACGGTGGACCCAACCGCCGACCGCGCCGCCACCGCCGACAACGGGGAGGCCCAGGCCAGCCAACCTGCGACGCACTCCAACGACGGGGGAACTCGGACCGAGGAACCTGCGACGCACGCCAACGACGGGGGAACTCGGACCGAGGAACCTGCGACGCACGCCAACGACGGGGGAACTCGGACCGAGGAACCT
>Ga0068863_100002370_pt1 | contig 18751 bp, 16 predicted proteins | sample KBSSwiS62_FD_66596 | JGI IMG/M metagenome (GOLD analysis project Ga0068863, IMG submission 66596) | Switchgrass rhizosphere microbial communities from Kellogg Biological Station, Michigan, USA - KBS Switchgrass S6-2 | ecosystem: Host-associated > Plants > Roots > Rhizosphere > Soil ...
CGAGGTAGTCGGGCACGCCCATCGCGCCGGTCGGGTTGCCGGCCATCGCGTGGATGCCGCCGTAGGTCGCGCACGTGCCGGCGGCCACCACGGCCAGCGCCTTCGGGGCGAGCCGGTCGAGCCAGGAGGTGAGCGTCACCGGCTGGCCCGTCGCCGGCTCGATGCCGAATCCCGTCCAGTACCCTTCCGGCTTGATCTCCTCGTTGGCGACCGAGCCCTCGATGACGAGGACGAACGGGTCGAGCTCACCGCGCTCGGCCTTGCGGTACCACTCGATGAAGGTGTCCGCGCCCTGCTCCGGCCCCGAATCGAAGTCGATCAGTGGCCAGTGCACGTCGACTCTCGGCAGGCCGGGGAGCGCGCCGAGCACGATCTCCTCGATGCTGGGCTGGGTCGCCGCGGTCAGCGCCACCGAGTCGCCGTCACAGCTGAGCCCCGCGTTGATCCAGAGCAGGTGGATCGGCGCCTGGTCCTCCCAGGCGGGCACCCTGTCCGGCTGTACCCGCTCCTCGGGCTGGATCCGTTCGTCTGACCGCGCGGTGCCCGTCGCGGCGGCGGCGGTGCCCAGCTTGCCCAGCTGCTCGCCGTTGCCTCTCGCCGGGTCCAAGGTCGGAGTCGACACGTCTGCTCACCCCCAGCTGCGGTGCGTGGGTGGGCGGCGCGCGCCGACGCGGCCCCGAGCCGGGCCGGTTGCCGCCCTGCGCGTCGGTCGCTGGTCTGCCTGGCCGGTCGTCTTCCAACCCGCCGGGGCCTCGGCCGGTCTGACCCTGGCCGGCGGCGGTGCTGGAAGAGGCTCACTCCTCCAGCGGCCGGGGGAGGACGGCGATCGCCTCACCCGCGTGTACAAGCACCCAGTCCCCCGGTTGGGCCGCAACAAGCGCGATCCCGACGTCCAGCTCGCCATCGCCTGGGGCACAGGTGGATTCGAGACGAATCACCGCCCGGTCCGCCGCGCGGCGCAGGACCTCGCCGCGCAGCGCCTCGTCTGAGCAGGTCACGCAGTGGCTCGTCGCGGCCGGTGTCTGGTCCGTCATGTCTGGTAACGCTAGGTCGTCGCGGCCGGCCGCGACACCGGGGCGTCCCGTTCGCCCGCGATGTCCGCCGGCGGCGCGAGCCGGCGTCAGCCGGCCAGCGGCGCCGGCTCGGCCGCGGGCTGAAGGTCACCGGCCGGTGGGCGGACCCGCAGCCAGACGAGCTCCAGCAGCACCGCCGCCACGGCCGAGATCCCGAGCGCGCTCAGCGGTCCCTCGGTGCCGACCAGGGAGAGCTGGAAGAAGTCCTGCAGGAACGGCACCACCAGCACGAGCCCGAACAGCCCGGCCATCGCGGCGACCAGCAGGACCCGCCACCAGGTGTACGGCCGGGCGATCATCGCGAGCGCCCACAGCGAGACTCCGAACAACGTCAGGGTGGCGAGCGACGTCTCGGCGGCCAGGTTGTTGTCGTAGAACACCTCGCGGGCCAGGAAGTAGACGGTGATCGTCGCGGCCCCGGCGAGGATCCCGGCCGGGATCGCGAACCGCAGCACCCGGCCGACGAACCCGGGCCGGGCCCGATCCTGGGTTGGCGCGAGCGCGAGGAAGAACGACGGGATGCCGATCGTCAGCGAGCTGATCAGCGTCAGGTGGCGCGGCAGGAAGGGGTAGGGCACCTGCGCGGCGACCACGACGACCGCCAGCAGCACGGAGTAGACCGTCTTCGTCAGGAAGATGTTCGCGACCCGCTCGATGTTGCCGATCACCCGGCGGCCCTCGGCGACGACCGAAGGCAGCGCGGCGAAGCTGTTGTCCAGCAGCACGATCTGCGCGACCGCCCGGGTCGCCGGGCTGCCGGAGCCCATCGCGACGCCGATGTCGGCGTCCTTGAGGGCGAGCACGTCGTTGACGCCGTCGCCGGTCATCGCGACGGCATGGCCGCGGGCCTGCAACGCGCCGACGATGTCCCGCTTCTGGTGCGGCGTCACCCGGCCGAAGATCGTGTGTGTCTCCAGTTCAGCGCCGAGCCGCGCGGTGTCCGCCGGCAGGGAGCGGGCGTCGACCGGGTCGCCCGCGCCCGGCAGGCCCAGCTCTCGGGCGACCGCGCCGACCGACAGCGCGTTGTCCCCGGAGATCACCTTGGTCGCGATGTCCTGGTCGGCGAAGTAGCGCAGCGTGTCCGGGGCGTCGGCCCGCAGCCGCTGCGCGATCACGACCAGGGCCGCCGGGGCGACCGTGCCCGCGAGGCCCCGGACCCGGGCGCCCACCCCGGCTGTGCCGGCGACCGTCGTGCTGGTGGCTGTCGTGCTGGCCTCGGCGAGGGCGTCGGCGAGTGGCCGGTCCGAACGGGCGAGCAGCAGGACGCGCAGGCCACGCGCCCCGTACGCGTCGGCCTCCGCGAGCGCCGGGTGGCCGGCGGCCAGCAGGACGTCCGGCGCGCCGAGCAGCCACGTCGAGCTGGCTCCGTCCGGCTCGGCAAAGGTCGCGCCCGACCACTTGCGCGCCGACGAGAACGGCGCCGCGTCGACGGGCCGCCAGCCGTCCGGCGCCGGGAAGGCGTCGATGACGGCCTGCAGGCTCGCGTTCGGCCGCCGGTCCGCCGCGCCGAGCGCCCCGAGCACCGCGGCTACCCGACCGTCCGCCGCCGGCGGGCCGTCGCCGTCGTCGCCGGCGTTCACCGTGCCGCCGGCGTCGGCGCCGAGGGCGCGGACCTCAAGGACATCCATCGCCGGCTCGGTGAGCGTGCCCGTCTTGTCCAGGCAGACGACGCTGACCCGGGCGAGGCCCTCGATCGCCGGCAGCTCCTGTACCAGGCAGTTGCGCGCGCCCAGCCGGACCACCCCGGCGGCGAACGCCAAGGAGGTGAGCAGCACCAGACCCTCGGGGACCATGCTGACCAGCCCGGCGACCATCCGCCGGATCGCCTCCGACAGGTCGTTCTGGTCGACAACCAGCTGGCTGATCACCAGCGCGATCCCGGCCGGGATGATCAGATAGGTGACGATCCGCAGGATCTGGTTGACGCCGTTGCGCAGCTCGGAGTTCACCAGCGTGAACCGGCTCGCCTCGGCGGCGAGCCGTGCCGCGTAGGCCTCGGAGCCGACCTTCGTCGCGACGAACGCGCCGGAGCCGGCGACGACGAAGCTGCCGGACATCACCGTGTCGCCTGGCCGCTTGAGCACCGGGTCGGCCTCACCGGTCAGCAGCGACTCGTCGACCTCCAGCCCGTCGGCCTCGGTCACGGTCCCGTCGACGACGACCTTCTCGCCCGGGCCGATCTCCAGGACGTCATGCAGGACGATCTCGGACGGGTGTACCGGTGCCGAGACCCCGTCACGGCGGACCGTCGGCTGGGCCTCGCCGACGACGGCGAGCCGGTCCAGGGTGCGCTTGGCCCGCAGCTCCTGGATGATGCCGATCACCGAGTTGGCGACGATCACCGCGCCGAACAGGCCGTCCTGGATCGGCCCGACCGCGCAGATCAGCGCGAACAGCACGCCGATGATCAGGTTGATCCGGGTGAAGACGTTCGCGACGAGGATCTCCCGGACCGTGCGGGAGGTCCGCGTCGGCACGTCGTTGACCTGGCCGGCCTCGACGCGGGCCGCCACCTCTGCGGCGGTCAGCCCCCGGCCCGGGTCCGCGGGCCCGCCTGGAACGCCCGGCCGGACCTGGACCTCCTGGCCGGAGTCGGGCTGGCCGGCGTCCTGCTGGCCGCCGGGCACCATGCCGTCGCCTGCCCGGTCGCCGTCTCCCGGCGGAAGGCTGGAGCGGCCGGGACCGTCGGGTTCCGCCGGGCCGGTGGACGGGCCGGGGTCGACCCGCTGCTCCATGTGTCCCCCTAGGGCTAGGGCACTCGACGGGCGTGCGGCCTGAGGTGCCACGACCCGCCGGGCTGTCTGCGCGCGCCGCGGCCGTGGTCCGGCCGTGGCGCCGCCTTATGACGTCGGCGTCACCAACCGTATGCGAGGGGTTCGACCGGCTGATGACGGAGGGCTGTCGCGTAGACGGCGGGGCCGCCACCGGCGGCACGCCTGAACGGGCCTACGGCCGCCGCGGTCCCCGGCCGGCCCGGGCCCGCGGGCCTACCATGAATGAGCCCTTTCTCTCGTCGCCGTCGGCCAGGACCCGACTGGCGGACGTCCCGGCGGGAAGGAAGAGCCTCGACAAGGTCCGACCGAAACAACGATCTCGGCCGCGCGGACGATCCCGCAGGGGACGATCCGGCTGGAGGTGGCATGAGCGCCGGCGTCGATGCCCGCCCGGGAGGCAGGCGGTCTCGTCGGTCGGCCGGGGGGCCCCACTTAGCGGCGCCGGTCGCCAGGGCCGGCGGCGCCGGGGCGACCGGCCCGGCGAACGTGATCGCCGCCGCCACCGAGATCTACCTGAGCGGCGAACCGCTGGACATGTCGGCGCTCGCCGGCCGGCTCGCCATCGGGCGGGCGACCCTCTACCGCTGGGTCGGCAACCGCGAGGAACTGCTCGGCGTCGTGCTCGCGGACGCCGCCGAGCGCACCTGGAACGCCGCGCGGCACGCCGTCCACACCGAGCTCGCCGCCGGCCCGCCGGTCAGCGGTGCCGAGTACATCTTCCGGGTGATCCGCTGGTACATGACCAAAGTGATCACGACGAGGCCGCTGCGGACGTTGACCGAGCGGGAGCCGCTCCTGGTGATCCGGCTCACCACGATGCCGGGCGCCGTCGAGGAGCGCGCGATCGCCATGGTGACCCGGTCGCTGCAGGAGCAGGTCGACGCCGGTCGGCTCGACCTGCCGCTGCCGGCGCCCGTATTGGCCGAAACGATCACCAGGATCTTCTACACGCTGCTGCACGCGTCGGTGCTGGGCAACCCCGACCAGCAGCTTGCGGGCACTCTCGCCCTGATCGCCAGGATGCTCGGGCTGCCGCGCGAGCCCGCGGCCGGCCCGGTCCGCGGCTGACGGGCGCGCGGCGGATCGGAACGGCCCTGGGCCGGGCCGGCGGGCGGGCACCATGGGGGTGTGAGCATCGACGCGCCGCGGCTGGCCTACCGCGTGAAGCCCTTCGCGCGCGCGGCGCTGCCGACGCCCCGCCCGCCGGACCTGCCGGTGATCACCGACGCCGCCGCCGGCGCCGCGGCGCTGCGGGCCGCGATCGGCGCCGGCCGGGTGGCCGTGCTGACCGGCGCGGGGATCTCGACCGAGTCCGGCATCCCCGACTACCGGGGCCCGAGCGGGGCGCTGCGGCGCAACCACATGCCGATGACCTACCAGCAGTTCACCGGTGACCCCGGCTTTCGGCGGCGCTACTGGGCCCGCAGTCATGCCGGCTGGCGCCACATCGCGGCGGCCGCGCCCAACGCCGGCCACCGCGCCGTCGCCGCGCTGGAGCACGCCGGGCTGCTCACCGGAATCGTCACCCAGAATGTGGACGGCCTGCACCAGGCGGCCGGCGCGCGGGCCGTCGTCGAGCTGCACGGCAGCCTTGCCCGGGTGCTGTGCTCCGACTGCGGCGACGTCAGCCCGCGGGCCCAGCTCGCCGAGCGTCTCGCGGCCGCGAACCCGGACTTCCGGGCGGACCTCGTCGACGCCGGGGTCTCCGGTGCCGAGGAGCCGGACGGCGACGCGCCGGACGTCAGGGACGCCGGGGAGCCTGACGCCGGGAAGCCGGAGGTGAATCCGGACGGCGACGCGGCGCTCGCCGAGTCACGGATCGAGCGGTTCGTGGTGGTTGACTGTCGCCGCTGCGGTGGCCGGCTCGAACCCGACGTCGTGTTCTTCGGCGCGACCGTGCCGCCTGGGCGGGTCGCCGCCGCGATGGCCGTGGTCGAGAACGCCCGTCTGCTGCTGGTCCTGGGCTCGTCGCTGACCGTCATGTCGGGCTACCGGTTCGTGCTGCGGGCCGGCCAGCTCGGCATCCCGGTCGCGATCGTCAACCAGGGACCCACCCGCGCCGACAGCCGTGCCGGTCTGATCGTCGATGCCCCGCTCGGGGAGGTCCTCCCGTTGCTCGCCACCCACCGGACGCGCGAACCCTGACCGGCCGCGCCCGCTGGCTCGGCTGGGAGGATGAGAACCGTGCGCAGCCATGAGCCGGTGACCACGGGCCTGACCTTCCGGCCGGCGACCCTCGACGACGTGCCGGAGCTGCTGGCGCTGGTGACGTCGGCGTACCGCGGCGAGACCAGCCGGGCCGGCTGGACGACCGAGGCGGACCTGCTCGACGGCCAGCGCACCGACCCCGCCGAGATTTCGGCGATCGTGACCGGCGCCGCCGGCCTGGTGCTCGTCGCCGAGCAGGCGCCGCGCGAGTGTGGGCAGGCCGCCGTCGCGGGGGAGAACGGCGCCGCGCCGGGGCGGCACATCCTGGCCTGCTGCCAGCTCGAGCACCACGGGTCGACGGCCTACTTCGGCATGTTCGCGGTCAGCCCCACCCTCCAGGCCGGCGGGATCGGCTCCGCGGTGCTCGCCGAGGCCGAGCGCCACGCCCGCGACGTGTGGGGGGCCGATCGGATGGAGCTGTACGTCATCAGCCAGCGGACCGAGCTGATCGCCTGGTATGCCCGCCGCGGCTACCGGCCGACCGGTGCCAGGAAGCCCTTCCCCTACGGCGACGAACGATTTGGCCTCCCTCGGCGCCCCGACCTCGCCTTCACCGTCCTCGCCAAGGCGCTGCCGGCCCGCGAAGACGGGTGACCGCGCGCCCCGAGTCTTGCGGGCCCAGGCCCTCGGCCGGCCGCCGCGACGGCGGCTTCGGGGTGTCGGTCCCGAGGCGACCGTCCTGGGGCGTCTGTTCCCGCGGCCGTGCCAGCTGGGCGAACGGCCGGGCGGACCGGCTAGGATCTCGTTCTACGCGACGTAGTAGGGCAGGGGCGGCATGGTAAGGATCATTGCGATCGCGGTGGCGGGGGTGGCGCTGCTGCTCGCGGCCTGGGTGTTCTTGCTCGCCTGGCGCAACCGGCCGATCGGGCGGCCCGTGCTCTACGGCGTCGCCGTCGCCGAGGCGCTGCTGCTCGCGCAGGTGGTCGGCGCCATCGTGCTGGTCGCGCGCGGGCGGCACGCGTCCGAGCCGCTGACGTTCACGCTGTACCTGGTCGCGTCGCTGGTCGCGCTGCCACTCGGCGCCTGGTGGGCGCTGGGGGAGCGGTCCCGGTCCGGGACGTCGGTGCTGGGGGTCGCGGCCATCGTCGTCGCGGTGCTGGTGCAGCGGCTGCACCAGACCTGGTCATGACGGGACCGGGCCCTGACGGCTTGGCCGGGCGACAGGCCGCCGCCGAGGCCATGGGCGCCGAAAGTCCCGCCGTCGCGGTCCCGGGCGCTCGAGGCGGCCACGCCGCCGCTCAGACCGTGCCGCCCGTCGCCGCTCAGACCGTGCCGCCCGTTCAGACTGTGCCGGCCGCTCAGGAGGTGCCGGTCGGTCAGCCTGTGCCGGACGCCGAGGCCGGTCCGGATGCCGGGGACGGGAAGGTCCACGGCCCGGGGCGGACGCTCGTCGCCGTCTACGCGGTGTTCGCCGTCGCGGCGACGTCCCGGGCCGTGGTGCAGATCCTGACGAAGTTCGGTGAGGCGCCGGTGGCCTACCTGCTGTCCGCGCTCGCCGGCGTCGTCTACGTGGTCGCGACCGTCGGGCTCAGCCGTCCCACCGCGCTCGGCCGGCGGCTCGCGACCGGTGCCTGCGCCGCGGAGCTGACTGGAGTGCTCACCGTCGGGACGCTCAGCGTCGCCGACCGTGGCATGTTCCCCGACGCCGCGGTCTGGTCCGGCTATGGCGAGGGCTACTTCTTCCTGCCGGTCGTGCTCCCCGTGCTCGGCCTGTGGTGGCTGCGCCGCGCGTCCCGGGCGGCCACCCGGGACGCCCGCGGGCTCCTTGGCGAGGCGCCAGATTCGTCGGGCGGAACGCCCGGGAGTTAGCACCCGGTTCGCCTGACCGTGCCATGGCCTGTTCGCGCGCTCCCGGAGCGGGCTTACCGCCGACCCGCCCCTGATCGCATCGGCCCTCCGGCGGCCGGCGAAGGGGATCGAAGCCCACCCCCGGAGAGCTGAGACAGGCCTCGGCCCGGTCTGGAACCGCCTCGACGCCTAGGCTGCTGCGCGGCGAGGACTTCGGTGTGGGCTCGAGGGGGCGCGATGCGGTTCGTGGGGGTGCGGGACGGCGGCCGGACGGTGGTGGGCCGGCTGGTGGACGGGCCCGGCGGGGCCGCCGTGGTGCCACTCGCCCCGGTGGAGGACTTCTACGCCGACCTGCCGGCCTGGCGGGCCCGGGCTGCGGACGCCGCCGGCGATCCCGGTGCCGCCCGGGCCGTCGGTGAGCTGACGCTCGCGCCGCCGATCCCGCCGGCCGCCCGGGTGCTGTGCGTCGGGCTGAACTACCGGGCGCACGCCGCCGAGACCGGGCTGCGTGCGCCGAAGTACCCGAACCTGTTCGGCCGCTGGACGGTGTCACTCACCGTCGACGGCACGCCTGCGCCCGTGCCGGCGGGGGAGCGCGGGCTCGACTGGGAAGGTGAGCTCGGCGTCGTCGTCGGAGCGGATTTGGCCGACGTCGACGAGGCGGCGGCGCTGGCCGGGGTCTTCGGCTACGCCGCGTTCAACGATTTGTCCGCCCGGCGCTCCCAGGGCCGCTCCCCGCTGTGGACCGTCGGCAAGAACGCGGACTTCTCCGGGCCGCTCGGCCCGGTCGTCACCGCCGATGAGGTCGGCGACCCGGCGGACGGCCTGCGGGTGCGGACCCGGGTCCGTACCCGTGCCTCCGACGGCTCCCTCGTCGAGGAAATCGTCCAGGACGCTGACACCCGCGACATGATCTTCACTGTCGGCCAGGTGCTGTCCTACCTCAGCAGGACCCTCACGCTGCACCCCGGGGATCTGCTGGCGACCGGCACCCCGGCAGGCGTCGGCTACAGCCGCACACCCCCGCGCTACCTGGTCCCCGGCGACTGGGTCCAGGTGGAGATAGACCGGGTCGGCTCGGTCTCGACCCCGATCGTCGACGCCTCCGCCCGCGGCTGACCCACCCGGCCCGCGCCCGGCTGGGCCGCGCCTCGCCGGCCACGCCTCGCCGGCCACGCCGCGGCGCGGCCGGCGCCGAGACGGCCGCAGTCGGTGCGGGCCGATCGGTCGTGGAGCGCGGGCGGTCACGTGACGGTTGCGGTGCCCGGCGCTGGTGGCCGTCAGCGACGGCGGCGACCGCCGCCGAGGCGGCGGCGGTCGGCCAGGGCGATCAGCCCGAGGGCCGCGAGGCCGCCGAAGAGCGCGGCGACACCAACACCCGCGCCGATCCAGCCGGTCGCCCCGGCCGCGTTGACCGGCCTCGTCGACGGGTCGACTCCTGTGCGGACGCCGCCGGCGCCCTGGTCGGGGCCGCTGGCGTCCTGTCGCGGGTGCCTTCCGGTCACGCCAGGCTCGCCTCCCACCCCGCCGCCGAGGCCGCCCATGGCTGGCCCGCCCGCGCCGCCGGCCGAGCTGGCGGCACCGCCCAGGCCGGCACTGGCCCTGCCGTCGTGAGTCCCGCCGCCGGCCGCGTCGGCGCCACCGGCGGCCACCCCGCCACCGCCCACGTTCGCCTCACCGGCGGCCACGTCCCCGACAGTTCCGCCGGCGCCGTTCCTGTCCTTGTCGCCCTGGTCGTTGTCGTCCTGGCCTTGGGCCAGGTCCTCGCCGGCCGCGCCGATGATGCCCACGCCCAGGCCACCCACGATGGGGCGAGGCGGCCCTGGACGGGGGGCAATGAGTGTGAAGGTGACCTCGGTGCCCGCCGTGTCCGCCGCGGCCTGGTCGGGCCGGCTCAGGGCGACGAGTTCTGGCGCGACGCCGCCCGGGCTCACCTCGTCCGGGATCACGCGGTCTGGGGCGACGCCCCCGGAGGCAGCGCCGGGTCCGTTGGCCGACGTGCCTGACGGCGTCCACTGGGCCGGGGTGCCCGAGGGCATGCGGTGAGTCGTCATCCTAGCCACGGCGGCCGTGGGTGGCTGGTTCGGCGTGCCGAGGTTCGCGGCCGCGATCGACGTCAGGGTGAGGCCGAGGCCGAGAGCCGAGGCGATGCCGACACCGAGCCCGCGGCGTCTGGCGGTGCGCCCGAGGCCGCGCGGTCGTCCGGGAACGGGCGTCGGCGGGCGCATCGGATCCCCTCTCCGATCACTGATCTCGATCCTGTCGCCGCATCGGGCACGGGTGGGCAGCCGCATCGAACGTCGGCTGTGGGGGATCGTCAAACGGGCAGCGCGCACGCTCACCCCGGCCGGGTGGGAGCCAGGCACCGATCGCGGCCCGCACGGGCGAGGCGTCGGCGGACCCGACGGGCCGGCGGGTGCGGCCAGCGGCGGGGCAGCCGGATTGTCTGGTCGCGGCGAGCGGCAAAGGCCGGCACTGACGCCGGCAGGGGCCGTTGACGACCCGCGGGTGCAGCGCAATCAGATGCGTGGCGGTCATTTCCGCCAGGATCACCGCGGGTCCGGCCGGGGCGAAATCCGAGGATATCGACGCCCCCTGGAAGGCCGTCGTGGCCGGCCTGCGACCAAATCTGCTGCAGGTGTTTCAGTGGTTTCCGAGGTCAGCTGCGAAGACGATTCCTGATCCTTTTCTCGCCTGGCCAACCGGCGGTTAGGCTGCGACCCGCAGTCATTCACAGAGCCGTAATCCGCAAGGGTTGCCGATGGTGCGTGGGCAGTGCTCACGCCGTCGGCGCCATCCGGATCGAGGGGGACTGAATGAAGAAGTCGATGGGTCGTCGTGTCGCTGCCGTCGCCGTGACAGGGGCTCTCGCCGCGACGCTTGGCGTCGGTTCGGCGGGCGCCGCCCAGGCCGGCGGCTGGGGTAACGACGGCTGGGGTAACAACTGCAAGGACAGTGGCTGGAACTGGGGCAACCAGGGCCGGTGCAAGGACAGGGGCAAGGACGACTGGTGGGGCGACAAGTGCAGGGACAGGGGCGACGACTGGTTCGGTGACAAGTGCAGGGACAAGGATGACTGGTGGGGCGACAAGCGTAGGGACAAGGACGACGACTGGTTCGGTGACAAGTGCAGGGACAAGGATGACTGGTGGGGCGACAAGCGTAGGGACAAGGACGACGACTGGTTCGGCGACAAGTGCAGGGACAAGGACGACTGGGGCTGGTAGCTCCAGCTCGACCTGACGGCCCGGCCCGCGCCATCAGACGCGGGCCGGGAACCGCCACCTCCCCTGTTTTCAGATCCGGGGCGGCGCACTCCTGTGAGGGGCGGCGCCCCTTTTCGTGCGCCCGAAGAAGAATGCAACAGCCCGCCCGTCACCACGAAACGGCTGGATTTCCCGGGGCCCCGTGGCCGACTTTCCCGACGGCCGCTGTCGACGGAATGAATCAGCTCGGCTTCCGGGTTTCCCCGGCCCGGAGACGCTCGGGGCTCCCGGTCGAGGCTCCCGCGGCGAGCGGACCGGCTTGGCGGTCAGCGCCGGTCACCGAGGTGGTCGCGGCGAAGCCGGGCCGCACCATGGCCCCGCGCCGCTGGGCTGGCCGCGGAGGGCTCGTCGACATCAGCCAGGCTGCGGGGCGGGGGCGACGGCGCCGCCCCGCTGGTGGCGAGCGCCGCCGATGGACCGGCGAGGTCGGCGGCCGCCTGGATTCCGGGACAGCTCAGGCACGGGCGGGACAGCCGGCTCGGTGAGGTGGCGTTCGGACGCGGGACGCGCGCTGAGTCCGGACGGAAGGGTCCCACCATCCGTCACCTCGCACGAATAACCTACCGCGTCCAGGCGGATTCGCACGGTGGCGATCAGGGGCTGTCGAACACGCCCGATATCGATTGCTGAAAGCATGACAAATATGGTGTCCAGGTGGCTTAGGGTGAGCCTGTCCGACCCGGTCAAAACGGAGGGAGAATACGCCGCGTGGGCGTTGGAGATCGGCCCGATGACCAGTACGGAGTACGGCTGCTGTGGCCGGACGGAGTACTGGTGGAACACCCCCGGTTCGCCCCGCTGCTCGGCGCCGAGGACCTGGAGAGCTATTACGGCGCGATGCTGCGGGCCCGCCGGCTCGACGAGGAGGCGACCGCTCTGCAGCGGCAGGGCGAGCTGGCGCTGTGGATCCCGTTGCGCGGCCAGGAGGCGGCCCAGGTCGGCTCCGCGCGCGCCACGCTGGCCAGCGACTTCGTGTTCCCCAGCTACCGCGAGCACGCCGTGGCCTGGGAACGCGGGCTGCCGCCGGTGGAGGTCCTGCGGCTGTTGCGTGGCGGCACCCACGGTGGCTGGGACCCCGGGGCGCACAACCTGGCGAACTACGCCCTGGTCCTCGCCACCCAGACCCTGCACGCCGTCGGCTACGCGCTCGGTGTCCAGCTCGACGCACTGCGTGATCGGATGACGACGCGCGAACCGGCCCGGATAGCCGCCGGAAACGCGATTGTCGGACGTCCAAGAATTGAGGGGGAAGTCGTGATGGATTTCACCGCCAAGCAATTCCTAGGGCATCCGACAATCGAACGAGAAACGAAAGGCGTAGGGCGGCCCGGCGAACTCGTCGGACGTCCTATGAAAACCCCTGAAGGGGCAATCGTCGGACGTCCTACGAACACGGACGACGGTTCCGGTACGGCGGTGCTGGTGTATCTCGGTGACGGCGCGATGAGCCAGGGTGACGCCAACGAGGCCTTCGTCTGGGCGGCCAGCTTCGGCGCCCCCGTCGTCTTCTTCTGCACCAACAACCAGTGGGCGATCTCCACGCCGGCCGCCCGGCAGTCGCGGGTGCCGCTGGCCGAGCGGGCGAGCGGCTTCGGGTTCCCGGGCGTACGCGTCGACGGCAACGACGTCGTCGCCGTGCACAGCGTCACCAGTTGGGCGCTGGACCGCGCCCGTCGCGGCGAGGGCCCCACCCTCGTGGAGGCCTACACCTACCGGATGGGCCCGCACACCACCTCCGACGACCCGACCCGCTACCGGCCGGCCGACGAGGAGGCCTGCTGGCGAGCGCTCGACCCCATCGACCGGCTCGGCCGGCTGCTCGCGGCCGACCGCGACGAGGCGTGGTTCGCGGCGCGGCGCGCCGAGGCCGAGGACGCCGCCGCGCGCCTGCGCGACGACACCCTCGCGCTGCCGGACCCGCCGCCGGACGCGTTCTTCGACGACGTCCTCGTCACCGAGACCGACGAGGCCCGTGCCGAGCGGGCCCGCTTCCGTGCCTACCAGGAGTCGTTTCAGGCATGAGTACGCGGACGCTGCCCCCCGCCAGCCCCACGACCACCGCGCCGCCGGCCCCGTCGCGCCGGCCCGCGGGCCCGGGCCCGGCCGGCCCGGCCGACCCCGAGCCCGGCCGGGCACCCGTCGAGGGCCTGCCCGCCACGGCCCCGCTGGCCAGGGCGCTGGGCGCCGCGCTGCGGGACGCGATGGCGGCCGACGACCGGGTCGTCCTGCTGGGGGAGGACGTCGGCCGGCTCGGCGGCGTCTTCCGGGTCACCGACGGCCTGCAGGAAGCGTTCGGGGAGCACCGGGTCGTAGACGCCCCGCTCGGCGAGAGCGGCATCGTCGGCGCGGCGATCGGCTTGGCGATGCGCGGCTACCGGCCGGTCTGCGAGATCCAGTTCGACGGTTTCGTCTACCCGGCGTTCGATCAGATCGTCACCCAGCTCGCCCGGCTGCACCAGCGCTCCGGCGGCCACCTGCGGATGCCGGTGACGATTCGGGTCCCCTACGGCGGCGGGATCGGCGCCGTCGAGCACCACAGTGAGTCACCTGAGGCGTACTTCGCGCACACCCCTGGGTTGCGGATCCTGACGCCGTCCACGGCCGCCGACGGCTACCTGCTGCTGCGCCAGGCCGTCGCCTGCGACGACCCGGTGATCTTCTTCGAGCCGAAGCGGCGCTACTGGGAGCGCGGCCCGCTCGCCGCGCCCGAGGACCCGCCACTGCCGTTGGAACGTGCCCGGGTCGCGCTGCCTGGCACCGACGCCACCCTGATCGCCTACGGACCGATGGTGCGTACCTGCCTGGACGCGGCCAGCGCCGCCAGCGCGGAGGGCCGGTCCCTGGAGGTCGTCGACCTGCGCTCGCTCGCCCCGCTCGACTGGCCGACGCTGACCGACTCGGTGCGCCGCACCGGCCGCGCCGTCGTCGTGCACGAGGCGCCGGTGACGGCCGGGCTCGGCGCGGAGATCGTCGCCCGGCTCACCGACGCCTGCTTCTTCCACCTGGAGGCACCGATCGGCCGGGTCGGCGGCTACCACACGCCATACCCGCCCGCCCGGCTGGAGAAGGCCTACCTGCCGGACCTGGACCGGGTCCTCGACGCCGTCGACCGGACATTCTCATGCTGACGGGCGCGACGCGCAGGGACTTCCCGCTGCCCGACCTGGGGGAGGGCCTGGTCGAGGCGGAGATCGTCCAGTGGCTGGTCCAGCCGGGCGACCCGGTCGCGCTCAACCAGCCGCTCGTCGAGGTGGAGACCGCGAAGGCGGCCGTGGAGATCCCCTCGCCCTACGCCGGGGTGGTTGCCGTGCTGCACCGCGCCGAGGGCGACCTCGTGCCGGTCGGCGCCGCGCTCCTGACGGTGGACGTCGGCCCACCGGCCGCCGCCAGCGGACCGACAACCACCGAGTCCCTGACCGCCCCGGCCGCGAGGGTGCCCCCGGCTGGTTCCGCCGCGACCATGCCCGTGTCGGCCCTTTCGACGGCCGACGCCGCGACGGCCGATAAGGCGATGGCGGGGGCTTCGACGACCGGGGAGGAGCCACCGGCTCCCGTGGTCGGCCGAGCGCCGGTCGAGCGGCCTGCGGCGGAGGCGCCCAGGCGGCGGCCTCGGCGCCCCGCCGTCACAGACCCGTCGTCGGCCAGGCCCGCGGCCGTGCCGGCGGGCGGGCCGGTCGGCGGCCAGCCCGAGCCGTCCTGGAGCGGCGGACCGGGCGCCGGTCAGCTGGCGCCGTCCCCGACCGGCGGGTCGGCCGGTGGCCGGTTGGTCCCGCCGGCGGATGGCCGGCCGATGGGCCGGGCGCTGGCCGCCCCGCCGGTACGGCGGCTCGCCCGGGATCTCGGCGTCGACCTGGCCACCGTGCGCCCCACGGGCCCGAACGGCACGGTCGTTCGCGCCGATGTCACCGCCGCAGCAACCGCCCTGGCCGGCACGCCAGCCCACGGGCCGACCGGCGGTCCGTCGGCTGCCCGTCCGGCGGTCACCGGTACCCTGGCCGCCGCCGCACCGGGCCAGGCGCCGGGCGAGCCGGAGTTGCCGCGCGCTCTGCCGAGTCCCCGGACGAACGGCGAGGCCGGCGCCGCGCGGCCCGGGAAACGGGTTGCGGTGCGCGGCGTCGCCAGGCAGATGGCGCTGGCGATGGAACGCAGCGCGTTCGGGGTGCCACAGGCCACCGTGAGCCGGGCTGTCGACGTTACCGGGCTGCTGGAGTTGCTCGCCCACTGGCGGGCGGAGCGGGACGCGACCACCGGGCCGGCCGGCCGGCCGGCCCGGATCACCCCGCTGGCGTTCATCGCCCGTGCCGTCGTCGCCGCGCTCGCCCGGCACCCGCTGGCGAACGCCCGCTGGCTGCCGGGCGTCGACGGCTCCCACGAGATCGAGGTGTTCGCCGCCGTTAACCTCGGGGTCGCGGTCGCCAGCGAGCGCGGCCTGGTCGTGCCGGTGATCCACGACGCCGACCGGCTCGGCCTGCCCGCGCTGGCCGCCGAGCTTGCCGGCCTGGTCGAGGACGCCCGCGCCGGGCACACGGCACCGGGGCGGCTGCGCGGCGCGACGGTCACCGTGTCCAACGTCGGCGTGTTCGGCGTCGACTCCGCCGTCGGGCTGGTCCGCGAGGGCGAGGCCGCGCTGGTCGTGCTCGGCGCGATCCGGGACACCCCCGCCGTCTGGCGCGGTCAGCTCGAGGTCCGCAAGGTGATGATCGTCTCGGTCTCGTTCGACCACCGGATCCTCGACGGCGCGGCGGCGGCGAGGTTCGTCGGGGAGATCGCCGAGGTTCTGGAGGACCCGCCGCGCCTCCTGCTGCTGGACTAGCGCGGGAGGCGGGGAGCGGGCCGGTCGGCGGGGGCGGGCTACCTGAAAGGAGGGCCGGCGCGGATCGAGGCCACAGCGAGGCAACGTCGCGGCGGGCCGCCGCGTCGGACGCAGGGACGGCGCGTGCCACCGACGCCGGGGACAGGCGACCACAGGGCCTCGACCCGGTCCGGAGGCGTGGCGGCGACCCGGGTGCCTTCGTCGAGTGGGTTCGTGGTGGGCTTTCATGGTGAACCCGATGGATCTGCCCAGCTTGGCCGCCCCTAGGATTCCCCCGGGCGACTCGTCCAGGGTTGCGGGCGGCCGGCACTGTCGCTGGCTGGTCGGCGGGGCTGGCCGCGGGCCGGGCCGGAACGCGGCGGCCCGGGCCGCCCACCGTCGCGAGCCCTGATCCCTCGCGCACCGCGCCTCAGGTGGCCAGGCCGGCCCAGGCCAGGCCGCGCGCGGACACGACACCGGACAAAGACGGAGGACCACTCAGTGAGCGTGCTGCCGGACATCCTGCTCACCGTCGCGATCTCGCTGTCGGCGGGCGCGCTCGGCGCGCTGGCCATCCGGCTGTGGGAGCGTCCCGGGGGGATGCCCATGGCACGGCCACGGCAGTCGACCCTGTTCGGCCTGGCCGCCGACGACGAGATCCTCGTCGCGGTCGCCTCGCTCGCTCCGTCTGCCATGATCGCACGCGACGACGTGCTCGCGGTCGCCGAGCTGGCCTCGATCATCTACGGCGCGGACGCCCGGCCCCGGGTGACGCCTGGCGGCGCGGTGCAGGACAGCATCGGCCGGCGCACCGAGTTCTGCCTCGGCGACCCGCGGTCGAATCCCCGGATGGCCGCGCACCTGAGCCGGTACCTGCCGGGCGTGACGTTCTCCCCGCCGGCGCCGCCCGCGCCTGCCCCGGCGGCCGCCCGCAACTCGGCCGCGCTCGCCTCCGTCGGGGCCGCCACGGGCTCGTCGGTCGTCCCCGCCGACGGCGGGACGGCCGACGTCGACAGCACCAACCTGCAGTCGATCATCCCGCCGCGCCCGCCGCGGGAGAGCCGCGTGATCGCCGTCAGCATGCCGGGCGCGCAGGAGGGCCGCCGACTACGCGGGGGGAAGGACAACGCGGAGAAGGACAACCGCGAGTTCGCCGGCCGGCCGGGCGAGCACGAGTTCGCGCTGCTGGCCCGGATCGCCGCCGGCCCGGCCCGCCGGCCGCTGTTCGTCCTCGCCGGGCAGACCGCGACCGCGAACCTGGCGGCGGCGTACTACCTGCGCAGCCGCGCGGAGGAGCTTGAGCTGGAGTTCGCCAACAAGCCGTCATTCTGTCTGATCCTGCGGGTCGACGCGGCGACCGTCTACGGCCACGAGCTGGTCGAGCGTGAGGCCGACATCTCCGCCGCGATCGTCCCCCCGACCCGCTGAGGCGCGCCCAGCGGGGCCGGACCGTACCGGAGGCCCAGGCTCCCCGGGGTGGTCGGGCGTCCTGCTCCGGTGCGACGAGTGCCGGCTGCCGGTCGTATGATCTCAGGCGGACGAGTCGGCCGGGCGGTCGCGTCGGGGCCGGCATCAGCCGGCGCCCGCCGAGGAAAGTCCGGACTCCGCAGGGCGGGGTGGTGGGTAACGCCCACCCGGGGTGACCCGCGGGAAAGTGCCACAGAGAACAGACCGCCGGTACCGGCGCCGACAGGCACCGAGGCCGGTAAGGGTGAAACGGTGCGGTAAGAGCGCACCAGCGCCCGGGGTGACCCGGGCGGCTTGGTAAACCCCACCCGGAGCAAGGTCAAAAAGGTGTCCGGCCAGCTGGCCGGACATCGCGCGGGCGTTCGAGGGCGGCCCGCCCGAGTCCGCGGGTAGACCGCACGAGGCCGTCGGCGACGGCGGCCCTAGAGAGATGACCGCCGCCAGCGGCCGCGAGGCCGCACGGCACAGAATCCGGCTTACAGGCCGACTCGTCCCCCAACGCCTGCGCTCCTACCGCGCCAGTACCGCCGGGTTGCCCCGGCTCCACACGCTCGTCAGCACCCGGTCGGTCAGCAGCCAACCCCCGCCTACCGTGCCCAGCTGGAGCGCAAGGGCCACGCGGGCGTCGACGAGACGGTCATCGCGGGTGACGAGGAGACCGTGGCGGCCGCGCTGGCCGATTTCGCCGACGCCGGAGTCACCGACCTGATCGTCGGCCCGTTCGGGGTCGAGCGCGAGTGGGCGCGGACCCTGGACGTGCTCGCCGCCGTCAGCGGGGAGCGCGCCGGGGCGGTCTGACATCCGCCGGCGCGCTTCGCCGGTCGGCCGGACCTGCGGAGATCTACACTGGCCGGCATCAGGTGCCACGTCGCAGGGGGAGTGGATCCGGGATGACCACGCCAGGGCAGTCCGCCGGCAGCTACGGATATGTGCAACCCGGTCCGGGTCAGGTCCCGCCGCTCGCGCCCGGGCAGGTCCCACCGCCAACCGGGCCGGCGCAGGGCGTCCCGCCAGTCCCGGCGCAGCAGAAGAAGAAGCGCGGCAGTGGGGTCAGCTGGGTGGTTTACGCGGCGACCGTGGTGGTCCTCGTCATCGCGATCCTCATGGTGCTGTTCGTCGCGAAGAACGATCAGCGGGTGTCGATCTGGTTGTTCGGTAGCCACCAGCACATGTCGGTGGCCGGGGCGCTCACTGGGGCCGCGCTCGCCGGCCTCGTCGTCGGGCTGCTGATCGGCCTCATCGCGCAAATTCCGGTGCGCCGCAAGCTGCGGGCCGCCAGGCGCCGCCTGGAGGGCTGAGCGGCCCCGGTCGCCGCGAGGGCGGCTGGGGCGGCAGCCGGACGGTCGGCGCCGGCGGGCTCACTGGCCGCGGGCCACCCAGGCG
>Ga0068863_100002373_pt1 | contig 18739 bp, 32 predicted proteins | sample KBSSwiS62_FD_66596 | JGI IMG/M metagenome (GOLD analysis project Ga0068863, IMG submission 66596) | Switchgrass rhizosphere microbial communities from Kellogg Biological Station, Michigan, USA - KBS Switchgrass S6-2 | ecosystem: Host-associated > Plants > Roots > Rhizosphere > Soil ...
TTCTACGTCAACGGCATGAACCCGTGGTCCGCCTTCATGAAGGGCTGGGCCGGGGCCGTGATCGGCAGCCGCATTCTCGAGGACGTCGAGAAAGTGGGAAGCGCTGCCGTACGCATGCCCCTGGTCAAGCAGCGTGGCGCCCTGATGGCGGAGTCCGAGGAGCTACGGGTCAAGATTGACGGCCGGTCCCTGGGACGTCGCGCCACGCCCCAGGAAATTACGGCATGGAGAGCGCGCCGCACCGCGATCGGCACCGAAATTGATCAGCTGGGTCAGGTCTCGCATGCCGAGAGCCTGCATTCGACCAGGATCGAGCACGAGCTTCTTGGTGACCCGGACAAAGCAAGGTTCATCCAGCGCGAAATCGACGCACTGCATGACCCTCAGGCAATCGCCCGACTGGCGCGCTCTGGTATTGATCCGGAAGTGGCCGCGCTTATCAACATCCAGGAGCGTCTGCACGGCAATTCGCGCGACACCATGCGCATGCCCAACACCGAGCGCTGGTCGAACGCCGCTGCGCGCGACGCCTTCCGCCGCGCAATGGCCGAGGATGTCGACAACGCGATCGTGTCGGCCGACGGCCCCAGCCGCTCGCTCTACCTGTCGCGGCCGATGGGCCAGACCTTGGGCATGTTCCACGCCTACGGCCAGGCCGTGATGCAGAAGCTGCTCATCCCGGCGCTGCAGGAGAAGGACAGCCGCCTGCTCGCCGGCATAGCCCTCATGATCGGCGGCGGCTATCTCTCCGATCAGCTGCGCCGCTGGGCGACTGGCGACAACCGCCAGCTCTCGGCCGGCGAGACGCTCAACCGCGCGATCGACCGTTCCGGCGTGACCGGCTGGTTCGGCCAGCTATTCAACGCCGGCTACGGCATGTTCGACACCCGCCACGGCCCCGCCTTCGCCGGCGAGGCGACAGCGCCGCCGGGCGGCATGTCGCTGGGCATGGCGATGTCGAGCGACGGCATGATCCGCGCACTGGGTCCGGTCGCCTCGCGCACCCGCGACCTGGCCGATCTCACCTTCCGCACCGCGACGATGGGCTGGGGCAAGGAAACGGCGCGCGATGCGCGGCGCCTGCTGCCGCTCAACAACGTGACACACACGCACTTCGCGTTCGATGCCCTCGAACGCATGCTCGCCGGTGCGGGACGGAGCGAACCACCGGTCCAGGCCGAAACCCGCCGCGCGCGACCGCCCCCGCGCCGCAGCGGCCCCTCGCTCGCACCGCTCCCGGCCGATCAGGCGCTACCAGGTAGCGCCCAGGCTGCGGCGTCGGTGCGCTAGGAGCTCCTCATGACCCACATCATCATCCCCGACTATCCGACCCGCGTTCAGTTCACTGTCGGCGCCACGCCCACCACCGGACCGTGGGCATTCAATTTCACGTTCTTCGCGACGGGCGATATCGACGTCTACTACGGCTCGGCGTTGCAGACCGAGGGCGTCAACTACACGGTGACCGGCAATCCCGGCAAGGAGGGCGGCTTCGAGGGCGGCTCCATCACCGCGGTCAGCCCGCTGAGCAACACCACGGTCACGGTTCAGCGCAACATCCCGCTCGAGCGCGTGTCGGATTTCCCGGTCGCCGGCAGCTTCAATCGGCAGACGCTCAACACCACGCTCGACAAGCACGTCGCGATGATCCAGCAGGTCGACGAGCGCGTCGACCGCGCCTTCATCCTGCCGCCGAACTCGCCGCCGCTGGGCCTCGTCGCGGGCTTCTTCCCGCGCGTCAACGTCGCCGCGACGGGCATGGAGCTCATCGCGCCGACGCAGGTGCGCACCGAGATCGCAGCCCAGCCGCTCGATGCGACATTGAGCGCTCTGGCGGCGCTCGATACCTCGAGCGGGCAGAGCATCATCGTCGCGATCGGTGCCGACACGTTTGCCCTGTCGCCGTCGACGCCCTTCGGCCGCACGCTCCATGCCCAGGCCGATGCGCCCGGCACGCGCACGACGCTCGGCCTCGGCACGATGGCGACCCAGAACAGCAATGCAGTGAACATCACCGGCGGCACGATCACCGGCGTCGCCGTCGCGGTGCCCGGCCTCGGCACCATGTCGACGCAGAACGCCAACGCGGTGAGCATCACCGGCGGCGCCATCACCGGCATGCCAATGCCGGTAAACCCGTTCGACGTGGCGACCAAGAACTACGCCGACAATCTTGCTTTCGGCGTCAACAAGCGCAGCACGGTGCGCGTTGCGAGCACGGCGAACCTTCTCATCAGCTCGGTTATTGGCGGCAGCACCCTCGACGGTGTCGTACTCGCCGTGAGCGATCGCGTGCTGTTCAAGGACCAGACCAACCACGCCCAGAACGGCGTCTATCTCGTCGGCGTCGCGACCACCTCGCTGCGCGCGGCCGACTTCGACACCTACGACGAATGCCCGGGCAGCTTGGTCACAATCCAGGAAGGCACGGTCAACCAGGACACAGTCTGGCTCTGCACCTCGAATGCCGGCGGCGTTCTCGACACCACGCCGATCGACTTCACCAAGGTGAAGGTCAGCCCGGCCATTCCCGTGGTCATCGGCGAGGGCGGCACCGGCCAGATTACAGCGCTCGCCGCTTTCGACGCGCTGAAGCAGCCCGCGGGCTCCACCTATGTCGGCGCAGTGCAGCTCGCGACCCAGGCCGAGGTCAATACCGGCACCGATGCCCTTAAGGCGGTGACGCCGGCGACGTTGGCCGGCAAGTTACTCGGCGGCCCGGTGCGCCACGATTGCCGCTTCGATTACATCAACACGACCACATGCCGGTTGCTGCGCTTCGGCGGCAACCAGATCACCATCGACGCGCAGTTGCGCACGATCCCGGCGGCGGGCGTCGATCTAGCCTACAACGCCGGATGGGGACCGGCCGGCACGATCTTCTATGTCTACGCCTACATGAGCGCTGGCGCGATTGCGCTAGTTGCCGATCCGACGGCTCCGGCTATCGACGCGCGCGATGGCAATTATGTGTATGGGGCCAACCCCTCATTGACGCTCGTCGGCATGGTCGTTGTCGGATACGGCGCGTTCTTGATGACGGCGCAGCACTTTGGCGTCATCTCGTACTGGAACCGGCAAAGGCGCTCGATCCAGATCGGCTGGAGCGGCACGCAGAGCAATTCAACGGTGCCTGTCATCCTGAGCGCGGGCTCGCAATACACGCTGACATGGGGCGACGAGACAGTCGAGGTGATGATCAGTGGCTATTGCAGCAACAATGGTGGCGTTACGGCAAACATCATTAACAGTTTCATTGACGGGGCAGCATCGGGCGGGGCCTGTATCGCGCATTGCGGCGGCGCCAACTACACGGTGCCACAAGTTGTGTCACAGGCAGTGATGCCCGTCGCTGGCTGGCGTAACTGCGTGCCCTATGTCTACGTGAGCGGTGGCGTCGGCACTTGGTACGGAATACAAACCCTTATCGCGAGTGTGTGAGCATGGCTGAGTGGAAGATCGGCCCGACGTTCGTCGACGAGTGCCGCGCGGCCGGCATTGACATGAACGGTTGGAGCTGGAGCATCTTCGACGGCAACTTCGCTTTCAATGCCGACGTGCCGCAGGCGACGCGCGACGCGGTGGCGACGGTGTACGCCGCGCACGATCCGGCGGCGCAGACCGATCCGCCGACCGTGCCCTATCCACCGGGCAGCGCACCCGTGACGGTGCCGCCGCCGCCGCCGCCGCCGCCGCCGCCGCCCGAACCCTTGCCGACACGCTGGCTGATCGACCGCCAGGTCGTGATCGAGCGGCTCGAGGCGGTGCATCGCTTCGGCGCCTTCATGGACGTGCTCGACGACAGCAACCAACTCACGCGCGAGCTGTGGGCGGCACGCTATCGGGTGTGGAACGACGATCCGCTGGTCGTCGGGCTCATCCAGCAGGCCAGCGCCGATCCCGCGGCAATCCTGGCACGGCCGTGAATTACGATCTCGAGCGCCTGCGCGCCCTCGAGATCCAGGTGACCGCTTTGAAGGGCGAGCTCAACGGCCACGTCACGCTCTGCGACGGCCGCTGGCGGGTCATGCGGCTGATGGCGGCCCTGCTCAGCGCGGTGATCGCCGCCGCGGTCTCGCTCGCGGTGTCCCTGCTCACCAGATAGGGGCAATTTCGAGGCCCTCGGGGGTCAGCGTAAGCGTTGAGGATTCCGGCCGGCTGTCCGGCCGGCTGGCGCGTCAGGCGCGCTGTAGCGAGTCCTGGCGCGGTTTTGAGGAGGGTGCCCCATGACCGTCGGCTTCATCTTCTGGCTGCTGATGCTGCTCTGGCTGATCTTCGGCGTGTACAGCCGCCGCGGCGTGATCGGCACGCCCTGGGTCTGGGGCGGCGACCTGGTGCTGTTCGTGCTGATCTTCCTGCTGGGCTGGCAGACCTTTGGCTGGCCCATTCGCGGCTAGGGCGACCTCGAGCTCCTCGCGCGTTGTCGCCGGGTGGCGCTCGCTGAGCACGATCTCGCCGTCCGAAGTGCGCCACAGCACCTGGGCATCGCTCACACCATAGCGCACGATGGTGGCGATGCCTTCCGAGAGCCGTCGCGAGCAGAAGGCCAGGAGCTCGGCGTCGCGGCGCCAGTCGTGCTCGCGCTCCGGGGCCACCCAGATTTGCACCACGCGGGTCTGCACGTCGTCGATCAGCACGACGTCGTCGGTCATGTCGATCACGTAGCCGGTGCGGTCGGGCCGGCGCAGCTTCTCGGTATCCTCGCCGGTAAGCCAGCGGCACGAGAACACCCGGCAGGCGAACGGCCGGCGCTTGTAGATCCTGCAGCCCTTGACGCACTGGTGCTGGCAGCGCGTGTTGGCCGCCTTCACGAACTTGGGCAGCAGCGCGTTGAACTGCTCGCCCAGGTCGGTCTTGAGTAGCCGCCCGCCCTCGTATTTGACGCCCTCCTGCACCGGCAACAGCTTGCAGCACAGCGTACAGGAGCCGCAGTGCCGGCCCAGGCCGTTGGGCTTGGAGATCTTCGCGGCGATCTCGCTTACCGTCATCGTGATCGTCTCGGTCATCAGGTCATCTTCTTGCGAGTGAAGGTCCTGATCTCGTCGGCGAAGCGGCGGAGCTCGCGGTCGATGTTGTCCATGCGGGCCAGATCGGCGTCGGTCGGCTCGCTGCCGGGATCGAGGATGCCCATGATCGAACCGAACAGGTGCTGCGCGCCGGCAAAGAACGCGCGCCGCGTCTCGAGCACCTGGAAGGGGCCGGCGTCGGCCTCCATCACAAACTTGCGATAGCCGATAAACCCGGCCTCGATGATCAGGCCCTTGTCGGTCGCTAGCTTGGCGAGCTTGTCGACCTCACGGTCGAAGTCCTCGCGTGAGATTTTTTCCATGCGATCCTCCTGGTTGAAGCCGGCGCACGGCCCTTGCTCGCGGCAGTCGAGCCGCAGGCAACGCCCGAACTTGTGGACCCAGCCGCAGGGCCAGCGCATCAGGGTGCAGCCGGCGGCTGCTCGCGGTCGTGCTCCGCAAGCACGAGGGCGTCGATGGCGTCAAGCAGCACGTCAGTCGCGTTGAACGCTTCGTCGCTCTGCGTGCCGAATGTGTCTTCCATCTTGCGGAGGTGTGCGGCCAGCGCCTTCAGGTTCAAGATCGCTGCGTCCATGCTCCGACTCATGGCGGGCGCTCGCGATCATGCTCGGCAAGCACGTCGGCCTGTGTCTGGCCCGGGCGCCGCCCGACCGTCCAGGCCGGCGGCATCAGTACAGTCACCCCGACCGGCCGCCACAGGTGAAGGGTGAAGGGGTGATCGCTGATGTAGTCGGAGCGCGGCGGGTGATACTGCACCACCGCTTCCTCGGGCATCCAGAACAGCTCCTTGACGGAGCACATCTCGGGCCAGTTGGGACAGCGGCGCTGGAGCGAGACGCTGACATGCTCCCAGCCGGTGTGACCGCGCTCGTCCTGGCCGTCGGTCGCGATCACCATGAGGTGCTGGGCGCGGTCGATCAGAATGAAGGCGCCGTAGGGTACTCCGAGCGGGCTGCCGAGCTCGCCCTTCCGGATGCGGAATCGGTCGAGATGCGCCCAAGGCGCTGGTCTCATGCTCGTTTTCTCCCGTTCTCGGATTTGGCACGAAGCCGCACGACCTTCGAGCTCCCGCGCGCGGTGGGTAGCAGGTCCATGCCCAGCGCCGAGAACACCGCGGCGACCGTCGCGAATTGCGGCCGCCTGGTCTTGCCCTCGAACCACTCGCGCAGGCAATTGACCGACACGTCGCTCTCGGCCGAGACCTTGCCGTACGAGAGGCCGCTGTCCTGTACGGCCGTGCGCAGCCTGTCGATGATCGGGTCCTTGTCCGTGAAGGAGTAGGACCGATAGGTCTTGAAGACGTGCTCGCTCATCGCCGGCCTGCCTTGACGCCGGACGCCAGGACGTAGACGCCTATGCTGGGTCTATGGAGCTCGCCCGCCTTCGCGAGATTGTAGAGCGCGTTGGTTACCTGCTTATAGGTCAGGCCGCACGCCTGCGCGACCTCGGGCGGCCGGTACGACTTTCCGGGCTTCATAGCGTTGAGCACGACGTTGCGCGTGTTCGGTCTGCCGCCGCCGTGGCGCCTGAATCCGGGCTGCACGAGCGCAGCTTTGATATGGGGAATGTCGGGCGCGGCGAGCGCGAGCGACTGGGGCGGGGCTTCGAGGGCTGCGTCGGTGCCGGGGCCGGAAACCGGCCGCACTTCGACGTTGCCTGCCCGGTGCGCTTCGAGCGCACGCAGCAGGGGCCAGAGCGCCCCACGGTCCTCGACGAGGAAAGATATGTGGAGCAGATGCTTGGGTCTGTTCACCGCTGTTCTCCCCGACAGCGGGCCGTTTCGACTGCACGGATTTTGCACCAGATTCGGGGTAAAACACCCCCGATTCGTGCCTGCTTTGGCCTCTCCCTCGCGCTGCAGCGAGAACGGCCTCTCGCTGTAACTAGTTGACTTCCCTCGCCGATCTCGGTGGGCACTGTAGGGATCGAACCTACGACACCTTCCATGTCAAGGATATGGTCACACGCGAGAAGTGGGCTATTCATAGGCGTTTCTTGCAATGACCCGGAGCCGCTGCACGGGTTTTGCACCAAAATTGTTTTCCGGGTGCGCGCCCCAGAAGTCGATCGCGTCCTCGATGTGCTCGCTCGACATCAGGTGCGCATAAATCTCGACCATGCTCAGACGCGACCAGCCGCCCACAACCATGAGCCGCATCGGGTCTTGCATTACTCCCTGATACCATGTGGCCCAGGTGTGCCGCATGCCATGCGGCGTGAACAGCGGACGCCAGATCGGGCGTCCGTCGCCCATGCGCCGTTGCAGGCCGTCGTCGTCGAGCACCTGCTCGGCCAGGCCGACCTTGCGCAGCGCCACGAGCCACGCCTTCTTGAACTGCCCGCCCTCGGCTTCCTTCGCCGTGTAGGGCTTGCCGTCGGGCCGGCGAAACACATTGCCCTCGCGCGACGGCAGCGCTTCGAGCGCCCCCACTGCGCGCGGCGGCATGACGTAGGTGCGGTCGCGTCCCCCCTTGGTGCCACGGAACGTGACCTTGCTCGCGCGCAGGTCGACGTCACGCTCCCACACCAGGCCCAGCATCTCCGAGACGCGCGCTCCCGTGCAGAAGGCAAACACCATGATCGGCTTAAGATGATCGCCTGCGGCCGCGACGAGCTCATTGGCGACGCTGGGCAAGATCCACTTCGGCGCCTCGGGCCTGGGCTCCGGCGGGCGCTGGAACGCCGGTTTGTCGCACAACTTGCGCACCGCGCAGTGCGTCAAGATCGCGGTGAGCGGCGTGTACACGTTGCGGATCTTGGTCGCGTTGCTGGCGTCGGCCGCCAGCAGCTTCTTGCAAGCGTCCTCGACCGCGAGCTGGTCGATCGCGTTCAGCTTCTTGTCCGGTCCGAAGTGGGCAACGAGACGATCGACGCGGTCGACGTCTTGGGGGGCGGGCTCGACGAACTCGAGATAGGAAGCGGCACCGGCCGCAAAGGAGACAACAGCCCGCTTGCCGAAGGTGATTTCGTCCCAGATCGTTTTTTCGAGCTGCGCTTGGAAAGCTTCGGCGACATGGAGCGCGCGAGCTCCCGTGCTCTTGTATACGCGGATGGACCGGTCAGGGGGACCGACCGTGCCGCGGATGTAGTAGACCCGGCCTCTGAGGAATAGTTCTGTCGGCATGCCTGCACCTTTGTGAACGACTCAACCAGCGCGCAGTAGTCCTCCTCGAAAAACACAATGCGCCGGCCGACTCTCCGGCCGATGCCGACAATGTGCAAGTGGTCGTAGAGCCAATCCTTACTGCAATGAAGCAGCTCGCACGCGCGCTGGATCGTGATCGGCCAATCTTCGGTCATGCGATGAGGTACCTCAGGTAAGCCGCGGTGCGGTCGATGCGCTTGCGCACCACGGGCGGCAGCGTGCGCGGACCCTTGCCCTTGCGCTCGTCCATCAGCCGCACCAGTGCTTGCACCAGGTCGAGCATGCGCATGAGATCGGCGATCACCTCGCGATCGCCAGGAGGCGCGTCGTCCGGCACCTCGAGCTCGACGATCTGCGCGGTGATGTCCCGGATGCGCTGCTCCAGCGTCATGCCACCTGCACCTCTCTCTGTGGTTCACGGTGCGGCTTCGCGACGAGCATGAGCGGATGAGTCATCATGCGCGCTCTGAGAAGTTGCAGCTTCTGCTCGAGCAGCTCCACGCTGTCGAGCTTGCGGATCACCAGCGGCAGGTCCGGTCCGAACCTGACGCCGGCATCCATCACCAGCGCGCTCACCAGGGGATCTCGTCGTCGCCCAGCGTCGAACCGTGCGACACGCCGGCACGTGGCTTGCGTTGCTGGGGTTCGCGATCGCCAGCCGGGCCACCAACGTCCTGCTCGTTGCGATCGGCGCTGCCGGCGAAGCTCATATGGTCCATCTTGATCTCGGTCGTGAAGCGCTCGGTGCCCGACTGGTCGACCCACTTGCGCGTCTGCACCTTGCCCTCGACAAGCAGCTTGGTGCCCTTGCGCACGTACTGCGCGATGGTCTCGGCAATCGGGCCGAAGGCCACGATACGATGCCACTCGGTGCGCTCCTTGCGCTCGCCGCTCTGCTTGTCCTTCCACACCTCGTTGGTCGCCATCGAGAACGTGGCAGCCTTAGTGCCGTCGTTGAGCGAGCGGACCTCCGGGTCCTTGCCCACGTTGCCGAACAGGATGGCTTTGTTCACTTCTCGCACTCCCTGACGCTGCGTGCGATCTTGATGAGGCGCTCGCACATGCCCCTGCAGAACTCCTCGAGCTCCAGCGGCGGGCACTCGCGTGCGGCCACGATGCCGATCGCGAAGGCAGCCGCCACCAGGATCGTGCCCTTGTCGTAACGCATCTCGGCACGCTGCTCGTAGAACCAGTCGATCGTGTCGTTGATGTGCTGCTGGAAGTCGGCGAGCTCGGCCGCGGACACGCCAGATCCCTCTGGCGTGTCCACGACCTCGATATGCCGCGCGCGGCGCGCATCCTTCGCCGCAGCAGCCATCAGGTCACGCAGGTGCCTGAGCTCGTCCACGTCTTAAGCCTGCAGGTTCGCGGCGTCGATCTCCGACGCACGCTCCTTCATGCTGTCGTTGTAGACCTTGTAGACGTCGGGGTTGCGCTCGGCGATCTCGGCCCGGCGCGGCTGCGTCTCGTTGTGCAGCTTGAGCAGATGATCGCGCGTGGTCGCCTTCGCCATGCGCAGCACCAGCCCCTCGACGTACTCCTCGTCGGCGGCCTTCTGCTTGACCGCCGTCTCGGCCGCGGCCTGTGTCGGCGGATGAGCGGTGCCCTTGCCGTTGGTTGTGGCAATTGGAGCACCTGGCGCGACGCCGGCCTGCGCCGCCGGTCCCGGCTTGAGCGTCACGTCCTGCTCGAGATCGGGGTCGTCGCCCGTCTCCAGGCCCAGCGCCTTGAGCAGCGCGTACTTGACCGCGTAGCTGATCGCCTTGCCCGGACCCTTGTCCTGGTCGTCGATCCCGTAGCCGCTGGTCTGCACGTCGATGAAGTCTGTGGCATCGTCGACGTTGACGAAGCGCGTCGTCATGTCGACCTCGGTCCTGTTGCCCATCTGCGTGCGCGCGCAACGCATCGGGAAATAGAACACGCCGTGCTTGACCAGGATCGGCCGCACCTTCGCCGTGACGGCGTCGTGCGACACGATCGTGTAGCGCATGCCCTGCTTGCGCTCCTTCTGGATGTAGTCGACCTCGCTCTGCACCGCGCTCATGCGCTGCAGCAGGCTTGGCTTCGGCGCCGCTACCACAGCCTGCACCTCGGCCGGCTGTCCGGCCGGCTGGCCGCTGTCCGACACCAGCGTCACCGGTGTGTTGCCTGCAGCGCGGCCGCGCGTCGCCCTGGGCTTGGCCGGCGGCGCACCGCCGGGAAACTCGTCGTTGGTCTTGCCTTGCATCTCTCACCTTCCAGTCTGGTTAAACCAAAGCTCCCGCAGGGGCCTTCACAGCGGGGCGCACGCGCTTGGCGCCGTTCTTGGCGATTGCCATCGTAATGCCGAATGCCTCGAACGACTTGAGGTCCTCGGGGAACGCGAGCGACTTGAGGCTTGCCATCGCGGTGTCGAACTTCTCGGCCGCGGTCCACGACTGCGCGATCTCGGCCGCATGCATGGCGAGCTCGTTGGCGATCGGCCACTGGCGCACCTCGGCCTCGGTGTAGACGCGCCGCGGGTCGATCGGCGGCGCCTCGATCACAACGCTCGCGCCCTCGGGCGGCTTGTCTTCCTTGACCGCGCGCACGAAGCGGTTGAGCCGGCCCAGCAGCAGGGTGAGCTGGTCCTCGGTCGGCACGACACGAAACGTCGCCCAATCACCCAGGCCGTAGAGGCACGAGAAATCGACCCAGCCGAAGCCGGTGAGCAGGCAGTAGTGGGCACCCTGCCAGAAATTCTTCTCGACCACGGCCTCGGGCGGATTCCACTCGCTGATGGCGCCGGTGTGCTTGCTCTCGAACACGCCCCAGTCGACATCCTGCACCAGGCCGTCGACATGGCCGACGAGCCACGGGTAGAACTTCGAGCACAAGCTGATGCCGAGCCGGTCCTCGCCGACGACGTTGTAGCCGACCTCGACGCCGCTGGTCGGACGCGGGTCGTAGACCGTGCGCTTGGTGCGGTGGCGGTAGTAGGCGCGGTTCACGCCCTCGGTCGCCTTGCCGATCATTGCGGGCAGGAACAGCGAGAGATCCTCGCGCTGGCGCCGGCCGGTCATCTCCTCCCACACGGCGAGCGCTTCGCCCGCCATGATGCGCCGCGCGTCGCTGCCCCCGATCGTGATCTTCTTCGCTTCGGTCGCCGTGCTAGCCATGTCCCTGCACCTCTCGTACTTCCAGGTAAAAACTCTCGACCATCGGACGGAAGCTGCGCTCGACGATGGCGATGCCTTGCTCGCGGTTTTTGGCCGAACGCGCGACGATGCGTGCGGCTTCCGCGATCATCATGTTGACGATGGAGCTCGGCCGGATGCCTTCCTCGATGATTGCCTGCTCGATGACGGGCATGAGCATGTCGCGGAACTTGATCAGCTCGGCCCGCCGCTCCGGCGGCAGCGACTCGATGGAGACGATGGGATCGACCGGCGAGTCGGCCATAAGGTTTGCTCCCTTGGGAGATACGATACTGCAAGATTGCAGCGCATGTCGAGTCACGCTCGAGTCGATCCTGCAGCGGACAGGGCTGCCGCGGGCTGCAGGCGTGCAAGCTCGCCAGGGTCCACAAGCTCTGGGGCCTGCCCCGCCGCAAGACGCTGCTGGTATTGCCACAGGAACAGCCAGGTCTCGAACCGGCCGCCGTGCGCGGTGGGCAACCACACCCGCACGCGCGCACCGTCCGATGCCGGACCGGACGCCGGACGACCGGCCGGGGCCTTCGGATTTTTAGCGGACCAGACGCTCTCGGATTGGAGCCAGCGCTGCCAGACATGCAGCCAGCGCGCGGTGACCTGGTGCTGGTAGTAGGACCTGAACCTGAGCCGCTCGCGCTGCGCATCGAGGCTGGGGTAGAGCAGCGCCGCGAGCTCGAGCTCGGCGGGGCCAGGAAAGTCCGGCGGCAGCGCCGAGGCGCGCACCGGGTGCTCGCAGTAGGCTTGGCCTGGCGCAACGCCGGCCCCGCAGGATGGGCAAAGCCAACCCTGTTTCATGCTCACCTCCGATAGTTTTTAGCGACGCTTCCGCCGGGGCCTTCGATTACCGACCACGGTCTCCCGCACGGGCAGGCCGTAGAGCACCTCGAACAATCGCTTCTTGATGCGGTACTCCGGCAGCACGCGCGTGCGCGGGCTCTTGACGTCCTCGACGACCCATTGGCCGGCAGCGACATCGCGGTAATAGAAATCGGGCTCGAACATGCAGATCGTCTCGCCCTCGACCACGAGCGCGAACGACTGGTGGACCTGCAGGGTGTCGATCTCGCCGATGCGGCAGAGGATCTTGAGCTCGCAGTAGCGTCGGTGCTCGGCCTGGCTGTCGAACCACACGGCGTCGTCGAGCACGCGCCGCCTGCGACCGGCGCGCGTGAGCTTGGTGAGCTTCCCTAGTACGGGAGGAGCAGCTGCGCCGGACATTGCGGGCGTCGCTTGCGCGCGAGCGGGACGATGGTGAGGCGGGTTCCTATCGCCTGCGCCCATAAGGTCGCGAAATAGAGATCCGGGCGGCGATCGTCGCACTCCCAGCGCGAGGCCAGGCTGTCGGAGACGCCGATGCGCAGGCTCAATTCTCGCAGCGGAATCTTGTGGGCCATCCGCCAACGGCGGAACTCGTCGACCAGCAGGTAGTAGGGATCACCCTGCCGCGGCATGGACATGGTTTGATCCACGCTTGGCGGCGCGTGCTGCGAGCTGCTTGATCGAGCGGCAGATGCGCCGCGCGCTGGACTCGCTCATCGTGGTCGAGCGCTTGGCCCAGCGATAGTACTGCGCGTCGGAGATCCCGGCGTGCAGCACGGCCCGCTTGAATTCGACGCCGGCACTCGTCGCGAGGCAGGTCGTCTGGTCGAGATAGGTCTGGATCATGAGCTGGCATGATGCTGCAAGCGTGCAGGACGAGTCAAGTCCACGCAAATATGATTCGACTCCCATGCCCACTAGGGCTAGCCTGCATGTATGCAGGAGCTTGAAGATACGAAAATTTTAGACAAGTCAGAACTCGGTCGGCGCATCGCGCGATGGATGGAAGACGTGATGCGGCGCAAGGGGTGGTCGGCTGAGAAGTGGGCGCGGGAGGCGAGGACCTCGCCCACGAACATCACACGGGTGTCCAAACAGCACTACGTGCCGAACAGCTACACGCTTGCGATGCTTGGCATGGCGGCGGGTGAACCGCCTCCGTTATTGCCCGATAGTCGGCTCAAGTTGACACGGCAGTTGCCGATTTATGGGGCAGGGGAGCTACGTGCCGTGACTGAGGGAGACCGAAAACTCGCCGCGCCTCGCGACAATGGGCGGCGAAGCATGACCCTGGTGTCCATCGATGCACCCAGCCACTGGGTGGGTGCGATCGTAACCACCGACAGCATGAATGCGGCCGGCATCCAGATCGGAGACGAGCTCGTGGTCGACCTGCTTGCGCCGCCAGCGCATGGGCAGATCGTCGCTTGCACGAGGTTGAATTTCAACGACGTCAGCCCGATGGTATACGCGCCGCCTTACCTCATCCCCCAGAGCACCAACCCCGAATGGAAGCCGGTCAATCGGAGTGACTGGCTCATATTCGGCGTGTGCAAGCAGGTTCATCGTGCGCTGCCCTAGACCCTGATCAGAGGGACCGGGACGGACGGCGACCGCCCCGGTGTCCTCCCTCCTTTCCCGCGCGCAGGACTAGCGCGCGGTACGCTCCGTGCGCGAGGGCTCAGAGCCTCGCGTATTGCGGCACCCAGCCCTTGGGCCGGTGCTTCCAGATCAGGTCGATCAGCGCCGTCTTCGACTTCTCGCCGCGGACCTGCAGCTTGAGCGCCTTGGCCTCGGCGTCAAGCATCACGCGCGGCAGCCGCGCGAGCATCATCTTGGGCCACTCGATCGCGCCCAGGTCGAGCTCCTTCGCTAGCGCCTTGTAGGCATTGGCGCCACGGTCCGAGACGATATGGCTCGCCACCTTCGCGGCCAGAGTGCCCTCGTCGAGCAGCTCCTTGATCGCGCCGTGCAGCAGCTTGCGCACGTCGTCGTGCAAGGCGCTGCCGTGGTCGGTATTGAACGCACAGAGCGTCTCGACGCGCTCGGCGAACACCTCGGGGTGCGCCGCCATATAGCGCATCAGGGCGACAAGGTGCAGGTAGCGCAGGTCGTAGGCGAAGGCGTTGCTGACCTCGCCGGCATGGACCTTCTCGCCCTTCGCGGCCTTCTTGGCGACGTCGGCCTTCTTAGCTTCCTTGGCCTTCTTGACCTCCTGCTGGCGCTCGCTCTTGAGCGACACGGCGCGCTCCTCGCGCACCTCGCCGCTGGGCTCGATCCAGCACACGATGCCGACGCCCTTGGTCTCCTCGGCCTCGGCGCGGCGGAAGGCGGTATAGAAGCCCTGCTCCGGCCGCAGGTCGACGAAGGCGTAGCTGTCGTTCTTGGCGAGCGCGAGCATGCGCTGGCTCAGCCACGCCGACTGCTCCGTCATGGCCTCGCGATACTTGATGAAGTAGGGACCGGCCGGCTGGCCCTTGTCGTCGACGTCGAACAAATCCTCGGCGGTCTTGTAGTTCACCGCCGTCGGGAACCGCGCATGCTCGACGTAGAACCGTTTCTCGTCGCGCATGAGCTGGCCGGCGGCGTGCTCGTAGTTGCCGTTCCAGCCCTTGCCGATCTTCATCGCCTTGGCGACCAGCTTGGGGTCGCCCAGCCGCGCCAGCGCCACGGCGCCGTCGTAGCCGATCTCGCCCTTGCGATAGGCGGTGCGCGCCTTCTCGGGCAGCGTGGCAAGCACCAGGCGCTGCCTGACGAAGCGCTCGCTGACGTCGAACGCGCGCGCGATGCCCGGCAGGTCCTTGCCTTCGCCGGCGAGCTTGGCGAAGGCTTCGCACTCGTCCATCGGGTGCATGTCGAGGCGCACCGCGTTCTCGGCGAGGCTGATCTCGAGCAGCTTGTCGTCGTCGATGCCGTCGGGCAGGACGTTGCACGCAATCGGCGGCAGCGCGCCAACCGTCGGATCGGCGAGCTTTCGCAGAGCTTCGAGCCGGCGATTGCCAGCGATCACGAAGTAGCCGCCTTCGCCGTTGTGGTCCTTCACGACCACGAGCGGCTGCAGCAGCCCTTCGGCCTTGATCGAAGCCACCAGATCGTCGACCACGGGCGTGCCCTTGCGGGCATGACCGGGCCAGGTCTTGAGGTGGCGCAGGGGGATATTCTCGACCTCCATCGGTCTCATTCCTCCATCAGGCATCGTCGGACTCCTTCTCTCGGGTTAAGTGTCGCCTCACCGCCGGGGCCTTCGTGTCGACGACCTCGCCGGGCTCGGCCAGGCGGTAGCCGGCCCACCAGCCGTGCCTGACCGCCTGGGTATTGAGGGTGTGGACGTGCGCGAGCGCGCGCTCGCGGTTGGTGCAGCGTGCGATCACCGTCTTGGTGACGACGCCGTTGGCGTCGACGTCGAGCCGGATCACGAGCTCCTTCACGACAGTGCGTCGATCAGGGCGACGCGCTCGGCGTCGTTGAGCTCCACGCGCGTGACCTCGCCGGCCTCGTCGGTCACCATCATCGCGACCTCGCCGTCGCGCCACTTGGCGATCGTGATGCGCGGCCACTCGCCGCGGCTTGACCGCCGCTTGAGGACGAGCAGCTTCCCGCTGTCGGCCTCGCCGCGTGTCGCGAGGCTCATGCGTGCGCCGCGACCTTCGCCGCCACCACGAGCTCGGTCCTGAGCTTCGCCTTCTCGACCAGGAACGCCGTGCGCTTCTCGGCCTGGCTCGCTGCCCACACCAGGATCGCCGGATCGGCCTTGAGCACCTCGATGTAGTGGTTGAGGTAGGCGGCGTGCTGCAGCTCGCGCGTTTGCGGCAGGCCGAACGCCGCCATGCTCATGGCGCTGGTCATCTCGGCGCAGAGCTCCTCGCGCGCGTACTGCACGATGCGCTCGTTGCGCTTCTCGCCGCGCGGCTCACGCCCGACGCGGCCGGCATTGCCGGCGGCATGTCCGGCCTCATGCAGGAGCACCGCGAGATAGGCGTCATTGTCGCTGAACGCCTTGCGCGGCGGCATGCCGATCTGATCCAGCGCCGGGCGGTAGCACGGGATCTGGCTGGTGGTGACGCCGCCGACCAGGCGGAGCTCCTCGATCATCGTGAGGATCTCGGCCGGCACGCATTCGGGCTTGAACGGCGCCGTCGAGACCTGGGCCGCCTCGGCGATATCGGGCGGCAGGTTGGTGAGCTGCGCCACGTTGAACACCGAGTAGACTCGGCCGAAGTAGTTGCTCTCCTCCTCGCCGTCGGGCTTCTTCTTCACCTTGGGCTTGAACACGACGACGCTGCAGGGCTCCTGACCGTGCGTGCGCCAGTCGTCGGGCGACAGCGGGATGCCGCCGTCGACCCGCTTGATGCGCGGGCCGTCGGGGTCCTTGCCGGGGTTGAGCTCGCGCAGCTGCGTCATGGTCATGAACGCCGGGCTCATCCAGGCGTTCTCCCACATCCAGAGCTCGAGCAGCACGCGGTTGATGCCGGTGTAGGGCTTCTTGTGCCCGGCGCGCACGCGGCGGAACACGTTGAACGGCAGCCCGTTGTGCCGGTCGTAGGGGCACACCCAGGGGGCGACGCCCGCTTCGAGCGAGGCGATCAGGCGCTCCGCGATCTTGGCGCAGAGCTCCTTGACGCCGGCTCCGTAGATGATGGCCATCAGTGAACCTCCTGGAGCGCGTTATCGACGATCTTGTAGTTGACCGGATCGTTGCTCGGCGCAGCGCGATAGTCCCGCACCGCGGCCCAGCGCATCGCAATGGAGTACGCGGCCTGGTGGGCCTCGGCCTGGGTCGCGAAGCGCGTCGAGTTGGTGTACCAACGGCCCGTGTCATCGGTCTGGAACTCGGGCTTGAAGCTCCTGGCGGGCTTGTCCTCAGTGCTGCACATCACTCGTCCTCGATCGGCTCATCGGCCGGGTAGTTGGGGTTGGTGAAAATCTCCTCGTCGAACTCCTGCAGGCGCCGCTTGACGCAACTTCGGCACACGTAGGTGCAGAAGATGCCGCGTGCGTCGTGCAGGGCTCGCCTCGGCTCGCCGCTGCCGCAGGCGCACGGCCTAGTCATGGTAGGAACGCATGCAGCCGACGGAGCAGAAGCGCCCGCGGATACGCTCGACGCGCCCGCCGTCGTGCTCGATCTGATAGCGAAACATCGAGCCATCGCGACGCTCATTGCCGCACCAGTCGCACGACTGCTTGGCGTAGGACACCTCCGCAGGTCTGATCTTGTCGCGGTGGAGCTCCGTGCGTGCGAACGGGTCGCGCGAGATGAGCGTCATCACACGAAGCCGTACTTGGTGCTGCGCTGATAGCGCGTGAGCTCGGCCTCGTAGTGGGCAACGATCCGGTTGACGACCCGATCGACCTCGGCCCAGGTGCGCAACGGATTGTCGTTCCAGTCGATGATCTTGCTGGTGCAGCCCGGAGTGCCCCGGCTCTGGAATTCAGGACAGGCTGCGGCGATGAACTCGCCGGCATCGGTCTCGAAGTTGCCGACGATATCGGTCGGATCGCCGTCATGCGTCGCTATGAACATGAATGCGGCGGCGCCGATCAGACAGTGGCAGATCGTGCCGTCGGTTGCCCGGCAGTAGTAGTCGCCCTTGATCCAGGTCGCTTCGGTGAGTCGGCGGCGAAGCTGGAGCGCGAGCTCGAGCTTCTGGTCCGGCGCGAGATAAGTGAATGCGGTCATCGTTCCTCCTAGTCCGCCATCGCTGCGTGGCCCATGCGGGCGTTGACGTCGCCCAGCAGCCGGGTCCACAGGCCGTTGAGCACGGTGACCCGGGCCATGCAGGGCTCCGAATCGCCGGGGTGCGCCAGCGCCTCGTGCTGCGCGGTGACCGCCCCGTCGTGCAGGGCTTCGACCACGAAGCGCAGCTGGGTCTTGTCAAGGCGCTGCAGGTGCGCCAGGAATTTGGGCAAGGGAATGGGCTGGGAAGCACTCATCGTGCGTCCTCTCCTTCAGGTCTGCAACTCACGGCCTGCGAACGTGCAGGCGATGAATCAACGGGTTACGGGGTGGGCGGCCGGGACCTGGCGGCGTTGCCGCCAGTGTCTCGGTAGCTGGAGGGCCACGGCGACGGCCGTGAGCCGGGCCGCCAGGCGTTCGAGCGGTAGTATTTGAGCATGGAGATGCCGCGGCTGATCTCGCCGGCTGTGATCGCCAGCGAGACCACGTTCGACACCAGGAACAGGTAGGGCCGCGCCGCCATCAGCAGCGACGCGGCCACGCGCAGGGCTCCGCCCATTGCTCAGATCGGGCAGTCGTCGAGCGACACCGGCATGCCGGCAGCGCGCGCCGCCACCCGGTTGCCGCGCTCCGACGGCGTCTCGGGCATCTCGATGTCGTCGTGCTCGACCAGCTCGCTCTCAGCCTCGGAGCCGGACGGGCCAGCCGGACCGACGGCCGGACGGGGCGTACCCAGGAGCTGGAAGGACCCGCGGGGGCCAATCAAGATCTCGGTGGTGTAGCGGGTGACACCGCCCTGGTCCACCCACTGCCGGGTGCGCAGCTGGCCCTCGACCGACACCTGCTTGCCCTTGCGGGCGTGCGGCGCGATCACGGCGTCGATCAGCGGCGTGCTGAACGA
>Ga0068863_100002374_pt1 | contig 18738 bp, 11 predicted proteins | sample KBSSwiS62_FD_66596 | JGI IMG/M metagenome (GOLD analysis project Ga0068863, IMG submission 66596) | Switchgrass rhizosphere microbial communities from Kellogg Biological Station, Michigan, USA - KBS Switchgrass S6-2 | ecosystem: Host-associated > Plants > Roots > Rhizosphere > Soil ...
GCGCAAGCTCGCGGCACACGAGGACCGGCACGTGGCCATTGCGATCGAGGAAGCCGAGCAGCTTGCGAAGGACCTGGTAGGCAAGGAAATCTCGGATATCGCTCAAATGGTCACGGACGCAAACGCCCGCATGCAGGCACGGCAGGATGAGTTGGATGATCCATCCCACACGGACCATGGTGCGAAGGCGGGGGTGCCGTACGGCGATGTCAACCTGGATATCACCATCAAATGAGTGCTCATCGCGGCAATGGACCGGATCCTGGCGGGGTGAAACATGACCGCTCAATACGTCCTGGGATGCCTGGCCGGAGTGTTCCTCGTGCTGGGGGGCCTGAAATCGCTGCGGGAAGGAAATGTTGGGCCGGCCGCCCGCACATGGCTCATGATTGGCGTCATCTTCGGGGTAGTCAGTGCCTGGATATGGCTGTCGAGGGTTCACTGACGGGGACTGGCGCCGAAGACGGGGTACCGCGCACGGAATTCGACAGGCGGCTCGGTTCGGGCCTGGCTTGCTTGCGTTGCCCGTACATTTCAGGTACTTACGAGGGACTCTTAGGCTTAAGGTGCTCTTGTGGCGCGTGCCAAGGTCATCGACTTCGATTACTACCAGTTCATCGGGCTGCTGCGCCGTGCGACCGATGCGGGCGCGCGCATCGAGAAGGGCGACGCACGCTGGGCGCAATACGTGAAAGAGCACCAGATCAACGAAGTCGCCGCCTCGTCCATCGCAAAGCAGAAGTTCGAGAAGGCTGTCCCCGTGATCATCAGCGAGGGCAAGGACACGGACGGGTTGTATTTCTATTCGAAGAACGAAGAGGCCTGCATGCGGTTGGTGCCTCTGGCCGAGTAATCGGACCGGCGGCGCCCCAGCCCGCGGCGCACGGTTTGCGCACGGTGCGGGCTTAAGCGAGTCCGGTAGCCGCCATGTACCTAACCCTGGAAGTCGTCAGCCCCCAAGCAGCGTCGCTTGGCGCAGATCGGCGCCGCGTCGTGAGCGAGCGCGGACTGACCATTGGGCGGGTACCGGGCAATGACTGGGTCATCCCAGACCCCTATATCTCCAAGCAGCACGCACGGATCTCGTACGCCAACGGCACTTTCTTCGTCGAGAGCCTGGGACGCAATGCGATTGCAATAGGCACGCCGGGACATACCTTGCCGGCGAATCAGCCCCAGCCGCTGCGCAACGGCGATCGCCTGTTCATCGACCAATACGAAATGATTGTCACCACCGTGCAGGGCGATCCGCCGGGCATGGCGGTGGTGAGTGACGATCCATTCGCTGTCCTGCCCGGAGGCCCCTCTGCAGCTGGCAGGAGTCCGCAATCAGGCTCGATTCCCGATATATGGGATGGGGGCGTGGGCGCAGACCTCGGGGAGACCGGCGTCGTCGATCCGATTGATGTGCTACCCGGCGGGCGGACCAAGGAGCCCGATCCACTGCCACCGGTGAACTGGCAGCGGGCCCCTGTGTTGGAGAATCATTTCGAGCCGCCCCCGGTACGCCAACCCGCGGGCGGAAGTCCGTTCGATCTGTTGGGCCCGGGAGCCGACTCCCCTGGCCCGCCGCCGTCCCCGCCCGCCGGCGGTATTCCCGACAATTGGGACCGGACCAACCTGACCTATAGAGAGGGCGCGGGCTCCAAAGCAACACCACGGCCGAGCACGCCATCCCCGGCCGGCCGGGGCACCGTGCGCGAGACTCCAGCCGCCGCCGCCCGCCCCGCGAGACCCGAGCCCCCGAGGCCAGATCCGCCGCGGTCGGAGCCGCTGCGACCGGACTCCATGCGACCGGATGCCATGCGTTCGGATCCCATACGACCGGACTCCATGCGTTCGGACTCCATGCGACCCGAAAGCGGGCGCTCCGACACCGGCCGCCATCAGGCCATCAGACCGGATCCCGCTCGCCGCGACTCCAGGCCGGTCACCTCGCAACCAAGGTCGCCGCTGCTCGACCCCGGACCAACTGGCCCCGAGCGCAGGCCGCAAACACCCGAACCCCGCGGTGGTCTCCCCGAATCAATCGCTGCGGAGCTCGGCAGCCCGCGGCAGCCTGATCGCCAGGCGTGGCCCCCACCGCGAGGCGGCAACCCTGTTGTTGGAACCGAGCTGGCCGAGTTGTTGCGCGGTGCCGGCCTTTCCGAGCAGGACATGTCGCCGGAGATGATGCAGGACCTCGGTAAAGTTCTGCGCGTCGTCGTCGAGGGCGTGATGAATGTGCTGCGCGCCCGCGCGGAGATCAAATCGCAGTTCCGGCTGCCGTTGACGCGCATCCAGTCGGCCGACAACAACCCGTTGAAGCACTCGCCGAATGTCGAGAGCGCGTTGCACACGCTCCTGGTGCAGAAGAATCCGGGCTTTCTCTCGACCGTTCAGGCTTTCGAGGACGCCTTCGCTGACATCCGCAATCACCAGATGGCCATGCTCGAGGGTGTGCGCGTGGCCTTCGAATCGATGTTGGAGTCGTTCGATCCCAAGGAGTTGGAGAAGGGGTTCGAGCGTGCCGCGAAACGTGGCTTCGGCAGCGCGAAGTCGAAATATTGGGATCTGTACGTGGACCGCTTTGTCCAGCTGGGTGGGGATGCGGACGATACTTTCCGCAGACTGTTCGGCGATGTGTTCGCGGAAGCCTATGAAAAACAGCTCGAGCGCCTGAAAACGATCGCGCGCAACACCGGCAAACCTTAGGAGCCTGGCCGCGCTGCAGCCTGGCTTCACGCTATTCGGGGGATGTAGATGAAAGGGATGACAACTTTGACGCTCCTGTCGGGCCTCAGCCTGCTCGCCTTCCTGGCCGCTGGCTGCCGCAGCAAGCCGCCGAAGCCGCCACCGCCAACGAAGGCTGCGATCGTCGTGTCCGCGGATGTCAATCCTGACTCGGCCGGACGCCCTTCGCCCATCGTGGTACGGCTGTATCAGCTCAAGGAAGAGGGCGCATTCAACGGCGCCAGCTACTTTGCCCTCGCTGACAAAGAGCAGGCGACACTGGGGCCTAGTCTCGAGTCGCGCGAAGAGTACGAGTTGCAGCCCGGGCAAACGAAAGAGCTGGTGCTGAAGATACCGCCGGACGCGCGCTACCTCGGGGCAGTCGCTGCGTATCGGGATCTGAACAACTCGAAGTGGAAGGCTCTCTCGCCCGCGCCCGAGACGGGTCTGCTCGACTTCGCCCGCAAGCACAAGTTGATCGTGACGGTCGGCCGCTCCGAAGTGAAGATCGCGCCTGCAAACTGAAGAAGGTCCTATGTCGTCCAACAATCGCGTCGTCTGGTCGGAGGGGTTGTTCCTTCGGCCGCAGCATTTTCAACAGCAGGAACGGCATCTCGAACGTTACATCGAAGGCCGCACCCGCGACGTGCGTGGCCACTCCTGGGGCTGCACCGAGCTCGAGCTGGAGCGCGATCTGCTCGCGATCGGCAAGTTCGGCCTGCGGCGCGCGGCCGGTGTTTTTCCCGATGGCACCCCGTTCGCGATGCCGGACGATGATCCCCTGCCGGCACCGCTGGAAATGACTGGGGGCGCCCCAGCCTCCCAGGTGCGGGACCAGAAGGTGTTTCTGGCCATCCCGCTGCGCAAGGAGAGTGCGCGCGAGTCGGATCGGCGCGAGCAGGTCGATGGCATCGTCAGATACCGCTCGAAAGACTTCGAGGCGCGCGATATCACATCGGATTCCAACGCAACGGCGACATTGGAGGTCGCATCGCTGCGCTCCCGCCTGATGCTCGCATCGGAACCGCATGAGGACTTCGCGTGCATCCCAGTGGCACACATCCAGGAGTGCCGTGCAGATCGGCTGGTCACGCTCGATGAGCGGTTCATGCCCACGGTGTTGAATGTTCAGCAGGCTCCCCGCCTCGCGACGTTTCTGACCGAGTTGCAGGGGCTGCTGCATCAACGAGGCGAGGCGCTGGCAGCACGGGCCGTCGCCTCCGGCCGGGGAGGCGCGGCCGAAATCGCCGATTTCCTCATGCTGCAGACGGTAAACCGCTACGAAGGGCTGGTCGATCACTTCGTTGCGAGCCGGCTCATTCACCCCGAGGATCTGTATCGGCTGTGCCTGGAGATTGCCGGTGACCTGGCCACGCTCACGACCAGCACCCGCCGCCTCGCCAAGCTGCCCGGCTACCAACACGAGGACTTGCGGGCCGGTTACGACCCGCTGATGGCGGCCCTGCGCGCCTCTTTGAGTGTGGTGCTCGAGCAGAACGCCGTCGCCATCGCTCTGGAGAAGAAGCGATTCAACATCTCGGTTGGTATCGTCAACGACCGGTCGCTGTTTGAGACTTCAGCCTTCGTGTTGGCGGCGCGGGCCGATGTACCGGCGGAAAACGTTCGCAAGGGCATGCCGGCACAGGCAACCATCGCAAGCGTCGAGACCATTGCAAAGCTTGTCAACGATCACCTGCCTGGCGTGCCTTTGCAGCCGCTGTCGGTCGTGCCGCGTCAGATTCCGTTCCATGCCGGCTTCGCCTACTTCGAGCTCGACCGCGGCAGCCCTCGCTTCCGTGAGCTGAAGACCGGAGGTGGCATTGCCATCCACGTTCCGGACTCCTTCCCGGGGCTCGTCATGGAGTTGTGGGCGATCAGAGGGTAGCAACCATGTCGGATCACAACTCGGACGATCCGTTCGCACCGCGCGACGGGACCGTTATGCGCCCGCGGCCAGGTGCCGGGCGCCGCGGCGGCGCCGAGACCTCGGTAGGCGGGGCTTTCGGGCAGCCCGCGCCGCGGGCCGTGATGCCGCAGGCTCCGCCGATGTCGTTCAGCGGCCCGGGCTCAGGTGCGGGTGCCAATCTGTCGGACTTTCTCGCGGGCGCGCGTAATCCCATCGTGCAGGCGGCGGCCCCGTTGCTGACACTGGGAGCCCGACTCTCCACGGCCGTTCAACAGGCGAACATAGCAACACTTCGTCAGCAGGCCATTCAGGAGGTCCGCGCGTTCGAGGAGCGCTTGCGAACTTCGGGGGTGCCTGCGGAAGATTCGGTGGTCGCGCGCTACGTGTTGTGCACTTTCGTGGATTCCGCTGTACTCAACACACCGTGGGGTGCTCAAGGTGATTGGGCGGGACAGTCGCTGCTGGTGCTGTTCCACAAGGAGGTGTCCGGTGGCCAGAAGTTCTTCGACATCCTCGAGCGGCTGCAGAGCAACCCAGGGCGGTATATCGATCTGATCGAGCTGGTTTATGTGTGCCTTGCGCTCGGCTACGAGGGCAAGTATCGCCACGACCCGAGCGGTCAGGGCCAGATCGCGCAGTTGCAGCGCGACCTGTTCCGGCTGATACGCGAACAGCGGCAGCTGCATGATGAGAACCTCTCGCCGCACTGGAAGGGCGTGGAGGATCGGCGCAATCCCATCATCCGTTACGTGCCTTGGTGGGTTATCGCCGCAGTGGGGCTCGTCGTTCTGACCGGTACGTTCATCGTCCTGCATACCAAGCTCGCCGCGCAGGCAGAGCCCATCAAGGCAGCGCTCGCCGGCACGGTTGTCGCCGTCAACTACCCGGCACCTGTCCCCGCGCGTGCCAACCGGCTCAAACAGTTGCTTGCTCCGGAGGAGGGCGCCGGCCGCCTTACGGTGGAGGATTTTGGCGGCAAGACCGTCGTCACCCTCACCGCTCCAGAGCTGTTCCGCTCGGGCAGCGCGCACGTGAATCCGGATCTGTATCAAACACTGCGGGCGGTGGCGCTCGCTCTGAACCAGGTTCCGGGGCGTGTCGTGATCGTCGGGCACACTGACGATCAGCCCGTGCATTCGATGCGGTTTGCAGACAACTTTGACCTGTCCCGCGAGCGCGCCGTCGCGGTAGCCGAGCTGTTGAAGCCGGTGCTCACGACCCCAGGCCGGGTTGAATGGCAGGGTGCCGGCTCCACTCAACCGCGCTACAAGCCCGTCAATACGGCTGAGAATCGTGCCCGCAACCGCCGCGTCGAGATCATTCAAGTCGAGCAGCCGGAGGCGCGCCCATGAAAGCGTTGTTCGGCAAGAAATGGTTGTGGGTGATCCTGGCGCTGATTTTCTTCTCGCTCGTGATCTGGTTTGGCGGGCCGTACATCTCCATCGCCGACTACGAGCCGCTCGGCTCGGAGCTGGCCCGGACCATCGCCATCGTCCTGCTCATCGTGTTGTGGGGCATGCGAGCCCTGTTGAGCGAGCTGAAGGCGGCACGCGCCAGCAGGAAGCTCGTACAGGCCGTTGCAAAGCAGGAGGACCCGGGTAGCGCGCGAGCCACGGCCGATAACCGCCAGATGCAACAACGCTTCGAGGAAGCGACCGCTACCCTGCAGAAGTCGACCAAGGGCAAGAAGAGCCTCTACGATCTGCCCTGGTACATCATCATCGGGCCACCGGGTGCGGGCAAGACGACGGCCATCGTCAACTCCGGCCTGAATTTTCCGCTGGCGCAGAAGTTCGGCAAAGAGGCCCTGCGTGGTGTGGGCGGCACGCGCAACTGCGACTGGTGGTTTACGGACCAGGCCATTCTGCTGGACACCGCGGGACGCTACACCACCCAGGACTCCGATGAGGCAAGCGATGCGGCCGGCTGGATGGGATTCCTCGCGCTGCTGCGAAAATATCGCAGGCGCCGGCCCATCAATGGCGTCCTCGTCGCGATGAGTATCGCCGACCTTGCAACTCAATCCGACACCGAGCGGACCCGGCACGTTGCAGCGGTGAGCGAGCGGCTCGCGGAGCTTCGCAAGGAGCTGCGAATCAACCTTCCGGTCTACCTTATCCTCACCAAGGGTGATCTGCTTGCGGGCTTCAATGAGTTCTTCGATGACTTGCAGCAGGACGGCCGCGCCCAAGTGTGGGGCACCACCTTTCAACTCGAGGACTCCCGCTCCGGGCGCGCGGCTGAGTTGCTCGACGGGGAGTTGAATCAGCTGCTCGAGCGGTTGAATGCCAGAATGCTGACGCGCCTGGACGCCGAGCGTGATGTGCAACGGCGCGGTCTCATTTTCGGATTTCCACGCCAGGTCGCCGGGGTACGCCGTTCACTGTTGGAATTCGTCAGAGAGGCGTTCGGTGCTTCGGCATATGACCAGGGGGTATTGCTTCGCGGCGTGTACATCACCAGCGGCACGCAGGAGGGGACCCCCGTTGATCGAATGCTTGGAGCCCTGGCGCGGACCTTCGGCCTGGGAGTGAAAGCGGTCAACACCCTCGGCAGCCGGGGCAAGGCGTTCTTCATACAACAGCTGCTGAAGGACGTCGTCTTCAGGGAAAGCGGTCTGGCTGGTGTCAATCGGCGCGTCGAAATGCGCCAGGCGCTGATACAAGCCGCGACCTATATCGGCATCGCCGCGGTGACTATCCTCGGAGTACTGGCATTCCTGTTCAGCTACGATGGCAATCGCGCCTATCTCGCTGATGTACAAAAGGCCGTGCAACCTCTGGGAGCGTTCCAGGGTGCGCCCACCGTCAATCTGGCGGCCGAGCTGCCGCGACTCGACGCCTACCACGATGCTCTGGTCACGGGGAACGAGTATCGCGGCAAGGTGCCGTTTTCGATGCGCTTCGGGCTGTATCAAGGCGGGTCGATGGGCGCGGCTGCCGAGGACGCCTACATCCGCGAGCTCAACGCGGGGCTGATGCCAGTCATGGCGGCGATTTTCCGCGAGCGGATCGGGACGCTGGCCAGCGAACCGGACAAGCTGTACGAATACCTGAAGATCTACCTGATGTTCGGCTCGCCCGAACGGCTCGTACCGAGCGAAGTCCAGTTCATAACCGATCGCGAATGGCAACTGCATTTCGCGAACGATCCCGCAACGGTGGAACGCCTGCAGGCCCACGTCGCCGCTCTGCTGAGCGACAAGAGCCGTGTGCAGCCGCTGGCACTCGACACGGATCTGGTGGACAGGGCGAGGACATCCCTGCGGCAGGCGTCGTTGCCGGTGTTGATGTACAGCAGACTCAAGCTGAGTCACGCCGGTGATACCGAGCATGCCATCCATCTGGACAAGGAGATCGGCCTCGGTGGCGACACCGTGCTCGTACGTAAGAGCGGGCAGCCACTGTCGATCCCGGTGCCCGGTTTGTATACGCGCGTCGTGTTCAACGACGTGGCGACGACCGGCAAGCTCGCGCTGGCCAAGGACTTCGTTAGCGACAGTTGGGTTCTCGGCGAAGGCGTCGCCTCCATGAGCGAAATGCCGCGAGTGACCAGTGACATGATGCGTCTGTACGAGGATGACTACATCCGCGTCTGGGATTCAGTGTTGACTGATATCGGGCCGCGTCCGACGACAGGCGCCAAGGACCTGTCGGATATGATGGCGCTGCTCGCGAGCCCGACGTCACCGCTGAAACGATTGCTCGTCCTGGTGGAGGCCAACACCAACCTGCTGAAGGCCCCTGATCCGGCTGACAAAGCGGCCGGTGTCAAAGCCGCGATTGCCGCGAAGCTCGGCAGTCTCGAACAGCTGTTCGGCAGCACGCCGACGGGCGAAAAACCTGGTACGCGCACCACCAAGCACTTCGAGGCACTGCACAAACTGGTTGACGGGCCACCGGGCGGCGCACCCATCGACCAGACATTGAAAGCGATAGGCCAGATCCAGCAACAGCTGGCCGGAATCGGCGGCGGGCTCGGCAGCAACAATGCGCTGTCCACTGTTGCCTCCGCGGGGCAGGCGGGCGCGATCGATCAGCTGCGCATCGCGGCCATGCAACTGCCTGCGCCCATAGCCGCAATCGTCTCGCAGGTGGGTGCCAAGGGTGAAATGGTGGCCAAGGCGGAAGCCGGTGGCGAGCTGTCGCGGCGGTATCAGACGGAAGTCGCCAGCGAATGTCAGCAGCTGATAGCTGGCCGGTATCCCTTTGTTGCCCGCAGCACCAGTGAGGTCGCGCTGGCGGATTTCGGCCGGGTGTTTGGCCCGGGTGGCGTCTTCGACACCTTCTTCAAGGAGCGCATGGCGCCTCTGGTGGATACCTCCACCAGTCCATGGCGTTGGAAACAGGGCGCGGCAGGCATCGGCAGCGGTACGAGTCTGGCGCAATTCCAGGCCGCGGACCGGATCCGGCAGATGTATTTCCCGCCCGGCTCGCAACTGCCGGCGATGCATTTCAACCTGGCACCGGAGTCGCTCGACAGCGCGGTGCCACGGCTCGCGATCGACATTGACGGTCAGTCGCTCGAGTACCGCCACGGCCCGATACGCTCACAGCCGATTGCGTGGCCCGGACCGTCTCCAGGTCAGGTCACAGTCCTCTTCGAGGAGAGCGGCGGTGGCGGGCCCAACCGCTCGTACCAGGGCCCCTGGGCGCTGTTTCGTCTGCTCGACGATGCAACCATTCAGCCGCAGTCGGATGTTCGCTATCTGCTGACACTGAGCGCTGGAGGCCGCACAGCGCGTCTGATCCTGGAGGCGGCCTCCGTCCGTAACCCGTTCGCACGCAATGAGCTGCGCTCATTCCGTTGCGGCGGCGGCTGATCTTCGGAAGGTAGTGCACAGATGTCAGGCGCAACCGTGGGGTTCTTCGGCAAGCTGCCAAGCCACGGGGATTTCATCGAGCGGCGCATAGGAAGCGCGTTCCGCGACCTGTGGGACGACTGGATGCAGCGCTGCATCGTGGAGAGTCAGCAAGAGCTCGCCGGACGGTGGCTCGACTGCTATCTCACGAGTCCGATGTGGCGCTTTTACCTATGTGACGGAGTCGCAGGGGTGGGCAGCTATGCGGGCCTGCTGCTGCCGAGTGTTGACCGCGTCGGGCGCTACTTCCCACTCACGGTGGTTGTTGAGTTGCCGGTGGGGATCCCTGCAGCTGAGTTTGCCACCGCGGCCAGCGCTTGGTTCGAGGAGATCGAGGAACTCTGTGCGGATGCGCTGCAGAACCCCGAGTTTGACCTGGGCGTATTCGATGCAGCACTCATGGCGAGCGCCGACAGGCTCGCGGGTGTCGATCGCCTGCAGACTGCTGTGGCGTTCCCTGGCAACTCGTCGCAGTGGCACTGGCCAACCGCCTCCGTCAATGCGTTTGCTACCGCAGTCAGCGCTCCGCTGATGAGCATGGCGCAGGGAGCGTTGCGGCCGATGACAATGTGGTGGACTGCCGGCTCCGAACTGGTAGAGCCGTGTGTGTTGTTGAATCGCGCTTTGCCGCGGCCGGACTCGTTCGCCGCGCTGCTGGCGGGTACTTGGGACGATGGGCGTTGGGATGGTGAAATTGCGCCGCCACAAGATATGGGCGCACCGGCCCTCGAGCCTGACGTACAGTTCGTCCTCGAGAGTGGAGGTGCGTCGGACGCCGGCATGGTCCGTAAGGACAATGAGGATCACTTCCTGTTGAGCGATGACATGCGGTTGTGGGCGGTGGCCGACGGTATGGGCGGCTATAGCCATGGCGAGATCGCAAGCCAGATGGTCGTTGATTCCCTCAACGCCCTCGAGCCGACACCAACCCTCAACACCGCCTTCCAGTCAATTACAACGGCACTCGATGCCGTAAACGCTGACCTGCGCAGGGGCGCAGTTGGAGTCGCCGGCGGTGGCTCGACCGTAGTCGTGCTCGTTATCCGCGGGCAGGAGTGGGGTGTCTCCTGGGCGGGCGACAGCCGCGCGTACATCTGGCGGGATGGCGCTTTGTCGCAGGTAACACACGACCACTCGGTGATCGACGAGATTGAGGTTGACGATGCCACGCTCGAGAGAGCGGCGCCTGCGCGAGTTAGTGGAGGTGGCGAGATAACCCGCGCGGTCGGCGGCCATGATCAGTTGGACCTTGAACATGTTGCCGACCTGGCCGCACCCGGCGATCGATTCCTCCTGTGCAGCGACGGCTTGTATGGTGCGTTGGATGAGCCGGCCTTGATCGAATGCCTCCAGAAGACCTCCGCGCAGGAGGCCTGCGATGCCTTGATCGAGGCAGCGCGCACGGCAGGTGCGCGCGACAACGTAACCGCTGTCATCGTGGACGTGAAGGCATAGGGATGGCACGCGAACCGCGCGACGACGGAACTCTAATCAGACAGCCGGGCACAGACCCGGCGCCGCGCGCGCAGCACCTGCCGGATGAGACGACAGTGCGTGGCCCATCGCGGCCCGACGAAACCACGTTGCGAGCACCACCGCTACCGGACGCAACAACGCTGCGCGCGGCATCCCCCGCGGACGCGACTACGCTGCGAGGGACGCCGCCAGCGGATGCGACCACGCTGCGAGGGGCACCGCCGGCAGACCCGACCACGCTGCGAGGGGCACCGCCGGCAGACGCGACCACGCTGCGAGGGACGCCGCCAGCGGATGCGACCTCGCTACGAGCGGAACCACCAGCGGACGCGACCACGCTACGAGCGGAACCACCAGCGGACGCGACCACGCTTCGAGGGGCACCTGCCGCGAACGCGACCACGCTGCGCGCGGCACCGCCCGCGGACGCGACTTCGGTGCGAGCAGCATCCCCGGCGGACACGACTGCTCTAAGGGGCCCTCCTGACGTCACGATGGCGCGGCCCAGCCCCGGCCCCGCCGCCGCCGTCCGCGCGATGGACCTCGGCCACGCAGCCCTGACGCCGCACCAAACACTCCAGGCCGCGCGCGCCTCGAACATCCCCTTCGGTCCAGGCTATCGCCTGCGCGGGCGATACGAGCTGGCCGAAATGATCGGCCAGGGCGCCATGGGCCAAGTGTGGCGCGCAAAGGACCTGCTCGGCGAGGAGGCCCGCGATCGAAATCCTTACGTTGCGGTAAAGGTCCTCAATAGCGATTTCGAAGGCCGCCCGGACGCCTTCATTGCACTACATCGCGAGGCGTCGCGCGCCCAGAAACTCGCCCATCCCAACATCGTCACCGTGCACGTGTTCGATCGCGATGAGGAGTCGGGTCGCGCATTCGTCGCCATGGAGTTGCTGGAGGGCCGCCCGTTGGACCGGGTCATCCGCCAGGCTGGCGTTGGCGGACTGCCACGCGGCGAGGCGATGCCGATCATTCGCGGCATGGCCGAAGGCCTCAGCTATGCCCACCGCAAAGGCATCGTGCATTCGGATTTCAAGCCCGCCAACGTATTCGTCACCAGCGACGGCACGCCGAAGATCCTGGATTTCGGCATCGCGCGCGCAGTGCAGGTTGCTTCAGCAGTGGCCGGTGTTCCCGCGCCGGATTCGCTGCGGGACCATGATGACGACAGCGGGTTTCAGGGATACACCGTCAACTACGCGGCCCCCGAAGCACTTTCCGGAGCGCCGCCCAGCACCTCGGAAGACGTGTTCGCGCTCGGGATAGTAGCTTACGAGCTGGTTTCGGGCAGCCATCCATTCAAACGGATGTCGGCACTCGAAGCGCAGGCCGCGGCAATCCAACGTCCCGCGCTGCGCGGTCTCAAGCGCCGTGAAACGAACGCGATTGATAAAGCACTCAGCTATGATCCGGCGCGGCGTTTCGCCAATGCCGGAGCGTTTCTTCGCCAGCTGCAGGGCATACCAATAATTCAACAGGCGTTGGTTGCAGCCGTAGGAGTGCTGGTCATCGCTGCTGGAATACTCTGGTACCGCAGCTATCTGGATTCGTTGCCAAACGTGCCGTTCGAGCAGCTGCCGCCGCAGGTGCAGCGGGACTTCCTCGATAAGGTCCGCCAAGGTAACGAATCGCTGGACTATCTGCGGCGCACGCACGACATAACGGCGAGCGCCGATGCCGCGCAGTACTTTGCAGACGCCTACCGGCTTCACGAGAAAGACCCGCGTGCGGTGAGTGGGCTGGCGGCTGCCGCGGACTATGCGATCGATTGGTATCGAAAGCTGCCGGATCAACACGAGGCGCGCGGCGAGCTAGAGAGGTTTCGCGCCAAGAGCGACTACTATGAAGGATACGGACCGCTGAAGAAGGCGATTCGTGCCGCGGGTGGCGAATAACGGCCGCCGGCTACGCGGCATTCAAGGAAAGTCAGGGTGGAGTGGAGGGTCATGATGTCATTTCAGATGATCGGGTTGCGCTCTGGAATATTTGCCGTTTCGGCGTGCGCGCTGTTTGCTTGTGCGTCCGGGCCTCCCGCAAGCGGCCCGCCGGGCAAGAATACCGCCACCCAGGGAATGGTGACCCGACAGGATCTGGAGGTTGTTGACTGCTTGCTGCCCGGCGTGGTCCGCAGCCTCGGCAACACCTCCTACATCACGCAACGCCGCCCGATCCGCACCACCTCATCGGACTGCCACATTCGGGGTGGGGAGTACACAGCCTACGACCGGGCCGATTACAAATCCGCGCTGCGCGTTTGGATGACGGCCGCCGAGGCTGGCGATGCTGATGCGCAGAACAACGTGGGCGAAATCTACGAGCGTGGCCTGGGTGGGACGCCCAACTTCGAGGCGGCTGTCATCTGGTATCAGAAGGCAGCCGATCAGGGTTATGCACGCGCCTTGTTCAACCTGGGGACCCTGTATGAACAGGGCGAAGGTGTGCCGAAGGATCGCCTGAAAGCGTTGAATCTGTATCGCAAGGCCTGGGGGCTGCCCGAAGACAACGTGATGTATGCCTCGGCCGCGCAGCGCGAGAACGAGCAGCTGCGCACCGAGTTGCAGAAGGTCATTACCGAAAAGGATCAGCAGCTCGAGCTGTTGCAGAAACAGCTCAGGCAGGCCGAGGCGGCTGCCCGCAAGGCGGCGCGCCCGGCGACTGACGGTGCGGGTGGCGCGGGTGGCGGCGATTCCGCCAAGGAGGTCCAGGCCCTGAAGACCTGGATTGCGAAGCTCGAAGCCGAGCGCCGCGAGAGCTCAGGCCAGCTGTCAGGGCTCGCAGCCGCCACCCGCGAGCCGCAGACTCGCGCACCGGCCGTAGCGCTCGATCCGCAGGCGCAGGGACGCCTGGTAAAGGGAATGGATTTTGGCCGCTACTACGCGCTGATCATCGGCAACCAGGACTACCAGGTGCTCGAGCACCTGCAGACGCCCCGCAACGATGCCGAGCGCGCCGGCCAGATACTGAAGGAGAAGTACGGCTTCACCGTGCAGGTGGTCGAGGACGCCAATGATGTTGCAATGCTGCGGGCGATCAACGACCTGAATAAAGTTCTGCAGCCGAATGACAATCTGTTGATCTACTACGCAGGCCACGGAACCCGCCTGAAAACGACAGGCAGTGCCGATGTGGGCTACTGGCTGCCGATCAATGCGGAGCGCCCGCCGGATGACACATTCTGGGTGCCCAACGAGCAGATCACCGCGCATCTTGCGAGGTTGCCTGCGCGCCGCGTGCTGGTAGTGGCCGACTCGTGTTACGCGGGTCTGTTGTCCAGCGACCCGGGAGTGAACATGTTCGGTACGGAGAGTCAGTTCTCACTCGACTACGTCAAGTACAAGCTGCCAAAACGTACACGTCTGCTGCTCGCATCGGGCGGTGATCGGCCCGTGCTCGACACAGGAGGCCAGGGAGATTCGGTGTTTGCACGCGCATTCCTCGACGTGCTGGGCTCTAACACCGGGATCCTCTCCACGCCCGCGTTGTTTGCGCAGGTGCAGGCGCGCGTCAAGGCGGGCGCCGCGCGCAACAACTTCAGCCAGGTTCCCGAATTCAAGGCGATCAAGTCGGCCGGGCACGAGCTGGGCGACTTCTTCTTCATCCCCCGGGGCCTGGGTTCCTGATGCGCGGGAGGATCGGTCCATGAGCGCTGTCGAGCAACGGTTGCGCGAGGTGATTGCCAAGCACCGCGCCGGGGATCATGCGGCTGCCGAAGCAGGCTATCGCCAGCATCTGAAGGAGTACCCCAAAGACCCTTCAGCGTTGCATTTCCTCGGCCTGTTGCGCACCCATCAAGGCCGCAATGAAGAGGCGGTGAAGCTCATGGTCGCCGCGCTCGAGGTCGACCCAGAGTATGTGGATGCCTGGAGCAACCTGAGTGTTGCCTACCTCAAGGAGCGAGACTTCGAGCGATCAGAATTGTGTGCTCGCAAGGCAATCGAGATCTCTCCGGAGTTCGCCAATGCCTGGGCCAATCTGGGCATGACGCTCAGGGCACGCAACGCGTGCGAGGATGCCCTGGTAGCCTGGGGACGCGCCCTGGATCTGCAACCTGGCATGCGCAACATTGCGATCTCGTATGGCCACCTGCTTTACAGGCTGGATCGACTGCCTGAGGCACTGGAGTTCTACGCCCGCTGGCAGTCTTCGGCGCCCGATGACCCCATCCCACAACATATGCTCGCCGCCATGGGCGGCGCGGAACGCCCCACACGGGCATCGGACGGTTACGTTCGCGCGACCTTCGATGATTTCGCCGAATCCTTCGATCGCAACCTGGAAGAGCTGGGCTATCGCGCCCCGCAACTGCTGTTTGATGCAGTCACGCAATCCGGTGCCTTGCAGTCCCAGGAAGGGCCTGGCCGCGCTCCTGCCCCCGCGCAGGGCCCGCTCCCTGCCCAGAACCTCGACATCCTCGACATCGGCTGCGGCACAGGTTTGTGCGGCCCCCTCCTGCGCCCCCTGGCGCGGCGGCTCGTCGGAGTCGATCTTTCCCCCAACATGTTGTCCAAGGCCGCCGCGCGTGCCGTTTATGACCAACTGAATTGCGCCGAGCTCACTCAATGGCTGGCGGAGTGCGGGCAACAATTTATCCTGGCGGTCGCTGCGGACGTACTGTGCTACTTCGGCGATCTATCCATTGCTTTTGCAAACGCCAGGGCCGTCCTCGCCCCAGGAGGCTATTTCGCCTGCTCGCTGGAGGCGCAGCCGACCCCAACAGGCGAGAGCCCGTCGGCGGCCGAGCCATTTGTACTGCGCCCGCATGGCCGGTATCAACATGACCGCCAGTATGTCGAAGCCGCGCTGGCGGCCGCCGGCCTGGACATCGTGTCCATTTCAAATCAGACCTTGCGTCACGAGCGGCAGGAGGCAGTCGTAGGCATCGTGGTGGTTGCGAGGCGATCGAGTGACAACGCCGCGCGGCAATGAGGTCATTTGCCCGGATGAGGCCCTGGCATGTTTGAATCGCGCGCGTGAATGCCTGCACGACCGCAATTTCGACACGGCAGAGCTCTTGTTGAGACGGGCAATCGCCCAGGACCCCAAGCTGGCCCTGGCCTACGAACTGTTGGGGAAGTTGCTCTACCGCGACGCACGGGCGCAGGAGTCGGCTGCCGTGTACCGCGCCTGGCTCGAGGCCACTCCGGCCGATCCCATGGCCGCCCATCTGGTCGCCGCAACGGGCGGTGCTGCCGCACCCGAACGTGCCTCGGATGGATTCGTCACCGGCTTGTTTGAGCGTGCCGCGGCCGATTTCGACACGGTGCTGGCAACCCTCGGGTACCAAGCCCCTCAGTTGGTCTTCGAAAGTGCGGCTGCCGTGCTCGATCCGGCTGCGGTGGGCCTGCATATCCTGGACCTCGGCTGTGGAACCGGCCTGTGTGGTGATTGGTTCCGCCCACTCGCCCGGCGTCTAGTGGGTGTAGACCTGTCACCTGGAATGCTCGCGCAGGCCCGCGCGCGGGGTTGTTACCACGAGTTGGTTCGCGAAGAGCTCACAGCCTACGTCACGCGATGCGAAGAGGGCTTCGATCTGATCACAGCGGCCGATGTGTTCTGCTATTTCGGTGACCTGACCACCCCATTTACGGCGATTGCCTCCCTGCTGCGGCCGAACGGCCGGTTCATATTTTCAGTTGAAGAGATGAATGCCGATGAGGGCTTCGCCCTGTTGGAGCACGGCCGTTATGCCCACAGCGCGAGCTACGTTGACTACGTCCTCAGGCGGGCCAGACTTGCTCCAATCGCGACGCGCACCGCAATGTTGCGTTTTGAGCGCGGCGCTCCGGTACAAGGGTTGGTTATCGCGGCTAATCCTTCGGCGCCCCCTCCAGTATCCATTGATACAGAATGTGACACTGTGGGTCAGTCAGCGAATACTTCGCCACCATAGTGCCAAACCCATCCCTGCAGGCGATGGTGTAAAGCGTACTCTGCTCCGGAGATCCGGAGACAACCAAACGTGTACCTGAAAGCAAGGTTTGCGTCGCACTTGCATAGGTCTCGTCAAGATACGTGGTGCTCCCGTCGTTCGGATTCGGGGTAACAAACCACGTGGCCCCCACACCTGCACTACCTTTAAGATGGCAGCCGCTGCTGGCGCAGCTTGCCGTTTCGGTCATGATTGCGTAGATGGATTCCTGCGTCGGCGACGCAGCTTGGGAGTAGCTTGCAAGTGCCCGGACCACGACTGGCGCGATGCTGGCGGGCGGCGGGGTTGGAACGCTGGGCGAAGTCAGTTGGTTGGAAATATCTGCAGTGGACGAACATACACCGGCGCCGGCTGCAAGAGCGTGTCCGAGTGCGTCCAGATTGACGCAATGACTTGCCGGCGCGGAAGCCGGAGTGAACCGCAAGGCCGAGATCTTGGACCTCAAGTCCGCCACCGACGTGCCGTTCACCACGGTAGCGGACAGCGCGCCCCTGGCGGCTGAGGCTGGTGTCAGCGACAGGGAGAGATTGACCGCAGCGTTGGCGGGCACACCGAGACTCATGTCGTCCTGCAGCACACTCAACGATAAGAACGGATCAGCTGAGTCGCCAGGTTGTGTGTAGTGGATCGGCTGCGCCCCGTTCGGTACCAACAAATGCAGACCGGTGGAATTGTCTGGATTGAGAGCCGGGTTGTAGTACGCCACGATCGCGGTCGAGCTGGGTTGCAGTGAGCCGGTCAAAGCGACCGTAGTAGTACCGAGCGCACACTCGGAGTCGAGGTCACACCACTGATAGTAAATCTTGTTTTCCGCCGTGGCGCTCGCATGCGTAGTGAAATTGAAGCTGATGCTCGGCGTGGCCCCAGGAACTATCGAGGCGTTCCACGGAAGCGACGGATCGTTTATCGCCGCCGTCGAGTATGTGCTTCCGTCGGTCGAAATCTTCAGGGTATATGGCGGCTCACCCGGCGGGGCGAGGCACGCTGCAACCGCGAGGGGTACCGATGCTCCGGGAGCCGCGGGATCGAATGGGGCTGATTTGCCCGCGGGGCACGAGGGCACAGGCACATGGGTCGTTGGGTCGACCAGGTACGTCGGCACAGAATCGGGAACGTAGATCGTGTAGCTCGCGTTTACTGTCTGACCGACGCCATTCGCAGCGGCCAACTTCAGGGTGTAGTACCCGTATGCGGTAGTCTCTATACCCGGAGCGGCGGTCGTACTGCCGATCACGGGGGCGTCCACGCAATCTCCGCCCCGGGTGCGGCTGATGCACAAACTCCACTGGTAGCTCGCGACGAAGAAGCTGGCCGACGACTCGACGCGAGCGCCGCTGAACCGCGCCGCCGTAAACAAACCGGTCGTGGTGTCGGCGGGCTGACCGTTAACTTTGACGCTGATGGACGGCGGCCCTGGGGGCACCGCATCACCTCCGGCCGTCAACAGGTCGGTTGCGCCAATCACCTGGGCAAGATGCGCCGCCAATGCCTTGGCCGGACTATCGCCGCCCTCATAGTTCACCCAGAAGCGATCCGTCGTCAGCCTCGCACGGGGCATGACGCCTTGCTGGAAGAGATACTGCTTGCCGATGTGTTGGCCGCCGGAGCCGCCGGTCGACGCAGTCGGGGTTCCGACGAACTCATTGATGAAATCCGTGTAGCCGGCTGGCCCGGCAAACTGGATGCCGACCGCCGGATTGACAGAGTGGCAGGCCCGGCAGTTGCGTGCGAAAACGGTGTGGTACAGGTTCGCGGACGCCGTGGGCGTGGCCCAGCTGGACCAGGTGTCCGGAGGTGCTGCGTCCTTGTAGGTCGGGCTCGGGAAGTTGGCGCCGCCGTACCACCACT
>Ga0068863_100002378_pt1 | contig 18721 bp, 12 predicted proteins | sample KBSSwiS62_FD_66596 | JGI IMG/M metagenome (GOLD analysis project Ga0068863, IMG submission 66596) | Switchgrass rhizosphere microbial communities from Kellogg Biological Station, Michigan, USA - KBS Switchgrass S6-2 | ecosystem: Host-associated > Plants > Roots > Rhizosphere > Soil ...
GGGGCGATTTGCTCGCCACACCGTTCGAAACTTTTGAACACAGCATTCGCGATCAGTTTGCACGGGTTCTCGGCGAAGGTGGATTCGATCCGGCTCGCGACATTACCGCGATTACGGTGAACCGATGGCCGCACGGCTACGCTTACGAGTACAACTATCTGTTCGATCCGGAATGGCCGGTCGGCGAAAGCCCCTGCGAAATCGGGCGTAAGCCGTTCGGCCGAATCGCTATCGCAAATTGCGATGCAGGCGCCGCGGCTTACACAGATGGGGCCATGGACCAAGCCTGGCGCGCGGTGGAAGAGTTGCATAGCACTTAGCCTGAAACGCGTCATGCGAAAAGATTATCCGGAGCGATGAGCGAAGAAAATCCCAAGAGATCCTCTGACCGCGAACTCGGAATGGATCGAGCCATTCCGCGGCGCGATTTTCTAAATGGTGCAGCCATGGCCGTCGGCTCGGCGCTTCTGCCAAGTCCGCTGTCCGCAAATGGTGGCAGCGACGAGCCGCAAAATCACGCGGGTTACAATCCGGCGGTTTCCGCCGGCTTACGCGGAAGCCATACAGGTTCCTTTGAAATCGCGCACAGCTTGCGCGACGGAACTTTCTGGAAGAATGCGCCTGTGCCGCGCGTGCTTGCGGAGAGATACGACCTTATCGTCGTTGGCGGAGGAATCAGCGGCCTTGCCGCAGCACACTTTTATCGCGAAAAAGCCGGTGTTGGCGTAAAGATTCTGGTGCTGGAAAATCACGACGACTTCGGCGGGCACGCCAAGCGCAATGAATTTCATCTGGGCGGCAAACTGCAACTCTTGAACGGCGGAACGATGTTGATTGACAGTCCCACACCGTACAGTTCGGTGGCCGCGGGATTGATGAAGAAACTGGGCATTGATCCGGTCGCGCTCGATAAAAAGTGTACGGATCATGGTTTCTATCGCTCGATTGGTCTGGGCAGCGGCGTGTTTTTCGATCGCAAAACGTTTGCCGCCGACCGGTTGCTGCAGAGTCCGCGCGGGATGGACGAGGAATCCGTGGAAGCCCAGGAAACGGAAACGCGCTGGAAAGAATTTCTGGCGCAAGCACCGCTTACCGATCAGGTCCGCCGCGACATTTTGCGCATCGAAACACAAAGCACGGACTATCTGCCGAGTCTGACTTCCGCTGAAAAGAAAGACCGACTCTCGCGTATCAGCTACAAGGATTTCCTGCTGAACGTCGCGAAGGTGGATCCCGGCGTGGTGGCGTTTTATCAAACGCGAACCAATGGCGAATGGGGCGTCGGAATTGATGCAGAGCCGGCGCTGGATTGCTGGGCGCTTGGTCTGCCCGGTTTTCAGGGACTGAAGCTTGCTGCGGGCTCTGCGCCCCACATGAGTTACTCCGGCGCGGGATATGCCAACGGCGGTTCGGACCGTTTTCATTTCCCGGATGGAAATGCGGCGATCGCGCGCTTGCTGGTGCGCAATCTGATTCCCGCCGCTGTGCCTGGGAGTTCCGTTGAAGATGTGGTCACCGCGTCGGCGAACTACGCTCAGTTAGATTCCGCGGAATCTCCTGTGCGGATTCGACTAAACAGCACGGTGGTACGCGTTCGCAACGCGGGCGGGCCGAATCAGGATCCTCACCGAGCCACGGAAGTTGAAGTGACCTATGCAAAAGGCCAGGAAGTCTTCTCTGTCCGTGGTGGTGCGTGCGTACTGGCCTGTTGGAACATGGCGATTCCTTATTTATGTCCTGAGCTGCCGGAAAAACAAAAAGAGGCACTGCATTACTTGGTGAAGGTTCCTCTGGTGTACACGAGCGTCGGTTTGCGCAACTGGACGGCTTTTCAGAAAGTCGGCGTTTCCAGCATTTATTGCCCTGGAGCCTACTGGAATTCGATGAACCTGAATGCCGCGGTCGACATCGGCGATTATCGCAGCCCGCGTTCTCCCGAAGAGCCGATTCTGCTGCACCTGAGCCGCACGCCCTGCAAACCCGGGCTGCCGGCGCGCGAGCAGCACAAGGCCGGTCGTATGGAACTTCTCGTCACGGCCTTTGAAACCTTCGAGCGCACAATTCGCGACCAGCTTGCGCGCACTCTTTCCGGGGGCGGACTCGATCCCGCGCGCGACATCGAAGCGATTACCGTGAATCGCTGGCCGCACGGCTACGGCTACGAATACAATCCGCTCTTCGATCCGGATTGGCCCGAGGGCCAGGCTCCGCACCTGGTCGGCCGGCAGCGGTTTGGAAGAATCGCGATCGCCAACAGCGACTCAGGCGCTACGGCGTATACGGACGTCGCGATCGACCAGGCATTTCGAGCGGTCGGCGAACTGCTTTCCAGCTGAGCAGCGTTGACTCTCATAAATTGTCTCGCCGGTCGATTTACGAACTGTTTGTCACTTCATCGCGACTAGCGCATCCTATCCGAGCCCAGGATGTCTTGCGCTAGCGCTCCTGGTTTTTTTGATGCGCGAGTGGTTGGCGTTTCGCGTCTTGCGAACCACTCGGCTTCGTTTGGTGCGACGATAGGACGACTCATTTTCCGGAACGAGGCCGAAGCCCCATGCCGAGACTCCAGACCAGTGAAGATGTTCGGCTCGAAGACAATCGCACGCGCAAAGAATATTGGAAGCGTTGGGGCCCGTATCTTTCCGAGCGGCAATGGGGCACGGTCCGCGAAGACTACAGCGCGAACGGAACGGCGTGGGAATTCTTTCCGCACGACCACGCGCGTTCACGGGCGTATCGCTGGGGCGAAGATGGTATCGGCGGAATTAGCGACCGGCACCAAATCATCTGTTTCGCGCTGGCGCTGTGGAATGGGCGCGATCCGATTTTGAAAGAACGCATTTTCGGCCTGACGGGCAACGAAGGCAATCACGGCGAAGATCCCAAAGAATATTATTTTTATCTGGATTCGACGCCGACGCACAGCTACATGCGCATGCTGTACAAGTATCCGCAGGCGGAATTCCCTTATCAGCAATTGGTGGAAGAAAACCGCCGCCGCGGCCGGAGCCAGCCGGAATTTGAACTGTACGACACCGGCGTATTTGCGGAGAACCGCTACTTCGATGTGTTTGCGGAGTACGCGAAGGGCAGCGACGAAGACATTTTCATTCGAATCACGGCGTGGAACCGCGGCCCAGACAAAGCGACGCTGCACCTGTTGCCGACGCTGTGGTTCCGCAATACCTGGTCGTGGGGCAAGGACTTGCGTCGCCCAACGATTCGCCGCTCCACGCCGCTCAACGACATACTGACGGCGGAATTGCAGCACTGGCAATATGGCAAACGCTGGTTGCTTGTGCACGGCCAGCCGGAATTTCTTTTTACGGAGAACGAGACTAACAATGCGCGGCTTTTTGGGACGCGGAATCGTTCGCCCTATGTGAAGGACGCGTTCAACGAATATCTAGTCCACCAGAACAAATCCGCGGTGAATCCGGATAAGACCGGCACCAAGATGGCTGCGCACTATCGTTTTGATATTCCGTCGGGTCAATCTTGCACACTGAAGTTACGGCTTACCGACATCGAGCCGCTGGGCGGGATGGACCCGGACTTCGGTCAGCTTGGCGCTATTACTTCCCCCGGCCACCAGGAGCGGGCACAGGAAGTTCCCGGCACTAATGATTTCGGTGCGGGCTTCGATCGGCTTCTTGAGATCCGCAGGGCGGAAGCGGATGAATTTTTCGCCTCGCGGATCCCGGTGCATCTTTCCGAAGACGCGAAAAATGTGATGCGGCAGGCGTATGCGGGCATGCTGTGGTCCAAGCAGTTTTACCACTACGACGTGAAGGCATGGCTGGAAGGCGACCCTGCAGGTCCGGTACCGCCGAAAGGACGCTTACATGGGCGCAACAAGGATTGGAGCCATCTTTATAACGACGACATTGTCTCCATGCCAGACAAGTGGGAGTATCCGTGGTATGCCGCGTGGGATCTGGCGTTCCATACGATTCCGCTGGCGATTGTGGATCCGGATTTCGCGAAAGAGCAGCTGATTCTGCTGCTGCGCGAATGGTACATGCACCCTAACGGGCAGCTTCCCGCCTACGAGTGGGCGTTTGGCGATGTGAATCCGCCGGTACACGCGTGGGCGGCTTGGCGCGTTTATAAAATCGAACGACGCATTCGCGGTGTGGCCGACCGCGGGTTTCTGGAGAAAGTCTTTCACAAGCTGCTGCTGAATTTCACGTGGTGGGTGAATCGTAAGGACCCGGACGGCGCCAATATTTTTCAGGGCGGATTTCTTGGCCTCGACAACATTGGAGTTTTCGACCGGTCGGCGCCGCTACCCACTGGCGGTCACCTGGAACAATCGGATGGGACGAGTTGGATGGGCATGTATTGCCTGAACATGCTGGCGATGGCTCTCGAGCTAGCTAAAGACGATCCGGCATACGAAGACGTGGCCAGCAAATTTTTTGAGCACTTCGTCTACATTGCGCGGGCGATGAACGATTTCGGTTCCGGTGGCGTGTCTTTATGGGACGAAGAAGATGGCTTTTACTACGATGTGCTGCATTTGCCGAACGGTGACGAACATTTTCTAAAAATTCGTTCGATGGTCGGGTTGATTCCGCTGTTCGCCGTGGAGACGCTCGAGCCGGAGATTATCGATCGGCTGCCGGGTTTCAAACGGCGCATGCAATGGTTCATCGACAATCATCCGGATGTGCCGGAGCACATTGAGATGACGCAGCGATCGGCGCGCGGTGTGCGACGGCTGCTTTCGCTGGTAAATCGGAAGCAGCTGAAGCGCGTGCTGGCGCGCATGCTGGATGAAACGGAATTTCTTTCGCCGTACGGCATTCGCGCGTTGTCTCGCTATCACCAGGATCATCCCTACGAGGTGTATGTGAACGACACGACGAATCGCGTGGACTATGAACCCGCGGAATCGACCACCGGGCTATTCGGCGGCAACTCAAATTGGCGCGGACCGATCTGGATGCCGGTCAATTATTTGCTGATCGAATCGTTGCAAAAGTTTCATTATTATTACGGAGAAGATTTTAAAGTGCCCTGCCCGTCGCGCTCGAAGGGCGAGGCAGATTTATGGCAAGTGGCCAGCGACCTGTCACGACGGTTGTGCCACATTTTCGTGCGGGGGAAGGATGGTCGGAGGCCGGTGGCGGGGGTGCTGGAGCATTTTCAATCCGATCCCTGCTGGCGCGATTTGATTTTGTTCCACGAATATTTTCATGGCGACAATGGAGCGGGTATTGGTGCGAATCACCAGACCGGCTGGACGGGACTGGTCGCTAAACTTCTGGAACAAAGCGGCGAATGAGTTTTTGCAATGGCCGCTCCGCGAAAACCACGTGCATCGTCGCGAACGAAAAAACCAAGCTCGAAGAAACAGCCGCAGCCGGAACCGATTGCAGACTCAGCCATTTCGTTCGGCCCTGAAATTTGTGCGGATCTTGCTGAGACCGAACAGCGCGAATGGCTGGTCACCAACGGCATCGGAGGCTTTGCTTCTGGGACCGTCGCTGGATCGTCTACGCGGCGCTATCATGGCCTGCTTTTTGCGGCACTGAATCCGCCTGCGGCCCGTACTTTGCTTGTTGGCGGCGTTGACGAAGCTCTTCGCGTTCGCGACCAAGCTTTCGAACTCGGCACGCATCGTTGGCTGAGCGGAGCAGTGGCGCCCCAGGGCTACCGCAGCTTGCGTGGTTTTCGACTGGCCGGGACAGTTCCTGTTTGGACGTACCAAGCTGGCGCAGCGCAGCTCGAAAAAAGCATTTGGATGCAGCACGGCGAAAACACCACCTATGTCCGCTACAGGCTTGTGGAATCCTCGTCGCCCATCGAACTCGAGCTTAAAGTCCTTGTCAGCTATCGTGACTTTCACGGGTCAACTCATGCTGGCTCGCCTCCGAACGACTGGCGCATGTTGGTTGAACCGGCGGAGTTTGGAGCTCGAGTGGTCGCGTTCGAGGGTGCAACGCCGTTCTATCTACGGTCACGTGCTGCAAGCTGCGAGCTTCAGCACATCTGGTACCGAGACTTCTTCTATCCGCAGGAACGCGAGCGTGGTCTGGACGATCACGAGGACCAGCTTTTCGCTGCGCGGTTTCGCGCCCAGTTAAAGCCCAAGCAGAGTATTACGTTCGTTTTCTCAACTAGCGAGCCCGCGTCATTGGATGGAGAGTCCGCTCTTGCGGAAGCGCGCTCGCGCCAAAGCAAAGTGCTCGCGACGGCTACGTCGCTTTGGCCACCGCCAGCCGGCGCCGTCGCGCCGTCTTGGATTGCACAACTTGTTCTCGCTGCCGATCAATTTCTGGCTCGTCGCCCGCTGCCGGATCAGCCTGACGGCAAGACCGTAATCGCCGGCTACCACTGGTTCGGCGATTGGGGCCGCGACACCATGATCGCACTGCCTGGCTTGGCCCTGGCCACCGGCCGACTGGAAGTCGCCAAAAAAATCCTGTTAGCGTTTGCAAGCTTCGTGGACCGCGGCATGCTCCCTAACAATTTTCCTGACGCCGGAGGAACGCCCGAATACAACACCATTGATGCGACGCTGTGGTATTTCGAGGCCACCCGCCAATATTTTGCGGCTACAGAAGATTTGGCGACTGTGAAGAAACTGTTTCCGATTCTGGCGGAAATCATCGAAGCACATGTCCAGGGCACGCGATACAACATTCATGTTGCTGCGGATGGATTGCTCTATGGCGGAGGGCCGGGAGCGCAGCTCACATGGATGGACGCTAAAGTTGGCGATTGGGTGGTGACGCCGCGAACCGGCAAACCGGTTGAGGTGAACGCACTTTGGATTAATGCGCTGGAATCTATGACCACGTTGGCGACGGCATTGGGCAAGCCGGCTGATGCTTATGTGCAACGAGCGACCGCCGGCAAATCCAGTTTCGGGAAATTCTGGAGTGCCGAGCGCAACTTCTGCTTCGACGTAATCGATGCGCCGGGAATCGGACACGATGCAACCCTGCGGCCGAATCAGATATTCGCCGTTTCGCTTGGTGGTAGTCTTTTATCTGCAAAACAGCAAAAAGCTGTGGTGGACGTTTGTATTGAGCAGTTGCTCACGCCAGCTGGGCTGCGCAGCCTCGCGCCTAGTGAACAGGGATACGTGGGGCGCTACGCCGGCGGTGTGCGTGAGCGGGACGCGGCTTACCATCAGGGAACTGTCTGGGGCTGGCTGCTCGGTCCATTCGCGCTCGCGCATTATCGCGTTTACCAGAATCGTGCGAAGGCGCTGGCTTTTTTGGAACCGCTGGCGAAAAGCATCGATCGCTATGGCTTGGGCACACTCGGCGAAATTTTCGATGGCGACGCGCCTCACGCAGCACGCGGCTGCATTTCGCAGGCTTGGACCGTCGGCGAGATCCTGCGGGCCTGGTACACACTGAGTCGTGGGTAGTCGACGCACTACACGGGCGAATTTTTTTTCTGGTGGCGGAGCAGGGCAAGAATTTCAGGAATAGCTTTTTTCGTGGCGGCTTCGCCGGCGGCGACGAGTTCGGGAGTCTTTGTGAAGTCGTCCCACGCGAACGACGTGACGTCAGGTTCGATCACCACGTCCGCTTGCTGGCGCCAGGCAATTTCGGAATGGCCCTGAATGATGTTGAACGAGCGGCTGATGATATCGACGGCAGTGCGCGGATTTTCGATGCCGCCGGATTCAAGAAAAACGGCGATGACGACTTCCGCGCCGAGTAACAGCGCGCCTTCCACAGGAACCGGCGAAGTCAGGAAGCCGTCCACAAGAGTTCGCCCGTCGTATTGAATGGGAACGAAAAGACCTGGATAGGCGCAAGAGGCGCGCAACGCCGGAGTGATTGGACCACTGGAATAATAAACGGTTATACCAGCGTTGATGTCCGTAGTGCTGATGGCCAGCGGAATTTTTAGTTCTTCGAACGTGGTTGCGGTGGTCAGTCGCGCGACATATTTTTCCATGCGCTGATTGGTAGCGAGACCAAGCCACGATGGAGTCCAACGGCCGAAGTCCGCAAAGGTGGTTTGCATGCCGGTGGCTTCCATGAGTTCGAGCGAAGCGCCCGCGCAAAAGCCGGTGCCGATCAGCGCACCGACACTGGTCCCAGCAACGAAGTCAATAGGAATGCCCGCGTCGCGGAAGGCGCGTAGGACGCCGATGTGGGCAATGCCGCGCGCAAAACCGCCGGCAAGGGCCAAGCCGATTTTCGGGCGACGAGTTGTGCTGGCCGCAGTGCCATAGGCCAGTTCGCGAAATTTCTGCTCAGCAGTGCGCAGCCACTCGAGCGCGTCATTAACCTTATCACTCAATTTTTCGCTGACCTTGTCACTCACTTTGTCGCCGACTCTGTCACTCATGGCAGTACTCTTATTTTAATCCGGTGCTCCGCAGGAGCGGCGCTGTTTGACCATGCCTTGCCGGTTTTGTAACCTGTCCCTCGCACGCTGTGAACAACCTTGCACCTTTCCAGGCGTTCGTCTCTCGCATCTGAAGGCAGATCATGAAGCTTCCCATCCAGAAAGCAGTGGTTTTAGGCGCCGGCACCATGGGCGCTCGTATCGCGGGGCATTTTGCAAACGCCGGGCTGCCTTGCGTGCTGCTGGACATTTTGCCGCCGGACCTGAAGCCGGATGCGCCGGCGAGCGAACGCAACCGGTTGGCGCGCAATGGTCTCGATGCTGCGAAAAAAGCCAGGCCGGCGGCGTTCTTCAGCCCCGCGCTCGCCGACAAGATTTCCATCGGCAATTTCGAGGATGATCTGGAGCGTTGCGCTGAAGCCGACTGGATCATTGAAGTAGTCGCGGAGAATCTGGAGATCAAGCGCAACCTCCTTTCGCGCGTCGCACAATTCCGCAAAGCCGGCGCGATTGTTACCACGAATACTTCTGGACTGCCCGTAGATTTAATTGCCGAAGGGCTGCCCGAAGAATTCCAACAGCACTGGGCCGGCACACATTTCTTTAACCCGCCGCGGTACTTAAAGTTGGTCGAGATCATTCCCGGAGCGAAAACGGCCGCCAGCGTCGTGGAAACGCTGAGCGAGTTCTGCGACCGGCGGCTAGGGAAAGGCGTGGTGGTAGCGAAAGATACGCCAAATTTTATCGCCAATCGCATCGGCACGTTTTCGGTGCTGAACGCGCTGCGTTTGATGAACGAGCTCGACATGACGGTAGAGGAGGTGGACGCGTGCACCGGTCCTGCGGTGGGCTGGCCGAAATCCGCGACCTTTCGGACGACGGACATCGTTGGCCTGGATGTGCTGGCGCACGTGGTGAGAAACATTTACGAAACTGCGCCGAGCGACGAGTCGCGCGAGCGCTACAAAGTGCCGACGCTGATCGAGGAAATGATCAAGCGCGGGTGGCTGGGCGATAAGATGGGGCAAGGGTTCTACAAGAAAGTTAAAGGGGAAGGCGAAAAGGAAATTCTGACGCTCGACGTGCATACGATGGAGTATCGCGCTCGGCAGAAGGCGAAGTTTGCTTCCCTTGACGCAGGCAAGTCCATCGAAGATACGAGGCAACGGTTGCGGGCGTTGGTGGGGCCGATTCTGGAAGGGCAGAAGGGCGACAAGGCGCAACAATTCTTGTGGGGCGCGATTTCCGAAACTTGTTTGTATGCGGCGAAGAGAGTTCCGGAAATTTCGGACAATCTGGTGGACGTCGACTGTGCGATGCGGTGGGGTTTCGTCTGGGAGCTAGGTCCGTTTGAGATGGTGGATGCGCTCGGCCTGAACGCGTTCGTTGCGGAGGTGCGGAGGGAAAGTCGAGCTGTGCCGGACTTGATGGAAAAGGTGCTGGCGGCGGGCCGCAAGAGTTTCTACCAATTGGACAAGGGAGCCACCACGGTATTTGATCTTGGCGCCGGCAGCAAAAAAGTGGAAGAGCCGGCGGGTGTAATCATCTTAAAGTCGCTGAAAGATGCGGGCAAGGAAGTGGACCGGAATGCGAGCGCCAGCCTGGTGGATTTGTCGGACGGCGTGTTGTGCTGCGAATTCCACGCCAAGATGAACGCCATCGGCGCGGACCTGATCGCGATGATCCACAAAGGGTTGAAGCGTCTCGAGACGGACTTCGACGCGATGGTGATTGCCAATCAGGCGGTAAATTTCTCCGTTGGCGCGAACCTGATGCTGGTGCTGGTCGGTGCGCAAGAACAGGAATGGGACGAGCTGCACCTGGCAGTAAAGCAGTTCCAGAATGCGAATCTGGCGATCAAGTACGCGAAAAAGCCGGTGGTTGCGGCGCCGCAAGGTATGGCGCTGGGCGGCGGCTGCGAAATCAGCCTGCATGCGGCGCGAATTCATTCCGCTGCGGAAGCGTACGTGGGGTTAGTGGAAGCTGGCGTCGGATTGATTCCCGGCGGGGGTGGAACCAAAGAGATGCTCATTCGCGCCAATGAAAATGCGTCGGGCGGGGAAGATCTGGATTTGTTCCATGCGTTGAAGCCGGTTTTCGAAAATGTGGCGATGGCAAGAGTCGGGACCAGCGCGGTGGAGTGCCGCGAGCTCGGCTATTTTCGGCGCGAAGACCGGTATTCGATGAATTCGCAGCGTTTGGTAGCCGATGCGAAAGAGACGGCGCTTGGCTTGTTGCGTTCGGGATGGAAGCCGGCGGCGGCGAGTTGGCAGGAGGGTGCGCAAACCACACAGATCAAAGTGTTGGGCGAGCAGTTTCTGGCCGGGGCGAAGCTGGCGATTCATATGCTGGTGCGCGGGGGGTTCGCCTCCGAGTACGATGCGGTGGTGGCGCGCAAGCTGGCGAATATTCTGGCGGGCGGAGCGCTGACGTCGCCGCAACTGGTCAGCGAGCAGTATGTGTTGGAGCTGGAGCGCGAAGCGTTTGTCTCGCTGCTGGGCGAGAAGAAAACGCAAGAGCGGATCGCGTTCACATTGAAGACGGGAAAGCCGCTGCGCAACTAAGATGACATGCCATTTTCTACGGCACCCTCAAGTAAGTCACTGAAAAACCGAAACCAAGAATGCGCGGGAGCCGTTCTGAGAAAGTGAGGGAGTGCCCCCGGAGTTTTTTCGCATGCGCGGCAAATAAAGGTTTAGCGCCCAATGTTGCAAAGTTAGAGTCATTACGCCTGCCGATTTCAACGAGCCGCTGCTGCCTTTCGCGCAATCGCAGAAACGGCGTCAGAAGTAAGCTTTTTGGGCTCTAGATTTTCCACCTCTTTAGGCCGCCAGCCCGTCCTTTTGAAGGACTACGCTTTGCGTCGCTAATACCTTCTGGCGTTTCGCCAGTTGCAGTATCGACGGTTAGCTTGGCGAGTTGGTTGGGGTCGCGTGGACGCTTTGCCATGAGCCAAGTGTGCCACAATGCGCGCATGGTCTATTTCGCCGTGTCAAAGCCAAACTGAGACACTACCGAAGATTGCCGAGGTTTACGGTGAAAAATTTGCAACCGGTACTGACGGGCCAGTTGTTTGCCGAGGTGAGGCGAGAACTGGTGTCGCTGTTGCAAGGCCTGAACGAGGAGGAATGGGGGAGAGCGACGGCGGCAGGGAAATGGAATGTGAAGGACGTGGCGCTGCATATCCTGGGCGGGGATGTGGGGAACCTTTCGCGACGCAGGGATGGGTTCAGCTTGCCGGCGGATTTATCGAGTTACGAGAAGCTGGTGGCGTTCATCAACGAGATCAATGCGTCGTGGGTGGCTGCGGGGCAGCGGTTGAGCCCGCGAGTATTGATTGACCTGACGGGCCACGTTGGGCGCCAGGCAGACGAGTATTTTGCGGGGCTGGAGCCGTTTGCGATTGGCGCGGCAGTGAGTTGGGCGGGCGATGGGCCAATGCCGGTGTGGTTCGATGTGGCGCGGGAATATACCGAACGGTGGCATCACCAACAGCAGATACGCGATGCGACGGGGCGGCCGGGACTTTATGAACGGCGATTGTTCGAACCGGTGCTGGATACGTTTGTGCGAGGGCTGCCACACACGTTTCGGGACGTCGAAGCGGCCAGAGGAATCGTAGTACAGCTGAGTGTGACTGGGGCGTTGCAAAAAACATGGTCGTTGGTACGGGACGACGGCAGCTGGAAATTGTTTGATGGCGCCGACCAGCGCAAAGATGCGACGGTCACCATCGAAGCCGAAGACGCATGGAAGATCTTTACGCGAGGGATTCGCGGCGGGGAAGCGGATCGCCGCGCGGAAATGAGCGGCGATCGAAGGCTGGGAGAGAAGATTCTGCAGATGGTTTCAGTAATCGCGTGAGCACGACATCGCACATTCGCTATGCCTCGGGGGTTGCGGTCGCGCAGCCATAAGCTTTGGCCAAGCCATGAGATGCATCGGTTTGAGTGCGCCAGGCATCTATAAAGATTGGAAAACAAAGGAGATTTGGTTGTTGGGCGAGGTAGGCAAGTCGGGTAAACTAGAAGAGTAAAAAGATTTCGGGGCGACTGAACCGGGTGGACGCGCCGCCTGGCAAAAATGAGGAATAGAGCAGCAAGAAACTGAGGGTGAAGAATGCCTGATGTGATGAAGACTATTTTGTTGAATCCGCCGAGTTTTGAGAATTTTGACGGCGGAGCGAGTTCGCGATGGCCCGCGACACGAGAGATTGAGTCGTATTGGTATCCGGTTTGGCTATCGTATCCGGCGGGCATGATTCCCGGGAGCCGGTTGCTGGATGCTTCTCCGCACAAAGTTGACTGGAAGCAGACCATTCAGATCTGCAAGGACTATGAGTTTCTGGTTTTGTATACGTCCACGGTTGGCTTTCACAGCGACGTCAAGCTGATCCGCAAGATTAAAGAAGAAAATCCCGGACTGAAGATCGCATTTGTAGGCCCGCACGGGCACATCAAGCCGGAAGAGACGCTGAACGCCAGCGAAGACATTGATTTTGTGGTGCGCGGGGAGTTCGACCATTCGGTGACGGAGTTTGCGCACGGCAAGCCGCTGGAACAGATTGCCGGAGCATGTTTCCGCAAAGATGGAAAGATTGTGATCAACGCGACGCGGCCGAATCTGCACACGGCGGAACTGGATGCGTTGCCGTACGCGACAGATATTTACAAGCGGGATTTGCAGATCGAGCGCTACAACGTGCCGTTCCTGCTGCACCCGTTCGTGTCGTTCTACACAACTCGTGGCTGCCCAGCGATGTGCACGTTCTGCATGTGGCCGCAGACGATTTCCGGACACGCGTGGCGGACGCGCAGCGCGGACAACGTAGTTCAAGAAGTGAAAAACACGCTGGAATACTTCCCGCAGATGAAAGAGGTTTTCTTCGACGACGACACGTTCAATATCCGGCGCGACCGGGTGATCGAGCTGAGCCAGAAATTCAAGCCCCTGAAGTTCCAGTGGTCATGCACGGCAAGGTGCCACAGCAAGTACGAAGAGCTGAAGGCAATGGCGGATGGTGGAGCGCGGCTATTCATCGTAGGATTCGAATCGGGCGATGCGCAGATCCTGAAGAATATCAAGAAGGGCGCGACCATCGAGATGGCGCGCGAGTTTATGAAGAACTGCAAGAAGGTGGGGATCAAGGTACACGGCGACTTCATTATCGGATTGCCGGGCGAAACCAAGGAAACCATCGACAAGACGATTGATTTTGCGAAGGAACTGGATTGCGAAACGATCCAGGTTTCGCTCGCGCATGCCATGCCAGGCACCGAGTTGCACGAACAGATGTCCAAGGACGGGTTCTTGCGAGTGGAAGCGCTGGCCGATACGGGCGGACACCAACTGCCGCATATTGAGTATCCTCACCTGTCGAAAGCCCAAATGATGGACGGCGTAAACCGGTTCTATGACGAGTATTACTTCCGGCCGAAGGTGGCGTGGCGCATCGTGCGAGAGGCATTGTGGGACAGTCACGAGCGCAAGCGTCTGTATCAGGAGGCGACTAGCTTCCTGAAACTGCGCGCAGAGCGGCTGAAGTGGGTGCGGCAAGGTGGCGATGTTGCCAAGCCAATGGTGAGCGTGCCCGAAGTGCCGGCAGCATCCGGGAACGACTGATAACCGAAGTTATTCATGGCAAGCGAAAAACGGCTACGGATCAAGACGCTGATCATGGTCCTGGCGATGGTGGTGTGCGCCGTCACCGGGGACTTATTGCTGAAGCGCGGAATGAGCGAAGCGGGCGCGGTGCAGTTTAGCGGACCGGGGCTCGGTCATGCGTTAGTGCAAATGGCGACCAGTGGAATGATCTGGCTGGGGATTTTGTTCTTGTTGGGTTTCATGGCGTCGCAAATGACGGTGATGAGCTGGGCGGATTACAGCTACGTGATGCCGGCGGGGGCGTTCGGGTACGCGCTGCAAACGCTTCTGGCGGTCTTAGTGCTCCACGAAACGGTTTCCGCAAAAAGATGGGTTGGCGTTTTGCTGATTTGTGTAGGCGTGGTGCTGGTGGGGCAGACCAAGCCGCGTACCAGCGAGGCGGCGGAGTCGGTGGAGAAGGCGGTGGCGTCATGCTGACGGTGCTGCTGCTGTTCGTCCTGATCTGCGGGAGCACGGGCGGCGAAATTGCGATTTCGCACGGCGCGAAGAAAACCGGTGAACCGGAGCGGATGCGTCCCTGGGAGTTGCTGGTGTTTATCGGCCGTGTGATGAGCAATGGGTGGTTTCTGCTGGGGATTCCGCTGATGGCCGCGTCGTTTTTTGCGCTGCTGATTCTATTTTCCTGGCATCCGCTGAGCTTCGTGATTCCGATTTCGGCGTTGAGCTATGTGGTCGGTGCGCTGGGCGCGAAATATATTTTGAGGGAAGAAGTAAACGCCGCGCGGTGGGCGGGAGTATTCCTGGTCTGTGCCGGCGTGGCGATGGTGGCGGCGGGCTAAGCGGCGCGGCTTCAGCCGACAAATTCCAACTTACATAATCAAGCGAGTTTGGCGAATCGAAGAATTGCCGAACGAGTGTGTTCGAACGCTGGTGAACTACGGCCGGTTGGAAAAGACGTAGCGGCCGCCGGCCTTGGCGAGCAGATAGGTAGGAGCGACGGCGGCGACAGAGTCGCGTTTTTTTGCGTCGCCGGTCACAAGATACACGCGATTGACGCCGGACCAGAGTTTGTTGAAGCGCGCGTCATCAAGAAATATGTCCGGAGAGTCCGGGAAAAGAGAGCCGTACCAGAGGCCGTTGATGCGGCCGTTAAGAATGAGGAGTGGCTGGCCAGTGTAGAAGCGGACCGAAGAGGCGTTGGCGTATTCGCCGTCGCAAACGATTAATTCGCCGGGTTGCAAGCGTTGCTGGATGGCGACGGCGAACTGCCTGGATCCGAGAATAGGGTAGAAAACGCCCAGGGCGATGTGGGCGCATTCGATGAAAACGATCATCATGGCGACGAGCGCCCAGTTTGCAGCGACCGGTTTACCGCGGCGACGGAACGCCCAGTTCAAAACAGGCCCGAGCGAAAAGGCGAGAGCAGTGCCAATCAACGGCCCACGGAAAAATGCCATGGCGTTGCCAGTTAGATCCAGAAAATGTCCGAGAGAAAGGGTGTAGACGTCGGGGTTTTGATTGAGGGCGTCGAAAATATCGGAGCCTCGAGCCGGGGAGCGAGTGGTGAGAGCGAGAAATCCAGCGATGGCGGTGATGACTAGCCCAATGACAAGCAGGACCGTTGCAGAGCGGCGTCCGGCGCAAGCCATTGGCGATGAAACCGGAGCCTCAGATTCGCGCGTCAGCCAGTAGCCGATGATGAGCGCTAGACCAGGCAGGCCGGGAGCTACGTAATACTCCTGGCGGGTCGAAAAACTGAAAAACAGAAGAATGACGGCGGGCCAGCAGAAGAGCAACAGGAGAACGGCTTCTGGGGAACGACGCACTCCCGCGACCCTGGGTAAACGTAGGCGCACCTGAGCCAGCGCTTGCGGAAGAAAAGAGCTCCACGGAAGGAACCACAGAAGCAAAAGCCCGTAGAAAAGAAGAACGGGAACGGTGTTGTAGTCGTGCGGATAGCGCTTGTTGAGGTAGCGGAGAATTTGTTCATTGACGAAGTAAAACCAGAGGAAGCCCTTGGATTCTCCGGCAGGCGGGTTTCGCAGCGCCGCTAAGATATGCCATGGGGCCGCGACCAGAAGAAAAACCAGCGTGCTCGATATGAGATGCATTTTCAGGAGATGGCGCAGGTCGTGGACCAATAAAAGAAAAAGAAAGATGATGGCAAAGGGGAAAACTATACCGATTAAGCTTTTGGTGAGGACGTTGAGGGCGATAAGGGCCGCGATGCCCCAACAGGAAAGCAGCGTCGGCTTTTCAGATTGCCAGCCGTCGAGGAAGAGATAGAGGATGAGGCCGATCCAGAAGCCGACCGTGACGTCGGGAATCAGAATTCGCGTGAACAAATAAGGTCCAGAACAGGCGAGAAAAACGATGGCGGCCCAGAATCCTGTCCGCTCCGTGAGGAACCGCCTGCCGAAGAAGTAGAGCAAGAACGCGCATGCCAACGCGCTGAGATGCAGAAATAGGCGCGCACTCCAGGCATCCGGGCCGAAAAGTTTCATGCCGAAAGCCATGCCCCAATACGGCAGGGGAGCTTTTTCGAGGTAACGGATGCCGTTTTCGTGCAGGGTGACCCAGTCGTGGCGGGCGAGAATCTCCTGGCCCGCGTCCGCGTGCGAGGCGTCGACGTCATCCTGAAGGGGCGGGGTGAAGAGGCCGGGACCGTAGACGGCGAGCCATAGCAGAACGAGGGTTACGAGCGACGGCCAGGAACGCGGTCGAACAGATGCGGTCATTGACTAGGAGTGCCTCGGAAGGCGCGTTTGTGGCGCGAACGCCTTAGAAAATAAAGCATAGCTTACCATGCGGGGCGACGGCACCAGGCCGAGAGGGCTGAAACAGCGTGGTATTCTGACCACTGCGCTCGCACCAGTGAATAGGCAATGCTTTTAAACTTGGCGTGAGGGAAATTCTCAGAGAATGACATTGCGGATGGGTTCGCCAACGGAAAAGCAAGCGGTGATCCTTGCGGGTGGGCTGGGGACGCGCATGCGCCCGATCACTGAGACGATTCCGAAGCCAATGATCGCGGTGGCTGGCGAGCCGTTTCTCCAATGGCAACTCAAGTTGCTGCGTGGCGGCGGGATAGCGAACGCGTTGCTGCTGGTGGCGTACTTGGGTAAACAGATCGAAGAGTATTTGGGGAATGGCGCGGAGACCGGCGCCTGTGTGGAGTATTCATACGAGCGGTCGCCGCTTGGAACGGGCGGCGCGTTGAAGAATGCAGAGGCCAAGCTGCGCGACTGGTTTGTGTTAGTGAACGGGGATACGTATCTGGCGATTGACTATGAGAAATTGATGCGTGATTTCGCTGGCGCAGATTGCCAAGCGATGATTGTGGCTTACGAGAAGCCCGCGATGGCGACGGCGGCGGTTCCAGCCAGCGGATTGCCCGGGAATTTGGGAGTGAGTTCCGATGGAAAAGTTGCCGCGTATCGGAAACGAGAGCCTGAGGGGCTGAACCACATCGATGCAGGCGTGATCGTGCTGAAGAAGGGGGTTTTGGCGAATTTGCCCGCGGATCAGAAGTGTTCGCTCGAAGAAGAGCTCTATCCGCAATTGATTGCGCGAGGTGAAATGCGGGCTTGGGTTACGACGGAGCCTTTTTATGACATGGGAAGCCCAGCGGGCTTGGCGGCACTGGAAGCTAAGCTCAGATGATCCTGACGCGGACGCCATTTCGGGTGAGCTTTGCCGGAGGCGGCAGCGACCTGCCGGAGTTTTACCGGCGGAGCGCAGGCGCGGTGCTGAGCTGCACGATCGACAAGGCGATGTACATCGCCGTGCATCCCTATTTCCACGACAAAATTCGCATCAAGTATTCGCGGACCGAAGACGTAGCCAGTGCCGCGGAAGTGGAACACCCGCTGGTGCGCGAGTGCCTGAATCTGGTTGGCATTGAACGCGGAATGGAGATTGCGAGCTTTGCGGACGTGCCGGCGGGGACGGGCATGGGCTCGAGCAGCGCGTTTACGGTAGGACTGCTGCACGCGCTGTGGGCGAAGTCGGGTAAGAATCCCAGTGCACAGGAATTGGCCGCGGCTGCCTGCGAAATTGAAATCGAACGAGCCAAAGAGCCGATAGGGAAACAAGATCAATATGCGGCAGCTTACGGCGGGCTGAACTTTATCCGGTTCAACAAGGATGAAACGGTTGAGGTTCATCCGGTGAAATGTTTGGCGATGACGCGGCAGGAACTCTCGCGAAGGCTCATGCTTTTCTATATTGGGCTGGAACGCCCAGCGGCTTCGATCTTGAACGAGCAAGGGCGCAACATGGCGGACAAAGACAAGTTCCGCAGCGTCGAGCAAATGGTCGAGCTAGCGGTAGAACTTCGGAAGTCGCTGGAGAGAGATAGTCTCGATTCGTTTGGTGACGTTCTGGATAAGGGATGGAAGCTGAAGCGCGGCCTTGCGAGCGGAATCACCAACGATGTCGTGGAGAGGAATTATCAACTGGCACGGGAAGCCGGAGCGGCTGGAGGAAAATTGCTGGGTGCTGGTTCCGGCGGATTCTTGCTGCTGAGTTGCGCCCTCCAAAAGCAGGAACAAGTTCGGGAGGCGCTAGCGAGCCTCCGGGAGATGCCAGTGACTTTGACGGAGACCGGGTCTGAGGTGGTTCACAACGACGGAATGAACGCCACAGGCGGAAACTAGCGCAGGCGGGGAACAATTGGAGGCACTCCGTTCCCCAGCGGGTATATAATTTTAAGAGCCCCAAAACACGGCGATTTCTTGCCAGGAATAAAGACAAACTCGGTTACCGCTGCGCCCGCATTCGCGGCCAAGGAATA
>Ga0068863_100002379_pt1 | contig 18712 bp, 18 predicted proteins | sample KBSSwiS62_FD_66596 | JGI IMG/M metagenome (GOLD analysis project Ga0068863, IMG submission 66596) | Switchgrass rhizosphere microbial communities from Kellogg Biological Station, Michigan, USA - KBS Switchgrass S6-2 | ecosystem: Host-associated > Plants > Roots > Rhizosphere > Soil ...
GGGCACGGCAAGCTGACCGGGCTGATCACCGTCAAGGACTTCGTCAAGACCGAACAGTTCCCGCTGTCCACCAAGGACAGCGACGGCCGGTTGTTGGTCGGCGCCGCGGTCGGTGTGGGCGACGACGCGTGGACGCGGGCGATGACCCTGGCGGATGCGGGCGTCGACGTACTGGTGGTGGACACCGCACACGCGCACAACCGCACGGTGCTCGAGATGGTGCACCGGGTCAAGACGGTGCTGGGTGATCGAGTCGAGGTGATCGGCGGCAACGTCGCCACGCGCACCGCGGCGGCCGCACTTGTCGATGCGGGCGCCGACGCGGTGAAGGTCGGGGTCGGCCCCGGCTCCATCTGCACCACGCGCGTCGTCGCAGGCGTGGGCGCGCCCCAAATCACCGCGATCCTCGAGGCCGTCGCAGCCTGTGCGCCACAGGGTGTGCCGGTCATCGCCGACGGTGGACTGCAGTACTCCGGCGACATCGCCAAGGCGCTGGCGGCCGGCGCGTCCACCGCAATGCTGGGCTCGCTGCTGGCGGGCACCGCCGAGTCGCCTGGCGAGCTGATCTTCGTCAACGGCAAGCAATTCAAGAGCTACCGCGGCATGGGCTCGCTCGGTGCGATGCAGGGCCGTGCCGGCGCCAAGTCATATTCGAAGGACCGCTACTTCCAAGACGATGCGCTCTCCGAGGACAAGCTGGTGCCGGAGGGTATCGAGGGTCGGGTGCCGTTCCGCGGGCCGCTGTCGACGGTGATCCATCAGCTCACCGGCGGCCTGCGCGCGGCCATGGGGTATACCGGTTCGGCGACTATCGAGCAGTTGCAGCAGGCGCAGTTCGTGCAGATCACTGCGGCGGGGCTGAAAGAGAGCCATCCGCACGACGTCGCGATGACCGTCGAGGCGCCCAACTACTACGCCCGCTGAAAAGGTGGGCGCGCCGATGAGCGCTTGCGTGAAGAGGAGATGACCCATGCGGGACATGGTTGAAATCGGCATGGGCAGAACCGCCCGTCGCACATACGAACTCGGCGACATCAATATCGTGCCGTCGCGGCGCACACGGTCGTCGCAGGATGTGTCGACGGCCTGGCAGATGGACGCGTACCGGTTCGAGATCCCGGTGGTGGCGCATCCGACCGACGCGCTGGTTTCACCGGAGTTCGCGATCGAGCTCGGGCGATGCGGTGGGCTCGGCGTGCTCAACGGCGAAGGGTTGATCGGCAGGCACGCCGATGTCGAGGAGAAGATCGCGCAAGTTCTCGAGGCCGCCGAGAAGGAGCCCGAGCCGTCGGCGTCGATTCGATTGTTGCAGCAATTGCATTCGGCGCCACTGGATCCCGAGCTGCTTGGCGCAGCGGTGGCGCGGATCCGTGAGGCAGGCGTGACGACAGCGGTGCGGGTGAGCCCGCAGAACGCGCAGTCGCTGACGCCGGCGTTGGTCGCCGCCGGCATCGACCTGTTGGTCATCCAGGGCACCATCATTTCTGCCGAACGCGTCGCACAGGACGGCGAGCCGCTGAACCTGAAGACCTTTATTTCCGAGCTCGACGTGCCAGTGGTCGCGGGCGGCGTGCTCGACCACCGCACGGCGCTGCACCTGATGCGCACCGGCGCCGCCGGCGTGATCGTCGGCTACGGATCGACGTCCGGCGTCACCACGAGCGACGAGGTGCTTGGCATCAGCGTGCCCATGGCGACGGCGATCGCCGATGCGGCTGCGGCCCGTCGCGAATACCTCGACGAGACCGGCGGCCGCTATGTGCATGTGCTGGCCGACGGGGACATCCATACTTCCGGCGACCTGGCCAAGGCCATCGCATGCGGGGCCGACGCGGTGGTGCTCGGCACTCCGCTGGCGACGGCGGCCGAGGCGCTTGGCGGCGGCTGGTTCTGGCCGGCCGCGGCTGCCCACCCGTCATTGCCGCGTGGCGCGCTGCTACAGGTGGCCATCGGTGAGCGACCGCCGCTGGAGCAGGTGCTCGGCGGCCCGTCGGACGACCCGTTCGGCTCGCTGAACCTGGTCGGTGGGCTGCGCCGGTCAATGGCCAAGGCCGGTTATTGCGACCTCAAGGAGTTCCAGAAGGTCGGCCTGACCGTGGGGTCCTGATTTCTTCGGCGAGCAGACAGAGAAGGGGGTTTACCAGTGTGGATTTACCCCCTTCTGCGTCTGCTCGCCGAGGAAGGCCGCTTTACAAATTAGGCCCCCCTGTCTAGAACTTTGCGAGCGCTAAGTCCATACTGGTCGAATGCGACCTGACTATGACGTTCTGATCATTGGTTCGGGGTTCGGGGGAAGTGTCACCGCGCTGCGGCTCACCGAGAAGGGCTATCGCGTCGGGGTGCTCGAGGCGGGCCGCCGGTTCAATGACGAAGACTTCGCCAAGACCTCGTGGAACCTGCGCAAGTTCCTGTGGGCGCCGAAGCTCGGCATGTACGGCATTCAGCGAATCCATCTGCTGCGCAACGTCATGATCCTGGCCGGCGCCGGGGTGGGCGGCGGTTCTCTGAACTACGCCAACACCTTGTACGTGCCGCCGGAACCATTCTTCGCCGATCCGCAGTGGAAGCACATCACCGACTGGCGCAGCGAGCTGATGCCGCACTACGACCAGGCGCAGCGCATGCTCGGCGTGGTCAAGAACCCGACGTTCACCGACGCGGATCGGGTCATCAAAGAGGTCGCCGACGAGATGGGCGTCGGCGACACGTTCGTCTCGACACCCGTCGGGGTGTTCTTCGGCCCTGACGGTGAAAAAGTGCCGGGCAAGACGGTGCCCGATCCCTACTTCGGCGGTGCCGGGCCCGCGCGCACCGGGTGCATCGAATGCGGTTCCTGCATGACGGGCTGTCGCTACGGCGCCAAGAACACCTTGGTCAAGAACTACCTCGGCCTAGCGGAAAGGGCTGGGGCAGAAGTCATTCCGATGACCACCGTGACCGGTATCGAGCCGCAGTCTGACGGGTCGTGGAAGGTCCGCACCGCCAGAACCGGCTTGCTGCCGTTCAAGCGGCGCACGTACACCGCCGCGCATGTGGTGCTCGCCGCGGGCACGTTTGGCACGCAGAAGCTGCTGTTCAAGATGCGCGACAAGGGCAAGCTGCCGAGGCTCTCGGACAAGCTGGGCGTGCTGACGCGAACCAACTCGGAGTCGATCGTCGGCGCCGGACGCTTTGAAGTCGCCAAGGACCTCGACCTCACCCACGGTGTCGCGATCACCTCGTCGATCCACCCGACGCCGGATACGCACATCGAGCCGGTTCGTTACGGCAAGGGCTCCAACGCGATGGGCCTGTTGCAGACCCTGATGACCGACGGCGCCGGCCCGCAAGGCACCGATGTTCCGCGGTGGAAACAGTTCTTCCGCAACGCCGGTGCCGATCCACGCGGCACGATCCGCATGCTCAACGTGCGGCACTGGAGTGAGCGCACGGTGATCGCGCTGGTGATGCAGCACCTGGACAACTCGATCACCACGTTCACCGAACGCACCCGGCTCGGCTTCCGGCGGATGACCAGCAAGCAGGGCCACGGCGAACCCAACCCGACCTGGATTCCGGTTGGCAACGAGGTCACTCGCCGGATCGCCAAGAAGATCGACGGCGTGGCTGGCGGCACCTGGGGCGAGTTGTTCAACATCCCGTTGACCGCGCACTTCCTCGGCGGGGCTGCCATCGGCGACACGCCTGAGCACGGCGTCATCGACCCGTATCAGCGGGTGTATGGATACCCGACGCTCTCGGTTCACGACGGCGCCTCGGTTTCCGCGAATCTTGGTGTGAATCCGTCACTTTCGATCACCGCGCAGGCCGAGCGGGCGGCGTCGCTGTGGCCGAACAAGGGCCAGGTGGACCAACGTCCGGCGCAGGGCGAGCCATACAAGCGGCTCGCGCCCATTCCGCCGGAACATCCTGTCGTGCCAGCCGACGCGCCTGCGGCGCTGCGCCAGCTGCCGATCGAACCGGTTAGCTCAGCGGGCTGACAGCTAGCTCTACGTAACGGTTCTGGTGCCGGTCGCTGGCTGGCAGGTATGAATCTCGCTGTCCGATCGTAACTTTGCGAGGAAGCGAGAGTCCGTTGTCGTTGATCACTGCCCATATCCGCAAGCGGGCAGCCCTGAGCGTCGGCATCACCGCCGTCGCGGCCGGGGTGCTCTCGGTGGCGTGCAGCTCAAGCGCGACGCCCGCGCCGACCACGACGAGCACGACGACAACGACCACGGCAGCGTCGGCCGCGGCGTCAGGTGGCGGCCACCATGAAAAGCACGTCTCCTCGGGCGGGTCGGGTGGCGGCGCAGCCCAAGCTCCCGAAACCGATACCGTCACAGTCGCTCCCAACACGGTGACGAACACCGAAACCGACGTGCAAACCACCGTCCAGACGTCGGTGGCGACGGAGACCCAGACAGTCACTGCGACGCCGACATGGCAGCAACGCGACCAATACGGGCACACCGACAACCGCAACCAGTTCGGCTCCCAGCAAGGCCACTGATCCGCCGCCGGTTTGCGGCGCTCCGCCTTGGGTATTGCTACGCGAGTACCCTGAACCCGGAGGTCAGACCATGCGGACGACGTTTCACGAGGACCTATCCGCACTGTCCGCGCAAGTTGGCGACATGTGCGGGCTGGCCGCCGACGCCATGGAACGCGCCACCGAAGCGCTACTGGGCGCCGACCTATCGGTGGCTGAGCAGGTCATCGCCGACCATGAGCACATTGTCGCGATGAGTAGGAAGGCCGAGGCGAGCGCGATCAAACTGCTCGCGACGCAGCAACCGGTCGCAGGCGACTTGCGGACGATCGTGGGTTCGCTCCACATTGGCGCCGACGTCGAGCGGATGGGCGCGCTGGCAGTGCACGTCGCCAGGATCTCCCGGCTGCGCCATCCGGAATGTGCGTTGCCCGATGATGTGCGTGCCAGTTTCTCCGAAATGGGTTCCAGGGCAGTGAAATTGGCTCGGATGGCGCGAGAGGTGCTGATTTCTCGCGATCCCGAAAAGGCCGCCCAACTGCGGGCTGAGGACGATGCCGTCGACGCCGAACACCGCCACCTGTTCACGCTGCTGATCGATCACAAGTGGCAGGACGGAGTGTGTTCGGCGGTCGATGTCGCGCTGCTCGGCCGGTTCTACGAACGCTTCGCCGACCATGCCGTCGAGATCGGCAAGCGGGTGGTGTTCGAGGCGACGGGCGGGTTGCCCGACCACAAACAGATGGCTTAGTGCTTTTTCAGAGATTCCCAGTCGTGCTTGTCCTCTAGGTGGGCGATCGCCTTGGCGGTGCGTTCGCGCAGCAACAGCGTCATGCCGATACCGATCAGCACCGCGATCACGAGCGCGATCCACGAAAACCTCGACAGCCACTTCTCTGCGGCCAGCCCGAGATAGTAGACAACTGCGGTGGTACCGCCGGCCCAGCACAGCGCACCGCTGGCGTTGGCGGCGAGAAAGCGGGGATAGGGCATCTTCAACGCCCCCGCGAGCGGGCCTGCCAAGATCCGCAACAGCGCGATGAAGCGGCCGAAGAACACCGCCCACACACCCCAGCGGTGGAACAGCTGTTTGGCCAGCGCGACGTGGCCTGTGCCGAAGTGTTTGGGGAAGCGGTTGCCGAGGCGTTCGAACAGCGACATGCCGTATCGGTGGCCGATCGAGTACCCGATGGTGTCGCCGATGACGGCCCCGATCGTGGCGGCTGCGCCGACGGCCACCGGGCTGATGTCGAGGGTGTGACGGGATGCCAGCAGGGCGGCACTGACGAGCACGATCTCCCCGGGCAGCGGGATGCCAAGGCTTTCGATGCCGATGACGGCCCCGACGATGAGGTAGATGGCCAGCGGAGGGATCGTCTGCAGGATCGCGTCGACATTCACACCGCTAAGAATGCACTATCGACGTCGCACAACCCAGCTAATGCGCTGCCATGCGATCTCAGCTCGAATTGCGCTGTCCGCGAAGTCGAGAAACCGCTCCGAGGAAACATTGAGTGCTTTATGGTTCTGCGAATGGGTGCACTCGACGGGAAGATCGCGGTTGTCACGGGCACGAGTAGGGGCGTCGGCGTCGGCATCGCGCACGAATTACTGCGTGCCGGCGCCACGGTGATCGGCTGCTCGCGCTCGAAACTCGACGAGCTGCCGGGCATCACACCTGAATGGTCGTCGCGCTGCGCCCAAATGACGTGCGATCAAGGCGATTACCGCGCGATCGAAGCGTTTGTCTCTGAGGTGGCCGCGACGTATGGCCGCATCGACATCCTGGTCAACAACGCCGGCGGCACGGTGCCTACCCCGAACGTCGAGGACGTGCCGCCGTTGGTTTCGCAGATCCAGGGCGCGCCACGTAGCGAAGACGACTTCGAGCGCACCGTGCTGTTCCACTCGTTCGCGATCCAGATGAACCTGATCAGCCCGTTGTGGTTCGCGATTCGGGTGTACCGGCAGATGCGCGAACAGGACGGCACCGGGTCGATCATCAACATCTCCAGCGGCGCTGGGCATCCCGCCGGTTCACCGACGCTGGTGTCCTACGGCGCCGCCAAGGCGGGCCTGAACCAGCTGACCCGATCGCTGGCCGAGGAGTGGGGGCCGCGGGTGCGGGTCAATGCGCTGGCGCTGGGCCCGACGATGACCGACAACTTCCGCAGCTTCGTATTGCCCAAGGACGACCCCGACGGTGCGCAGTATTTCCGCAACGTGCCGCTCGGACGTGCGGGGGAGCCCGCGGAAGTCGGTCGTACCTGCGTCTTCTTGTGCAGCGGCGCAGCCGATTTCATCAACGGCACCACCATCGAGATCGACGGCGGCATGCTGCCCGGCGTGCTCTATGAAGCCGGCCTCAAAACCATCACCGATCTGCTCTAGGGAATCCATCGTGCGACGAGTCATCCAATACTCCACCGGAAACGTGGGCCGCCATGCGCTGCGCACGATCATCGAACGCCCCGACCTCGAACTGGTCGGCGTGCACGCCAGCGGCACGCAGAAGGTGGGCCGCGACGCCGCGGAACTGTGCGGGCTGACGACGCCGAGCGGCGTTGTGGCGACCGACGACATCGACGCACTCGTCGCCCTGGGCGCGGATTGCGTGGTGTACACGTCGCAGGCCGAGATGCGCCCGACCGAGGCCATCGATGAGATCTCCCGATTCCTCGTAGCGGGTACGAATGTCGTTGGGACGTCGATGGTCTGGCTGGTCGCCCCCGAGTACGCCGACGGCTGGCTGCGCGATCCTCTTCAACTCGCATGCGAGGCGGGTGGCACCTCGTTGTACATCAACGGCATCGATCCCGGCTTCTCCGGCGACACATTGGTGTACACCGCGCTGAGTCTCTCGGCGCGTGCCACCGCGATCACCGTGCAGGAGATCTTCGACTACGGCACCTACGACGATGCCGAATTCACCGGAGTCAGCATGGGATTCGGTACCACTCCCGATCACACGCCGATCATGTTTGCACCCGGGGTGCTGACGTCGCTATGGGGCGGGCAGGTCAGAAGCCTCGCCGAGCGCCTCGGCGTCGAGCTTGACGACGTTCGCGAGCGTCACGAAACCTGGGTGACTCCAGAGCCGATCGCGTGCACGATGATGACGGTCCCGGCGGGTGCAGTGGCTGCCGTCCGGTTCGCAGTCGAGGGCGTGCGTGCCGGCGAGCCCGTCATCACCATGGAGCACGTCAACCGGCTTACCGACATCGCAGGACCGGACTGGGCGTATCCGCCTGATGGTCGCCCGGGCGTACACCGCGTCACCGTCGCAGGTGACCCCGGCGTCGAGATCAACGCGCATGTGGGACTGGCCGGCGTCGACCACAACCAAGGCGGCGTGATCGCCACCGCCGCCCGCGCCGTCAACATGATCGAACCGGTGTGCACCGCACCTAGCGGACTGCTGGCGGCCCGTGATCTGCCCGCAGCGCATATCCGCGGTGTGATGTGGTGACGCAACTGCGCGCCGAGCGCACCCGCGCATTGGTGATCGACGAGACGATTCGCTGCATCCTCGACGAGGGGTTCGCCGCTGCCAGCGCCAAACACATCACTGAGCGGGCGGGGGTGACATGGGGTGTCGTGCAATATCATTTCGGGGATCGCGATGGCCTGCTGATGGCCGTCGTCGACAAGGGCTTCGCCGAACTGACCGCGGCGCTGCGTGACTTGCCGCTTGCCGCCGAAAACGTCGGTGACCGAACAGAATTCGTCGTCAACGCGGCCTGGGAGGCGTTCTCCAGCCCGACGTCGATGGCGGCGCTGGAGATCCTGATCGCCACCCGCGCCATGCGCGATACCGGCGCCAGTGCCCACCTTGCCACGCTTGGCGCCACCATGGGCCGACTGGGCAAGCACATCGGCGAAGGCCTTCACGCGCGGCACGCGGCGGCGATCGGCAATCTGATCTGGGCGACGCTGCGCGGGCTCGTGGTGGCCACGCTGGTGGTGTCGGAGCCGGTGGACACCCGCCGTGAGCGACGCGCGTTGGTGGACATGATCACCCGTTACGTCGATGGCGTCTCGGCGTGACCGGCGTCAGTGATGAGGCCGTATCGGTGCTGTGGCGGCGTTGATTCACCACGCAAACAGCAAATCGGTGCTCTATATTGAGCGGGTTTCACAGCGGCGGTCGCAAACCCGCGACGCCAGTTTGTTCTAGAAAAAGGACTTACCACATGACGTATCAGCCACCGCCACCGCCGCCGTCCGGGCCTCCGCCCTATGGACAGCCGCCCTACGGAGCGCCGCAGGGTGGCTACCCGGCGCAACAGCCGGACAGCAACCTCGTGTGGGGCATCCTCTGCGCGCTGCTGTGCTGTCTGCCGCTGGGCGTCGTGTCGATCGTCTACGCGAGCAAGGTCTCGGGGCTGTGGGTGCAGGGTCGCTACGCCGAGGCCCAGACCGCGGCCGACAACGCCAAGAAGTGGGCCATCTGGGGAGCTGTGGCAGGCGTCATCGTGCTCATCATCTACGGCGTCCTCGCCGTCGCCGGTGGGTTATCCGGCTATATGTCCGTTTCGTGATGCACGTCCACCCGCTCGCCGCGCCACTGGCGGTCGCCGCCGCGGCGGCGGGCGGGTGCGCCGTCATCTGGGCGGCCAACCCCACGGTCCCGGGCGGGATCCTGCCGGTGTGCCCGACGAAGGCGCTGCTCGGCATCGACTGCCCGGGTTGCGGGAGCCTGCGGATGATCTATTCCCTGCTCCACTTCGATTTCGCCTCCGCGGTGCACTACAACGCACTCGGTCTGGTGGCGGTGTTACTGCTGTTGTGGGCGTTCGCGGCGTGGACGTACGGCAGGGTGGTGGGCCGGCAGGTGCGTAGCTGGCAGCACCTGCGATGGTCGGCGCCGACGGTTCTCGCGCTGACGGTGGTGTGGTTTGTGGTGCGCAACTTGGGTTTTGGGCCGTTTCCCGCGCTGCATGTCTAGAAGTCGCGCTCGTTCGGCCGCTCGACGGACCGCGGTTTCAACCCGAGGCTACGGACGTGCTCAGCGATTGCACTCAGGCTGGTGACCCAGACATCGTCGTGGGAGCGCACGTACTCGATCAAGCCTTCCAGGGCGTGCGCCCTCGAGGGGCGGCCCGACAGGAAGGGGTGGTTCGTCAGCACGAAGCAACCGCCGGCGGCACGCATCGCGTCGAACTCCAGCTGCCACATCTCGATGGCCTTGACCGGACTCTCGATCAGTCCCGAGCCGGAGAAGTCCGGCACATAGCAGTATTGCTCCCAGTCGTCGAGCGCCCACTGGATTGGGATCTCGACCAGCGGGCCGCCTCCGTCTATGGCAAGCTCATAGGGGTGGTCGGTATCCATCAGGCTGCTGTCGTATAGAAAGCCCCTGTCGCGCAGCAGTTTCGGTGAATGCCAGTTCAGCTCCCACATCGGCGCGCGATAACCGGCGGGCCGCACGCCCGCAACGGCGTCGAGCGCTTCCAGGCCGCGGTCGAGAATCGCCGCCTCCTGATCCTCCGTCAGCCCGAACATGGCTTCGTGGAGATAGCCGTGGTGCGCGATCTCATGTCCGGCATCGACGATCGTCCTGATCACGTCCGGGTAGCGCACTGCGGTGTAGCCCGGGACGAAGAAGGTCGACGTGACACCTTGTCTGGCAAGGATTTCCAACAGCCGCGGCAGCCCGGTGAGAGGGCCGTATGCCTGGTGACTGATCGCCGACATCCTGCTGGCGTGCTTGGTGGAGACGCCGAGCATGGCGGACTCGGCATCGACATCGAAGCTGAAGGATGCAGCGCAGCGGGCGCCGTTCGGCCAGGGAACCGGGACCGCGGGGACGCTCATCGGCTGGCCTTCTGTGCGAGCAGGGAGACGAATTCGTATGCCAGATACGCCGCGGCGATGCCGGTGATTTCCGCGTGATCGTAGGCGGGTGCGACCTCGACGATGTCCGCGCCGACAAGGTTGAGTCCCTCGAAACCGCGTACCAGCCCTAGGAGTTCACGGCTGGACAGCCCGCCGATCTCCGGGGTACCCGTCGCGGGCGCGTGGGCCGGGTCGAGCACATCGATGTCGATCGATACGTAGAGCGGATGGTCACCGATCGTCTCGCGTAGCTGTTCGACCACATCGGCGACCGTGCGGGACTCGAAGGCCGAGCAGTGCACGATGGTGAATCCCAGTTCCGCGTCGTCGTCGAGATCGTCGGGCGTGTAGAGCGCCCCACGGATGCCGACGTGCGCGCTGTGGCCCGCGACGAACAGGCCCTCTTCGGCGGCGCGCCGAAACGGCGTGCCGTGGGTCAACGGCGCGTCAAAATACGTGTCCCAAGTGTCGAGGTGAGCGTCGAAGTGCACCAGCGCCACCGGCCCGTAGCGGCGATGATGCGCGCGCAGCAGGGGGTAGGCGATGGTGTGGTCGCCTCCGAGGCTGACGATCTTGGCGCCGCTGTCGATCAGCGCCGACGCCTGCTCTTCGATCTGGCGCACTGCGGCGGCGATGTCATAAGGGGTACAAGCGATGTCACCCGCGTCGACCACCTGCTGGCTGGCGAACGGGGACACGTCCAGCGCCGGGTTGTACGGCCTCAGCACGCGCGAGCACTGCCGGATGTGCGCGGGCCCGAATCGCGCACCCGGCCGATAGCTGACGCCCGTGTCGAACGGAATTCCGACGACCGCGACGTCGTAGGCATCGACGTCTTCGATCCTTGGCAGCCGCCCGAACGTCGTCAGCCCCGCATATCGGGGTACGACGCGACCGTCTACGGGGCCGATCGGCTGCTCGCTCATGCCCGGCACCTCGTCGATCCGCCGTTGATCTGGATCGTCTGCCCAACGAATGCGCCAAGGTCCTTGCGGGCCAAAAGCGCCACCGCGGACGCTATTTCGTCGGCCCTGCCGATGCGGCCGACCGGTATGCCGCGGCTGTACTCTTTATGCATCTCGGCCAAACTCACTTTCGCATTGTCGGCGTCCACCTGAAGCTGTGGAGTATCGATCACTCCCGGTGCGACAGCGTTGACGGTGATGTTCTCCGGGGCCAGTTCGCGCCCAAGCGTTTTCGTCAGCGCGATGAGACCCGCTTTCGAGGCCGAATAGGCGGTGGCCTCCGGCCAGCCGGTCACACCCCATTCGGAGGCGATGACGACGATATTGCCTCCGCCCGCCCGGCGCATCCCGGCGAGCACCGCCTGGATCAGATAGACGGTGCCTGCGAGGTTGGTGTCGATGATCTTCCACCAGTCCTCCTCGTCGTGATCGAGGAAGGGAGCCATGGTCATGTAGGCGGCGTTGCACACCAGGACGTCGACGGGCCCGCGCGTCGTTCCGATGTCGTCGACCAGCCCGGAGACCGCGTCGGGGTCCGAAACATCGCCCACCGCAGGGAATCCCGCGGTGTCTGCAACGACGGCACTCATCCGCTCGTCGTGCGTTCGGCCGTTGACGGCGACGGTGGCGCCTTCGCGCGCCAGTCTGCGGGCGATCGCCGCGCCGATGCCCTGGGTGGCACCGGTGACCAGCGCGATGCGTCCGTGCTGTGAGCCGGGCATACCTCAGATCACCGCCCCGCCGTTAGGAGACAGGACCTCGCCGACGCAGAAGTCGGTGTCGTCATTCAACAGAAACCGAACCACCTCGGCGATCTCCTCCGGCCGGGTGAGTCGCCGGTTGGGGATCGTTTCCAGGTATTCCGGTGCGCGCCAAGGTGAGTCGGCAGCAAGGAGCGGAGTGTCAGTGGGTCCCGGTGCGACCGCGTTGACGCGCACGCCGCGGCCTGCGACCTCGACTGCGAGGCTGCGGACCAACCCGATGATCGCGCCCTTCGCCGCCGTGTAGTGGGCGCCGCAGTCGTCGCCACCGATCGCCAGTTCCGATGCGATCGCGACGATCGAGCCGCTGCCTCGTTCGAGCATCGACGGCAGGACGCTTCGGGTGATGTTGCGCAGGCCGCCCAGGTGCACACGCAGCATTCGATGTAACTGCTGCCGAGTGATGTCCGAAATCGGCACCATCTCGTAGTGGCCCGCCGCGGATACGACGGCATCGACGGGCCCGAGGTCGGCGACGACGCGCTTGATCGTCTGGTCCACGGCGTGTGCGTCGGATACGTCGACGACATATGGTGCAGCGGAATGAATGTCGAGTCCGGCGACGGTGTAGCCGTCGTTCTCGAGCGCCGCGGCGACGGCGGCGCCGATGCCCGAAGCCGATCCGGTGACGATCGCGGTGCGGGTCACGAAGCGTCGGCGCCCAACCGGTGCGCGATCGGCTCCTCGATGCGGTGGCGCACAGTGAGGTAGATGAGCAGACCGACCACGGCAAGGCCTGCGGTGGTCAGGACGCTGGCCCAGTTGATGTACCACGGCTGGTCGGGTTGGGTGCGGGGCCAGGCGACGTTGACCGTCTCGAAGACGATCCACAACGACGCCAGGTACGTCACCGGTGCGCCCCATCGGCCCAGTGTGAACGGCCCGGGCCGCCATTTACCGGTCAGCCGCGCGATCGCGGCGCCGATCACCGGGACGCCGAACGCGATGTAGAACCCGATGATGTTGAAGTTGACCAACACGTTGTAGAACTTCGTGCCGGCGATCAGAACGAACACGACGGCGACGATCGCCGTCAGCGCGATGGCGTAGACGGGCAGCCGTTCGGGGCCCGCAAGCCCGCCGAGAACCTTCGAACCGGGAAGGCTGCGATCGCGTGCCGCGCCCCAGATGCAGCGCGACACCGCGGCCTGCACCGCGAGAAAGCTTGACACGAAACCGATCACGAACATCGCGAGCAGCGGCTTGGTGATGCCGGCGCCGAGGTGTGCGGTCAGGGTGTCCGACACCACGTCGCCCGACTGGGCCTGCACCACCGAGGAAAGGTTGGGGATGGACAGGATGAGCGCGGCGCTAGAGAACATCACGACCAGACCCACCAGCAATAGCGCAAGGATGATCGCCTTGGGCACATTGCGTTCGGGGTCGTCGACCTCTTCGGCGACCGAGCCTGCGGCCTCGAACCCGAGGAACGACCAGCCGACGTAGGCAATGGCGAGCAGCATCGGTCCCGACACCCACGCGTCCGCACCTGGAATCCCGGCGCTGGAGAACAGAGCGGAGAACGGGTTCTCCCGATAGAACAGCAGTAGCACCACGCCGAGGCCGAGCGATCCGACAACCTCGCACGTAATGCTGATGGCCACAACGATTTTCAGGCCTCTTCGGCCGACCATGTTGATCAGCGTGCCGACCGCGATGATGCAAATGGCGACCGTGGCGATCTGCCAGCGGTCAGGTTCGCTGATCCCGAAGATCTGCAACAGGAATCCGCTCGCCGCATATGACAGCGTGCCGAGGGCCAGGGTGAGTCCCCAGATGTAGGCCCACATGGCCGCCCAGCCCCAGGTGGTGCCGCGGACGTGACGTGACCATTGATACACACTGCCCGCGTACGGCCATCGCGACGCCAACTCGCCGAAGACAGCCGCGACCAGCAGCTGCCCGATGAGCACGATCGGGAACGCCCAAAAGAACTTCGGTCCCGCGGCGAACAGTCCGAGGGTGAAGATCGCGTACACCGCCGCGATAGGCGACACATCGGCGAAGGCCAATGACAACGCCGATCGGAAGCTGAAGCCGCGCAGCAGTTGAGGCGGGTGGTCAGTGACTGTTTGGGTCTGCAGCGGCCGGGCCATCGTCGCCTCCCATGGTTAGTGGCACCTGAGGCGTCACTGTGGGCCTGTCGCGGCCGGAACAGAAGTAGTCGTTAGTACAGATGAAGCACAAGAATCTAGATGATCATCTAAAGTTGACCATCGAGGCGACGCCCAGTGACAGAGCCCAAGCGGCCTGACCAGGCGCTTTTGCAAGTGAGACGTGACAGTAACCGCGCATTGCGGTCGCGTGAAACTTCGCCAGAAGGCGGTGATATCGATGGTCTACCGCGTTGCCGATCTGGTCGACACCCCTCATCTGCGCGTCCAGGTGCGCGCGGGTGCCGCCGGTTTGGACCGTCATGTCGCGTGGGCTCAGACCTCTGATCTCGAGGAGCCATGGTCGTACCTGGCCGGCGGCGAGTTGCTGATGAAGAACGGCCAGACACTCCCTGAATCGGCCCGCGGCCAGACGACGTTGATCAAGGGTCTTGCCGAGAAGGGAATGTGCGGTCTGGTGATCGGGCTGGACGCGGCGACGCCCGAACTCACCCCTGCGGCAATCGCTTTGGCCGATCAGTTGCGGTTTCCGGTAATGGTTGTGCCCTACTCGATCGGGTTTGGCGCGATCGGACGAGCCGTTGCGGACGCCGATGTTGACAGCGGCAGGGTGGTCGCAACGGAACGCGTCTACAACGTCATCCGCCAGTCGGTCAGCCACTCCAGCCGCTCGAACGTGCTGCGGCAGTTGGAGCGCGACCTGTCCTGCCGGTTGGCGGTGCTCGACGCGGCGACGGGAGAGGTGGCCCTCGATGGCTCCAAACCGGTGCCTGCCGAGTTGCGCCGCGCCATCGTCGACGAAATCGCGGCTCGCCGCGGCGCGGTCCCCGGTGTCTTGCACGTGAACTTCGGCGGCGCACGGGCGCTGGTGGTCGAGGTCCCGGACGAGGAGCCGACTGTGCTCGTCACCTACGACTTCCGTGGTCCCGCAGTCGATCTCGTTCATCTACAGCATCTCGCATCGGCCGTGGCGGTACTGCTCGCGCAACAGAACGTCCGACTCGAACACGAACGACGCATCGGCGCCGAGGTGATGGCGCAGCTGTGCGACGGCAGGTTGGCCACCCGCGAAGCCGATCGGGAACTGGATGAGCGTGCGCTGCGGCCACCGGACTGCTCGATCGTGGCGGCGGGCGGTGTGTTGCCCGCCGGGGAGCGGCAGCTACACCTCAACCTCGGCCGGCGCGCGGTGCCACACCTATTGCTTCGCCGCGGCGACCTGCTGTATGCGCTGATGCCGATCACTGATCAGTCGTTGGCCGCGTTGCGGCAGCGGTTGGGCGGCCAGGCATGGGTGGGCGTCAGCGATCCACTGGCCCGCTCGGGCCGAGCCCCGACGGCGGTGCGGGAAGCGACATGGGCGGCTCGGGTCGCACAAACAGCCCATGACCGGATCGCTCGATTCGCCGACGCGACGATGTTCTCGGTACTGCGGGACACCGATGAGGCCCAGGTGGTCGTCGACCGTGTGCTGGGGCCATTGCTCGCGTACGACGCTCGTCATTCCGCCGAGATGATCAAGACGTTGGACACCTATCTGCAATGCGACAGGTCGTGGGTGCAGACCGCGGCGGCGCTGAACGTGCATCGGCAGACCGTCGTGTATCGGATCCAGCGCATCGAACAGATCACCGGCCGCGCAGTCGCCGAAACCGCTGCGATCGCCGAGTTCTGGTTGGCGTTGCGGGCCAGAGACTTGCTGGCGCTGCCGCGCCCGTAGCCGGAGGTCGCCGCCAACTAGACTGAGCCGGTGGAATCAGCATCGCCCCGGCCCGTGTTGGTGGTCGACTTCGGTGCGCAATACGCGCAGCTCATCGCCCGCCGCGTCCGGGAAGCCAGGGTGTTTTCGGAGGTCATCCCGCACACCGCCAGCGTCGAGGACATCAAGGACAAGGACCCGCAGGCCATTGTGTTGTCGGGTGGACCGGCCAGCGTGTACGCCGAGGGCGCGCCGCAGCTGAATCCCGCGATGTTCGACCTCGGGGTCCCGGTGTTCGGCATCTGCTACGGGTTTCAGGCGATGGCGCAGGCACTCGGCGGAACGGTCGCGAAGACCGGGACCAGCGAGTACGGCCGTACCGATCTGAATGTGTCTGGGGGACAGCTGCATTCGGATCTACCGACGACGCAACCGGTGTGGATGAGTCATGGCGACGCGGTCACCGCCGCTCCCGATGGCTTCGACGTGGTGGCCACCAGCGCCGGGGCCCCGGTCGCGGCGTTCGAGAACCGGGAGCGGCGCCTGGCGGGTGTGCAATATCACCCCGAGGTGATGCACACGCCGCACGGACAGCAGGTGCTCAGCCGGTTCCTGCACGAGTTCGCGGGTATCGACTCGTCCTGGACGCCGGCCAACATCGCTGACTCGCTGGTTGAGCAGGTGCGCAACCAGATCGGCAACGGCAGGGCCATCTGCGGACTGTCGGGCGGTGTGGACTCCGCCGTGGCCGCAGCGTTGGTCCAGCGCGCCATCGGAGATCGGTTGACCTGCGTGTTCGTCGACCACGGCCTGCTTCGCGCTGGCGAACGCGCACAGGTGCAGCGCGATTTCGTCGCCGCCACCGGGGCCAACCTGGTCACCGTCGACGTCGCCGACCGGTTCCTCGAAGCGCTGGCCGGGGTGACCAATCCCGAGGGCAAGCGCAAGATCATCGGCCGCCAGTTCATCCGGGCGTTCGAGGGTGCTGTCCGAGAGATCGTGGGTGACAGTGGTTCTGAGGTCGAGTTTCTGGTGCAGGGCACGCTTTATCCGGACGTCGTCGAATCCGGTGGCGGCACAGGCACAGCCAACATCAAGAGCCACCACAACGTCGGCGGGCTTCCCGACGATCTGAAGTTCAAACTCGTCGAGCCGCTGCGGCTGCTGTTCAAGGACGAGGTGCGCGCGGTGGGCCGCGAACTCGGCCTGCCCGAGGAAATCGTTGCGCGCCAACCATTTCCGGGCCCCGGGCTTGGTATCCGGATCGTCGGTGAGGTCACTGCCGCCCGGCTGGACACGCTGCGTCGCGCGGACTCGATTGCCCGCGAGGAGTTGACCGCGGCGGGCCTGGACAACCAGATCTGGCAGTGCCCGGTGGTGCTGCTGGCAGACATCCGGTCGGTCGGCGTGCAGGGCGACGGGCGCACCTACGGTCACCCGATCGTGCTGCGTCCGGTGTCCAGCGAGGACGCGATGACCGCCGACTGGACGCGGGTGCCCTACGAGGTGCTCGAACGCATCTCCACCCGCATCACCAACGAAGTTCCCGAGGTGAACCGGGTCGTGCTAGACGTCACCAGTAAGCCGCCCGGCACCATCGAGTGGGAGTAGCGGGGGGCGGCTTCGCAGGGATATTTGTGAAATTGCCCGCCCCAATGTGCAGTGCTTAGTGGCTCGCGGACGAAGCTCCAACTGTCTCATCGAGCAGGTCTAGCACCGCCTGCCACGCCCGTGTCGCGTGCAAAGCGTGATGGCCCACGCCGGGCACGGTGGCGACGACGTGGGTGGTGCCACCGGTCAATGAACCGTCAGGATGCGTCGGAGCGGCCCAAAAAGCGTGCTTGGCTCCACCGTAAACGTTTACGCGCCAATCAACTCCGGCATCCTGAAGCGCGCTGGTGAACGCGAACAGTTGATCGGGAGTGCACAGGGGGTCCTCGGAGCCTGTGCATAGTAAGTAGGCTCCGCCCACGTTATTCCAATCTTCGGCGCGGGCGGCTGGCAAGCCCGGATGGATCGCGGCGACTGCCTTGAATGGCACTCTCGCGCTGGCAAGTTCCAGCACGATTCGGCCACCCGCACCGTATCCGAGCGCTGCGAGCCGGTCGTGGTCGGCGCCGGGCACAGCAAGTAGAACGTCGAGCGCAGCACGGCCGATGGCGTGCATGCGGGTGGGGTCAGCCATCAGGGGCATGACCCGCGCCAGCATCGCTTGTGGGTCGCCGAAGAACGTCCGGCCAGCGTGGTAATCCATCGCGAGGGCGATGTAGCCGTGCTTGGCGAGGTCGTCGGCGCGGCCGCGTTGATAGTCATCTAGACCGATTCCGTCGTGCCCGATGAGCACTGCCGGCCAGGGACCCTTGCCGTCTGGCCGTGCCAAGTGGGCCACCATCGTCAGTCCGTCGACGTCGTAGGTGACTTCGCGCGTGGCGACCATGTGGCTCACGCTAACCAGGATTTGTGCACCTTAGCGCCGCGTTCGCCCTAAGCTGACCGACCGCATCATCGGAGGTTGTCCCGAGTTCCGGAACTTCGACAGGGCCGCTACGCGTCCGCGTCGGGCGCGTTCTCGACATAGTCGGCGAGGATGCGGCTGACCAGTTCCTCGATCGTCGACTCGATGGACGACGCCAGCGTCGCGGTGACCGCCGCCACCGCCTGCGTCCGGAACCGCACGAGCATCGTGATCAACTCGGCGACCTCGGTGTCGTCGGGCAGTCCCACGCCGGGCTTGATCCGATCCTGCACATGCTCGAGGCCCGCCTGCACCAGGATCGCGCTGATCTGGTCGACCAGCGGCAGCACCTGTTCGTGGATGTCGATGAGTTTGTCGATGGACACCCCGTACTCGCGGATGTCGTTGA
>Ga0068863_100002385_pt1 | contig 18673 bp, 21 predicted proteins | sample KBSSwiS62_FD_66596 | JGI IMG/M metagenome (GOLD analysis project Ga0068863, IMG submission 66596) | Switchgrass rhizosphere microbial communities from Kellogg Biological Station, Michigan, USA - KBS Switchgrass S6-2 | ecosystem: Host-associated > Plants > Roots > Rhizosphere > Soil ...
GTGAAGACGATCAGCACCGTGTATGGAATGGACAGCACCAGCGTCGGGACGATCGACACCCTGGCCACGAACCAGATCTGATCGAGCAACTCCCGCCAAGCGAACGGTGGTCGGACCATGGCGGCGAACGTCTCGCCGACCAGGACGACGAAGTCTCCGATCGCGAACGCGGGTTTGGACCAAGCGGTCTCTGTCACGGTCGACCGCCGAGAGGACGAACGCATGACGACGACTGCAGCGTCATTGCCGCGCGCGAGCACCCCTCCGCAGATCCCACATGCATTCCCATCGTCGCAAAGCTTGCGCGGGACGCTAAGAGAGCCCTGGTTAGCTGTCAACGCGGCACCGTGCGCAGACAAGGCCGTCAATAAGGGGAATTCGCTGGTTGCCCCAACGCCTTTGGTTTCGCTCAGTTCGATCAAATCAAGTTGATTAATAGTCTTGTTAGCGCCAGGCGGCAGCGTCGGTAGGCTCGTCAGCTATGAGTACCGCTGTGGATCCGTCAGTTCCGCCGAGCGGCACGGGCTGTGTCGAATGCGACGCTGTCGGCGGCTGGTGGGTGCATCTGCGTCGCTGCGCCGCATGCGGGCACATCGGCTGTTGCGACGACTCGTTGGCCCGGCACGCCTCGGCACATTGGCGGGAGACCGGTCACCCGATCATCCGGTCGTTCGAGCCAGGTGAAGACTGGTTCTGGAATTACGACACAGGCGAGTACTACGACGGGCCCGAACTCGCCGCGCCCGAGTCGCATCCCGCCGACCAGCCTGCGCCTGGGCCGAGTGAGCGGGTGCCGAAGGACTGGGTCGCGCAATTGCGTAACCGCGACTGAACGCTCGTGGTCGAGGCCGGCGGCGAAAGCACACTGACCGTACTGGTCGCGTTCGGTGCGAATTTCGCCATCGCGGTGGCAAAGACCTTCGCCGCCGTGATTTCGGGGTCGGCCTCGATGGCTGCCGAGGCCGCCCATTCCTGGGCCGATACCGGCAACGAGATCTTCCTCCTCATCGCCGACCGGCGCAGTGCCCGCCGGCCCGATGAGCAGCATCCACTGGGGTATGGCCGCGAGGCCTACGTATGGTCGCTGCTGGCCGCCGTGGGCTTGTTCGTCATCGGTGCGACGATTTCGGTTTGGCGCGGTGTCGACGAGCTCCTGCACGGTGAACGGGGATCCGAGGACTATCTGGTTGCCTATGTCGTGCTGGCGGTGGCGTTCGCGCTCGAAGGCGTCTCCTGGCTGCAGGCCACGCGCCAGTTGCACAGGGAGGCAAAGCGATTCGATCGCGACCTGCTCGCCCACGCGTTGTTGACCTCCGATCCGACAGTGCGGGCGGTGTTCGCCGAAGACAGTGCGGCGCTGATCGGCATCGTCGTTGCAGCTCTTGGGATCGCCATGCACGAGGTGACGGGCGTGGTGGCGTGGGACGCCGCCGGCTCGATCCTCATCGGCCTGTTACTGGGCGGGGTGGCGGTACTGTTGATCGACCGCAATCGCCGGTTCCTCACCGGCGAGCCCGGCACACCGGCCCTCTACGATGCGGCGCTCACTCAGCTGAAAGAGATGCCCGAGATCGCCTCTGTGCGTCACCTTCGGCTCGAATTCATCGGCCCGAAGCAGCTTTTCATCGTCGGCAGGGTCGACTTGGTCGGCGACAAGGTCGAGTCCTCCGTCGCCCGCACCCTGCGCCGGCTCGAGCACGAACTGGAACAGAGCCCCTTCGTCGTGGACGCCGTGCTGACCGTTTCCGAGCCCGACGATGCGGGTAGTCAGGACGGGTGAGCAGCAACAAACCCAGGACCGCCGACTCGGACGCCGGTCCAGCAGGCGCGGATGACGACGTCCAGAGCGACCCCGCCAAGGGCACCGACGATCGCGTTGACTGGTCCGACGAAGGCGGCGCGACGCCGAGCGGGCCCGCCGAGGACACCGACGACCGCTAGATCGCCTGCCCCAGGGACGACAGTGTCTCGGCCGCAGTGTATTTCGGGGTCCAGCCGAGGTCGGACTTGGCCTTGGCGGTGTCCATCACCACCGACGTGCGGCCCACGTGCAACCATTCCAGCGCCGACGGCACGAACGGCAGGCGCGAAATGACATCCGATGCCGCCGTCGCCGCCACCCGGGGTACCCGGAACGGGCGGGCACCGAGCGTGTCGGCGATGTCGGACATCGACAGCACCCCGTCGCCCGCGATGTTGTAGGCGCCCGGTGGCGCGGACGTCGTTGCCGCCAAAGCGATTGCGGCAGCGACGTCGTCGTGGTGAACCAACTGCAACGGAGTGCCGGGGTCGGGGAACGGCGGCTTGAGCAACGGCAGCGCCTGCGCGACTCGCTTGACCGGGCCAGGCAGCTGGTTCCACGGCATCGCTTCGGCCAGCGCAGGCGCCTTCGGGCCCGCCACGATGCACGGGCGGAGCACGTACACCTCCAGCGAAGTGCCGTCGGTGATCTCGGCCAGCGCGGCCTCGCATGCGGCCTTCTGCTCGGAGTAATAGTGCTCGGGCGAGCCGCGTGGCGGCACATCCTCGGTGATCGGCACCGGGTTGTCGGTGTGGTAGCCGTATGCCGCCACCGACGACGTGTACACCAACCGTCTCGGGCGGCCCGCCGCCACCGTCGCCTCGAAGACGTTGCGTGTGCCCTCGAGATTGACGCGGGCACTCTCCTCGCGGGAGCCCATGATGATGAACGCGAGATGGACCACCACGTCGGCCTCGGCGACCAGCGTGTCGACGGCACCGCGGTCCAGAATGTCGCCCTGTAGATATTCCGTCCGGGTCCAGCCGTGCGCGGCCGGATCAAAGGGTCGCCGCGCCATCCCGATGATTCGTTCGACTTCAGGTGCCTCTTCGAGGGCCTTCACCGCTGAGATGCCGATGTCGCCCGTCGGACCCGTGACGGCAACAGTGATTGCCATGCCCCGTGGCGTTCCCCGCCTCAGGGATCTTGAAACGCGTCAGGTGTTGTCGGCGAGCACGGCCTGCGCGGCGTTGTAGCCGGGGATGAACGTGATGCCGGGCCCGCCGTGGCAGCCCGCACTTCCCAGGTACAGTCCGTCGATCGGAATTGGTTGATCGACATAGCCTTTCGGTCCCGGTCGGTTGATGCCGATCTGGTCGGGGTGGATCAGCCCGTGGCAGTAGTCGCCGCCGGGCGCACCGAACATGGTGCCCATGTGTTTCGGGGTGAAGGTGGTGTGCCTGATGATCAGGCTTTCGAAGTTCGGTGCGAGCCGGGTGATTTTGTCGATGACCCGCTGTCCCATCTCCACTTTCATCTCGCCGTAGCTGGCGTCGCTCTCCTCGATGGGGAACCACAGCGAGAACGCCGACGCTGCGTGCTTTCCGGGCGGCGCCAGGCCCGGATCGTTGACCGACGGAATCTGCAGCGCGATCGAGGGATCGGCAGGCACGATCCCGCGCCTGCAATCCTCCCACTGCTGCTGCAGTTCCTCCGGCGTGCTGAAAATGCCGATGTTGGACTGCATTGCGGGATCGTTGAGCATCTCGTAGGGCGGCGCGAATTCCGGCACCCCGTCGAGCGCGAAGTGCATCTGCAGATAGCTGCCCCGGTGGTCGACGCGGGAGAACCGCTCGCGGATGTCGGCGGGTACCGCGGCGCCGTCGACCAGGCTGATCGTCAGGTCCGGTGCGATGCCCGACACGACGACCGGCGCGCTGATCGTGCTGCCGTCCTCGAGTCGGACGCCGCTGACCCGGTTGTCGGCGACCAGAATTTCGTCGACCTTGCTGCGCAGCCGAAGCTCGCCGCCGTGCGAGGTGAACACGTCCAGCAGATGCGATGTCAGCGCGCCGATACCGCCCACGACCTTCTTGACCAGTAGCGCGTTTTCGTCGGGCACCGCGAATCCGTAGGCAAGCGCCGCGGCGGTGCCGGGAGTCGCGGGACCGCGATAGGTGGTGTTGCACGCCAGCAGTGCGAGCATGCCGCGCAACGCGCCGTTCTTCTCTTTGTCCGGCAGGTAACGATCGATCACATCGGTGACGGAGCCGAACAGCAGATCGGTGATCGCCGAACGCTCGAATTCGTTTGTCGCGCAGGCATACATCTCGTCAAGCGTCTTCGGCGGCGTACCTGCGTCGAAGCGCCCAAGCGCGCGCGTCGGCGCCTGACACCACGCCATCAGGCCGGCCATACCGTTGACGGCCTCGGCACCGTGCACCTCGTTGATGTGCGTCAGCAGCTTCATCGGGTCGGTGTAGTAGACCAGCGGTTCGTCGCCGACACCCCGCAGCGACACCGACATCACGTCAAGGTCGACGGTGGGCAGCTCGTCGAGCCCGAGTTCCCTGCTCACCACCGCCGAGGTCGGAATCTGCACCGAGCCGGCGATCTCGAACTGGTAGCCGTCGAACAGCTCCACCGTGGACGCCATTCCGCCGGCGTAGAGCTTGGAATCCAGGCAGAGCGTGCGCAGCCCCGCCTTTTGGAGCAGTACGGCCGCGGTCAGCCCGTTGTGGCCCGCGCCAACGACAATCGCGTCAAAGTCCGTCATGGGGTGAGGCTGACATGCCCCGCATAGTTTTGTCAATAATGACAAAACTTGGAATCAGCCCAGGTCGACGAGGCCCGTCCTCAGCGACTTGAGCGCCGCCCTGCACAGCCGGTCCAGCTCGGGCAGTGACCGGTCGTCGCCGAGCATCCAGACCTCCATCGCCCCGAACACCGCTGCGGCGATACAGCGGGCAGTGACGGTGATGTGCATGCGTTCGTCGGTGCCCGCCTTGGGCGGATCGTCGCCGGCAAGCCGGTCTTCGATCGCTTCGGCGAAGTCGACCTCCAACTGCCGAATATGGCGGACGATCCGGCCGGGTTCAAGCTCCTGGGCGCGCAGCGCGGCGATCTCGGTGACGGCCCAGTCGTCATAGGGCCGAGCCATGATCGCGGCCTGTACCGACTGGATGATCGATTCGTCGGCCGACCGCTCCGCCAGCGCCTTGCGGAACCAGTGCACGCCGGCGTCGTAGTCGGCGAACAGCAGATCGTGCTTTGACGCGAAGTGGCGATAGAAGGTCCGCAGCGACACCCCGGCATCGGCCGCGATCTGTTCGGCCGACGTGTCCTCGATGCCCTGGGCGGTGAACCGCACGACCGCCGCGCGCCGCAACGCCTCGCGTGTGCGCTCGCTGCGCGCCGTTTGGGCAGGCCGAACCATTTGCGTAAGGTACCGCAATCCGGTTATGTCAATATTGACAAAACTCGAATCGCTGGCAAGACTCCGATCATGGTTGCCCTTGTCGTGCACGCCGTGCTCGCGGTCGTGGTCATTGTTTTGGTCCTTCGATTGAATCCGGCGATCTTCGCGCGCGTTACCGCCGACTCTCGGCCGGCGACACTGGAAGTGCTCTACTACGTCGTCGGCGCCGCTTCGATCCCGCTGTGTTGGTACTTCAATTTCCGCTACGTGCAGGAATATGCGGTAGCCGGTTCGCACAACGTGCTGTGGGGCCCCGGCAGCTGGGCCGAGTTCATCGCGCTGGGATACGACAACCCGGCCGCCAGTTCGGCGAGCGCGGACTACACCATTGGCAACGTCATACTGCTTCCGCTGTTCACGATCATCGATGGCCGCCGTCGCGGCATCCGGCACCCGTGGCTGTTTTTCGTGTCGAGCCTGTTCACCAGTTTCTCGTTCGCCTGGGCGTTCTATCTCGCGACCGTCGAACGGCAACGCCGGCATCAACAAGCGGCGGTGCCCGTCGATTCTCGTGTGTAGAACTGCCATGTGAAGGTTCACCACCTCAACTGCGGCACCCTGTATCCGCTCGGGTGCGGCGAGATGGTGTGTCACGTGCTGCTGGTCGAGACGGCCAACGGCCTGGTGCTGATCGACTCAGGGTTCGGGACACGGGACTGCGCCGACCCCGCCCGTCGGGTTGGTCCGTCGCGGCTGTTCATCCGGCCAGTGCTCACACCCGCGGAGGCCGCCGTCAATCAGGTTGAGCGGCTTGGCTTTCGGCCCGCTGATGTACGGCACATCGTTGTCACGCATTTCGACGGCGACCACATCGGCGGCATCTCCGATTTCCCCGAGGCGCAGATACACGTCACCGCTGCGGAAGCCTTCGGGGCGCTGCGGGCCCCGTCGCGCGGCGAGAAGGTCCGGTTCCGCGCCGTGCAGTGGGCGCACGGACCGAAGATCGTCGAACACACACCGGACGGTGAGGCGTGGCGAGGGTTCGCCGCGGCGAAGGAACTGGCTGACGTCGCGCCGGGCATTGTGCTCTTGTCCCTGCCCGGCCATACCCGGGGCCACGCCTGCATCGCGGTCGACGCAGGACACCGTTGGCTGCTGCATTGCGGGGACAGCTTCTTTCATCGCGGCACCGTCGACGGGACCGCGGTGATGCCGCGTGCGCTCGCGGCATTCGAATGGGCGACCGCATTCGACCGGAAGATGGTGCGGCAGAATCACGCTCGGCTGGTCGAGCTGTTCGAGCGCTGCGAACCCGACATGATGATGATCTGCTCACACGACCGGACGAACTTCGAGCACGCGAAAGCCACCGCCTAGGGAGGGCCGCCATGCAAGTCACATCGCAAACCACCGTCGCCGCGCCGATCGAAACCGTATGGGACGCGCTGAGCGACCACGTCGGAATCGGCCGGTGGGCGCCGGGGCTCACGGTGACGATGGACAAGGCCGGCACGACCGACCCCAACGGCGTTGGGGCCGTTCGTCGTATCGCGTCAAAGGGCCCCGGGCCCGACATCGTCGAGGAAGTCGTCACGTCCGAACCGCCCCACGTACTCGGGTACAAAGCGCTGTCTGGTGTGCCGTTCCCCGGATATCGCGGTGAAGTACGACTGAGTGAGGCCGGGGCGGGTACCCGGATCTCCTACACGCTGGCCACTTCGGCCAGCTTTCCGCTGCTCAAGGCGCCGCTGGCGATTCTGTGCCGGGTGCTGATGCGCATGCTCGCGCGAGCGTCGACGAAGCAAAACTAACGCCGGCTGTTGACGCGGTACCGTCGGGTACCGTAACTTGTTCGTCAACCAGCAAGTCTTAGGAGGACTGGTGATCACTGACGATCTGCGGCAGCGGCGCGTGGCGCTGATTCGCGAGCACATGGACACCGAGGTGACCAAGGAGTTCGACGCCACACTGGCCACCTTCAAGACCAACGGGGAGGGCCACCCGCACTACGAGATCATGGCCACCGGTCAGGTCTACGACGGCGACGAAGAGGTGATGGGGTACTACTTGACGACCCGCACCGCGTTCCCCGACCAACGCCACGAGAACGCCCGCTTTCACGTTTCGGATGACGCGGTGATCGTCGAATTCGACTTGCTGGGAACCAATCTCGGTGAGTTCTACGGAATGCCGCCGACTGGCAAGTCGTTCCGGGTGCCGCTGATCGCCGTGTTCTTCTTCGAAGACGAGCGGATCGTCAACGAACGCATCTACTTCGACACCGCGAGCCTTGTCACCCAGATCGGGCGGGGCGAGTTGCTCGCACTGGCCGGGACGCTCGGTGACTGAGTCTGGCCTGCCCCGCACACAGGAGCAGCGCCGGATAGAGGCCGAACGGCGACTGGTGCGCGCGGCGGCCGAGCTCGTCGGAGAGATCGGACCGACCCGGGTCACCCTCGCCAATGTCGGTGAGCGCGCGGGGTACAGCCGCGGGTTGGCGACGCATCACTTCGGGTCCAAGGGAGCGTTGATGCAGCGACTCGTCGAGACGGTCACCAGTCAGTTTCGCGACGCGATAGTCGAAGAGAGCCAATCGGATTCGCCGGTCGATCAGCTGCGGCGGCTGATCGACTTCTATTTCTCCGTGGTCTCCGATCTTCAGCCGGTGAACCGGGCGCGGCTGGTTTTGTGGGCTGATGCGGTCGCGGGCCCGTCCGAAGATGTCCGGCCGCAGATGATCTCGGCCGACCGTGAGTTTCGCGAGGAGATCGAGAAGCGAATCCAGTTGGCGGTCAGCGCAGGTGAGGTCAACGCGTCGGTCGATCCCATTGGTCTGGCGACGGTGATCGTCGCGATGCTGCGCGGGGTGGCGCTGCAACGCGTGCTCGACGATCAGGTCGATCTCGCCGCCGCGCGTCGCGAGGTGGAGCAGCTGCTGGCGTCGCGGCTCGGGGGTGCGTCGTGAAGGTGCACCACCTCAACTGCGGCACGATGAAGAGGCCGAGCCCGATGGTGTGCCATGTGCTGCTGATTGAAACCGACGACGGGCTGGTTCTTGTCGACAGCGGCTATGGCACCCAAGACTGCGACGATCCGCGACGCATTGGCCCGTCGCGGCGCATGGTTCGGCCGACCCTGACTCGCGCCGAGACCGTCGTGCATCAGCTCGACCGACTTGGTTATGCGCGAGAAGACGTGCGGCACATCATCATCACGCACATGGACATGGACCATGCCGGCGGATTGTCGGACTTCCCCGCCGCGCAGGTTCATCTCACCGCCGCGGAGGCGCTCGGCGCGATACGGGCTCCGTCGAGGCGCGAGAAGATCCGCTACCGCTCGGTGCAGTGGGCGCACAGCCCGAACATCGTCGAACACGATCCGCGGGGCGAGAAGTGGCGCGGATTCGCCGCCGCCAAGGAGCTCACCGAGATCTCGCCCGGTATCGCGCTGGTGTCACTTCCGGGGCACACCCGCGGCCATGCCTGCGTCGCCGTCGATGCCGGCCACCGCTGGGTACTGCACGCCGGCGACGCGTTCTATCACTTCGGCACGCTGGACGGGACACAGGTGCCGCGCGGCCTGACCGCAATGGAGTCGATGGTCGCATTCGATCGAAAAAGGGTGCTGGACAACCACGCTCGCCTCGCCGAACTGTATCAACGGCAGGAGCCGGACCTGTTGATCGTCTGCGCGCATGACCCGACATTGCTGGAGCGGGCGCTGGCCACCGCTTAGCTCCGTAACGGCATCGATCAGGCCTCGTCGGATCCCGCGCGCACCACGCGCAGCCCTGCCTCCTCGAACGGCCGCGTCTGCGCCTCTGACGCGTCCTTATCGGTGACAAGCGTCGCGCCCGCCGGAATCGGTGCCCACGCATGAAACGGTCTGCGCCCCAGCTTGTCTGCGTGCGCAAGGACGTAGATCCCACCGGCGCGCTCGATCATGATCTCTTTCAGCCGGGTCTGTTCCAGCTCGGCCTCACAGATACCCAGATCGGCGTTGACGGCATCCGCCCCTAGGAATGCCCGGTCGAATGTCAGTCGTTGCAAGGTCGCCTCGGCCAGCGGCCCGACGAAACCCTGGCTGAGGTGGCGCAGTGTGCCGCCGATGCACTCGACACGAACATCATCGGCGTCGGCAAGCGCCTCCAGCGCGGTCAGGCCGGCGGTGACCACAACGAGGTCATCGACGTCACGCAGAAACTCCCCCATCGCGCCGACCGTCGTCCCCGCGTCGAGCAAGATGGTTTCGCCGGGGGCCACCTGTTCGGCGGCCCACCTGGCGATCGCCCGCTTGGCTTCGAAGCCCTCCATCGCGCGCTGTCGCAGTGACGGTTCCTGTTGGCGCGCCAGCGCGATTGCCCCGCCATACGTTCGCGCGATCAGTCCCTGCGACGTCAGTTGGCTCAAGTCGCGGCGAATCGTGGATGGGGTCACGCCGAATTGGGCGGACAACTCCTCGACACTGGCCAGCCCACTGGACCTCGCCAGGCGCACGATCTCCGACCGCCGGACATCCGACTCGCGACCAGCCATAGTGCCTTCCTACCTGACGACGGCTGTGCTGCTTGCCAAATCGGCCGCCTGCCGGAGCGCCTCGATCATGCTGCCGTGTTCAGCGATCCCCTTGCCCGCGATGTCGAAGGCGGTGCCATGATCCACGGAAGTGCGGATGACGGGCAACCCGACGGTGATGTTGACGCCGGCCTCGATGCCCAGCACCTTGACCGGACCGTGCCCCTGATCGTGGTACATCGCGACGATCAGGTCGTAGTCGCCGCGCCCGGCCAGGAAGAACGCGGTGTCCGCGGGCAGCGGACCGTGCACGTCGATACCGTCGGCCTTCAACACGTCGATGGCGGGGATGATCTTCTGCTCCTCCTCGCCGTACCCGAACAAGCCGCCCTCCCCCGCATGGGGATTGATGCCACAGACGCCGATCTTCGGATTGGCGTTGCCCGCCCGGACCAACGCGTCATGCCCGCGGCGAACCGTGCGCTCGACGAGCCCTGGTTCGATCTTGGCGACCGCATCCAGCAGCCCGATGTGGGTGGTCACGTGAATGACCTTCAGCTTCGGTGTCGACAGCATCATCGACACTTCCTCGGTGCCTGTCAGGTGGGCCAGCAGTTCGGTGTGTCCCGGGTAGATGTGACCGGCGGCGTGCAGCGCCTCCTTGTTCAGCGGTGCGGTGCAGATGGCCTGCACCTCGCCCCCAACTGCGAGTTCTGCTGCCACGCGGATGTATTCGTAGGCGGCATTGCCCGCGACAGCTGACAACTCACCCCAGGGCAGGTCATCGGGCAGCAGGTCGAGGTCGATGACGTTGATCCGCCCCGGCGTCTGCTTGGCATCGGCGATCGAATCGACCGCGACGATGTCGGCTGTGACACCGACGATTTCGGCAGCCTTCCGCAGTCGCTTGACATCACCGATGACCACCGGATTGCAGATGGCGAGGACTTCGGCGTCGAGCAGTGCGGGCACCACCACCTCCGGGCCGACGCCCGCGCCATCGCCCATGGTGACGGCGACGATCGGCAGGGATGGGTTTGTCATGTGTTGTCCTCGCTTCGCTGGGTCAGGTATCGAACGATGGCCACCAGACTGTCGGCGGTCCCGAAACTTCCGGGCCTGGTGACGATCCGCCGGCCGTCGGAGGTCACCGATTCGACCGCGCCATGGTGGATTTCGCGGACGGGGCGCAGTGTCGTGATACCGACGGCGTCCACGACTGCGCGGGCCGTCTCGCCGCCGGTCAACACCAGGTCGGGTCGATGCTCAGCCTGGGCAGCGGCGATGAACTGGCCCAGGGCGGCCGCAACCGCCTGTGCTTCATCGGGTTCCACCACGCCGCCGACGGTGACGACCGCGGAACCCTCGCCGAGTGCGTCCTGCACCGGCCCGGGATCCGCCTTGTCGTGCAGTAGCCATTGGGCGTCGACCATGACAACGCGGACGCCGTCGGCAACGAGCGCATCGACTTGGCTTGCTGCAACCGGCGCCGCGGTCCCCACAACGATCAGAACGGTTTTCGACGACGGTCGTCCGACATTGTCGCGTCGCCCGGCGGGAAGTGTACGTGCGACCGCCGCAGCCACCGCTGAGGTTCCGACCAGCTGCGCGCCGGGTACGGCGGCCACAATCGCGTCGAGGTCGGCGTCGGTGGCGGCATCACAGATCTCGAGATCGACCGGCATGGCGGCGAACAGGTCTGCGATTCGGCGCGGCGGTTGCGCACGCTCAGCAGCCCAGGCATCGGATTCGTGTAGCGGTGTCTCGCCCAGATACAGCACGCCGCCGCGCACGCTTCTCGAAAGCGCAGGCAGGGCCGCGGCTAACACGACCGGACCACGATCGGCGAGTACGGCGACTTCGGCTCCGATGTGTCCGCGCAACAGTGAATCGATCTTCTTCACTATGCGGAAGTCGCCAGGGATGTCGGCCACCGCTTTCCTGACCGTGTCCGTTGCCTGCTGCGGCGTCATCGCCCGGGTGTTCAGATCCACCACCGTGACACCCGCGGATGGCTGAAACTCATTGAGCTGCAGGGACACCGGCACATCTCGGTCGAGGAACACGCCGGCGACTTCCGCGGCGCCCGACAAGTCGTCGGCGAGCACGGCGACGCGCACTGTCATAGCGACGCTCCCGCGCATTGCACGATTGTCTGGCCGGTGACGCTGCGTCCGTGCGGGCCCACAAGAAATGCGATCAGCCCGGCAACCTCGTCTGGGTCGATGAACCGCCCCATCGGGGGCGACTTTGGCGGAGTGTGCTGTCGCGCCGGATCGGTCAGCATCTGGGTGTCGGTTGGTCCGGGCGCGACGACGTTGACGGTGATGGCGCGCTCGACGAGTTCCATCGCCCATGACCGAGCCATCCCGACGAGTGCCGATTTCGTTGCGGCATACTGGCTTTTTCCTGCATTCCCTGCCATCGTTCTGCTGCCGACGAGGACGATGCGCCCCCCGTCGCGAATTCGATCCGACAAGGTGTTGACGATGACCTCAGCGGCGCCGACGTGCACCCGCCACATGTCGAGGCCGTCTTCGACCTTCAACGCGCCGAGGGGCGCCGAACGTTGAAATCCCGCGGCGTGCACGATCGCATCCACCACGTCGAGCCCAGACAGACGGCTCTCCAAAGCCTCGAGTTTCGCCAGATCGGCTGCTGTCCAATCGAACTCGTCATGCTGGATTTTCGGCTCGCGACGGCTGAGGCCGGTGACGTGCCAGTCGTCGCACAGTAGTCGGCGAACCGCCGCGGCGCCGATTCCGGAGCTTGCCCCGGTGACCACTGCCGTCTTCGTCTCGGTCATGGGGCGCCGATCCATTCGGGGGTTACCTCGACGTACTCGATAGCCTGCCGAAAGCGGGTGAACGCGATGTGCAGCCGGCCTCCGGCCGCGGTGATGGTCGGATACGAAAACTCGCGGTTGAGACCGTCACGAGAGTTGTTGGAAAGGCAATACCCATCGCCGACCTCGATGTTGCGGCGGGTCGGCCAGGTAAGCCCAGCATCGTCGGAGAGCGCCAGGGTCATCGGTGCGCGGGGCGCACCCCAGAATGCGCTACGGCCGCGGTCATCGAGAGGCGTCGATTCGACCTGCGCCGCCTCCACGAGCCCGTCGTCGTCGATCTCGTCATACAAGGAGGTGCGACGCGCGGTGGCGTCGGCGGCGCTGGATTCGTTGAACACCAACGCAAGCCGGTCGTCGGGCAACACCACGAACTGGATCGACGAGTTGTTGTTCGGCAGCTCGGTCGGCATTGGCGCGCTCCACGTCTCGCCGTCGTCGTCGGATGTGCTGCGGTAGATCGCATCGGCCCACCGGCTGCGGTACAGCGCAACCAGGGTGTTGTCGCTCAACCGGCCGATATTCATGTGCACGCAGCCGGTGCTGTCCGGAACCACGACCTCGCGCCAGGTGACGCCGGAATCGTCGGAGATCATCACGCTGCTGTAGTCACGGTCGCCCACCCATTTCTGGCCGGGCACCCGCACGCAGTGAAAGATCGGGAGCAGCATCCGCCCAGAAGGCAACGCGACCATCGGCTGCCGGACGAAGATACCGCCCTCTTCGGTTTCGGGCAGCAGCGTGTGGATCGGCCCCCAGGTCCGGCCTGCGTCGGTGGAGATCCGCCGCATGACCCGCGCAGTGTCTTGATTACCCGCGTGCTGCGAAGTCCACAGCAGCCACACCTCATCGGCGTTCAGCACGTGTAGCACCGGGTTCTGCTCGGAGCGGGCGGGATCGTCCGACAACTGCACCGGCTCCGACCAGACGCCGTCGTCCAGCCGCGAGAACCAGACGCTGATGTCGGGCACGCCTTCTTGCGTGCCTGCGAACCATACGCATGCCAGCGAGTCATCCGGCAGGACAGCCAGATTCGCGGCGTGGTTCTGCACCTGCGGGGCCGGGAGCAGGGTTTCGCGCCTGCCGGGTTCATCGGTGTCGCGCAGCACACCGTCGGTCGCTTGGATGTCTGTGCTCATGTGTGCAGCGACACCGTCGCGAGGTCGTAGGAGTTCGTCGGGCGTAGCGCGATCCCATCGATGCGGTTGCGCCGGGCCAGCACCGCCTTCGGCACGAAGGACCACATCATCGGGCACGTGTCCCAGATCCGTCGCTGCGCATCGGCAAGCAACGCGTTGCGCCGCGTTGGGTCGGGCTCCTCGGATGCCTGGGTGATGATCGCCGTGATCTCGGGAAAGATATAGCCGTGGTAGGTGTCTCGCGTCTTTTCCTTCTCGGCGGTACCGGCGTACATGCCCTGCATGATGGTCAGCGCCAGGCCCGTCGGGCTCGGATACCCGTTGCCGAGCACATCCCAGTCGCCCGCCTTGCCCTGCCGCCACTGCGAGATGTCCCCACCCGGTTCGAACTGCTGCAACCGGGCGCGGACGCCGACTGCGCCGAGCATCTGGACCACTGATTCCATGATGTCGGTGTCTGCGGCGAATTCGCCTGACTCCCAGATGATCTTGAGACTGAGGTCCCGCACGCCGAGCGCGTCGAGTTCGGCCCGGGCGCGCTGTGGGTCGTAGGTGTATTCGCCGGTCTCGATGGCACCGTCAAGCCCCTGCGGGATGACGCCGCGTGGCGTGCTGGCCGAATTCTGCAACACATGGTCGATCAGCGAGTGCCCGTCGATCGCGTATGTCAGGGCCCGCCGCACCCGCGGGTTGGCGAGCGGATGGTTCGGCGGTTTGCGGAAGTTGAAGAACAACTGGTTGAGCCGCACACCGTCGACGCGGTCGATGGAGACCCCGCTGAGCCCGGCGAGTTGGTCGGCCGAGTCCGGGGTGATCGAGTCGATGACGTCGATCGCACCACTGCGTAGCGCGACGACGCGACTGGTCTCGTCGGGCATGAATTGCACGCGGACCGATTCGACGTGTGCCGGTGCGCCCCAGTACTTGTCGTTGCGCTTCAGTGTGTAGGTGCCCGCGCCGCGGTTGCTCTCGGTCACCACGTACGGACCCGTTCCGACACCGGACTGCAGTTCCTCGGGCTTGTTCGTCGCGGCGGGGGTGACGAGGATGTTCGACATCAAGTAGTCGAGCACCGGTACCGGGTGCGTGGTGTTCAGCGTGAAGCTGGTGTCGTCGATCCTCTCCACAGTGGGGAACTCCGGGAAGAACGCCGCGACGAACGACCCGTCGACCTCGCTGTACATCTTCAACGCCGTGGCGATGTCCTCGACGCGCACGGGTGACCCGTCCGAGTAGCGCACCCCCGGTCGCAGGTGTACGTACCACTGCGTCGGCGACGTCAGCTTGAACTGGTCGGCCAGCACCAGTCGCGGCCGCAGGCTCTGGTCGATCTCGGTGAGCGCCTGGCGGACGCCGCGTTGGACGGTGACGGCGGCGTCGAACTGGTTGAGTTTGTTGTCAAGGCTGACCAGCGATCGGTTCAAGCCGAGGCTGACGGTGGTCGGTCCGGGGGTGCCGGTCGGCGTCGCGCAGGCCGCTGCTGAGCCGACGGCAAGCCCGGCGCCGAGGAGCAGGCTGGACCGCAGCATCGTCCGGCGCGAGAACTGCTGCTCAAAGAGCGGTTTGGTCACCGTCGACCTCCGGCGTTGTGATCGTGGACACATCGGACTGTACGCCGACTTGCTCAGAACACGCAAGATTTGATTCCACTCTTGCGCAAAACACGCAGAAGTGTCATTGTGAGCTGAGTTACAGAAAGGTCACCGATGACCCAGCAGCTCGCCGCCCCGGCACCCGCCGAGTCTCCTGCTCCCCGCCCCGCCTCGCGCCTTGCAGCCGGGGCCCTGCCGCGTTACATCGCCAAACGCCTCGGCCAAAGCGTGCTGACGGTTTTCCTGACCCTGACCACGGTGTTCGTCCTGATTCGATTGGCGCCGGGCGACCCGGCGTACGCGATGGCCGGCCCGCTCGCGAGCAGTGAGGACCTCGCCCGGATCCGGGCGAACATGGGACTCGACCAGTCGGTGATCGTGCAGTACCTGCGCTATCTGTGGGGCGTCCTGCATCTCGACATGGGGACCTCGTACTCGTTCCAGGCGCCGGCATTCGACGTGGTGATGGGCAGGCTGCCGTACACAATCACCCTGTCGATCGCGGCAATCCTGCTGACCACCGTGGTGGCCGTCCCCCTCGGAGTGTGGATGGCCCGCAACGCCGAGACGCGACGGGAACTCGCCGCCAACGCGGTCACCATCGCCGGGCAGTCGATGCCCGACTTCTGGACCGGCCTCATGCTCATCACGCTGTTCGCCGTTCTCATTCCGATCTTCCCGACCGCCGGCTTCACCACCTGGTCCAGCCTGGTGTTGCCGACCGTCACCATCGCGATCCTGCAGATCGCCCTGATCTCACGCCTGGTTCGCCGTGAGATGTCCGGCGCCTTCACGTCGCCGTATATCACTGTGGCCCGGTCCCGCGGCGTCTCCGAACGACAGCTGATCTGGCGCTACGCGATGCGCAACTCCGCCATCCCGGTCTTCACCGCGCTCGGCACCCGATTCGCGTTGATGCTCAACGGCGTCGTCCTCGTCGAGGTGGTGTTCGCCTGGCCGGGCGTCGGCTCACTCGTCGTACGCGCGCTGGACACCAGGGACTACCCGCTGATCCAGGCCACCGTGCTGGTGACGGCGGTGCTCGCGATCCTGGTGCAGCTCCTCGTCGACCTTTGTTATCCGCTCCTTGACCCACGGGTCCGGCTTGGGAAGGGCACCGCGAAATGACTATCGTCATCGAACCCTCGGCCACCGCACGCCCGTCCGCGGTCACACCGCGCGACATCGCACGCGCAGGCGCCACCCGCCGGGCACGCGACAGCCGGGTGAAGATGCTCGTTGGCAGCATCTGTGCGCTGACCGTCATCTTGCCGGTGGCGTTCGCACGCGTGCTGCCGCTCCCGTCGCCCGACATCACCGATCTCGCGAAGCGACGGCTGCCGCCGCTGACGGACGGGCATCTGTTCGGCACCGATCAACTCGGCCGAGACCTGTTGTCGCGGGTACTTTTTGGCGGTCAGGTATCGCTGACGATCGGCGTCCTTGCCGTGGTGGTCTCCGGGGTGATCGGCTTGGTTCTCGGCGCAGTCGCCGGCTACCGGGGCGGGTGGGCGGACACCATCGTCAGCCGGCTTCTGGAAGCGCAACTGTCGCTGCCACTGCTGATGATGCTGCTACTCGTGGTCGCCTTGTTCGGCCCGTCGATTCCGGTCATCACCTTCGTCATTGCGATCGCGCAGTGGCCCGAGATCGCCCGCCTCACAAGGTCGTTGTGCCTTGTCGAACGTGAGAAGCCCTACGTCGAGGCCGCACATGTGCTCGGCCTCGGCGCCACGGCGATCCTGCTGCGTCACATCGTGCCGAACATCATCAAGCAGGTGTCGCTGGTCGCGTTGCTGCTGCTGGCCCAGGCCGTCCTGCTGGAAAGCGCGTTGAGCTACCTTGGCGCGGGCCCGCAGCGACCGTTCGCCACCTGGGGCCGAATCATCTCCGACGGACAGGACTACGTCACCACGTCGTGGTGGCTGGTGACGCTGCCCGGCCTGGTGATCGCGCTGCTCGTGGTGGGTGTGAACCTGCTCGGTGACGGACTGCGTGACCGGCGCGGCGGCTTCAAATTCGGTCTGCTGCAACGGTTTGCGTCGCGAAAGAAGGCTAGCTGACATGGGTAACCTGCTGCGTGTCGACGACCTGCAGATCGAACTCATCACCGCAGAAGGTGTGGTTCGTGCGGTCGACGGGGTGTCCTTTTGCATCGACGCCGGCGAAACCGTCACGATCATCGGCGAATCGGGATCCGGCAAGTCGACCACCGCGATGGGCATCCTCGGTCTGCTGCCCGACGACCTGGCGGTGCTGTCCGGGTCCGCCCGCTTCGGCGACACCGACATCCTCGGAAAACCCAAGGCGTTACAGAAGATCCGGGGTCGGCACATCGCGCTGATTCCCCAGGATCCGATGACCGCGCTGAGCCCCGTACACATCGTCGGCGCGCAGCTGCGCGATGCGATTCGGCATAGCGGCATCACCGGTAAGGCACGCGAAACGGCGCGCGCCGTCGAGCTTCTCACTCAGGTGAAAATCCCTAGACCGGAACAGCAGCTGGCGAAGTACCCGCACCAACTGTCGGGCGGCATGCTGCAGCGCGTGCTGATTGCCGCCGCGCTTGCTGCCGGACCGGAACTGATCGTCGCCGATGAGCCGACGAGCGCGCTGGACGTCACGGTGCAGGCAAGCATCCTGGATCTACTGCTCGAACTGCAGGAGCGCACGGGTGTGGGGCTGCTGCTCATCACCCACGACCTCGGCGTCGCACGCCTGATGTCGGATCGGATCTTCGTCATGAAGAACGGCCGATTCGTCGAAAGCGGCGAGGCCGAAGACCTGCTACGCAAACCGCAGACCGACTACACCAAAAAGCTTTTGGACGCCGTGCCGCGGCTGTCCGACCACACGTCGGGAGTTCATGTATGAGTCTGTTGTCGGTGAAGGACCTCGTCGTCGAATATGGCGCCTTTCGCGCCGTCGACGGTGTCAGCTTCGAGGTGGCGAAGGGATCGACGCTGGCCGTCGTCGGTGAATCCGGCTGCGGCAAGTCGACCATCGCCAAAGCGATCGTGCGCCTGCTCGCGCCAACGTCGGGGCGAATCGAGGTCGACGGTGTCGACATCGCCCGGTTGTCGCAGAAAGCCATGCGGCCGTATCGCTCTCGGATCCAGATGGTGTTTCAGGACCCCTATGGCTCGTTGGATCCACACCTGACGGCGGTCGATATTGTCGGCGAACCGTTGAAGCTGCGTGGAATCCGTAGCAAGGCCGAACGCTCGAAGAAGGCGGCTGCGCTGATCGACCAGGTGGGCTTGCCGTCCACAGCGCTGAAGCGACGACCCGCCGAGTTCTCCGGCGGACAGCGTCAGCGCATCGGCATCGCACGCGCGCTTGCCAGCGGTCCGGAACTGCTGGTGTGCGACGAAGCGACGAGCGCGCTGGACGTGTCGGTGCAGGCGCAAGTGCTCAACCT
>Ga0068863_100002388_pt1 | contig 18667 bp, 19 predicted proteins | sample KBSSwiS62_FD_66596 | JGI IMG/M metagenome (GOLD analysis project Ga0068863, IMG submission 66596) | Switchgrass rhizosphere microbial communities from Kellogg Biological Station, Michigan, USA - KBS Switchgrass S6-2 | ecosystem: Host-associated > Plants > Roots > Rhizosphere > Soil ...
TTGCTCGGCTGGAAGGTGCGCTTCATCGCTCATGCCTTTAGTTCGAATTCAAAGAAAAAGGGCCGCCCCTGAGGCAGCCGCTGTCGTGCACGCCGATAGTAGAGGGGCGTGCCCAAGTCAATTGCTGGGCCCTGATTGTTCGGCTTTGGCGAGCTGCTCACGTTCCTTGCGGTGCCGCTCTCGGCGAAGCGCGCTTCGCCGTCGTAACGCCAAATCCGCCCACCGCCCTGGAGTCACTCGCCATTTGAACACTTTCGGGGCGTGCGCGCCTTCCCATCGCTTCACCTTCACGTAGTGACGGCGCGCCCATGTGCTGGATTTGAGGATAAGTATGAGGCCCGGCACGCCGAAGAACACTCCGCCGGGACCAGGAAGCCATCCCACCGCAAACGCGGCGATGATGAGCAGAACTCCGACCACGAACATAGTCCATTCTACGACTGGGTGGTCGACGAACCTCCGCCACTGCGCACGCGTAATCATCGCCCGGATGTGGTTGTGGACGGCGGTTCGCGCAAGCGGCCTTGCGGGAAAGCTCCGAAGCGGTTTAGTCGCTCCGCCGAGCTAGGGGGAAGTCTGCCCCCCCACTCGTCCTTTGTCGTCGTCATCCCCCTGCCAATCAAAGAAGAACCCAGGTTTCCGGTTCCGCGGGAATGACGGGACTACCTTTAGTGGCCGCGACCATCGCCACAGTCGCTTACCTCGGCCTCGAAGTCCGTGCTGTCGAGGTTCAGGGACAGCGACGCCCGGCCTGCTCAAGTTCACCATTGTCGGACTCGCCGACAAGGCAGTGGCCGAAAGTCGCGAGCGTGCGCGCAGCCCCGGCCTCGATGCGCCTGTCCGTCCGGGGATTTCACGCGGTTATCCGTGTCGCCCGTACAATCGCCGACCTTGCTGTCGCCGAGCAGGTCGGCCGAATCCACGTCGCCGAGGCGGTAAGCTACCGCCGGCAAGCTCCGCGATACTAGTCCGCGCCCTCGCGGTGCAGGACCTTGTTGATGACCTGACGAGCCGTGTCTGCGATGACATGGCCGGCATCCTCGTCCTTGGCCATCGAGAACATGAATTGCTTGGCTTCCTTGAAGCTGATGTGCGGCGGCAATGGCGCGATCTCGGGATCGGTCTTCACTTCGAGTACGACTGGACGGTCGGCTGACAGGGCGTCATCCCAAGCCGCGCCGAGGTCGTTTGGATCGTCGACGTAAATGCCCTTGAGGCCGATCAGCTCGGCGAATTGTGAGTAGCGTACGTCAGGGATATCCTGGCTCGCGTCGAAACGCGGATTGCCGTTCATCACGCGCTGCTCCCACGTCACTTCGTTCAGATCCTGGTTGTTGAAGACACAGGTGACCAGCCGTTTGTCCGCCCAGCGGTCCATATATTTCGCGGCGGTGATGAGCTCCGCCATATTGTTCATCTGCATCGCGCCATCGCCTATCAGCGCGATGACGGGCCGGTCCGGGTGCGCGAGCTTGGCCCCGATCGCATAAGGCACCGCCGCGCCCATCGATGCCAACCCGCCCGACAGAGACGCCAGTTGACCGCGCTTCACGCGATAATCGCGGGCGTACCAGTTGGCGCAGGATCCACTGTCGCTGGTGACGATCGCGTTCTCGGGTAGGCGAGGGGACATCTCCCAGACGACCCGCTGCGGGTTGACCGGATGCGCCTTTGTCATCGCCCGCGCTTCGAGCGTGTCCCACCATTGGCTCAGCCATTGCTCGACCTGTTCGCGCCATGAGCGATCGGCTTTTCGCTTGAGCAACGGCAGGAGCAGCTCGAGCGTCTCGCGCGCAGTTCCGTGGAGGTTCACTTCGCACGGATAGCGGAGCGAGAGCATCGCCGGATCGACGTCGATCTGCACTGCTCGCGCTTGGCCGTTCTTCGGGAGGAACTCGGACCAGGGAAAGCCGCTGCCGACGATTAGCAACGTGTCGCAGCCGTTCATCAGATCGGAGCTTGGCCGCGTCCCGAGCAGACCGATGCAGCCGGTGACGAACGGTAGCTCGTCAGGCAGCACGGACTTGCCCAATAGCGCTTTGGCAACACCAGCGCAGAGCGTTTCTGCAACCGCGATCACTTCGTCGACGGCTTCAGCTGCGCCCGCGCCGATAAGGATAGCGACCTTTTCGCCCGCGTTGAGGATGCTTGCTGCCTTGCGAAGCTCGGCTTGCGAAGGAACTACCGCCGGCCGTGAGTATCCGGGTCCCGACCGCGTGAAGCCATGCACTCGCTTCGGCGCTTCGAACGCCTGCTCCTGAACATCCTTCGGAATGATGACGACGGAGGGGCCACGGCGCGCAAGGGCAAGGCGAATGGCCCGGTCGATCACATGTGGCAGCTGTGCTGGATGCGTTACCTCCTGCACATATTCGGCCACGTCGGCGAACATTCGATCGAGGTTCAGTTCCTGTTGATAGCTTCCGCCGCGTACCGTCGCTTCCGCCTGGCCGCAGATGGCGAGCACCGGCATATGGTCGAGCTTCGCGTCGTAGAGGCCCGTGATGAGATGGGTCGCTCCTGGCCCTCCAGTCGCCAGACAGACGCCGAGCTCGCCAGTGAACTTGGCATGGGCGACCGCCATGAACGCGGCCATTTCCTCGTGCCGCGGCTGGATGAAGTCGATTGTCCGATCGCGCTGCAGCGCGCCAATGACTCCGTTGATACCGTCGCCCGAGTAACCGAAGATTCGCCTGACGCCCCAAATCTTCAGTCTTTCCACGAAAAAGTCGGCTGTTTTCATGCCTCCACAACGCCGCGAAGCGACGGATGCTCCGCTGCCATTGCGATGAGCCAGCACCGCCGCTAGCTAGGCTCCAGCGTGCCCCTGTGGCGGAATGGTAGACGCGCTCGACTCAAAATCGAGTTCCTTCACCGGAGTGTCCGTTCGAGTCGGACCAGGGGCACCAATCCGCTAGCCGCGTGACTTGGGGAGCGATATGCTCACCTCATGGATGCACGAACGCGAAGACATGGCCATGGCGACGATGAAACGGTCGACGAAGCGCGCATGCTCGCGGAAACCATCACCGCAAAGCGCGACCGGCTTCTCGCATCGCTGACTCTGATCGCGGGCGTCGGCGTAATCGTCGGCCTGCCGTTTGCCCTAAGCGCCGGCGCTGAGTTCTTCATGCCTGTCACTGCCGCGCTGGTTGTTGCCATTGCACTGGTGCCAGCGCTCGAATGGTTTGAGCGGCGCGGAATCCCGTCAAGGCTGGCGGCCGCGCTCTGCGTGCTCATCTTCCTGGCGCTCGCTTTGTTCGCAATCGGCTCGATCGTCGTTCCGGCGAGCGACTGGGTCGCGCAGGTGCCAATTAAGATCACCAAGGTCCGGCACGCGCTCGAACCCATTTTCGATCTCTACAAGAACCTCGACCGCTTCATCGACCGGACGATCTCGCAGATCGAGGTTGCCACGCCGCGGTCGCCAACCCGCGCCGTCAGGATCGAAACTCCTAATACGATGCTGGGCTTGCTGGCATCATCGGCGCCGCACCTCCTGATTCAGCTATTCTTCTCAATTTTGGTGATCTTCTTCTTCCTCGCGGGCTGGACCACGATGCGGAAGCGCACGATCGTCAGCCGCGGCAGCTTCGAGGGCGCGCTGACCACCGCCCGCGTGATCCAGCAGGTGGTCGATGCGACCTCGACATATTTGGGTACGATTACGGTCATCAACATCGGCCTGGGGGCGCTCACGGCCGGGGCGCTGTGGCTGCTGGGAATGCCCTCGCCCGTAATGTGGGGCGGCATCGTCGCGGTGGCGAATTACATCCCGTATCTGGGTCCCATTGTCTGCGCCCTGCTGCTGTTCCTTGGCGGGCTCATGACCTTTCCCGACATTTGGGGAGCCCTTGCGCCGCCAGCGATCTTCATCAGCTTCCATCTGATCGAGGCGAACCTCTTCACGCCGATGGTCGTCGGACACCGGCTGACCATCAGCCCGTTATCAATCCTGATTTCCTTGTCATTTTGGGCCTGGGTATGGGGCACCACTGGAGCGTTGCTCGCAGTTCCGCTGCTGATCATCATGAAGACGATCTTCGCCGCTGCCGGAACCCCCGACATCGCCGGTTTCCTCTTCGAGCACGGCACCTTGACCCATGTCGGCGACCCGGACGACGAAGAAGAGGACGAGCGGCAGGAAATGCAGCCCGCGATGGTTGACACTCCACAGCGCCCCACTTAGGTGCGCGGCCACGCCAAAAACGCGGGTGTAGCTCAGTCGGTTAGAGCGCCGGCCTGTCACGCCGGAGGTCGCGGGTTCGAGCCCCGTCACTCGCGCCACATTCCATATGACACGAAGCTGGATTCGACCGGCTGTCCATGGCCGGGGGCGCGACCGCTTAATTGCATTGGGGCTGGAGCCCAATGCAGACTCGGCGTCGTGAAATCCGTGCCGAGTGGAATCTCAAGGGGGCCCCCTCGAGCTCAACGAGGACTTGGCCGATGCGGCCTGGCGCAAGCGCCTGGGTCGTCATTGCGCTGCTTCTGGCGACCGGTGTGGACCTGTTCTGATCACGCAGCCATAGTTTTCGAGCGCTGACGGTCAGCGGCTCATGCCGACCGAAGCAGCCGGCCGCGAACTAACGGTCGGCTGAAGCGCCTGCAGTCGAGGCTGGCGGACGCCCAAGCGGCTGTTGATTATCCGCGACCGTGTCGCTCGACAGCGCAAATTTGAGATTATCCGACGCCGAAAACTTCTTCGCATATTCTTCGTGCGGCACCTCGGCGGACGCCTTGCGCGCGACAAGGTTGAACCGCACCGCGACGCGTTTGTCGCCGCGCAGCGACGGTGCCAGCTTCAGCGGCTCCGCGCCCGGAATATCCTTGATGGTCTGCGCGACGGAGCCGGGCAGAGACTGAGTGACGTGGACCGCGGCAAGCGCCGCGCTGCGCAGTGCAGCAAAGCTCGGCTCACGGCCGGCATAAGTCCGCGTGAACACGGCCGGTTGACCCCAAGCTCCGTTCCAACGGTAAAATAGGTGCGCGCCGACTACAGCGTTCTTCGTCATCGTCGAGGCCCAGTAAGGCACAACATAATCGGCGTGGTAATGCGTCGCCCAACCGACGGGCGCATAGACCGAGCCCTTCAACGCTTCTGTGGCGACCCGCATCGCCCGGCGCCAGCCATCGCCGTCTGGTTGCCGGTTGAGTGATCCGTCGCAAGTGAAGGTGAACTGGCAGCCGGTCGGCCGCGTCGAGCCTTCATAGACAACGCCGCACACGCTTCCCGGAAAGGCTGGGTGGCGGACGCGGTTCAGAACGATCTGAGCGACGGCGCGCTCGCCGTTTTCGTCCTGATTGGCAGCCTCATAATAGACTGCGCTCGCGAGGCAGTTGAGCGCTTGAGATAGAGCGGCTGCATTACCTTTGAAGACGAATGGCGCAGCGACTGGACTTGTGCCGGCGGCAACCGGGGTCTCAGCATTGACCTTGAGCGCTTGGTCAGGGGCAATCGGCCGCAGCAGCATCGGTGGCGGCGCGGGCGGCGCTGCATGGGCGCCGTCAGTCAGCGAGGGACCTGAAACCAGCGTGCTAGCAATCGCCGCGGCCACCACCATTCCGAACAGGCCCATGCCCAACGTCTCCCGCGGGTATGCACGCGAAAGTGCACCCACGCGCTGGGTTAGCCGCGTTGCGTTTGCGCGTAGCCCCTCGAAGGGACGGGAGAGGACCAGGACGTGGTTCATTCAGGTGGTGATATAGCCAGCTAACACAGTTGTTTCAATCGCGCGGACCTGAAGTGGTCCAGAACGAGCCTGTCTGAATCCATCTCACCAAGGGTTTCAGTGGGATGATCCAGATTATTCCCATCAGAAGATAGAAAGGCGCTTGAAGAAGAATAGGCCAGTCGCCGACAATCCGCGCAAAGCTTGCGACGAACGCCGCCCAAAGAACGATCAACAGCAAAATCAGCGCGATTCCGATGAGCTTTCGGTACGATGGCTCGGCCATGGCGAGGCCGCATACCAGCGCCAGGCGGTCGAGTCTGTAGCTTGCCGGCTTAGTTGCAGATGGTCGGAGCCGACGGGCCCTTGGCGTCCGAGTAGCAATTCCCGGCTGCAGCGTCGGCCCGGTTCTCGGTCCTCAGCGCAACGAACAGCGCGATGCTGAAGCCGACGATGATTACAAACGCAATCGCCTTCAATTGCATGGCGTGACCCCTGTCGCGACTGTACATCGGTCGCGATGGTTACAGGATAACATCTGAGCATCGGGTAAAGAAGGTGAGTCTTGATCCCAGACCGACCTAAGTCAGTTCTTTTGAACGGAAATTTCGTTCTGTGACCTTTCCGCCACGCCGTTCAGTCGACGCTTCCGAAGAGTTCAAGCCCTTCTGGCGAGGCGAAAGCGTCGAGGGGTATGTCCCACTCGTCGGTGGGGATCGTCTCGGACAGCCGCTGTAACGGCCAGCCAATGCCGATCAGCCGAGCACCGTTTTTTCGCAGGCTGATCAGCGCCCTATCATAATGGCCCTTGCCGCGCCCTAGGCGTGTGCCGTGCCCGTCGATTGCGATCAGCGGTACGAGCACGAGGTCGGGCTGCACCACCGGATGGCGTTTCGCCGGCTGCATGATTCCGAACGGACCGGGCTCGAGCGGATCGCCGGCCAAAAAACGGAATGGCTTGGCGGGATCCTTGAAGCAGGGATAGGCGACGATCGCTCCGACGGCGCGCGCTTCCTCGGTAGAGGGTAGGGGGCTAATCTCGGACCCGAGCGGGCAATAGCCGCCCACGACGGAGACCCCAGCGAACAGCGACGTCAAATGCTCGGCAAGGCGGCGCTCGAGCAGTGCCCGGTCCGCGTCGGAAAGCGTCCCGACGAACGCCTTGCGCGCTTCCAGTGCGGCGCGGCGCAGCGACTCCTTACTCAAAGGATCCATCTCGGGCCGCGGGCCGGGAAAGAAAGGAGGTGACGGGACCACCATGGCCGTTTGCCGGAAATCCTCTGACGCCACAAACGTCAGGTGGGAACCATTTGCACCGGACCAGGATCCGGACAGGGACAGTCCCCTAGGATATTTAATCGCCTCAGGGATTTTCGTGGCTTCGTACCGGGCAGTACCCGTCACTCCGCTACTTAGGGATTTGCGGCCTCATTCTCAAGCGCTGCTGCAAGCGATTCGAGGCGATCGGCGAGCGATTCGGCGCGGCCGACGAGAATCGGATAGGGCCCTGACGGTTCAGTGGCCGCGGCCATCTCGGGTTTGTTCTCGACAAGCTGGTCGGCGAGCAGCAGCGATGCGAACAGGAACTGCCGAGCCTCGCTCAAGGTGCCGAGCCCCGCGAGCGCCTCGCGACTCTTGCCGTCGACGAGCCGTGCCGCGGCGCGGAGATTCTCTTCCTCGCCCTCGCGGCAGGCGACCTGGTAGGTCCGCCCGGCAATCGTCAGATCGACCATGCTGGCCATCAGACAGCCGCCTCTCTGATCAGCTCGTCGAGCTCCTCGACAACTTCGCGGACCTTCGCCCGCAGCTCTTCATCGTGAGCAACGGTAGGCACGCGATTAGCAAGCGCGCGCTCGATCCGCTGAAGCGCGTGCTCCGCCCGGTCCAGTGCTGAGGAAAGCCCGCCGTCGTCCATCGCAATTCGACTACGCAATGTGCGGTTGGGCCGCAAGCATTGACGCTTTGCGGCTCACCTTTCAAAGGGGCCGCGTCAACGACCCGGAGTCCCGGATCGAACCCCACAAGCGGAGCAACATGCAGCCGACCGACCGCCGCCTCGCCAACGCTATTCGTGCTCTCGCGATGGACGCGGTCGAAGCCGCGAACAGCGGGCACCCGGGAATGCCGATGGGCATGGCCGACGCTGCGACGGCGCTGTTCACTCGGCATCTGAAGTTCGACGCCGCCGATCCAAAGTGGCCGGACCGCGACCGTTTCATCCTGTCGGCCGGTCACGGCTCAATGCTGATCTACGCCTTGCTGTATCTGACTGGATATGAGCGGCCGACGCTATACGACATAAAGCGCTTCCGCCAACTCGGTTCGCCGACCGCGGGACATCCCGAGAATTTCGAGCTCGCGGGCGTCGAGGTGACCACCGGACCTTTGGGACAGGGCGTTGCCATGGCGGTCGGAATGGCCATCGCCGAGCGGCACCTCAACGCTGTCTATGGCGATGATCTCGTCGACCATCGCACGTTCGTGATCGCCGGCGACGGCGACCTCATGGAGGGTGTGAATCATGAGGCAATCGGCCTCGCCGGCCACCTGAAGCTCGGCCGTCTGATTGTCCTGTGGGACGACAACAAGATCACGATCGACGGCTCGACCGACCTCTCGCGCAGCGAGGACGTAGTCGCCCGGCACCAGGCGGCCGGATGGCATACTAACGAGTGCGATGGACTCGACGCGCGGGCGGTGAGCCGCGCGATCGAGGATGCACTCGCCGACGCGCGGCCGAGCCTGATCCGCTGCAGGACTATCATCGGCTTTGGAGCGCCCAACAAGCAAGGCACTGCAGCCACTCATGGCGCCGCGCTGGGCAAGGACGAAGTCGAGGCGGCGCGCAAGGAACTTGGGCTCGACGAGACGGAGTTCACAGTTCCCGACGACGTGCTCACCGCCTGGCGCGGGGCGGGAAAGCATGGCGCCATCGAACATGCGCTTTGGAAGGAGCGGTTGAACGCGAGCGGGCGAAAGGACGAGTTCCTCGCGCGGATCAACGGCAAGGTTAGCGACGCCTGGCTGAAGCCCTATGTGGACAAGCTGCTCGCCGACCTAAAGCCGGTCGCGACGCGCAAGGCGTCTGAGATGGCGCTGGAGGCGATCAACGCCGCAATCCCGGCGACGATTGGCGGCTCGGCCGACCTCACCGGCTCGAATAACACCAAGACCAAGGCGCTCGAACCGTTGACTTCGGAGAACTACGCCGGTCGCTACATCTACTATGGCATCCGCGAATTCGGCATGGCTGCTGCGATGAATGGCATGGCCTTGCACGGCGGTGTCATTCCCTATGGCGGGACCTTTCTCGTCTTCACCGATTACGCCCGTCCGGCGATCCGCCTAAGCGCGCTGCAAAAGGCGCGAGTCGTCTACGTGATGACGCATGACTCGATTGGATTGGGCGAGGACGGTCCTACCCATCAGCCTATCGAGCATCTGCAATCACTTCGTGCGATGCCGCAGGTCGAGGTCTACCGGCCCGCGGACGCGGTCGAGACCGCCGAATGCTGGGCGTTGGCGCTGCAGAGTGAGGAACCGAGCGTCCTCGCACTCACCCGCCAGAATCTATCGCCGGTGCGCACCGAAGCGACGAGCGAGAACCTTTGCGTGCGCGGCGCCTATCGGCTGAAAAGCGCCCAAAACAACCGCAAGGTGATCATTGTCGCTACAGGATCTGAAGTAGAGATCGCACTTGGCGCAGCCACTCAACTTGAACAGCAGGGAATCGGAACCGACGTGGTGTCCATGCCCTGCACCGAGCGCTTCGACGCGCAGCCCAGCGATTATCGCGAGGAGATCCTCCCCGACGTTAGCAACCGCGAGATCCTACGCGTCTCGATCGAAGCCGGCACCACCTTCGGCTGGGAACGCTACACCGGGTTACACGGGCTTCGCATCGGCATTGACCGCTTCGGCGTGTCGGCGCCGGCCAAGGACGCCTATAATTATTTTGGCCTGACCCCCGACAAGGTCGCCGCCCGCATTACAGACTTCCTGAAGCAACGAGGAATTAAATGACCAAAGTCGCAATCAACGGATTCGGCCGTATCGGCCGCCTGGTGGCCCGCGCGATACTCGAGCGCCCCGACTGCGGGCTGGAGCTCGTCAGCGTCAACGATCTTGCCGACGCTAAGGCCAATGCCTGGCTGTTCAAGCGCGACAGCGTCCACGGAAAGTTCCCGGGCGAGGTGACGACCGAGGGCAGCGATATCGTTGTCGACGGCAAGCGAATTCATGTGACCGCTGAGAAAGATCCGGCGAAGCTTCCGCACCGCGACCAGGGCGTCGAGCTGGCGCTTGAGTGCACTGGCTTTTTCACCGACCGCGAAAGCGCGCAGAAGCACATCGATGCAGGCGCGAAGCGCGTGCTGATCTCTGCCCCCGCCAAGGGCGTCGACCTAACCGTCGTCTACGGTGTCAACGATGACAAGCTCACCGCCGACCACAAGATCGTCTCGAATGCCTCATGCACTACCAACTGCCTCGCGCCTGTGGCGAAGGTGTTGAACGATGCGCTTGGGATCGAGCGTGGCCTGATGACCACTATCCACGCCTACACCAACGACCAGAAGATCCTGGACCAGATCCATTCCGACCTGCGCCGGGCGCGGGCTGCGGCAATGAACATCATTCCGACGACGACTGGGGCGGCGCGCGCAGTGGGCGAGGTGCTTCCGGAGCTGAAGGGAAAGCTCGATGGTTCGGCGATCCGCGTTCCGGTGCCGGACGTCAGCCTTGTCGATCTCACCTTCACGCCGAAGCGCGACACCACGCGCGACGAGGTCAACCAAATCCTCAAGGCAGCGTCGGAAACGCAGCGGCTCAAAGGCATTCTCGACTACACCGACGAGCCGGTGGTCTCGATCGACCTCATGCACACCAGCGCGAGCTCGACGGTCGACAGCCTTGAGACTGCGGTACTGGAGGGCAAGCTGGTGCGCGTCGTCAGCTGGTACGACAATGAATGGGGCTTTTCGAACCGCATGGTCGACACTGCCTGCGCAATGGCGAATCTTGGCTGATGGGCCGAATCGCCGGTATTGCGCGCCATGATTGGCCGCTGGGGCCGATGGAGACCCTGGACAGCGCCGAGCTGATCGAAGGGCGGGGCGTCGCCGGCGATTTCCGTGGCACCCGCAAGGCGGGATCGACCGGGCAGAACGGCGTGGTACTGATCGAAGCTTCGGATTGGGCGAACGCCGCCAATAAGTGCGGTGCGGACGTCCCCTGGTACGAGCGCCGGGCGAACCTGCTGGTCGAAGAGCTCGATATTCCCCAGCAGCCGGGTGCGCGACTGCGGATCGGACCAGAGGTGCTCGTCGAGATTACCCAGGAATGCGCGCCTTGCGAGCGGATGGAGGCGCTGCATCCAGGCCTTCGCGCTGCACTCGAGCCGGACTGGCGGGCGGGAGCCAGGGCGCGCGTGCTTCGGGGCGGTGAAGTCTCCGTCGGCGACGAAATCAGGATCGAAGCGCAATGAGCTTCAAGACGCTCGACGACCTGCCGGAGGATCTGACTGGCAAGAAGGTGCTGGTCCGGGTCGACCTCAACGTGCCGATGGAAGGGGCCCGAGTCACGGACGACACACGGCTGAGGGCGATGCTGCCGACGGTGCTGGAGCTCAGCGACCGCGGCGCGATCGTGCTGCTGCTGTCGCATTTTGGGCGGCCAAAAGGCGAGAGCCGTCCTGATATGTCGACGGCTCAACTGGTGCTTCCAATCCATCGCCTGACTGGGCGATCCGTCCGCTTCATCGAGGATTGCCAGGGTCTGGAGGCGGAGCGCGCGGTCACGACTATGCTTCCCGGCAATATCGGCGTGCTCGAAAACACCCGCTTCCACGCCGGCGAGGAGAAGAACGACCCTGAGCTTGCGAAAGCGATGGCGGCGCTGGGCAACTATTATGTCGACGACGCTTTCTCGACCGCGCACCGCGCCCATGCATCCACCGAGGGGATCACGCATTTCCTGCCGAGCTTCGCCGGCCGCGCGATGGAGGCGGAGCTCAAGGCGCTGGAGCGCGCGCTTGGCAATCCCGAACGGCCGGTCGCGTCCGTGGTCGGCGGTGCGAAGGTCTCGACCAAGCTCGCGGTGCTCGGCCACTTGGTCGGCAAGGTCGACCATCTAATCATTGGCGGCGGGATGGCGAACATGTTTCTCGCCGCGCGGGGGGTGAATGTCGGCAAGAGCCTGTGCGAGCATGAGCTGACGAGCGAAGCGAACGGCATCTTCGATGCAGCCGACAAGGCTGGCTGCACGATCCACCTTCCTTATGACGTAGTCGTTGCGAAGGAGTTCGCGCCTAACCCGCCGAGCATCCGCACCATCAACGTCCACGAAGTTGCTGCCGACGAGATGATCCTCGACGTCGGACCCTCCGCGGTCGAGGCGCTCGCCGACGTGCTGAAGACCTGCCGCACCTTGGTATGGAACGGTCCGCTTGGCGCCTTTGAAACACCGCCGTTCGACACCGCGACAGTCGCGCTTGCAAAAACAGCCGCGGCCCTGACCAAGGAGGGGTCGCTCGTGTCCGTCGCCGGTGGGGGCGATACGGTTGCGGCCTTGAATCAAGCCGGCGTCGCCGACGACTTCACCTTCGTGTCGACTGCAGGCGGCGCGTTCCTTGAATGGATGGAAGGCCGCACGCTGCCCGGTGTTGCGGCGCTCGAGCGGGACTAGGCGCCTAAGGCGTCGCACGCGCGTCCGCTGGCGCCGGTTCCTTCAGCAGCGGGATCAGAGTGGCGTTAAGCTTTTGAACGTCGAATGATCCGGCTTTGGAATAGCGCAGCACTCCTGAGCGATCGATGACATAATTCATCGGGACTGCATCAACCGCGGCGAACGGACCGCCGCGGACACGCGTCGCTGCGGGGATTGTCATGATCGCGAAGAGGCTCTTCATTTTGGACGCTGGCACGCTGTCTTCGGTCGTGATGGCGAAGACGCGCAACGGATAACCACGTTTCGCGGCTTCCTTGTAATAGCCGTCGAGCAGCGGAAGCTCGGCGCGGCAGGGCACGCACCATGTCGCCCAAAAGTTCAGTACGACGACCTGGCCGCGCAGATCCGACAAGTGGACATGTGTGCCGTCGACGAGTTGGAGATCGAAATTTGGGGCGGGCTTGCCGACCCTCAAATTGGCCGCCGACGCCGGCCCGCAGAGTGCAAGCAGCGCTGTCGCGCCCGCAATCTTGAGCAGTGATTTCATGATTTGTCGCCCCCGTGGTGCCGATCGTGCGTAGAAATCGCGGAGGGGTCAACCTGCGTTTGTGACCCCCATCAGCCCTTTGCGAGTGGCGTGGCCCGAGATAAGGCCGCTTGTGAGAGGGATCGAAATTCAGGGGAGAGTTCGAGCGATGCAATACACGGACATGCTGGCGAAGATGCGCGACGGGAACGGCTTCATCGCCGCGCTCGACCAATCGGGCGGCTCCACGCCCAAGGCGCTCAAAGGCTACGGTATCGAGGAAGGCTCCTGGCGCAGCGACGAGGAGATGTTCGACCTCATCCATCAGATGCGCTCGCGGATCATCACCTCGCCTTGCTTTGGGAGCGGAAAGGTGATCGGCGCGATCCTATTCGAGCGGACTATGGACGGCACAATTGACGGTAAGCCGACACCACAAGCGCTGGTCGACCGTGGAATCGTGCCTTTCATCAAGATCGACAAGGGCCTGGAGGCCGAGGAGAATGGCGTTCAGATGATGAAGCCGATCCCCGGCCTTGATGCGCTGCTCCAACGCGCGAAGTCGCTCGGCGTCTTCGGGACCAAGGAACGGTCGGTGATCAACGCAGCGAATGCGGCGGGAATCGCCGTTCTCGTCGCCCAGCAATTCCAAATCGCCAAGGAGGTGCTGGCATACGGATTGATGCCGATCGTCGAGCCCGAAGTGAACATCAAGAGCGCCGACCGCGCTGAGAGCGACGATCTGCTGCTTTCCGCAATTCTCGAGGAACTCGGCGAAATTCCCGAGGGACAGCAGGTAATGCTCAAGCTTTCGATCCCCGAGCAGCCCGGCCTGTTCGAACCGTTGATCAGCCATCCGAAAGTGCTCCGCGTCGTCGCACTTTCGGGTGGCTTCTCGCGCGAGGAGGCCTGCCAGCAGCTGGCGAAGAACCCCGGAATGATTGCCAGCTTCAGCCGCGCGCTGCTTTCAGACCTGCGCGCCCAGCAAAGCGACGAGGAGTTCAATCACACACTGGGCGATGCCATCGACGAGATTTACGAAGCTTCGACCGAGAAGGTGCCGGCCTGACCTTGGACGAAGCCGAATTCAATCCGATCGAGTTCCCGCTGCCGCGGCGGACGGAACCGGCGAAGCTGTACCTGATCAGCCCGCAGGAGGTTGGTGGATCGTTCCCCGACCGACTGAAGGCCGCACTTGAGCCGGGCGTCGCTGCCGCGTTCCAGCTGCGAGTCAAGAATGTCGACGAGCATGAGCTGGCGCGGCTTGCCGAGCCGCTGCAGCGTATCTGCGCCGACGCGGAGGTCGCCTTCATTGTCAACGACAGTATGAGCCTCGCCAAGAGGCTCGGCGCCGATGGCGTCCACCTTGGCCAGTCCGACGGCAATGTGCGTGAGGCGCGGGCGCTGCTCGGGCCAACAGCGCAGATCGGCAAGACTTGCCACGACAGCCGCCACTTGGCGATGGAAGCGGGCGAGGCGGGGGCGGACTATGTTGCGTTCGGTGCCTTCTATCCAACCACGACCAAACCGTCCGATTATCGACCGGACCCGTCGATCCTCACTTGGTGGTCGACACTATTTGAAATCCCTTGCATCGCGATCGGGGGGATCACGCCCGACAATGCCAAGCCGCTGGTCGAAGCCGGCGCCGACTTCCTCGCCCTGTGCCAGGCGGTCTGGGCCAAAGACGATCCTGAAGCGGCGGTTCGCGCCTTTGAGGAGGTGCTCGCGGCCTAAATGAAGTGCCGTTCGCGGTACCATTTGGTGACGATATATTTCGTACCACTTTCGACCGGCATGCCCTCGTGCAGCGTCCATGGGTTTGGACTGCCGTCAAGTGCCATATTGTTCCAGATGAGTAACCGCCCGAGCTTCGGTTCAATCTGGAAGTCGAGCAGCCTGAAACGCGTCGCTCCGCCGGCTGCCGGCTCATTCAGATAGATCATCGCTGTCCAGGTGCGCTGACCGCCGTGAGGCTCATATTCCGCCCAATAGGGCTCGTCGATATAGAAGAAGTCCGCATGCTCGCGAAAGCGCTGGCCTTCCTCGTATCGTTGACCCTGGAGCGGCTCGCTGTGCGCTTGTTCTATTCCAAGCAGGTCTGCAATCCGCCGATCAACGTCAACGATCAACGGATCGTAAGCATTCAGGTTACAGCTGTAGCTGGTGCGGACGTCCTCATATTTCTCTTTCTGATAAAGGGGCGAGGGATAGCTGCCCTCGTCGATCTTGGCGCACATCTGCCGGCAGGTCTGCGCATCGAGAAATCCGTCCCCGACATAGAGTTGTATCGGCTGCTTGGCGCTCGAGCACAGCCGCCACAGCTTTGCGGTCGCGTCGAGAGTTTCGCCGATCCGCCGCCCGACCCCGGCGCGCAGGTCCGACCGCTGCTGCGCGAACGGCGTCGGCGGCTCGTAATAGGGTGGCGGCTCCATGTCGGCCATGCGCGGCACTTTGCTTGAGATCGGCGCTGTTGCCAATCACGACGCCATTTGGCGGACCATCGACTTCAACGTCCGCGCATCCTCGATCGCGTGGCCATGGATGTCATTGTTGAAGTAGCACCAGACGCTTCGGCCTGTTCGAGCCTGCTCAAGGCACCAGTCGGTCCATTCCGCCAGCACCTCGTCCGAATAGCGACCATGATATCTGCCGCTCGTCCCGTGGAAGCGGACATAGGCCGTGCGGCCGCTAGACCAGCGCGGTGAAACGAGACCCTTCAAATCGTGGGCAACAAAGCCAATGCCGTGGCCGTCGAGGATCTCCAGGACCTCTTCGTCGTACCAGCTCTTGTGGCGGAACTCGATGACTTGTTCGATATCCTTGGGCAAGCGTGCGAGGAAGGAATCCAGCCGCTCGACGTTCCTTTGGAGGCTGGGCGGCAACTGATAGAGGAGCGGGCCGAGCTTCTCCCCGAGCGGCCGGGGCTAGTGCGATGAAGCGATCGACCTCTGCTTCGCAGCCGAGCAGTTTCTTCATATGGGTTATGAAGCGGTTGACCTTCACCGCGTAGCGGAAGCCGGGCGGCGCTTTCTCGCACCATCCCTCAAAGGTCGACGCAAGCGGCGTGCGGTAGAAACTGGCGTTGATCTCGACCGTGTCGAATTCTTCGGCATAGCGTTCGAACCACCGCTTCTGCGGTAGCCCCTCGGGATAGAATATGCCGCGCCAGTGCTTGTAAACCCAACCCGAACAGCCGACGTGAATCCTGGATACAGTTGTTCGCTCCATCGTTGCAACTCAACAACGCTGATTGGCGGAGAGTTGCGAAGGCGATGCTCAAGGTCATTGGAACGGCACTTCTGACAGCGTTCGTTACCAGCATGTTCTGGATCTGGTTCTACAATTTCGTGCCCGAGCCGAGGCCCGAGGTTGCGCGAAGCGGACCCGTGGTCACGGTCAAACCCCAGAACGCCCCGCCGGTTGTCGTCGCCCAGCAGATACAGGTCGCCCCATCGGGTCTGGCGATCCCCGTTGTTGGCGTCAAAGCGGATCAGCTACTCGATACGTACGACCAGGCACGGGCCAACGGGCGACGTCATGACGCCATCGATATCATGGCCGCCGAGGGAACTCCGGTGATCGCCGCAGCTGACGGAACGATCGAAAAACTGTTCTTCAGCAAGGGTGGCGGTGGCATCACCATCTACGTGCGCTCCCCCGACCAGAAGTGGATGTATTACTATGCCCACCTTTCGGCTTACGCTCCCGGTCTCGCCGAAGGTCAGCAGGTGAAGCGCGGCCAGGTCATCGCCCGCGTCGGCCACACGGGTGACGCGAATGCCGCCGGCCCGCATCTGCATTTTGCGATCAACTCAATGGCGCCTGGCGAGCGCTGGTGGGACGGCACTCCGATCAATCCCTATCCGCTCCTTGCCGGAAAAAGGGTGAACGGCTAGGGGAGCGGCACAGTTCGCCGACCCGGTTAGCGGGCCGGTGGCACGGCTCTTTCCCAACACTTTCTCCGAGAGAAGACATGAAGATCAGCGGCGTGGACATCCGTCCCGGCAACATCATCGAATATGAGGGCGGCATCTGGCGCGCCGTGAAGATCCAGCACACCCAGCCGGGCAAGGGCGGCGCCTACATGCAGGTTGAGATGAAGAACCTTATCGACGGGCGCAAGACCAATGTCCGTTTTCGGTCAGCCGAGACGGTCGAGCGCGTTCGCCTCGATACCAAGGATTATCAGTTTCTCTATCGCGACGGAGACATGCTCGTGTTCATGGACACGGACACCTACGACCAGGTGTCGTTACCGGAAGACCTTCTCGGCGAAGCCGCCGACTTCCTGCAGGACGGCATGCAGGTGAAGCTCGACATGTACAATGAGCGGCCGATCTCGGTGGAGCTGCCCGACCACGTCGAAGCGACGATCGTTGATGCCGACGCAGTGGTGAAGGGCCAAACGGCAAGCTCGAGCTACAAGCCGGCGGTCCTCGACAATGGCGTGAAAGTGCTCGTGCCGCCGCACATCACCGCCGGGACCAAGATCGTCGTCGATGTGTACAACCGGGAATATGTCCGCCGCGCGGACTAGCTGATGGTAGCCCACTCAGGTCTAATCACCGTCATGCAGCGCGCGGCCCGCAAGGCGGCTCCACGACTTCGCCGTGACTTCGGTGAGGTCGAGCAGCTGCAGGTTAGCCGCAAGGGGCCAGCCGACTTCGTATCGATGGCCGATAAGCGCGCTGAGCAGACCATTGTCGAGGAATTGCGCAATGCACGGCCTGACTGGGGCATGCTGCTCGAGGAAGGCGGCGAGATCGCGGGCAATCCCGACAAGCCGCGCTGGATCGTCGATCCCTTGGACGGCACCACGAACTTCCTCCACGGCGTGCCGCATTTCTCGATCTCCATCGCGGTCGAGGAAAAGAAACCCGGTGGCGGAGCGGAGATCACCCAGGGGCTCGTCTACCAGCCCCTGACGGACGAAAGCTTCTGGGCCGAAAAGGGCAGGGGCGCGTGGCTCCAGGATGCCCGCCTGCGCGTGTCCGCCCGGCGCGATCTCGCCGACAGCCTGATCGGTACTGGAATCCCCTTCCTCGGGCGCGGCGATCCTTCGCAATGGGCAAAGATCTATACCGCTGTCGCGCCGCACGTCGCCGGCATTCGCCGCTTCGGTTCGGCGGCGCTCGACCTCGCCTGGGTGGCGGCGGGAAAGATGGATGGCTTCTGGGAAGACAATCTCGACCTATGGGACACCGCCGCGGGCGTGCTCCTGGTGCGCGAGGCAGGCGGCTTCGTAACTGACTATCGCGGCGCAGACCGCTCGTTCGAGCGGGGCGAATATCTCGCCGCGTCCAGCGTGGTCCATTCAAAGCTGCAAAAGCTGGTCGCGGGAGCGGTGAGATAGTGTCCCCGACGGTTGCGGCGCACAAAACGCTGTCCTAAAGCGCGCCCAAGTTTCGAACCCTGGAGTTTCCCCTTGGCAAGCGTTGCCACCGGCTACCTGCCGATCCTCTTGTTCCTGATCATCGCGCTCGGGTTATCCGGCGCGTTCGTCGTGCTGCCGATGATCGTCTCGCGCTTCACCGGAGCGCACCGGCCGGACCCAGCCAAGCTCAGTGAATATGAATGCGGTTTTCCGGCGTTCGAGGACGCCCGCGCGGAGTTCGACGTCCGCTTCTATCTCGTCGCGATCCTGTTCATCGTCTTCGACCTCGAAGCGGCCTTCCTCTTTCCCTGGGCGGTCAGCCTCGGCTTCACAAAATGGACCGGCTGGGCGGCGATGATGGTCTTCCTCGTCGAGCTCGGCCTGGGCCTCGCTTATGCGTGGAAGAAGGGAGCGCTCGAATGGGAG
>Ga0068863_100002393_pt1 | contig 18652 bp, 14 predicted proteins | sample KBSSwiS62_FD_66596 | JGI IMG/M metagenome (GOLD analysis project Ga0068863, IMG submission 66596) | Switchgrass rhizosphere microbial communities from Kellogg Biological Station, Michigan, USA - KBS Switchgrass S6-2 | ecosystem: Host-associated > Plants > Roots > Rhizosphere > Soil ...
ACAGCAAGCACCGGGCCGAATGGATTAAACGACAGGACGGTCACGTCAGGCTGCGGAGTTTTGCAGACGTTTGGAATTTCGGCCAGCCGAGTCCGCAGTCGTGAAATCGCGAGGTTCGGATCCGCTCCGCCAGAAATCTGCGCTGTCAATTCGACGCGGCGATAGGCGTTCGCAGTGAAGTTTTGAATCGTGTCCGAGAAGATCTTGTTGTTGCCGACAAATGTCCGCACATTGTCCGGCGTATCGAAACTTGTCACGAAGAGACCGATTTCATGAACAGTTCCCGAGATGCCTCCGGCTGAAATGAAATCGCCCACCTTGAAAGGCCTTAAGACTACGAGGAACGCACCGGCCGCAAAATTGGCCAGGAGGCCGGCCCACGCCGTGCCCACGGCCAGAGCGGTGGCCGCGATCAGAGCCGCGAACGTGGTCGTCTGAACGCCGAAGTACCCAAGGATCGCGACGACCAGAGTCACATTGAGCGCGACGGACAGAGCATTGCCCAAAAAGCGTAGAACAGTCGGTTCGATGTGCTGCGTGGCCAGGGTTTTCTGGACCGCCGCTACTACCAACGAAATTATCCACCGACCGACGATATAGAGGACCAGGGCGCCAAGGATCTGGAGACCCACTGCTGTGGCTCGATCTTGAATCATCTGAAAAACTGCATTCCAATTCATGGGCAACTCCTTGCTGAGAACTTTGCGCCGAGTCTATCACTCGCAAGCTCATTGCAATACTGCCTGACGTTCTCCAGCTGCGGCCACTTCGCATATAATGCCGCCTCAATATTCCCCAAGGAGTTCATCCATGATCCAGAAGCGCAGGTTGGCGACGTGGGCACTTGCGGCTGCAGGAATTGCCGCTTTCGTTCTAGGCGCATCCGCACAGCAGGTTATTCGCGCGGTTTCGCAGGGAGTCGTAACACCCGAGGACCCCATCTGGGCGCAGGATCCACAAAACCCGCCAGCGCCGCCGCAGGAAGGAGACAACCCCCCGGACAATGCTGCCGGTGGTCGCGGTAATCAGGGCGGCCGTGGTGCGAACCCGCAGCAGCCCAGGCCGTACAATCAAGTCATCACAGCCAGCGCGAAGACGGATGACGGCATCTTCAAGGTTCACCGCATCAACGATCAGCTTTTCTACGAGATCCCCAAGAAGGAACTGGGGAAGGACTTTCTCTGGGTCTCGCAAGTCAAGCACACGGTGAATGGTTCGGGTTACGGCGGGCAGGCCGCGGGGAATCGAGTGGTGCGGTGGGAGCTTTTCAACAACCGCGTTTTTCTGAAGGTCATCGATTACGGTATTGTCGCGGATCCCGCATCGCCCATCGCGAAAGCTGTTGCGGCTGCGAATAATCCTTCGATCATGCGGTCCTACAACGTCGCGGCTTTCAGTCCGGCTGGTGATCCGGTCATCGAAGTCACGCAGCTTTTTACAACGGAGGTTCCGGAACTTTCTGTACGTAGTCAAATAAATGGGGGCAGAGGATTCGATGGAGCACGGAGCTACATCGAAAAGGTCGTCTCGTTTCCCGAAAATATCAACGTCGAAGTGGTGCAGACATTCACTGCTCCGCTGGACAACGCTGCCGGAGGCAACGATCCCGCTGCGGGCCGTGGCCGCGGGCGCGGGAACAGTTTCACCGTTCTCACGTCCTACAGCATGGTCAAGCTGCCGGAGAAGCCGATGACGGGACGTCTTTTCGATGAACGAGTCGGCTACTTCAGCCAATCCATGTACGACTACAGCCGCGATGAGCATCGCGCGGAGCAGCGCACGTTTATTACGCGCTATCGTCTGGAAAAGAAGGATCCGACTGCGGCCATCTCTGAACCGGTAAAGCCGATCGTGTACTATGTGGATCCCGCCACTCCATCCAAATGGATTCCATACATCAAGAAAGGAATTGAAGACTGGAAGCCCGCATTTGAAGCCGCGGGTTTTCGCAATGCCATCATCGCGCGCGAGGCGCCGACGGACGATCCCGACTGGAGCGCCGAGGATGCACGCTATTCGGTGGTGCGCTGGCTTCCTTCGACCACAGAGAACGCGTCAGGTCCGAACATCCACGACCCGCGGTCCGGCGAGATTCTGGACGCCGATATTCAGTTCTACCACAATGTTCAGAACCTCCAGAAAAACTGGTACTTCGTCCAGGTAGGGCCGCTTGATCCCCGGGCACAGAAACTTCCGTTGCCTGACGACCTGATGGGCGAACTTCTTCGATTCGTTGTGGCACACGAAGTCGGGCATACGCTGGGACTCCAACACAATATGAAGGCGAGCTCGATTTATTCGCTCGAACAGATTCGCGACAAGAACTTCCTGCGGCAGTTCGGTCACACGCCGTCCATCATGGACTATTCCCGTTTTAACTACGTCGCGCAACCTGAGGATGGGATTCCCGTGGCAGACCTGATCCCGAAGATCGGCGAGTACGACAAGTGGGCGATCCACTGGGGCTATGCGCCGATCAGCGGAGCGAAAACACCAGACGAGGAGCAGCCCGAGTTGAACAAGTGGTCGAAGGAGCAGGACTCGAAACCGCAGTATCGCTTCTCGACCGCCGGCTCGGGATCAAGCGATCCCGGCGATAACACGGAGGCCGTCGGCGATACTGATGCCGTACGCGCGACTTCACTGGGCCTGAAGAATCTACAGCGCGTCGCGGACATGTTGCTGACCGCGACCACCACCAAGCAGGGCGAACCCTACGATGAGCTGAACGAGGTTTACGGTCGGCTGGCCGGGCAGTGGACGACGGAGATGAATCATGTCACGCAAATCGTTGGAGGATTCCTGTCGCAGCAGAAACACATTGGACAGGCCGGCCTGCGGTTTACCCCCGTCCCGAAGGCCAAACAGGCCGAAGCGGTGAAATTCCTGCTCGATAACGCGTTTCAGACCCCTCAATTCATGATCAGGCCGGATATTGTCCGCCTTATCCAGCCAACCGGCGCGATCGGTCGGGTGCGAACGGCGCAGAACTCCGTAATGAACTCGCTCCTCCAGGCTGCTCGCATCGACCGGCTCATCGAGCAGGCTGCGACGGACGGTCCTGCCGCCTATACGCCCGTCCAGTTTCTCGCCGATGTTCGGGGTGGAATCTGGGGCGAGTTGAGAAATCCTTCGGCTCCGATCGATGCGTACCGGCGAAACACGCAGCGCATCTATCTCGATACCCTCGACAACCGCCTCAACGGAAACGTGCAGCCCTCTGCGGAACTGCGCGCGCTTCTTAAGGGGGAATTGCGCACCCTTCGCGGCCAACTGGTGGCTGCGATTCCCGCGGCGACGGACCGCGCAACCCGGCTCCACCTGGAAGACTCCCGCGATGCGATTGATGAGATCCTCGATCCCCGCGCCATGCGCACACGCACCGCAGCCGGAGCAGGCGGAGGTGGCCGCGGGTTCAGCGACTCCGCTCGGATTCTGGATTCTTCAGCTCGTTTTGATTATGAGAACGATCCATTCCTGCAGCCGCCAACATCTTGCTGGCCCGATTACGTGATTCGATAAGAAAAGGGGACGGACTATTCAATTGCGAGTAATCCGTCCCTGTCATGGGGGGGAAGGCAAAAGATCGCTACACTAGCATTCGAAGCATTGAATCAGACGAGGGTCCTTTTCAAAGTCCTCGTTGATGCCATCTGACGTCAGCGCTGCTGTCATACTTCCAAACGTTGCAGGTTTCAAAGGAGCCAGATCATTCTCGACGTGTTGCATGTCGAGAACGGGGGGGTATCCCAGCGCATAAAGCAGTCCGGCGAAGTATGTCTGCAGTTCCGCGCGACACACTTGAAGATGCATAAACGTTCTCAGGTTGCAGTCAGAGCCTTCGATCTTCTTTGTGACAGCTGCGATCATCTTTTCGATGCGCGCCGCTTCCGCCTCAATCGCAATCGCAGAGGCTAACGGTCGTTGTGTGATTGTTGGTTGCATTGTCTTTTCCTGACCGCCGCTGGCTCATCGTCTTTCAGCTGAAATTTGGAGTCCTTACCTGCGGTACGAGCGGAATACTCAGATGGGGTCACTGGAGTACCTATGGGCGGAAGGTGCCGAAGGGCGTATAGCACTAAAGTGGGGGGTGGGTCGCAGCACTGGCAAGTCATTGAAAAGGTTGCGATAGGTCGTGTGGAAGAGGCATTTGAGATTGGACGAATGGGTAACCTCAAATCCGAAATTACAAAATCTCAAGTCGGACCGGGTCGGTCCAATCTGCGATCTTGTAATTTCGGTTTTGAGCTTGCCCCATTCGTCCAATCTCAAATTGCCTCCTTCCGCTCACGAGCCATCAATCATCCCCGTTTTAAGTCACGCCTTCTGGTCCCCGACCGTGGGCTGCTACACTATCGCGCGAATGAAGAAAACCAATTCGGAGGATTTATGACTATCAAAGTGGGCGACAAGCTTCCCGCCGGCAGCTTCGGGATTATGAAGAATGACGGCCCCGGCTCCCTGTCGACCGATGAGTTGTTCAACGGGAAGACCGTGGTGCTCTTTGGAGTTCCGGGAGCTTACACCCCGACATGCTCGAAGGCGCATTTGCCTGGATTCGTTGAGAATGCCGCCGCTCTTAAGGCTAAGGGCATCGATACGCTGGCCTGCATGGCCGTGAACGACGTATTCGTCATGGACGCCTGGGGCAAGGGCGGTGGCGCGGACGGTAAAGTTCTCATGCTTGCAGATGGAAACGCGACGTATACAAAAGCCCTGGGTCTGGAGCTTGATGCTTCTGGTTTCGGAATGGGGACTCGTAGTCAACGCTTTGCGCTTGTCGCAAAGAATGGCGTGGTGCAGAAACTGTTGGTCGAGCCCTCGGCCGGACAGTGCACCATCAGCGGCGGCCAAAGCATTCTCGAGAATCTCTAGCCTAAAAAGGAGTGTTGAGTTGTCACTCACAACTCAACACTCTCCTAAAACATCACCTTTGCAGCATCCCCTATAACAACATCTCGAAGCATCGGTAAAGGCAGCGCCCAACCCTGTTTTACGAGTTCGTCATACCGCTGCTGCACTCTTGATTGGTAGTCCCTCTTGTCCTTGTAGAGCTTCTTTAATTGAGCGGCGGTCAGAGGCTCTTCATAGTTCGCGAGGCCGCAAAGCTGATTCTGAGCCGCTTCGCCGCGGGCCGCAATAAACGGATGAGGATTCTTGATCGGCGGTTCGGCGCCGGAGTTGGGCACGTGATAGCTCTTTACGGGAACGTCCACATAGGGGTTGCGAATGCCGCCCTTCACGTTGCCGAACTCATCCAGGGCGAGCATGGATCCGTCATTGTCTGTGTTGTAGTCGACATAGTAGCGATCGGCATGCGGGGGCATTGTTCCCTTGTCGGCCCACGTGAACAGGTGATTGAGAGCTACGGACATGTACACAGCTAACGGAAATCGACTGATCGGCTTCTTGCATGGATCCGGATAGTACGCGGCGGCGTCGCGCGAGTCGATATGCGCCATTCCTGCAAACTCGTAAATACGGATCTGGCTGCCGGGTGCGTCGCTGTCGGCGCGCGTCGGCCCAGTACCCTGAAACACTTCCCGCATCGTGGGAACCTGAATCGTCGGCACATCCACCGACGGGATGTTGCTGGCATTGCTTGTCGGAAGGAAGCCGTCATAAATCGGCTTCATGTCACCCAGCCGCCAGCTCATGTGTGCCGGCATATAGTTGATCACGACGGCGGCTGAAGCCGACGACCCGGCGAGAATCATTTTTCGAACCGCGAGTCCGGCGAGCGGGTTGTCACTCTGTTTTGATTTCAGCAGAGCGCCAACCTGCGCGATGACTTCATTGGCCTGCCCGTTGCTGATCTGCAGATCCTTGTAGCGGTCCGGATTGAACTCGCTGAAACCCTGAGTCGCGGATGTAAGGATCTCAACCCCGATATGCCCGGACGACATCGAATACACATGCGTAAAGTGGAACATCCAGGGATTGCCGCTCGGGTGCATCGATTCTGCAAGAATCAGTCCGCTGAACTTGCTGTTGTCTGCCGGCTTTCGAATCACAATGCGAGTCTTATAAGGCTGACCGTTCGCAGTTCCGGAAACGAAGTATTCTCTGGTCATGTAATTGAAGTGGGCCAGATCATCCGTTGGCTTCAATTCCATCAAGGTCTCAAAGAATTTGCCGGGACCTGTAATCTCGGCAGAGACGGTCGCGATGGGAGATACAACCGGAGTGACAGCAGGCGCCGTAGCCTGTCCGCCACGCGGACCGCGCTGGCCCTGAGGCGCCTGGCCTTGCACGCCTCCGCGGCCCTGTACAGGAATAGGCAACTGCCCGAGGACCGTTATGACCGTCGCGATCAACAGTGCTACCGAGTGGGCGAGGACCATCGCGAATCGAGTGCTCCCCATGGGTTCCCCCTACTTCGGAATTTGCGGGACTGTAAGGTGAAAAATCTTCACCGTCGAATCAGTCGCTGAAATCGTTGCTGTTTCGGATGGGCCAAGATAAATCCCCATTCCTTTCGTCACATCGTGGTCTTTGTTCTCAAGGTTGATGCGTCCGGCGCCCTCCATCAGATACAGCAACTGATGCTTGTCCTGCGCGTCGGCCTTGAAGCTTTCGCCAGGACGAATCCAGCGTAAGACGCCGAGGACATTCTTAGCACCTGTGAGGGCGCCGTTGAGGATTTCAGTGAACTGGCCGTGAGGCGTTGTTGTTCTGGGGAGCGAGTTGGTATCGATAAAGGTTGTGCTTGGCATGTTTTCCCCTACGTCTGGATCCAGACTCGACCGTCGACGCGATTCCATCGAAGATCATCGGCCGTTCCATCGAGAATCGTCGTCTTGAATCGATTGGGTGCCTGGAATTCAAAATAGAACAGGCCGGTCTCGCTGGCGCGAAGGCGGTGCTTGGCTTCAGGCGGGATGAACACCATGGCGCCGGGCTCCACAGGGCGGATGCCCTCGGGCGTCTCGACGGTGCCTCTGCCCTCGATAATGAAGTAGAAGTGTTCGCAGTTCTCGTGCAGGTGAAAAGGCGAAGAGGCGTTCGCCTTATACCGCATGATACCTGCCAGCATGTCATCGATGTTCGTCAGTTCCTTGTTCACGAAGAACGTCCGCTCACGACCTGGGACCGCAGAAACCAGTCGTGGCAGCTGATCTTCGTGGAAAATGTATGCCATCGTAGTTCTCCTCTTACCTTTTCTTCTCACTTTGGCCGATACGCGACTCGTGCAACCTCGGAAATGGGGCACGGCGCAACCGTGGCGTGGATCGCAACCTGCTTATGGCGCTCAACTGTCGGCTTCGATGTTCCTCGCCGTTCCTCACCCCACACGACGGTAACCTCTGTGCCCGGCTCGCTATAGCCGACGTCCATAACGGCCAGAGAAATCATCGCTCGTTCGTTGTAGGTGTAGCCAGTATACGTGGATAACCCCACGGTTTGGCCGTTGACGAGCACCTGGTCGTAGGGTAGCGACGCGTAGTTGGCCAAAGGCAAGTCGATGTATTTCGCGATGTCTCCGCTTTTGTCGGACATTGTGCGAAACACGCGTGCCATGTCATCGCCGTCCCACACGAGGGTTACCTTCTTCCGCCGTTGCTTTCCGACTATCCCTTCGAGGGCTTCTCGTCCGATAAAGTCATGGTCGAACTTCACCATCGGACCGTAGCCCAAATCGTCCGGAGACAGGTAATACGACGTGATGTCCTGCGACTGAAAGCTTCCTCCCAGAGATGCCGTGGCTTCATAGCTCTGAGCAGTCAGCCACTGGCGGTAGCCTTTCATTGACGCGCCGGTATAGATTGCCGGCAAAGGCGAAGGAATCCAGCCCGACTCGAGGCAACTTGTCGGGTAGGTTCTCGCACCCACCTGACGCATTCCAAACTCCACTCCGGCTTCAACAATCGCTGCTTTTACCTCTTCCCCTCGTTCCCAGGGGCCGAACAATTCCCAGCCAGGCTGGCCGACCATTCCGTGCCGCAGCGCTCGAACGTCGTGTCCGGCAATCTTGAATGCGTCCATATGAAAGAAACGGATGTCCGGCACAGCCTTTTGAGTGACTTTCTCCATGACATGGACGGCTCTTGGTCCCTGAACCTGGTATCGAAAAACCTTTCTCCGGCCCTGATTGACTGCGGACCGCTCATCTCTTTCCGCCACCGCGTTGTATTTTCGAGATTCCAGGTTGTATTGCACCCAATTGGCGGCGGGGGGACGGCCGACAAGGTTGAAGCGGTTCTCGTCGAGGTAGAAGAGAATCGCGTCACCGATCACGTATCCGTCGCGATTGCAGGCAACGAATTGTTTCGCCTGATTGACTCTGAAATTCCGGAACGTATTCACGCCGAGATCGCAAAACAGCTGGAGCGCGTCCGGACCTTCGACATAGAGGTCCGTCATATGGTGTGACTGATCGAATAGCGCGCACGTCTCCCGCCACGATCTCTGTTCGTCGCGCCAGTTGGTGAACTCCGATCGGACTACAGGGAATGCGTAAGGGCCAATCTGAGAATTCCGAAGCAGTTCGACCGGACTCGCAACTGTTTGCAGGAGATCTTCGAGACTCTTTGCGGTCATAGTTCCTCCTTTCGCGGTTCGGGGAGCCAAAAGGAAAAGAGAAATCCGACAAACAGAACGGAGAACCCGACAGCGGCCGCCACGAGCGCAACCTTGGTAGGCGCGTATGCAGGATCGCTGGTAATCGCGAGGGTGGCGGTCAACCAGGCGAAACACGTGCCGACAAGCCGGCCTCCCGTATTGATTGCGAAGCTCTCTCCGGTCCCACGCAAGTGAACGGGGTAGATGCGTGGAAGATAGTTGCCCCAGAAGCTGAATTGCCCGATGACGAGCACTCCGAGAACAAGGTTTCCGATATATAGCCAGGTAAGACTCGTTGTCGCTGCGATGCCAAAGACGATCGGCAACATGATGAACGCGGGAGCTTGAAACAGCCGCAGCAGGCGCTGCCGGCTGACAATGCGGACGACGAGCAGCGCCAGAAGGGTTCGACCTATCAATCCTCCGACTTCCGAAACCAGAGTCATGCGCGCCGCAATGCCGCCGCTGATTGCGCCAGCCTGCTGAGCCGTCATGTCTCGAACTTCTTCGCGCACTTCCGGCACGCCGCGAATCATTTGCGGCACCTGTTGAAGCGCTCCAAACGCCGCGCCGTACGCGAGTGCAAGCATGATCGTCGAAACGATAGTCGCGCGCCGCAGACTCGGAGCAAACAGTTCGCGGAAGCTTGGTCGTTTCAATGTTCCGGCGGCGCTCTTTTCACGCCAAACGGGAGACTCAGGGAGGAACGGTCGAATGAAAATGAGCGGAAGGGCGGGGATTACACCAGTCATGAGGGTGTAGCGCCATGCAGCATGTGAATCGGCCGCCGTCAGACCGAAGGCATTGAGGGCGGGAAGACTTCCGGCGTAGGCAATGCACAAAGCATTGGCCGATGCGACCAGGAGTCCTCCGAAGTTCGAGCACGCTTGTGTGTACCCGAGAACGCGTTCACGCTGTACAGGGTCCGGAAATAGCTCTGCGAGCCACGCGACTGCCGCAACAAACTCGACGCAAACGCCAACGTAAACGAGGCAGCGAAGCACCAGAAGCATTTCGATTGAAGTCGCGTAGCCCGAGGAGAATGCCGATACTGCATAGAGGAGAATGCTGAATGTCAGGACGCGGCGTCGGCCGAACCAGTCCGTAAGATAGCCGCCCAGAAGTCCGAATATTCCCGCCGCGAACGCCGGAAAGTAAAACAACCGACCGACCCACATCTGAAATTCAGGAGAACCGGGCTGAGCTCCGGTCAGGTCGCGGAGTGCCTGGGGCGCGATGAGCGGCAGCATCAGGATTTCGTACGTATCGAAAGCAAATCCGATAACGGCAATGCTGCAGATCAGCCATTGGATCGGAGTCAGCTTCGGGGTATTGCGTTGTTCGGCTGCAGACATGGCCGCAAATATACACGTGGGAGAGATCTGGGGACAGCCTCCGAATTCGAACTGAGAAATCTACGCAGACTGAAGACTCTGTCGTTCGAATTCGGAGGCTGTCCCCAGATCTCTCCCACGACTAGCGGGGTTACTTTCGCTCGAGAATTTCCAGCTTGACTCGATCGCCATCTGCCTTGGCCGTGATTGGCGGGCGCGGCAGTTTCGAAACTCCGGCCTCAATGGTGAAAGTGAAGTCGAGGGAATACCATGCGCCGCTCACGTCCGCCGCTGGCGCGGGCGTGTTGTCATGGCGGACGTAATTTCCCACCAGAGCACGCGTAACGCCGAACTGGACGTCTGTCTCGAGATTCTTATCGTCGTTCACATAGACCTGCGAGATGTGCGTCTTATATCCAGGCTTGTAGATAAGAAAGTGCAGATGAGCAGGCCGAAGGTTATGCCGGCCCTGAATGCGGATCAAATCTCCCACGGGCCCGTCGACGGGAATCGGATAACCTGCGGGCTTCACGGTACGAAAGCTGATGTGCCCCTGTTCGTCTGTCTTGAACTTTCCGCGGAGATTCATGTTGGCCTGTTGCGGATCCTGATTCTCGTAAAACCCTTCAGGCGACGAATGCCATACATCGACTTCCGCATCAGCGACAGGCTTGCCCTGAGTGTCCTTCACCCAGGCATTCACGAACAACGCGGGACCCGGTGTCGGCGAGCGCACGATCGATTCGCCATTCGCAGTGACCGGAGAGTCCATACGCCAGAACGGCCCAAGCAAATTTGCTGTGGTTTCCGTCTGCCCATTGTTGCCATTGTTCAGGAGGCAAACCAGAGTCGAAAAGCCGAGCGAACCCGCAAGCAAGACGACTTCATTATGAGTATCGGTAGTTTTCTTGCCGAGCGAGGCAATGAATGCGCAGGCCTGGCGGAATTCGTCTTCCGTGAGTTTTACTTCGCGGGCGAAATCATGAAGGTGGCGCACAGCCGCAGAGACGATTTCCCTGAGGCGAGGATCCTGCGCGCGTTGCAATTCGCTCAGGACGGCATCGGTGACCTGCTGCTGGCTCTCGATGATCATTTGGGAGCATGCAGTCCGCATTCCTTCGCCGTCGTTTCTTCCCACCACCATCGTCCGGCGCGGATGTCCTGCCCTGGTTCAACGGCTCGCGTGCAGGGCGCGCAGCCAATACTCGGATATCCCCGATCATGAAGCGCATTGTAGGGGACGTTATTCTCCCGGATGTAGGCCCACGTGTCTTCGAGGGACCATTCGAGCAGGGGATTGAACTTCTTTAGACCGTTGCTGTCGTCCCATTCTTCGATTTGAAGACTCTGGCGCGCCAGCGACTGTTCGCGTCTTAATCCGGTCACCCAGGACTTCTTACCGCTCAACGCGCGTCCCAGGGGCAGGACCTTTCGAATATGACAGCACTGTTTTCTTTGGGAGACGCTTCGATAGAAACCGTTGGGACCGTTCTGCTCGACCCACTCCTCGACAAGTTTGGACTCCGGGAAGTAGACGCGGATCGGAACCGGGTATTTATCGCGAGCGATGTCGAGCAGATCCAGAGTCTCATTGGGAAGACGGCCGGTATCCAGCGTGAAGACTTCAATACGCCGCGCATGCTTCGAGATCATGTCGAGCAGCACCATGTCTTCAAGGCCAAAACTGCAGGCAAAAGCGCTGGGGCCGTGCTCCGCTTCAATCTTTTTCAGTAAGGAAATGGTTTGCTGATTCACAACTTTGGAAGAACTCTAATTATGAACCCTGCCGTCGGCGGTTGTCTACGGGCTAGGCAGTCAATGCGGCGGTGAGTCCACGGACATCGGGCGCGTTGTCCAGATCCTTTACGATTTGAATCACGGTCTCGGTTTTCGCCTTTGGCCATTTTGCATAATCGGCACAGCCTCGAAATTTGTCCGCTGTCTCGTCATAGCTCATGGGATTCGAGGGATGCCCCTTGGCGTAATCGGCTCGGCCCGAGATCGCTTTCCCGCCCCTGAGGTGAACCTTGATAACGCTGGTCATCTTGTTCAGGCCTGCCTTTTCGGCTTCGGGGTCGATGTAGAAGTTCACGCGTTGCAGCAGGTCCTGCACATCGGCTCGTTGAACCACTTCGTCGGTGAACTCCAGCAGGCCGGCCTTACGTTCGAGGAGCAGGATGGCCATGCAGAACTCCATGCTGAACTTGGCGTTGAGAGCGTTCTTCGGGCGGTGATGAATCAGGGCGTTCATCATTCCGCTATTGCCACCCATGTCGATCTTCTCTACATCCGCGGCACTGATATTGTTTTCGAGGACGAGACGTAGCATCTCACCCATAGCAGGATGCGTCAACGAGCCGGAAGGGAAGGGCTTGATGGAGACTCCGGGCTCGGCGAAGTTCCAGGGTTTGCCGAGGCGGTTCACGATCGCGTCCGGGTTGAATCCGCCGCCTGCGGCGTGGAAGAAGCCACTCTTCGCTTCGAGGATTTCTTCGGATGCCGTCCATCCGATCGCCGCGAGGTCTGCCGCAACAACACCGTTTTCTGCGGCGCGTCCGGCATGGAAAGGCTTTGTCATTGAGCCGAAATTGTTGCGAAGCCCTCCGGCTTCCGCGGCAGCGATGCCCAGCATGTATGCGATTTGCTTTACATCGAGACCCAACAGCCTTGCGCACGCAGCCGCGCTTCCGAACGATCCGATCGTTCCGGTCGTATGAAAGCCATCGCCATAGTGTCGCGGATTGATCGCCTCGGCGATCTTGCTCTCGACTTCGACTCCGACGTGGTACGCCAGAGTCAGTTCCTTTCCGCTGATCTTTCGCGCCTCAGCTTGTGCAAATGCCGGCGGAAGCACCGTCACGGTCGGATGCGTCAACAGGCCGTAAATGCGATCGGGTGCGACGGACAATTGTGTATCGTCATAATCATCGGCGTGGATGTAAATGCCGTTCGCAAGGGCCGCAAAACGGACGGGAACTTTTATCAAGCTGCCGATCAGCGTTGCGTTGCCGCCAGTCGTCACCAGCGTCGCCAGATAGCGCCTGACGAGTGGGCCCATCTCGGACACGGATCCAGCCAGGGCAAGGCCGAAACCATCGAGAATAGACTTCCGCCCGAGAGCCAGTACGTTGTCCGGAATGTCTTCATACTTTGCGTTGACGATGAAATCCGAGACATAGTGCGTCAGGCCGGGCGCGTTTGGAATCGCCGGCGGCGCGGATGCGGCGTTCTCTTTTGTCGCGGGCGCGCAGGATGTTGCCATCCCCGCCAGAGCCAGAGTGCCGGCCGCGGCGGCAGAATTAGAGAAAAACTGGCGTCGCTTCATTGTGGTTGGGCATTATACGCCGAATGTGGAGGAGACCATGCGTTTGATCATCTTTGCCTGCTCGGTCCTGCTGTTCTCCAGTTGTTCTGGAGAGCAAGCTCCAAAAAGCGGATCGGCGACATCCGCCGTTGTCTTTGAGGGCGCGCGTTTGCTCGTCGGTGATGAAAGCGCCCCGATCGAGAACTCCGCGTTTGTCATGGAGAACGACAAAATCACCAGGGTCGGGAAGAAGGGCGAGTTACAAATCCCTGAGCGGGCTTCGCACATTGACCTGAGCGGGAAGACTGTCATGCCAGCGATCATCGATATGCACAGCCATCTCGGGTACACCATCGTCAAGACAAATGAGACGCGCAAGGACACCTACACTCGGGAAAACCTGATCGATCATCTCAAGCGCTATGCCTATTACGGAATTGCGGCAACGTTGAGTCTTGGAGTTGATCGTGGCGATTTGCCTTTCCAGATTCGGGCGGAACCTATCGAAGGGGCGGCTCTGTTTCTCACCTCGGGTCCCGGGATTGCTCTCCCTGGCATGGGCCCGGGTGCAGATTACCGGAAAGATGCCGCTTACGGGGTAACGACCGAGGCAGAAGCGAGGAAAGTGGTTCAGGAACTGGCAGCAAAGAAAGTCGACATCGTGAAGTTCTGGGTCGACGACAGAAATGGGGCAGTGAAGAAGCTTCCACCCAACCTGTATCGAGCTATCATCGACGAAGCGCACAAAAACAATCTCAGAACGATTGCCCACATCTATTACCTCGTCGATGCGAAGGAACTCATGCGCGCAGGTGTCGATGGTTTCGCTCATGGAGTGCGCGACAAGGATATCGATGACGAGTTCATGGGACTGCTTAAGCAACGGACCGTCTTCTTTACACCGAATCTTCCAGATCGTCCGATGACGGAGGAAATCCTTCCCTTCATTGCCGAAACACTGCCGGCCGCACAGATGGACAGAATCAAGAGCGAGATGGCAAAAGTGGACGCGAAGGCGCGGCAGACACAGATAGACTTCTTTAACATCCAGGCTCGGAATCTGAAAAAGATCAACGATGCCGGTGTTGCCCGCATTGGTCTCGGCACGGATTCCGGCGTGTCGGTAGGCTGGACTGCCCACGCCGAGTTGGCCGACATGGTTGCGGCAGGAATGACTCCCGCGCAGGTCATCACAGCCGCGACAAAAACTTCTGCGGAGCTGCTGCACCTCGACCAACTCGGAACGATCGCTGCAGGCAAGAGCGCGGACTTCATCGTCCTCGACGCCAACCCACTCGACGACATCACGAACACGCGAAAGATTTCAAAGGTCTACCTGCGCGGGAAGGAGATTGATCGCTCCGCACTGCGGGCTGCGTGGACCGCACCGTAATGAATTTCGGTGGCGTGATGACGTTGACCCTGGATTTGCTCAAGCGAACTTACTCGAGGACGCGGCGGCCGAGGCTTAAAAAATGTTCCTCTGTCGTGGGTTCTACCTGTCTAACGTTACCAAACAACCACGTGATAGTATCGCCGCCATGAACTCAAACGGAATTATGTACAAATCGCGCTGGACTGTCTTGTTAGTGGCCACATTCCTGGTTCTTGCCAATCTCTTCGTGAGCGCCGCTCCAGTACCGACGCGGCTCAGCGACGAGCAATTCTGGAAGCTCGCCACGGACTCTTCGGAGGATGACGGTTATTTTCGATCGGATAACCTTTTGTCCAACGAAACAACATTCCAGTACGTTATTCCTGAAGTTCTCAAGGTCGCCAAGCAGGGACGCGTGTACCTGGGTGTGGGCCCCGAGCAGAACTTCACCTACATGGCGGCGCTGAAGCCGTCGATGGCATTTATCATCGACATCCGTCATGGCAATTTCGACGTGCAGCTCCTGTACAAAGCGCTGTTCGAATTGTCCGCCGATCGCGCGGACTTTGTATCGCGGCTCTTTTCACGGAAGCGGCCCGCTGGGCTGACAGCGCAATCGAGCGTCACACAAATCTTCGATGCCATTCTCGCTTCCGCGAGTACTAAGCAAGTCTACGAGGAGAACCTGAAGACGATAGAAGATCACCTCATGAAGAAGCACAACTTTGCTCTGACTTCCGGTGACCGCGAGGGAATCGCGTGGGCCCTGAGCAACTACTACAGGTTCGGACCGAATATTAGTTACGGTTCAAGTCTTTCCACTGGCGTTGCACCTCCTTCCATCGTCGGAGCTACCACGTTTGGCCGCTTTGGAAACAACATGGCGACTTATGAAGCACTGATGACTGCTGAAGACGGACAAGGGCAAAATCGAGGCTATCTGGCCAACGAAGAGAACTTCAACTTTCTAAAAGATCTTCAGACTCGAAACCTGGTTATTCCCGTTGTCGGTGATTTTGCAGGCAATAAGGCGATTCGCGCGGTCGGTCGGTACTTGAAGAGTGTTGATGGCATGGTTTCTGCTTTCTACGTGTCGAATGTCGAACAATTCCTGGTGGATGGCGGTACCTGGGACACGTTCTGCCGTAGCGTTGACACCTTGCCTCATGACGAAAGCAGCATGTTCATCCGTTCGGGCCGCGGCGGTATTTATACGGTTAACTCAACAGGAGGCAATGTCCAAAACTCCTCGGCCGCGCGCATGCTGCCCGAACTGCAGTGCAGTGCCGCCCGTTGATTGGGAGTTATTTCGCGCGGGTCTTGTTCCGCTTTCCAATAAAGCTGCCGGCGATGAGGCTTAGACTCATTGCCAGAGGAATCGCGGTGGCGTGATGGTGGCGGATACTGGGCTCTACAGACGCAACCTGAAGTGCTGTGCTGTGCACGGCGATAATGATGAGAAGGAACAATAGCGAGGTGCGTGCATCCTTGCCTGAATACAGCAGGGTGGCAAGGAGGATCAGAGGGGCATTTATCAAGACGAGGCAATACGGCCACATTGCAAAGTAGTACTCCCGCGTGATGTTTCTCTTGAACGGAAGGTCCTCGGCTGCCAGGTGGTAATGAGTGAGGAGTTTCAGGTCATCCGAACTTAACCCCCGGACTCCCGCTTCTTCCTTCAGGATTTCCTCCATGTACCGCTTCGAATAGAACTTCAGGTGTGTTTGGATAGCCAGCCGGATAAATCCCACAGGATTCCGGCGAATCACTCGCAATGCAATGCGCTTCGCCTCAGCGTTTGCCTGATAGTCATCTTTCAGCGCTTTGCGGAGGCGATTGACCAGCCCGGCGTCATCGAACATTTCCGAGTTGCGGGTATTCATCATCGCTGTGTCCTTCGCATAAACCAGAGGCGTCGCTAAAACTGCTGCAGCATCCGGGTTGTCGGTATCGGATGGTTTCACTAATGGCGAGACATTACTGATGAGGAAAAAGCCGTCGGCATAGCTATAGGCAGGAGGCAGGTGTGAGAGCCTCCCATTCCACTGCTTGTACATCCAGTGTAAGCCGACGAATAGAACGACGCTGATCAGGGCGTGAACGCCGACCCTGGAAAGCAATCGCTTCCATTGCCCCGGCAAGCCGCGCCACGCGTCGCCCGCGAGCAGTGGCGCGATGACGGTTGCGGTTAGCAGCAGTGGCACAAAACTGACGCGAAACGCAACGAGCACGACTCCTGCAATCTGCATCGCGCCCAATGCCCACAACTTCCTTGCTCGAAGATATTCCAGAGCGAACCACAGGTAGAGCGCAAATACCGCCGTGCTCAGGCTCTCCGTCAGGACGAATCGCTCAAACAGGAGTTGCTGCGGTTCAAGAGTAACTGCAATCGCGGCTACGGCTGCTATGGCGAAAGAGGTTCGGAAATAGCGTACAAGGAGCCCAGCGGTCAAAAGGGATGTCGCAATGCCTGCGACGGTTTGAACTGCAACGAGCGAACTTAACGATCGCGATCGCGCCGTTAGTCCGTAGACCACATAGCCATAGACGAAGGAACGGTCCGGTGGAATCCAGCCCAGCATTGCTGTTGTCAGATAGCTCATCGAATCGCCGAGGTAGACCTGCGGGCTCGAATCGAGAACGAAAATCACGAGCTTGATAAACGACAGGATGGCGGCTAAAACGAACCAGTGATTGGGTTGTGTGCCGCCGTGAATCGAGTGTAGACGAGAACTCATGTTGTGGCCTGATCAGCTTCAGTCGCGGCGAGTATTATAGGGTGGCGTGCGGCGGGTTGACGACCTGTTCGTCCATCGATTGCTTGCCGCCCTTTTCGCATTACCATTACGAATCGGAGATGAAATGAAACTCCAGGGAAAGAACTTGATTGCTGGCGATGCCATCAGTGCCACTGCCGGATACTTCACTGCTCGCGGGGATCTGGCGAAGTTTGAAGAAGCTACCGAAGCGCAAGTCGATTTGGCGTTTGAGGCGGCGGAGCAGGCGTTTCATGAGTTTCGCCGGGCCTCGGCCGTGCGCCGCGCCGCGTTCCTGGAACGTATCACGGAGGAAATCGAGTCCTTGGGTGACGATTTGCTCACGACGGCAAACCTCGAAACGGCTTTGCCTATAGCCGAGCGGCTGGTGGGAGAGCGCGGACGCACGGTGAATCAATTGAAAATGTTCGCCGCTCTAATCCGCGAGGGATCGTGGGTTGACGCGAGGATTGACCGCGGTCTCCCTTCCCGAAAGCCAGTACCGAAGCCCGATGTTCGCCGGATGCTCATTCCCATAGGCCCGGTTGCAGTGTTTGGCGCAAGCAATTTCCCGCTCGCCTTCTCCGTGGCGGGCGGCGACACGGCGTCTGCACTTGCTTCCGGATGTCCGGTCATTTTCAAAGCGCATCCTGCGCATCCTGCAACCTCGGAACTGGTAGCTGATGCGATCATCAGAGCAGCGAAGGAACACCGAATGCCTGCCGGCGTCTTTTCTCTGCTGCAGAGCACACGCAACGAGATCGCCACTGCGGTGGTGAAGCACGCAAGAGCTAAGGCCGTCGCTTTCACAGGCTCGCTGCGAGCGGGACGCGCGCTCTTCGACTCTGCCGGCAGCCGCTCGCATCCGATCCCGGTATATGCGGAGATGGGAAGCATCAATCCCGTGTTTCTTCTCCCCGGCGCCCTGAACGAACGGGCAGAAGCGATTGCTCAGGGCATGAGCACATCTGTCATGCTGGGCGGAGGACAGTTCTGCACGAGTCCCGGCCTCGCCGTCGGCATCGGTAGCCCGAACTTCGCTCGATTTTCAGAAGCGCTGGGTGAACTCGTCAAACGCGCACAGCCGGCGACGATGCTGCATTCCGGAGTTTTGCAGTCTTTCGAAGCCGGTGTGAAGCGGGTCCGAGCGATCGAAGGTGTGCAAGCGATGGCTTCGGTGAACACTGCGGACAACAGCAAGGCGCAGGCGCTTCCAACCGTCTTTGCGGCCGACTTCGAGACGTTCATGAAGCATCCCGCACTCAGCGAGGAACTCTTCGGTCCGTCCACGCTTGTTGTCGGGTGTGGTTCGCCTGAAGAC
>Ga0068863_100002396_pt1 | contig 18648 bp, 16 predicted proteins | sample KBSSwiS62_FD_66596 | JGI IMG/M metagenome (GOLD analysis project Ga0068863, IMG submission 66596) | Switchgrass rhizosphere microbial communities from Kellogg Biological Station, Michigan, USA - KBS Switchgrass S6-2 | ecosystem: Host-associated > Plants > Roots > Rhizosphere > Soil ...
GACTGGCCGTTCGGCTCGGCTCAGGACAACGGCGCGCGTACGCTCCTCCCCGCGGACTGGGTCGTGGACTCAGCCGAGCAGGCCGCCGAGCGAATCCTGAAGCTCACGTCGTCCAACGACGTGTGGCGGGAGGCTGGCGAAATCACGTCACGCCAGGTGCGGGATCTCTGGGACCGTACCGCCGAACTCGAGGCGTTCGACGCGGTGTTGCTCGGCCAAGGGTCGGCGGACTGACTTACCGGGCGCGCCCGCCAAACTGTCCTATGGCAGCTCGCGTCAGCCCTGCGGTACTAGCGCACCATTCCAACGAATCCGGCCTTGGTGACCGTACAGTCACCAAGGCCGGATTGCGTTGTCAGGCGTTCCGTGGTCGCCTATGAGCGACTCATCAGGCGCGAATACACCGCGTCGAGGGCGTCAACCTGTGCCTCCCAGGTCCAGCCAGTGAGGAGGCCCGGTTCGTCATACGCCTTCCGGTAGCGCTGAGGATCGGCCAGCACGGCGCGGACAGCAGCCACGTACGAGTCGACATCCTGCGCGGTGAAGACCTCACCCTGGCCCGTCGTACGCACGGTGTCGGCCATGGTCTGCACGTCGCTGACGATGATCGGCAGTCGACCCTGGGAGAACTCGAAGAACTTCGTGATCAGTGCGATTTCGTGATTGGGCTGGTGCTGGATCGGGATGACCCCAGCGTCGGCGGTGGACAGGAACTGAGAGACCTGCCAGTGGCCGACGTACGGCAAGAGATGGACGCGATCGGCAACGCCGATCCCGGCTGCCCGCTCGAGCAGGGCCTCGGACGGGGCGTTGGCGCCGTTGGGGTGAAGGGTCACGAACGCGACGTGCACCCCCGGCAGCAGCGGCAGCGCGTCGATCATGGTGTCCAGCCCACGCCGGGGATTGACACCGCCGCAGTAGACCAGCAGGTGTGTCGTCTCGTCGATGCCGCACAGCGAGCGAAGGTCACCGACGGGGACCGCCGCCTCCATGGCGTCCGGCTTGCTCACCGGCGCGTTCAGGACCACTACTGGGCTCTCCGGCAGGCTGTGGGACGTGCGGAGCATCTCGGCTAGCGTCGGCGAGACGGTGACCACCGCGTCGGCCTGGGGAGCGTACTCGCGAACGTACTCGATCTGGGCCGGCAGCCAGCGTGGATTGCTGGACCGCCCCATGATGCCCTCGACCGATTCGTGCGCGTCCCAGAGGACGCGGATCACGCGGCCGCGCGAGCGGGCACGGGCGGCGGCGCGGACGGCGACGCCGAGCATGCGGAAGTCGTTGGCGTGAATGATGTCGGGCTGCATCCGGTCGATGGCCGGCCCGAACGCGAGCTCGTAGTCCCATAGGCCCGGGTCCAGCCGGCGCCAGCTGCGTCGTCCGAGCGTGCTCCGCCAGAATCCGATCGCGATCTTGTTGATCGGCGCGTCGGCGCTGCGCTGAGCGTCGCGCAGGCGGTCGGATTCGCGGCTGCGGAGCCGCACCCACCGTTGGAGCGCCTTGTTGTAGAGGCTTGACGCACGCAGCCACGGCACCCGCGCGAAGTCGAGGCTCTGAGCAGCCCCGGACTGTCGACGAGCGCGGGCCTGGGCGAGTCGAGCTCGTATATCGGCACGTCGGCCCTTGATCAACTGCTGGCGGTAGGCGGCGGTCCGGCCGGGTGGATAGGCGAGCGGTCGACGCATCCATGACCGCCGGATTTGCGAATAGTGCGGGCTCAGCGCGAACTTCACCGGCAGCAGCCGCACCTGGGCGTCGCCGATTCGCCACTCGTGCTCGGTGGCCGCGCCTTGGATTCCGAGAAGCGTCACATCCCAACCGGCGGCAGCCGCCGACTTGGCGCTTTTCTGGACTCGGGAGTCACCGTTTACCGCATTGTCAACCAACATCAGGATCCGACCGCGCGAACCGCCGGAATCCGCAGTGCCGATGGTCATTCTCGACTCACATGCCTTATCCGTCGCGCCATGGATGCGGGCATCCGCGCGATCATCAATCCAACCGCAGAACGACTGCGGCGCCATAGACCGTACTCCGTTACGCCTCCAGTCGATTGCGGAGACCATCGCCGGTTGAGGATACGGGCGGCACCGCGCGACCGGCAACGCCGTAGCCGCAAATTTGAGTGTCGTTTTAAGCCGGTTTGAACTAATCGCGGATTATTCCGCCACTGCCTTCATCAATCTGTCACAAGAATTTTTTTCTCCAGGTTTCGACGTATCGTCCCTGCTAGAGAGGGATGCGTCGGGACGGTTACGTCCGATTCGGACGGTGCGGGCTATTCGCGCCGTCATTTGCGGGTAGCGCGAGATCGTTGGTATCGCTAACGTTTGCCCCGCGCCGACCCCAGCTGGACAAGCCCAGCACCACGAGGGACGTGTTCGGCGCTTCACCCTTCAGGAGAATCCCTTGCGACGACCTCTCTCTCGCAAGCGGCTGGCGGGCGCGGCTTCGGTATTGACCGCAAGCGCGCTTGCTCTTGTCGCGGCACCGGGAAGCGCGGTTGCCAGCCACGGCGGCTACGCAACGTATCTCACCGCCAGCAGTCCGAGCGGATCCAAAACAACGATCGCCTTCAATGGCCGAGCGACCCTCGACGCCGGCGAGGCCGTGAAGCAGGCGGCGTGGTCGCCGGATGGCAGCCGGGCGGTCTATGTCAACAACTTCAATGGCATCGACACGATCCGGTACGACTCCGACGGCGACTGGTGGAACGTCGTCCTGGACGGTCCGTTTACCGTCACACCGGGCGTTCCAAAAGCCCACCCGACCTGGTCTGGCGACGGCAACGCGGTGTTCTGGTCCGAGCAGTCCGGCTCCGGCGGAGCCTGGGAGATCAACGGGGCCCCATCGGCCGCGTACTTCCCGGATGAGTCGAATCTCATCAACAACCCGCTCACCGACCCGGCCGATGGCTATGACTACACCAGCCCGGACGGCGGTCCGAACGGCATCGTCTTCCAGCGTCAGCAGCACGGCGGCGTAGGCCAGGCGGACGTCATGGAGTGGACCTCGGCTGGAGGCGTCCAGGAGCTGTTCGGCAACGGTGCGGCACCGGCGATCTCGCCGGATGGCACCAAGGTGGCGTTCGTCCGTTCGGACGGCACCAAAAACCAGATCTACACCGCCGATCTGGACGGCACCAACGCGCTGCAGATCACGACCGACGCCAGCACCAAGAACAACCCGACGTGGTCGCCCGATGGCTTGACGATTGCCTTCAACGTCAACGGCGTGCAGACGATCGCGACCGCGCCGGCGACCGGCAATTCGGCGTCGTCCACCGTGACCAGCATCACCGGCTTCCCCGCCTACCAGCCGTGGGTTCCCGCCGAGACGGTCGTCCGTCTTCAGGGCAGCAACCGGTTCGGCACCGCGTCCGCGATTTCGCAGTCGCAGTGGGCCACGGCGGGCAACGCCGGCGACCCGCGTGCACAGGCGAAGGTGGTCGTGCTGAGCCGGTCGGACACCTTCGCCGACGCGGTGAGCGGCAGCGCTCTGGCCGCGGCGAAGCAGGGCCCGCTGCTGCTGACCAACTCGACGACGCTGACCGCGGCGACCCAGACGGAAATCACCCGGGTGCTCGGCGCGGACAACATGGCGGCGACCGTCTACATCCTCGGCGGCACCGGTGCGATCTCGCAGAGCATCCAGGACGCCCTGTCGGCTCACTACAACGTCTCGCGGCTGTCCGGAAGTAACCGTTACGAGACCTCGCTCAACATTGCGCACGAGATTGACCCGGATCCGGCCTACGTGCTCGCGGCAACCGGAAACAACTTCCCGGACGCTCTTTCAGCGGGCACGGCAGCCGGTGCGTACGACTTCCCGGGCAGCACCCACACGGCCGTCGTCGTGCTCACCAACGACAAGGCTCTGCCGGCGGTGACCAAGACCTACCTGGACAACTGGGTCAACAGCCCGAACGCTCGCCTCCTGCTCGGCGTCGGCTCCCAGGCGGCTACCGCGACACAGGCCTACGGCCCGATGGATCTCGGTGGCTCGAACCGCTACGAGACCGAGGTCTTCGTTGCGCAGGTCATGTTCGGGCAAGGCTCCGTTGCCGGTCTCGCGATCGGCACCAACTGGCCGGACGCTCTTGCTGGTGGCGCGCTGCTGGGCACCCAGGGCGGGCCGCTGCTGCTGGCCAATGGTGCGTCAACGCTCTACTCGGAGACGGCTTGGGAGCTGGACAACCTGGCTGGCTCGGTCAACACCGCGTACATCTTCGGTGGTGTTGTCCCGTCGTCTAATGACAACCAGATCGGCTACTTGATCAGCGGACCGGGCAGCTACACCACCGTCACCAACCCGACGCCGGCGACCAGCCTGAATCGGACCATGGCGCGGACCGCCGGTGGCGCGACAAGCGCTCACCAGGTTCGCACCCCGGAGCAGATCAAGGCTGCGGCCACGGCTCTGCCGAAGCACTAGGTTTCGCCCAGTTAGCAGCAATTGGTAGCACAAGCGGAATGGGTCCCGGCCGTCTGGCCGGGGCCCATTCGCCTGCTGAGGCCGTTCGTACCTTCTCAGACGCAGAGCGCCCCCGCCACCACGTTGGCGTCACAACGTTGTGGCGGGGGCACTGGTTCCCCCAAACCTCCAGTCAACAGCCAAACCGGGGGCGGGTGGAGAGACCGTTCGCGATCAGGCGTGCTGCCGAACGCCCCTTCATGTGTGCGTGCCACCTCCGTCACGCACACGCTCGCTAGCGGTCTTACCGTCGCGGCTTGCGCCGCGAGGCTTTTTCATTGCGGCAGATCCCGGTCGTCGGGGGCCGGCCGTCTCGTCCTGCCAACCGTCCAACATGTCCCATAGGCCAAGCTCCGTGGTCATCCGTCCTCCCCGCGCGGCCGCTGCTGCGGCTACGCGGCGAATGGCCAGGCTCCCGTCGCGCCGCTGTGCCAATCCAGCGGGTTCGCGCCGAACGACGTCGCCACTTCCTCGAAGGTCAGCGCCTCCTCGGTGACATAGTCGTCGGGCTCGTGCGTTCCGATGGCTTGCTGGAGGAGGGCCCCGTACGCCGCGATCGCACGGGACCAGCTCTCCACCCCCCATGTCGGAACGTTCGCTCCCACGCTCACCGGAGTCCCCTCCAAAGCCAACGGCGTGCGGTTGGGAGCAAGCGCCCGCACCGGCGTCAGTTTCGCCGTGACCGCTTCGTCACGACGGTCGCCGTACGAGTGGCGTGCCGTTTTGCTGTTGGCCGACGAGTAGTACGTGTTCCCCTTACGCAACCCGTTGCCGAAGGCCAGTCGCGCGCGGTTCGGCGCTCGCACCGCCACGCGGGTCGCGCTCATCACCCAGGCACACGAAACCCCGATGACCCCCACTGTTGCGACCAATACAAGAGTTCCGTGCGGTCCCATCTCACCCCTCCCTAAGAGATTTGAGGACCTGGATTGCTCTCACGCAATGAACATCTACTGTTGATAACTCGCAAGCAAGAATGTCGATGTCGCTCGTCTGGGTGAAGTTGCGTGTACGCACGGTGACAAAGTCAGCCGTTTCGTTGACGCACGAGTGGGTGGGCGTCTCATCCGGACGGTCATCAACACAAGCCACACGTGGTGTGTGCGGACAGTCGCGACCCGAAAGCGATTGACCTAGAGTCATTCGACGTGGGTGAAACCGGGCCTGACTGGGACTATGAGAAGTTCCATGACTACGTGACCAGGCATGCGGTCAACGTAGGCATCTTCGGCCGCCCGGCCCTCGCGCGGGCGACCGGGTTGGGTGAGGCACAGCTCTCGCGTTGGTATCGCGGCATTGATCAGCCGGCGTTCAGCAGCCTGCAGAAGTTGGCCCGAGTTATCGGCGCGCCCATCCCGGAACTTCTGGTGCTGGCCGGGCGTGACCCTCATGGCCAGTTCGACCTCGCGGCCGCACCGGAGCCGCCGGCGTTGACCATTCACCCTCTCGGGCATGAACTTTCCGACATGCTGTCCTGCGACTCGCCCATCCCGGACGAGGATCGCGCGGCCCTGGAAACCCTGATAGACCGCGCTATCAACCCCTATCGGCGACAGATGCGAGTGCGGCGAAAACCCGCCTAGTCAAACGTTTCGGCGTCAGTTTCAACCTTTCGGCTCGTAACGCAAAGTGGAGTACGCGGATACGCTGCGTACTCCACAGTGTTGTGACCGGGGCGTCACCCGGCCGCAGACCAGGCCGCAAAGCCGTCAGCGGAGGTGACAACTGATGCCAATGCTCCACATTGGCGACACCGGAGAATTGCCGAAGATTGTCGAGGCGCCTGAGGCTCTCGAGCCGCGTCGACGTCGTTGGTCCCGTTTCCGGGCCGTCTCCTTTGGAGTGTGTCTCGCGATCACCGCGCTCTTTGCGCTCGCTCTGTTTGGCGACCAGGGCAACCCGATCGCACCGATGTCCGATGGTCTTCTCCTCGCGTTCGGCGTCACGTTCGCACTGTCACTGAACGTTTCGCTGCTTGCATGGGCCTACGACGTCGTCGCGCCGAAGATCTACCAACAGTTCGAGAGTCTCCGAGATGGACAACGGGAGATTCACGTCGAGCTGACTGAGCTTCGGACCCAACTGGCCGAACTCTCCGAATCGATCACCGTGTATGGGGGGGATAAGCGTCAAGACGGATATGAGGCGGCACTGCGCGACACCGGTTACCGGATGCCAGCGCACAACGTTCGCCGGGGGGACCGTCCGTTCCTGCTGTTGAACAACGACCGGCAGGGACAACACCGGCAATCGATGTGAGGTAGCGGCCGTGCGGCCCACTGCACATCGATAGAACGCAAGGCTTCACCTGGGGGAATAGCAGGCAGCGAGGGTAGGGGAAAGGGTTCCCCTACCCTCGCTCCTTTCGTGTTATCGAATCGTTACTTGTGGGTAACCTCACTACCTCAGGTAGTTACGCGCACGTTAAAAAGAGCGAGTAAAACCGGACTTTCCCGATTCTTCGAACGCCCTGTGTGGACGATCACAACGCGGAGAGTTACCAACGGAGGGGGTCTTGGTTACCGATCGGTAATTTAGCCCCTTGTCCTGTGACTGGCGTTACGGAAGCATCCGAGCCAACCCCGCCGCAGCGGTATTGGCGCGAACGGCAGGTTCACGTACCCAGCGCTACGTCATCGCGCCGCCAAGCCCGGTCCCGGTCTGGCGCAGCGATGCCGTGCTCCCCGAGGAGGACCCCCCGTGGAAGAAACGGAAAAGCAAGGACAGGGAGGTACCCGCTGGCGGCGGTTCGCTGCTGTCATGGTGCCGACCGTTGCCGCTGTCGGCGTACTTGGCGCCGGCATCGCCAGCGGTGCTGTTCCGGTGACGTTCGCCGTCTCCGGCACGCAGTTCCACCTGACGGCGAAGCACCTGTCCGGCACGGACTTCACCCAGTACGGCTCCGTCGTCAAGATCAAGGCGGCCGGTGCCTACACCGCGGTGGCCGAGTCGACGATCAGCTCCGCCGACATCACCAACCTGTGCCAGTCGGTCGGCCAGCCCCTTCCGAACTTGCCCGGCGTCAGTGGCAAGACCGGTTGGCTCAAGCTCACGGCCGGAGACCAGCCGGACAAGCCGGCTCATGCGACCGGCCTGATCATCGACATGACGCACCTGCACGGTGACGCCACGTTCACGCACATCAACATCGGCCAGGACGCGTCCGACCTGTCGGACCGCGGCCAGGTCGGCGGCTTCGGCCAGGCGGCCGACGGCGTCGAGATCGAGGGCCTGGACCAGAATGCCTGGTCCACCACGGCCGGCACCTTCACCCTGCCGAACCTCGACCTGAGCGTGTCGATGGGTGGCGCGGGCGACGATCCCTGCAAGTAGCAGCTGTGAACACGTGGGACCCACGGGTAATGTCCGTGGGTCCCACGCAGCTAACGGGGTTCACGTACCCCGTTATCCGGTGACACCGAGGAGCACTAAATGACTGCGGAAACTACATCCGCACGCGAGAGACTCACCCGAGCGCGGCTCGCCTTCCGGCGCTGGCGCCGGTCCCGGCCGTTCTGGGGCGGGCTGTTGCTGCTTCTCTCCGGCGCGTTGATCTTCTACAGCGGCAACTTGGACCTCGGCAACCTGCAAGTGCACCTGGGACTGCCGGGTTTCCAGTCCTACGTCATCCCGCTGGTCCTGGCGCTGTGCGGGCTGCTCGGCTGGTTCAGCCCGGCGCAGCGGATCTTCTACGGCGTGATCGGCCTGTTGGCCGCCGTCTATTCACTCGTCGGCGCCAATCTGGGCGGCTTCGTCCTCGGTTTCGTGGTCGGCACATTCGGCGGCGGGCTCATGGTGGCGTGGGTGCCACACAAGCACCCGTCCGTCGCGTCCGGCTCGGACACGACCGCGCACCACGAAGACATCCCGGAAGACGTTCAGGAGTCCCAGGGTCTCGGCGTGCTCCAGCCGGAAGGCGCCGCTGACGACGCCGGCCAGAGTGAGGGCGACACCACCCAACCGCCGCTGGTGCCCACCCAAGCACGCCACGCACAGCCGGACGATGAGCCGGCCGGCGACGACGAAGCGCCGGAGGGTAAGCAGGGTGAGAGGTTTCCCCGCCCACGCCACGCCGCGGACCAGCCGGACGTAGCCGGGGAGACTCAGCGATCGATCAGCACCGTCCGCTGGTCGCCCCGAACCGTGGTGGCAATCGTCACTGCGGCTGTGGTGGCTGCGATCGGTGCCGTGACCCTGCCGACGGCGGCCACCGCAGCCGCCGAGACCTGCGCGTCCCAGCAGCTGACTCAGCTGCTCAACAACGCCAAGTCGGGCAAGATCTCGACCAAGCCGGGCGCCGAGAACCAGAGCAAGGCGCCGAGCAAGAAGCGGTCCACCGGCACAACCAGCAAGAGCACCAAGTCCGGCGCGTCATCCACGAGCGGCAGCGCCGCGGCGGACGCGGAAGGCTCCGCCGTGTTGGCGTCAGTGCCGGCCTACGGACCGATCGACCCGATCACTGGTCTGATCGGCAAGCTGCTTGGCGATGACCCGACGCCGGACCCGAGCCCGAGTGCGGCGCCGTCGTCTGATCCGACGCCGGATCCGACCCCGAGCACCGATCCGACCCCGAGCCCGAAGCCCAGCGGCGAACCCACCACCGGCAAGCCGACCGGCAAACCGACGGACGAGCCCAAGCCGCCATCCGGTCCGGGCAAAACGGTGACGCCGTCACCGTCGCCGTCGGTGATCTGCTCAACGCCGAAGCAGCTGGACGCCGCGAAGGGTCAGCCAAACGTCGCCGACAAGCCGGGCAAGATGACGGCCACGTTGGAGACGCTGCACGGCCTGTCCTTCGACGGCGTCGTCGACCTGCCGACGCACTCCGGCACCGTCAAAGCGTTGCAGTTCTCAATGGACTCGGCCATTTCGACGCCATTCGACCTGCAGCCGGCGCCGAAGGACGGCGAGAAGATCGACATCAAGAGCAGCCAGCTCACCGTCTCCGGGAACGTCAAGTTCTACTGCTCGGAGATGAAGGGCAACCTGCTCGGGGTGGTGCCGGTCGACTTCACCGTCGACTCGCCGCCTCCGTTGGTGCTGCAAGAGCTGTTCTTCACCGACGTCACCTTCCAGCTTGTCTTCGTTTACGCGGACGAACTCACCGCCGACAATCTGGACATCTCGGTGAGCTAATCGCGTCGCACCCCGGTGAGTTCGCCGGATATGGTTCGACGATGGATTCGCTCGCTGAACTCGTCACCCAACGGGTCGGCTCCAGCCTTGGAGCCGACCCGTTGGTGCGTCCGTCCGACCACGCCGACTTTCAGGCCAACGGGGTGCTGGCGGAGGCGAAGCGACGGGGCGTGCCGCCACGAGACCTGGCCGATGCCACGGCCGCGGCCATCGTCGACCATCAGCTTCTGGACGCTGCCGACGTGGCAGGTCCGGGCTTCATCAACCTCACGGTCGCGACGCCGGCGATCTGGCGGCAAGTGCGCGATCGCCTCGCCGACCCGCGGCTGGGCGTCGGCGAGCCGCTGGCCGGCGAGCGCATCGTGATCGACTACTCGGCCCCGAACATCGCCAAGGAGATGCACGTCGGTCATCTGCGCACCACGGTGATCGGCGATGCCCTGGCTCGGCTCGGCGCGTTTCTGGGCGCCGAGGTGATCCGGCAGAACCACGTCGGCGACTGGGGCACCCAGTTCGGCATGCTGATCGCCTATCTGGAGGAGCATCCGGACTTCGGGCCCGGCGCCGGCGAGACCGGCAGTGCCGCGGTGGCTCGGCTGACCCGGCTCTATCAGGCGGCCAGCGCGGCCTTCAAGTCCGACCCGGAGTTCGCCGCCCGCGCCCACGCGAAGGTGGTGGCGTTCCAGAGCGGCGACGAGGCGGCTCTGGCCGTGTGGCGGGAGATCGTCGAGGAGTCGAAGCGCTACTTCACCGAGGTCTACGACCTGCTCGGAGTGCTGCTGACGGATGACGACGTGGTGGGCGAAAGCTTCTATAACGATCGCCTTCCGGCGATCGCCGCGATGTTCGAAGACCGTGGGGTCGCGGTGGTCAGCGACGGCGCGCTCTGTGTCTTCTTCGATGACGTACGCGGACCCGACGGCAACCCGGTGCCGCTGATCGTGCGCAACAGCCGGGGCGGATTCGGTTATGCGGCAACGGATCTCGCCGTGGTCGAATACCGCGCCGGAAAGCTCGGTGCGACCCGTGTCTGGTATGTCGTCGGCGCACCTCAGTCGCTGCACTTCCGGATGGTCTTCGAAGCTGCTACTCGGGCCGGCATGATGCCTCCGGATGTCGAGTTCCGGCACATCTCGTTCGGATCGGTGCTCGGCCCGGACGGCAAGCCTTTCAAGACCCGCTCCGGCGATCCAGTTCGGCTGATCGATCTGGTCAACGGCGCCATCCACCACGCGCGTCGAGTGGTGATCGAGAAGAACCCCGGGCTGCCCGAGGCCGAGGCCGACGTTCGGGCGAAGGCGGTCGGCATCGGTGCGGTCAAGTACGCGGACCTGTCGGTCGGGCGTACCCGGGACTATGTCTTCGATCTGGACCGGATGGTCTCGCTGTCCGGCAACACCAGCGTCTACCTGCAGTACGCCCACGCTCGAGTCCGGTCCATCATGGAGCGTGTCGGGCCGACGGCGCGGACCATCGATCCGATGGTGCCGATGGAGCCGGCCGAGCGGCGGCTGGCGCTACGCCTGGACGGGTTCAGCGCGGCGGTGACCGCGGCCGCCACCCACGCCGAGCCGCACCGGCTGGCGGCCTACCTCTACGAGCTGGCCCAGGCACTGACCGGTTTCTGGGATGCCTGCCCGGTGCTGAAGGCGCCGTCAGCGGAGATCCAGGCCAACCGGGTGGCGCTGTGCGGCCTGACCGCCCGGACCCTCGAGACCGGCCTCGGGCTGTTGGGCATCCAGGCTCCGTACCCCCTCTGATTTAGCCGCAGGCATGAGAAGGGGCGCCGTCCGTGCGGACGGCGCCCCTTCGCGCAGTTTGTTGGTCAGAGCCGGTCCAGAGCCGCCTTCAGCGGGTCCAGACCGAGCGAACCGAGGTTGAGCGCGTCCCGGTGAAACGCCTTGAGGTCGAAGTCGGCGCCCTTGCGCTTCTTCGCGTCGTCGCGGGCCTGCAGCCAGATCCGTTCGCCGACCTTGTAGGACGGAGCCTGGCCGGGCCAGCCCAGGTAGCGGTTGAGCTCGAAGCGCAAGTTCTCGTCCGGGATACGGCAGTGGCCGCGCATGAACTCCCAGCCGAGCTCCGGAGTCCAGCGCTCGCCCGGGTGGAAGCCGAACGGGTTGTCCTTCGGGATCTCCAGCTCCAGGTGCATGCCGAGGTCCACGATCACTCGTGCGGCCCGGAACGCCTGGCCGTCGAGCATGCCGAGCTTGTTGCCCGGGTCCTCGAGATAGCCCAGCTCATCCATCAGCCGCTCGGAGTAGAGCGCCCAGCCCTCGCCGTGGCCGGAGCACCAGCACAGCAGCCGCTGCCACCGGTTGAGCAGCTCGGCCCGGACCGCGGTCTGAGCGACCTGGAGGTGATGACCGGGCACGCCCTCGTGGTAGACCGTGGTGACCTCACGCCATGTGGAGAACTCGTTGATGCCGGCCGGCACCGCCCACCACATCCGGCCGGGACGGCTGAAGTCCTCGCTCGGACCGGTGTAATAGATGCCGCCGTCACTCGTCGGAGCCAGCATGCACTCGATCCGGCGCACCTGCTCCGGGATGTCGAAGTGGGTGCCGTTGAGGTCGGCGATGGCCTGGTCGGCGAGCTGCTGCATCCACTCGCGGAAGGCTTCCTTGCCGATGATGTTGCGAGCCGGGTCGGCGTCCAGCGCAGCGACCGCGTCGTCGACCGAGCCACCCGGAACGATCTTGTTGGAAACCGCGCGCATCTCCGCCTCAAGGCGCGCCAGTTCCTCGAAGCCCCAGGCGTAGGTCTCATCCAGGTCGACCTTCGCGCCCAGGAAGAACTGCGACGCCAGCGCGTAGCGCTCGCGGCCGACGGCCTGCTTCTCGGGGGCGATCGGCGCCATTTCGGTACGCAGGAACGACGCGAAGTCAGTCGTGGCAGCACGAGCGGCGTCGGCTCCGGCGGAGAGCTTGGCACGCAGCGTGTCCGGCACCGGGCCGGCGGCGATGATGCGCTCGATCAGACCGGCGTAGAAGTTGTCACCGTTCGGATCGGTCCAGATGTCGCACTGCTCGGCCACCGCGACCATCTGGCGCTGCGACGAAATGTGGCCGTTCTTGGCGGCGTCCCGCAGCGTCTGCTGATACTGCTTGAGCGCCGTCGGAACGGCAGCGAGCCGAGCGGCGATGTTCTCCGCGGCGGCGTCGCCCTCCAGCGGCATCAGGTCGAAGATCCCGCGAACCTCGTGCAGGCCGCTGGCGATCACGTTCAACTCGCTGGTCGCCTCGCCGGCGTCGTAACGCTCCAGCGACAGGCCCAGCCGTTCCTGCATCGCCTCCTTGACGACCCGCTCGTCCTCGCTGGCCGGCTCGGTAGCGGTGAGCTCGGCCATGGTCTTGCGGTCCAGGTCGGCCATGGCGGCGAAGCCGTCCGGCGACAGGTCGGACATCTGGTCGTCATAGCCGCCGATGCCTACATAGGTCGCGCCGAGCGGGCTGAGTGGCGCCCAGTCCTCGACGTACTTGTTTGCGATGTCATCAATACGTCCCACAAGCTAAGACCCTACGTGACGAACCACCGGTCAGAGCTAGTGCTGACAGCCTGCCAGTAGGGCGCGGCCAAGGGTGCCGGCGAGGGTCCGACCCGCGGGTTGGCTCACGCTGCGGGGCGTCTTTCCGGCCGCGGCGGCGTTTCTCAGGCTGAGGCGGCGTCGATTGCCAGCACCGGTCCGCGCCCGCGCATCCGCTGCAGCGAGCGATTGACGACTCGCAGCGTCCGCCGGGCCAGGAAGTAGAGCAGGATCAGTCCGAGACCGAGGATCCCGATGGTGCGGACCTGGCCCGCATCCGAGATCGGTGCGCCGAAGTCCTGGCGCCAGGAGTTGAACCCGACACCCGCGTCGAACGATGCGGCCATCACGTCACACGCTTGCGATCGGCCGCCGGTGTAGAGAGCCGCGCATTGGGTGAACAGGTCGGTGCCGAACTTGTCGTCGACCAGGTGCCGCGCTCGCGGGCTCAGATCGGCGCCGTGGTGGTGCGCATACCGAAGGAGGTCGTAGCCAAGATCGTGGGCCTTGCAGGCGACGGCCAGGTCGAACGGCCGGCCACCGCCGATCACCGAGCAGCCGCCGTTCGGGTTGATCGCGACCGGGGTGCCGTTGGCAAGGTGCCCGATGACCGGCGTGTACCCCATGACCTGGGAGAAGTCGGCCGGAATGTGGCTGAGGACGTCGTTCGGGAGCTGGCTCCCGGTGATCATCGTGATCGCTTCCTCGGTCGCGACGCCCGCACTCAAGGCGGTGCTCGGCGCCGAAACGTTGGTCTTGGTCGCGGACTTCCCGCCGGTCGACGCCTGGGCGCTCACGATCGTTGCTGATGCTGAGCCGGTGTCCGCACCGGCGGCATTGGCTGGCTGGAAAGCGGCGGCCAGTCCGGTCACGACTAGCGAAAGCATCAAAATTCGTCGAAAACGGTGCTTCCGCGCCACAGGCTCCGCCTTCCATGGATGTCCACCAGCGTCCAGGAGCGGCAACCAGCGACCACGATGCTAATGAGTAATTCGCCGGTTTCACACTTCTATATGCGTTGGTGAAGTGAGTCACATTTTGTGGCACTCACCCATGGCCGGCCGCCCACGCTATCAGTTCGTCAGCCGATCGGGTGTTTAGGATCCGATCCGCCGCGACACCGCAGAGAGCTGCACGTTCGCAGCCGTACATGAGCCAGTCGAGTTGCCCCGGGGCGTGCGCGTCGGTGTCGACGGTGAACCTGCAGCCGGCCTCAAGCGCGCGCCGCAACAGCCGCTTCGGCGGGTCCAGCCGATCTGGCCGACAGTTGATCTCCACCGCCTTGTCGTGTTCCACGCAGGCGGCGAACACCGCGTCAGCGTCGAACTCGCTCTCCGGCCGGCCCCGACCGCCTCGGTGCGCCCGGTCGCCGCCGCCCTCCTTGGTCGCCACCTTGCGCCCGGTGCAGTGGCCGAGGATGTCGAGGTGCGGGTTGGCGATCGCGGTGAGCATCCGCTTCGTCATCGCCGCCGAGTCGGCGCGAAGGTCACTGTGCACCGAACCCACCACCACGTCCAGCCGGGCCAGCAGATCTTCGCTCTGGTCCAGGGTGCCGTCGGAGAGGATGTCGACCTCGATCCCGGTGAGGATCCGGAATCCGTCGGGCAGCTCTTCGTTGATGGCCGCGACCAGTTCGAGCTGACGCTCCAGGCGTTCGGCGGTCAGACCGTTAGCGACCTTGAGGCGCGGCGAGTGATCGGTCAGCACCATGTATTCGTGACCGAGCTGGACCGCCGCGAGTGCCATCTCTTCGATCGGCGACCCGCCGTCGGACCAGTCTGAGTGCAGGTGGCAGTCGCCCTTGAGGGCGCTTCGCAGAGCCGCTGCCTCGTCCGCGATGTCGGTGCCTTCGGTCGCCGTCATCCGCCGCAGATAGACCGGTGCCTCGCCGGCCAGCGACTCAACGATGCAGCGGGCCGTGACATCGCCGATCCCGGAGAGTTCGGTGAGCGTGCCGGCCTCGGCTCGACTCGTCAACTCGTCCGGCGACAGCTTGGCGACCGCCGCCGCGGCACTGCGAAACGATCGCACCCGGAATGTCGACTCGTTGGCGCGTTCCAGAAGGAAGGCGATCTGCTTGAGATCGGCGACAGGATCGCGAGGATCGGCCATGCGCAGAGCCTATCGGCCATGGTCGCGGCGACCCATGAAGGCCGGGAGCGGTGCGGTTGAATGGCAACCCGGCTGACGTGGCTATCTAACCGTCAAGGCTGGCCGCGCGGCGGGCGGCCAGCAAGCGCCGCCGAACACGTCTGCTGAGTGAACCGGCCGACGTTGCTACCTATCGTCAAGTCTGGCCGCGCGGCGCGTTAAGCGGCCGCCGCGGTGTCTACAGCGCAGCGAAGACACCGCAACGGGCGGCCAGCAAGCGCCGCCAAACATCTCAGCCGTTATTTTTCGTGCGGCCGCACCGCGGTGACGCTTCGCCGATCGGTGGCGACGTCGGTGATCCAGCCGCCGGCCCGGCCGAGCCGGAGCAGCACCTCGGTCTGGGCCGGGATGTCGACCGGATCGCTGGGCGCCGGCGGCCACGAGTTGCGAGCCGCCGACGCGGGGGCAAACCACGGTCGCAGTTCGCCGATCGGGTCCTTGGTGTCGAGTGCGATCGCGGCCTGCCGGAGATGTTCGACAACTGTCGTGAGGGCATCGTCGACGGCATCGGCGTTGCCGCCGCACATCGCCGCCATGAGATCCGGCGGGCTGGCCGCCACCCGGGTGCCGTCGTGGAACGAACCGGCCCCAAGGGACAAGGCCAGTGGATCGGCGGTTGCCGTACGCATCAAGGCCGCAGCCAGCAGATGCGGCACGTGCGACACGATCGCCACTGCCCGGTCGTGCTCGTCGGCGGTGGTCGGCACCACTCGGGCGCCGAGACTCGTCGCCAGCGCTGTCACCTCTAGGAAGTCGTCCAGCCCGGTGATCTGGGGCTCCATGCACAGCGCCCAGGCGCGGCCACGGAACAGGCCGGGGTCCGAGGCCACGAAGCCGGCGGTTTCCCGGCCGGTCATCGGGTGGCCGCCGACGAACCCGGCCAGCGCCGCGCCGGATCGCCGCCACCGGTCGGCGACGATGTCCCGGACTTGGCCCTTGACCGAGGTGACGTCGGTGATCAGGCCGTGAAAACCGGCGTTGGCCAGCTCGTCGACAACTTCCGCGACCGCGGGCAGGGGCACGGCGATGATCGCCATATGGGCGTCCTCGGCCGCCTCCCGCACCGACGCCGTGACCTGCCAGCGCTCCGATGCCTTCGCCTGGCCGGCCGCGGTCCGTGCGACGCCTCGGGTGGCCGGATCGGCGTCGTACCCGAAAACGTCGTGACCGGCCGCGGCCAGGGCGCGCGTCAACGATCCGCCGATCAATCCGAGCCCGATGACCGCGATTCGCATTCGGGAACTCTCGCATATCCGTCCGGGCTCGTCACCGTTAGGTGGTGTGGGGTTTGATCGACGGTTTGCCTGGGTATGCCCATTCCGCCCGCGCGGCCACCCTGACGCCCATTGGCGAGATCGGGACCCGACGCGGTACGCGGGCGAAATCCTCCGACGCTCAGGCGCCGGAACTCGATAGGCTCGGAAGTGACCACGGGCGCAGGAGGTGTGACGAGGTGCAGCCAGGCTCGGATCGGCCGAACGTACCGCCGCTGGTGCCGTCATGGCCCACCGCGCGTACGCCGTCTGGCCTTTTTCCCGGGCGGGCGCCCCGTCCCGCGTACCGTGAACCGCTTCCCGCCCGGCCCGGGGCGGTCCTGGTCGGCGCCGGATCCGCCGCCTTGTGGATGCTGCTGTTCGGCCTGCTCGGACACGGTGCGCGCTCGTACTGCTGGTGGTCCATCTCGGCGGGCATCGCGGCCTGGCTCGCGGCGTGGATCCTGGCGCGGTCCGGAGATCGCGGTGTTGCCGCAGGTGTCGCCATGGCCAGCGGCCTTGGCGTGGCAATCGCGATGAGCGTGGTGATGATCCGCTGGATCGGCGGCGATTGGATTCTCTGGTAACCGGGTCCCGTAGGTAGAAAGTCCGTGACCTGGGCTAACGTCCGAAATAACGCCTCGTAGTGGATCAACTGCGAGGCGAGTTTGGTCTTGACGTTCGCCAATGGATTAGCAAGTCTTCTTTCATGTCCTCCCCGCTGACCGGGCTCGATCCGGAACGCCGGCGGCGCCGTCTGCGCCTTCTCGCGGAATACGCCGACGCCACCGCGTTGCGACAGAAGTTGCAGCCCCAGCGGGCCCGCATCGAGCGGATTCGTGGTCTGGTCGATACTCGGCGGCGACTCGCCGGGTGACGCTCATGTTTGAGCGCCGGGAAATTGAGCCTCGAGTTCGCTAGCGTCACGCATAACAGAAACGTGCACGACCCCGGGGGGACTCCGTGTCGTACTTTGCCGCCGCCGTCGTTCGCGGGCCAGGCGGATGGACCTCGAGCGAGGTCGACCTGTCTGGCGTGGCCGACATCGAAGAAGTGGCTGACCGGCTCCGCGATGTCGATGGCGCGGGCGGTGTCGCCGTGATGTTCGTCGAGTCCGACGACAGCTATCTGGTGATCCTCCGGGTGGACGAAGATGACGATCTTCGGGTGTTCGGATCGGATGCCATGTTCGCCGAGGAGAGCCGGCTGGGGGCGCTGCTGCTCGGTGATGTCGAGGAGCCGGTCCTGGAGATCGAAGACGTCATCGAGGCGGACGAGGAAAGCGACGATGATGGGGAGTCGGACGCGGCTCCGCCGGCGCCCACCGATGCCGATCCGGTCGGCGATGCCGATTTGCTCGCGGACCTCGGCGTGCCGGCGCACAAGCTGCTGCAGCTCTGCGCCCACGAGGGGATGCTGCCGTCGGACATCACCGCCGAGATCTGCCAGCTGATGGGCTGCGCCGACGAGATGGAGGAACTCCGCGAAGCGTGAGTCCTCCGGTTTCGCTGCCCGAGTTGCACCGCGGCTGGATGCGCCGCGCACTGCAGGTCGCCGCGGCCTCGACAGAATCTGATGACGTGCCGGTCGGCGCGGTGATCTTCGCCGCCGATGGCACCGAGATCGGCGCCGCTGGCAATGCCCGCGAGCGCCTGGGCGACCCCACCGCGCACGCCGAGATCTTGGCGCTGCGCGCCGCCGCCGCGCGGGTCGGTGAATGGCGACTATCCGGCTGCTCGCTGGTGGTGACACTGGAGCCGTGCACGATGTGCGCCGGGGCACTCGTGCTGGCACGGATCGAAACCCTCGTCTTCGGAGCCTGGGAGCCGAAGACCGGAGCTGTCGGCTCGCTCTGGGACGTGGTCCGGGACCGGCGGCTGAACCATCGGCCCGAGGTCTACCCGGGCGTACTGGCCGACGAGTGCGCCGCGATGATGCGGTCGTTCTTCCGATCCTGATAGTGCGACGCCGGTAGCGTTTCGGGAGTGGCGGTGCATGTGCATCGCATCCCGATCATCACGGCGATGCTGGTGCTTCTAGTCGCCGGCGTGGCTCCGGCGCCGTCGTTCGCTGCCGGCCGATCGTCGTCGCTGGTCGCCTCCCCGTCGCTAG
>Ga0068863_100002399_pt1 | contig 18633 bp, 17 predicted proteins | sample KBSSwiS62_FD_66596 | JGI IMG/M metagenome (GOLD analysis project Ga0068863, IMG submission 66596) | Switchgrass rhizosphere microbial communities from Kellogg Biological Station, Michigan, USA - KBS Switchgrass S6-2 | ecosystem: Host-associated > Plants > Roots > Rhizosphere > Soil ...
AACGGGCAATGCAGGACATGGCGCCCCAGGGTGATGGCCGCATCGTGAACATCGCATCGACGATCGTGCTGTCGGGCGGGTCGGGCTATTCGCATTATGCGGCCTCGAAAGGCGCGGTCATCGCGTTTTCACGTGCGCTCGCGGGCGAGGCTGGGCCGTACGGGATCACGGTCAACTGCGTCGCTCCCGGACTCATCACCACCGAAGCGGCGGTCGAGACCCATGGCCAGCAAGGGATCGAAGCCGTCATCGCACATCAGATCGTGAGGCGCGCGGGCCAGCCCGAGGACATCGCGGAGGCGGTCGCGTTCTTTGTCGGCCCGGGCGCCGGATTCACGACGGGGCAGACATTGTACGTCAACGGCGGGACGCATTTTGGATGAGCTAGCCCGACAACACGAAACCAGGATAAGTCATTCCGCGTAACAGAATTCAGTTTCGCTTGATGTTGCCGTCTCAATTGGCGATAATGCGGCGTGCCGGCAACATCGACAGCGCCGCGTGGCCCTCAACCAGGAGATCATTGATGCTACAGCATGCCAGTCAACGGATCGATCATTTGGCGATCATCGTACACCCTGAAAACCTTGACACCTATATCGAGAAGTTCAGCAAGCTTCTGGGCGTAACGTTCGACGACGTGATCCGCGCCGAGGATGCAGGCGTCGCAGCCGCCCTTTCCTGGGATTCGGGTCTGGAGATTGTTGCTCCGCTGCGTAAGGAGGGACGGTATTGGGAGCGGCTGGAACGGTTTGGCGAAGGCTGCACCGTCCTCGTTTTCGGCGTCGACGACATCGACGAGGCCGCGGCTCGCGCCAATGCGATGGGTATCGAAACGCGGGAATGGCGGTTCAGTCCGAGCTTCCCCTGGCTCAAGCGATTCACGCTGTTCCGCGAGACCAAGGTCGAGGCCTTTCCGCCTGAATTCGTGATGGGCCTTACGTTCTCGGAGATCGTCCCGCGCACCGCAGAGGATCCGGCAGACACGCCTTGCGAGCTCGTCGATCCAATGCTCTGACAAGACGGGGCCGTGCCGGCTGGCACGGCCCCCCCCACGGGCGCCTGGTACCGGCTGTAGACGCCCCGCCCCTCACGCATTTTCAAGATGGGATCGGCAGCGCCTTCAGCACTTCGGTCACATCCTCCAGCGACTCGATCTTCCAGAGCCGCTCGAGAAGACGGTGCATCACAGGCTCACCCAGCACAGGACCGGCGAGCTCGATGAACTTCTTGCCAAGACGCGCATCGTCTACCGGGAACTGCCGCGAACCGAGCGACTCCATGCCCTCCCGTGTATATTTCCGGCCATCGGTGGTTGTAACGGTGACGCGCGACGGTCGAAACTCGGGATAGAGGGTGTCGAGACCGTCATCCGCCTCAACCGAAATGAGCGAACACAGCCTGGCTATCCCCGCGTCCTCCAGCACCTCCGCGTCGAAATGCGCCACCTCGACCTTGCGATAGCGCATGCCCAGCGCGAGAATGTAAGGAAAGCTCAGTTGCGCGCTGGCGAATTCCGACCAGCCCGTGTCGGCATGGGCGGCCGAAATCTTGTAGGTCTGCACCGACACATTTGCGATCTCGCTCTCGGTGATCCCCTCGTTGTTCAATATGCCGATCAGCACCTCGAGCGCCGTCTGGAGATGACGGCAGCAGGCATAGGGCTTGATATAGCAATCGAGCAATTCCCAGTCCTTTTGGGGAGGCAGCGCGAATGCGGCGAGCTGGTCACCCGCCAAGCCCGGAAATGCCTGCATGAAGCCGTCCCGTCCCTCGATGACGTTCGGCGGCCCGGCAATTCCCTCCTTCGCGAGCAAAGCGGCCTGAAGTCCCTCCCGAGCGGCATGGCCGGCGTGCAGCCGCTTCACATCCGTCCCTCCGCCGATGAACGCGAACAGGCCCGCCGCACTGCTCGCGGCGAGTCCGATCGTATTGGCCAGGCCTTTTTCGTCCAGGCCAAGGATCAGTCCCGCGGCGACTGCCGCACCGAAAACGCCGGTCGCGCTGGTCGGGTGGAATCCGCGGCGACGGAGATGGGGATGTGAAACGAGGGCAACGGCGATCATCGCTTCATATCCGCAGACGATTGCGTGCAGCAACCGGGTTCCTGAGACCTGCCGGCCATACGCCGCATAGAGCGCCGCCGGGATTACGCACACCGCAGGATGCACCGAGCCCTGGCGATGCCCGTCGTCGAGCTCGATGCCATGGCCCGCGGTTCCCGAGAGATAGGCTGCATCAAGCTGGTCTGCGCGGCGCCGGCGACCGGGAACCGCAACTTCGCCCGGCGGACGCACCCCCGCCAGCATCCGCTCGGCCTGTTCGGTCAACTCGCTTTGGGCGCCGGCGATCATCACCCCGATAGTGTCGATGAGTTGCCGTTTGGATGCATGTCTCACATCCTCGGGAATATCCTCCCAGCGGCAGTCCAGCGCGAACCGCACGAGCGCGGTGGTCGGCGAGAATTGAAAGGTGGGTCGTTCGACAATCTCGATGGTGGTCATAGGATCATGTTCCTTGTTCATGTCAGGCGGAAAGAGGTTCGATGAACGACGACGCCATTGCCGCCTCGGTGACGACCGCGCGGCCGCGATCGAAAACGATCACGTCGCGTTCCAGCGATCGCGCGCGCGCAAACACTTGATTGGCTCCGTCGCGCCAAAGCTCGACCTGAAGGGTCTCGCCAGGAAAGAGCGGAGCGGAGAAACGACCCTCGAGCGTTCGGACGCTCGCAGGCGCATAATTGCCGCATGCCCCCAGGATCGCCCGTCCCACGATGGCAAATGTACAAAGACCATGAAGGATCGGCTTGTCGAAGCCGGCTTGTGCGGCAATTGCCGGATCAGCGTGCAAGGGGTTGTAGTCGCCGCACAGGCGATAGAGGAGCGCTGCCTGCTCAAGAATGGGGTACTCGACCACCAGATCGGCCGGTCGCGCCGGGACGGCCTCCAACAGGTCGAGTGCACCGATGCTGCGGCCAAAACCGCCATCGCCGCGCAACATGTTGGTCTGTTCGATCTCGGCAAGCAGCGTCGTCACGCTCGCGTCCCACACCTCACGCCGGGTGACGATGAACGCGCCCTTATCCGCCCCCTTGTCGACAAGGGCCGAGACACGCTGACGGCTGACGATTTCACCTGCGACCGGCAGTGCCTGATGAACCATGATCTTATGCTGGACATGCAGGACCCTGCGCCAATCGACACCGGTGCCCGGCTCCTTCAGCCAGAACCCGCGATAACCCATGACATTGGCCATCATCGGCAGCGCCTTCAGCCCCTCCTCGTAGACGAAAGACAGCTGGCGTCTGTCGGTCGCCGGAACACCGAGCCCGACGGCAAGCGCATAAAGCATCACATCGCGTGGCTCGATCATGTGGCGTTGCTCGGCGAAGTGCCAGTGGATCAACCTGTCCGGATCTACGGCCATTCCCGTCAATCTCCTCGCCGGGCCTTGGGCGCGGCCATGCACTGCCAGCCTCTTGCCCACCATGTTCGTTCGATGTACGGAAGCTAATTCTGCATAACGAAATCGGAGTCAAGTCTTGAACGCTTCCAGAGTGGTTTCCGAGCGCGAGAACGCCCTGACGATCCTGCGCCTGAACGATGCCTCGAACGCGAACGCCCTGACCACGGCCATGAAGGAAGCGCTACTCGCTCATGCTGCGGATTTCTTCCGGGATCCGGGCCAGCGCTGCCTCGTCATCACTGGCGACGATCGCTTCTTTTGCGCGGGCGGGGATCTGGCAACGTTGCGCGAAGGACAGAGCGCGCCAGCCACGCGAAAGCGGCTTGCCAGCACCTGTGAGCTGATACGGATGCTGTTGCTTGGCGAAAAGCCGGTGATCATGGCAGTCAACGGCGTGGCAGCTGGCGGAGGCTTTGGCCTTGCCATGCTGGGTGACATCGTCCTGGCCTCGGACGACGCGTGCTTTCGTCCCGCCTTCCCCGCCATCGGCGTTGCTGCGGACGTAGCATTGGCGTGGACACTCCCCCGAGCGATCGGCACCGTGCGCGCCCGGCAGATTCTTTTGAACGATATCACGATCAAGGCGCGTCAAGCCGAAGCGATCGGCATGGTCAGCGCCGTTTATGCCCCCGACGAACTGATGGACCGCGCAAGGGAGATGGGACGGAAACTGGCGGAGGGCCCTACCCAGGCGCTCGGTCTCACCAAGGGTCTGCTCCACACATCCCATGATCTGCCTCTCGACGCGTTCCTCAATGCCGAGTTTGCCGCCCAGGCGGTCTGTTTTGGCTCGGATGACTGTCGGGAGGGTGTCAACGCCTTCTATGAGAAGCGCCGACCTGCCTTCCAGGGGCTATGATGCCTATCGAAATTGTGCTTCGGGCACGGTGACGACCAGTCCTTCCAGCTGCGCCGTCACGACGATCTGGCAGGACAGCCTCGCCCCGTCGAGCGGCAGCGGCGCCATCTCGAGCATCATCTCCTCGACCTCGCCCGGTTCGCCCACCATGTCGCGCCACGCCGGGTCGACGACGACCCTGCAGGTGCCGCACGCACATGAGCCGCCGCAATCCGCGTCGATCCCCGCGATCCCGTTGTGCAGGGCGCCCTCCATGAGCGACAGCCCGTTGCTCAGGTCGACCGCTTGTGCCTCGCCATCGTGCGAGATGAAAATTATCCTGGGCATCGAAACGCTCTCGCAAATTCGTTCGTGATTGGCGCGGCCGGCGGCCACCGACCATCCGCATAGCAAGACAAGTCGGTCTTTTCAATTTCGCATTGCAAACTTTTATTCCATAATTTGACATTGTCGAGCGAGCCTGTAGATTGCCGGCCATCTGAAGGGCGGGAGGAAAGGCACGATGGAAAACGGAGAGAGTCTCGCTGGAAAGACCATTGTGGTAACCGGGGCCGGCCGCGGCATCGGCAGGGAAATCGCATTGCTTGCGGCGGCCGAGGGCGCAAATGTGGTCGTCAACGATCTGGGCGCGGCGCCTGACGGAAGTGCCACCGAGGAGGCGCCCGCCAACCTGGTGGTCGCCGAGATCATCGCCAGGGGCGGCCAGGCGATCGCCAATGGGGACGATGTTTCGACGTCCGCCAGCGCAAATCGCATCATCGAAGCGGCGGTCGACCGCTTTGGCAGCATCGATGGCGTGGTCAACAATGCGGGCATTCTGCGAGACGTGATCTTCCATCGCATGACGGACGACGACTTCGAACGCGTCGTGCGCGGGCACCTGTTTGGAAGCTATTATGTCTCGCGCGCCGCCGCGCCGCATTTCCGCGCGCAGGGCCATGGCAGCTTCGTGCACTTCACGTCCGCATCGGGCGTGATCGGAAATCTGGCCCAGGCCAACTACGCCGCGGCCAAAATGGGTGTGGTCGGCCTTTCCAAATCGATCGCGCTCGACATGCATCGCTTTGGCGTCAGATCCAATTGCATCGTACCTTTCGCCTGGAGCCGGTTGATCGGAACGCTTCCCGAGGACACGCCGGAAGAGCAAAAGCGCGTTGAGCGGTTCAAGAGCATGGGGCCTGAGAAGATCGCGCCCCTCGTCGTGCTCCTGTGCAGCGATCTGGCCGCCGGCGTTACCGGCCAGATCTTCGCGGCGCGCCGCAACGAAGTGTTCCTGATGAGCCAGCCGCGCCCGATCCGGTCGGCGCAGCGCGACGAGGGTTGGACGCCGCAGCTTCTGGCCGAACGGATGCTTCCCGCTTTCCGTCCAAGCTTCTATCCGCTCGACAAATCAGCCGACATTTTCAGTTGGGACCCGATCTGATCGCCGCTCCTGGCGATCAGGCTCGGTCCGACACGGTCAGCCGTCGCAGGAGTTGCGCATTGAATACCGCCAGCACACAGACCAACGCTACATATCCCATGCTCTCGAGCACGGCGGCAGGCGCGAGAAAGGCATCCTTCGAGGCAGCCGTGCCGACTCGCCCCGCCGCGAAAAGCGCCGCGACAATCTGGGCGCCGAGTCCCTGAAACGTCATGCGGAGCACCATCGTGATACCGGTCGCTTCACTGGTCCGTTCGGCGGGCACATGATTGACGATCACCGCGACCGTCCCTGTCAGCGATATCACGACGCCGGCCGATGACACGCAAACCAGCAGCACGACAAGCCATAGCCGGTCGTTGCCGAAATACAGGCCGGTCCATGCAATCAGGCTGAGGACGGTGCCGACGAGGATCGCCCCCTGCCCGCCTCGCTGTCCGGCGAGCTTTCCGGCCCAGACGGCCCCGAGCGCGCTGGCGATGTTGGATGGCAGCTTGAGCAATCCCGTCATCGTGGCAGTCAACCCGAAGCCGATCCCCGTCCAGACGGGCTGTTGGATGAGGATCGGGAAGATCTGCATGACCTGAAACGCGCCCATCGAAACGAGCAGCGCGTTCATATTGGCCAAGGCCACCGGCTTCTTCGCAAGGAGCCTGATATCGATCAGCGGATTTGACAGTCGCAATTCGTGGAAAGTCCAGATCAGAAGAACGACCGCGCCGGTCGCGAATATCAGAAGAGGACGAAGAGCAAATCCCGCGCTCGCAGCTTCGCTGACGGCGAGCAGGACCAGGCCGACCCCCGGCGCAAACAGGACGCCACCAAGGAGATCGCCACTACGGGTCTCGGTCGCAACCGGCCGCGATCGCGGCAACCCCAGAAGAGTGAGAACCAGCGCGCTCCCGGCCAGGAGGGCGCTGATCGTGAAGATGTGTTGCCAGTGCCAGCTGTCGACGACTATGCCACCGATGAGGAACCCACCTGCCGCGCCCAAGCTTGCAACCGCCGTGACAGCGGCCAGTCCGAAGGGCAACCTCGCCCTTGGAAGATGCTCGCGCGCAAGGCCATAGCAGAGTGGCAGCACCGCGCCGGCTGTGCCCTGGATCGAACGTCCAATGATGATCCACTCGAGCTGGGTCGCCATCGCGCTCAGAATCGAGCCGGCGGCAGCGATCGCGAGGACGATCGCCAATACTGTCGATCGCCCGAACAGGTCGCCCAGCCGCCCGCACAGCGCCGAGGAAGCGCCGGCAATCAGAAAATAGCCCGTAACCAGCCACGTGACAGCGACCGGATCGCCGAACTGGCGAATCGCGGTCGGCAGTGCTGCAAATACAAGAGTGGTCTCGAGCGACCCCGCCAATTCCGCCAGGCACAACACCAGCAGCGGCCCCAGCCATCTCAGTTCCTTCTCCATGCGACCCTTCTTGATCTTCACATTGAGCGACTCGTACCCGCAGTGGACGGCGGGGGCGTCAGCACTGCTCCCGCCCGCTCCAAACCGGCCCGCCGAGCGGGGATCACCGGTGTCCCATCCGAATGCCACATGTCAAGAAAGTATCGTTTAGCAGAATTGACTTTTGCAGTGCGGACGAATAGACCTCGATTGAAATCGACGATGGGGCTGGACGCAGAGGCGGGCGGCGACACCAAATTGCGGGAGCAGGCGATGCGCGAACAGGGTAGGGATGCGGGTACGTTCCTGCGCGACTTCTGGTATATCGGGGCGTGGGCGGCGGAAGTCACGCGCAAGCCGATGCGTCGCGTGATCATGAATGAGCCGATCGTCTTCTATCGCCGCGAGGACGAAACGATCGTGGCGCTCGAAGACCGCTGCCCTCACCGAAACTATCCCCTTTCGCGGGGTGAGGTCATCGGTGACAGGATCCAATGTGGATATCATGGCCTGACCTTCGGACCGGACGGGCAGTGCGTCTATGCGCCCGGTCAGGACCGGGCACCTGCCGCAGCGAGGCTGCAATCCTATCAGGTGATCGAGCGGGGCGGCATCGTCTGGATATATATGGGCGATCCGGCGAGGGCGGCAGATCAGCCGGTCCCTGATCTCGAGTGGATGACCGACCCCGCCTGGACGGCGTGGATAGACGGCTACATCTATCTTCGCTGCAACCACCAGCTTCTTACCGAAAATCTGCTCGACATCAGTCATCTGGCCTATGTCCATAAGTCGAGCATGGGTAGCGATCCCGACCGGATCGCCGCGTCGGAAACCAGCGTGACGCCTTTGGCGACGGGCGTGCGCCGGCGTGTGCGTATCGCGGACATTCCCACGCCGAGCATCTTCAGCGCATCCGCCCTGGTCGGCGATCGCATCGACCAATGGACCGAGAGCGCGATGATCCCCGGTCTCTATCAAAACCATACCCGCATTCGGCCAGCCGATGGCGCCTCATGGGACGATGGCGGCGAAGCTCCGCTGCAGAACCGGTCTTTCCACGGCATCGTTCCGGAGACGGAAACCACGACCCACTATTTCCATGGCGGCGCCCGTCTCAATGTCGACGTGGAAACGATCACCGGCGAACTCGCGCACAAGATCCTGGAAGAGGATGTCGACGTGCTCGAGGCGATTCAGCAGAATGAGGAACTCGTCGGCGCGCGTCCGCGCGTCAATCTCCGCAACGACGGAACCGTGATGCAGTGGCGCGCCGTCCTCAAGAGCCTGCGATCGGACAAGGCGGCGTGATTCCGATGTCTGTCAACACCATTTGGCAGAACATAATGCCGCGTATTTCGCGATATATCGTACAGAACTCCACTCTTCAATCATGATCGGATCGATCCGATATCGGTCGAAGGAGACCAGCTATGCTCAGTAAATTTCATCATGTGGCGTTTCGCTGCAACGACGCCGAAGAGACTGTCGACTTCTATACTCGCGTGCTCGGCCTCAATTATTCGCATGCCGTCACGGCGGATATCGTCGGATCGACGAAGGAATATGATCCGCACATCCACCTTTTCTTCGAACTCGGGGACGGCAGTTCGATCGCATTCTTCGAAGTCCCCACCCGCCCCGAAGCGATCGAAGACACGAACACACCGCCGTGGGTGGAACATGTCGCATTTCAGGTGGACACCGAAGAAGAACTCGAAAGCTATCGCCAGCGGCTAGTCGATGCCGGGATAGACTATCTCGGCCCGGTCGGACATCACGACAAGGGCCAGAAGTCCATTTACTTCTTCGATCCCAATGGCGTGCGGCTGGAATTCAACCTGCCCGCCGAGGTCGACCCGTCGGGACGCGCCAAACATGCCGTCGAAGTGCTGGAGCAATGGCGTGAGCGCAAGGCGCTGGGCAATTTCGCGCCGCGCCCGGAAACCGTCTGATCCGGAAGCCAGTGAACGATACGTCGTGCTCGCAGCCCTTTGGTGGCGGCGAGCATGACTTTGAGAGGAAGCCCATGCAATCGACTCTAGTGATGCTGAAGGTCGCCAAGGGCGCGCCGCTCGAGACACTGAGCGGCATCCAGAACAGCGACCCTCGCGTCTATGGCCGCTTCGTGGACCCAGGCCATAACAAGGACGTCGCCTATCTGGTGATCCATCCGACCAACAATTTCATGAATCACTATCTTGTCGAGCCGCTCGCACAGCGTGGTCGCGCCATTCTCGCCATGAACACGCGCTATTCCGGATCGGACACGATGCTGATCATGGAACGGGCGATTCAGGATCTCGGCGCCGGAATGCGATTCCTGCGCGAGCAGGGGTTCAAGAAAATCGTCCTGATCGGCAACTCGGGCGGCGGATCGCTCACGGCATTCTACCAGCAGCAGGCAGAGAAGCTGACCGTGACGGACACGCCGGACGGCAAGCCGATCGACCTCAAGCCCGAAGACCTGCCGCCAGCGGACAAGCTCGCCATTCTTGCCGCGCATTGTGGTCGGGCCACGACACTGACCGACAGTCTCGATCCTGCCGTTATCGACGAACATGATCCCGTCAAGACGAACGCAGAGCTCGACATGTATGCGCCGGGTAACGCCCCGCCCTACGACCGCGCGTGGCTGGCGGCTTATCGGCGTGAGCAAAAAGCCCGCAACGATCGGCTGACGGATCATGCTCTCCAGCTCGTCGCCAACTCGCCCGCGGGGGATGACGCCTTTGTCGTCTATCGTACAAAAGCCGACCCGCGCACGCTCGACCTGACGATCGATCCGAGCGACCGGAGCGCCGGCGCGATCTGGGGTAATGCGAGCACGATCAATCGGGAGGCCAACGGCCTTGGACGCTTTTGCACGGCGCGTTCGTTTCTGAGCCAGTGGAGCCTTCGCCTCACCCGCGCGCACGGTCCGCGCTGCCTCGCCGATACCGCCGTTCCCGTGCTCAACATGGGCTATACCGCCGATCAGGCCGTCTTTCCCGCCAATGTCGCGGAATGGACCGAGGCGACCAAAGGGCGGTGCGAGGAGCATAGCGTCCGTGGTGCCGGCCATTATCCCCAGAACAGGCCGGAGCTGGTGGAGGAGATCGCGGAAACACTGGTCGCCTGGGGAGGCTGACCGACGGATCGACCTTGCGGACAGCTGCACGACTTGAGGAGAGCATGATGGTTTATGAAGACGTCCTCTATGAGGCAAAGGACGGGATAGCGACCGTCACGATCAATCGCCCCGAAATACGCAATGCCGTTCGTCCCCGGACCTATCAAGAGCTGTCCGACGCGATGCATCGCGCGGCCGACGACCCGACGGTCGGCGTCGTGGTCCTGACGGGCGCAGGCGACAAGGCTTTCTGCTCGGGTGGCGACGTTCGCGACCAGTCGGAACGCAATCCCAACGTCGGGCGCACGCATATGCGCCGCCTTTTCGCCCTGTCGTCGATCATGCGGATGATGGACAAGCCGATCATCGCCAAGGTGCGCGGCTATTGCGTCGGCGGCGGCAACGAACTCAACCTGTTCTGCGACATGACCATTGCCAGCCGCGATTCCCGGTTCGGCCAGGTTGGTCCGAAGGTGGGCAGCGTGCCGATCTGGGGCGCATGCCAGCTCCTCGCCCGCTATGTCGGCGAGCGCAAGGCGCGCGAGATGCTCTACACCTGTCGCTTGTACAGCGCGGAAGACGCACTCGACATGGGCCTCATCAACAAGGTGGTCGACCCGGAAGACCTCGATGCAGAGGTCGATAAACTATGCAATGAAGTGCTCGACAAGAGCCCCCAGAGCATCCGTATCGCCAAGCTGGCGCTGAATGCCGGTTCGGATCGGGATTTCTACTCCTCCTTCTTCCCCAATGCCGAGCTGCTTGCCGCTGCCTATGGCAATGAAGAGAATATGGAAGGCATCAGTGCCTTCCTCCAGAAGCGGCCATCGAACTTCCGACAATTCCGCCGCTGACCAGCCAAGATGCCCAGCGTCCTGATTTCCGGCGCCAACAAGGGGCTGGGCCTGGCCGTCGCGCGGCTTCTGGGCCGCGAAGGCTTTCGCATATGGCTGGGGTCACGATCCGTTGCGACCGGCGCGGTGGCCGCGGCGAGGTTGCGGGCCGAGGGGCTGGATGTCGTCTCCCTGCCCCTCGACGTCACTGATGAAGCAAGCATCGCGGCGGCAGCCGATCGCGTGGAGGCCGAGGGTGGACTCGATGTCCTGATCAACAATGCCGCGATCATGGATGAGGGCGCGCCGGCGGGACAGCCGGCGAGGCCACCCAGCGCCGTTCCTCTGGACGCGCTCCAGCGCAGCTATGCCACCAACCTGTTCGGCCCCATCCGGCTCATCCAGGCCACGCTGCCTGCCCTCCTCCGCGCGCCGAACGGCCGGATCATCAACGTCTCCAGCCGGCTCGGATCCTTTGGCCATCAGACCGATCCCGACTGGCCCGGCCGCACCGTCAACAAGCTCGGCTATTCCAGCTCGAAGGCCGCGCTCAACATGGCGACCGTCCTGTTCGCCTATGAGCTCCGCCACACGCCGATCAAGGTGAACGCCGTCTCGCCCGGCATTATCGCGACCGACCTGAATGGCGAGGGCGCCGATGCCCTACGCGGACGACCGGGCTTCGAGACCCCGGAAGAAGGCGCCAGACTGGTGGTCGCCTGCGCGCTGATCCCCGACGATGGGCCGAGCGGCAAATTGTTCGGGCCAGGCGGCGAGCTACCCTGGTAGCCGGAACCGCAAGCTCATCACGTCGCAATTCGCTCCAGATAAACGGGCACTCCGGTCATCACCGCCAACGCAGTATGACGGTCGATCCCTTCGTCCCCGTCCAGCAGCCGGTTGGCGCAGGCACCGACGAGGTCGAATTCATTCTCGTCGCCGGGCAAGCCGCCCCATCCATGGGCCAGCGTCACGACACCCGTCATCGGCGTGTCGTCGCGCTCGAGGACGGCCTCGACGCGTGCATGCGCCGATATGACCATGACCCGATCGCCCTCGCGAAGACCGAGCTGACGGATATCGTCGCCCGTCATGTAGACGGGGTTATAGGGTGCCCGGGCGCGCACCGAATCGATGTAGAGCCCCTGATTGTTGAACATCTCCTTCGTGCGGCGGACGGCCAGCCGATGTGTGAACCGGTCATTCTCCCGTGAGAATCCGCCATCCTTCCATTCCGCCCATATCTGTGCGAGTTCCCCGGCGGCATCGTCCGGCATCAGCTCGAAGCGCCCGGCATCGCCTTTCGCGGCCTTCACCGTCTGCTCGACAGGGAACAGCTGGCCTCTGAAGGGGTACCGCCGGATTTCGTCGAGCGAGACGACACCACCGGCCGCCCCCAGCTCGATCAGCTGCTCCGTCGAAGGTGGCGATTCCATGTCGAGTGGGACACCGCAATATTCGAGTGGAAGCCCCAGCCTTTTCGCCAACCCCCAGAAGACATAGTGATCGTCAACTACGTGTGATCCGGCCGGTGGCTGCACGATCGCCGGGAGATATTGCGCCCAGGATCGCGACAGGAAGCTCGCCGTCGGATGGGTCATCGGCATGTCGTCGCGCTCATATTGGAGCTTCGGTCCAAAGATATAGTGCGACAGCCGGGACGTGCCGTTCATGAACGGATCGATCGACACCAGGAGGTCCAGGTCGCGCAATGCATCCACGATCTTCCCCTGGTCCGGAACCAGCCCGGCGATATTGCCGCCATCGTTGAGCAGCGCCCTGACATGGTCCTTGCCCGGCTCGAGGATAGCCGCGGGGAGGTTGCTGGTGAGCCGCTCTCCGCGCAACACATCGACACCGCGAAACCGACTTGGCGCCAGTTGCTCCCACGCCCGCGTTGGCGACACGGCCTGCGCATGTCGCTCGACATAGGGTTGCCACGGGACGATGTTCGGGATCACATCTCCCTCCCGCCTGTACCGTCCGCCCAAGGCATTGATGCATTCGACCATCTGCTCCGCCAGCGACGATTGCGGTCCCATGCTTGGTCCCGTGCCGCTGAAGACGCTGCCGATGGGAATCCGGCAGAGCAGTTCGACGCCCGCGATCAGCGCGGCGGGGTCGACCCGTGCCCGCCTGGCCGCATAATCAAGCGTGAAGGGGGACACCGCCGCCCGCAGGCGCTCGACATGGCCCGGCGCCACATGTTGCGCGCAAAAGGCCGCATCGGCCAGGCCACGGTCCAGGATTTCGCGCAGGAAGCAGGCAAGGACTGTGACATCCTCGCCCGGAAGCGCCTGGATGAAGACATCCGCCTGGCGGGCCGTCTCGGTCAGCCGCGGATCGATCACGATCAGTTTCATGCCCCGCGCTCGCGCGCGCTTGAGAGCCTTCACCGGATCGTTCGCAAAGCAGCCGACCGTCTGGAAAGACACCATCGGATTGGTGCCGACCAGCATCAGGACATCCGCCTGGTCGACACCAATCTTTCCGGCCTGCCAATATCCCATCCGCTCCGCAGCCACTCGCTTGCCGGGCTGGTCGATCGTGGCCGTCGTATAGTGGCTCTGCGTACCCAATGCCGTCCTGAATGCCGCCATCATCGGACCCGCGGTGAAGTTATAGAAGGACGCACCCCCACTATAAGTCGCGATCGCCTCGGGTCCGAAGGCGTCCCTGATCTGCTCGAGCTTGTCCGCTATCTCATCGAGCGCATCCTCCACCGGGATCCGAGCGAACCCGCCAGCGTCATCGCGCTTCAGCGCCGTCAGAATGCGGTTCGGGCTGTTATGCGTCTGCGGGGCCTGCAGCCCCTTGAAACAGGCATGGCCATGGCTGAGCGGATGACCGCGATCCCCGCGCACGCCGACAAGCGAGCCGCCCTCGTCGACCCGGGCAAGGACCCCGCAACCGGCCACGCAGATTCGGCAGACCGTGCTGTGTTCCATACCGCGGCATCCTCACGCTTATCGCCGGGCAGATGCTGTGCATTTCCGAGGCATCCGGCTAACCCCGACGCAGTTTCACCGACGGTATGACACCCCTACCCCTGCGTCAATTGCGGAATCCAATTTCAGTATGCGATAGACTTTGATGCCACTGAGAGGCGTTGCACCTCCAGCATGCATCACCGGCAACCGGTCATATTATTTCGCATGGCGGAATGTAATTTTATATTATTGACCTTCCGCCCGTGATAGAACAAAAAGTGATCTCAAACGAGAATCGAGGTGAGCGATGGACCAGGAATTTATCCGGAAGACCGTAATGGTGACGGGCGCATCGAAGGGCATCGGAGCGGGTATCGCCAGGGCCTTCGGTGCGGCAGGTGCCCAGGTGGCCGTGGCCTATGGCCATGACCGCGACAGAGCGGAGCGTGTGGCGGCCGACATCGAGTCCGCCGGCGGCCGCGCGCTCATCCTTCAGGGCGATCTGAGGCAAGCCCCAGACATTGAGAGCATGATCGCCCGTGTCGTGACGGAATTCGGCCCGCTCCAGGTGCTGGTGAACAACGCCGGCTACTTCGATTACAAGTCGCTGTCGGACATCACGGCGACGCATTTCCACGACACCTTCGACACCAACGTCCTGGGCGTGTTGATGACAACCAAGCTCGCCGTCGCCAACTTCGATCCTGCCGGAGGAAGCGTGATCAATATCAGCTCGCTCTCCGCGCAGGGCAACGCACCCGGCCGCGCCGTCTATGCCGCCTCCAAGGCAGCCGTGAACGCCATCACCAAAGTGCTGGCTCTCGAGCTCGCCGACCGGAGGATTCGGGTCAACGGGATCATGCCGGGATATTTCGACACCGAAGGAGCCCGGGCGTTCGGCATACAAGGATCGGAACAGGAGGCCCAACTGCTCGCTGCCACGCCTCTCGACAGGCGGGCCGGAGAACCATCCGAAATCGCCTCCGTTGCGCTCTTCCTGGCATCCCGTGCGTCAAACTGGATGACAGGAGATATACTGACGGTCTCTGGAGGACTCCGCGGATAACCGATCGCAAGGACCAGCACCGGCCTCCGGTCAGTCGAGCTGGCGGCCGATTGCGGCCGCCACGTGCCGCTGGAAGCGCTGCAGCGCCAGCTCGTTGCGACCGTAGATCATGCGCCAGTCGGGCGGCACATAGTCAAGGGAACGCTGCGCCGTCTCGGCCATCGCATAGTCCTCAGTCCCGACCACGCGGACCTGAAAGTCATGCGCGTCGATCCACGGCTGCAGGTCCGCTTTGCCATTGCCGTCGCCGCCGAAGCGATAGGTTTCAAGCTGGGTGAAGGACTCATCCGGGGATACGCCGGGGTAGATGCGATAGATGATGTCGTTGCGACCCGTACCCAACGGAGTCGTCTGAATGAGCGTATTGGGAAACAGCAGATAGATGACCCGCAATTGGGCCTCAGGCCATTGCTCGGGAGGCTTGCGCGCATCTTCGACCATTGCCCGACTACCGTAGCTCATCCGGTGATGCGGGCCGAACCCGTCATAGATGACCGAGTCGAACAGCACGAAACGACCAACCGTGTCCGGATGCAGCACGTTGACGTGATAGCCCTCGCCGAAGGTGTCGAGAACGTATTTCCAGTTGGCCTGCGCATCGAGCCGCGTACGCTTGACGAAACGGGAGTCGCCCAACTGAAGATCGGCGATCTCCGGAGCAAGGTCACCCAGATAGGCGGCGACGTCGATCGCCTCTTCGCCGGCACGCGCGATGACGAAAATCAGCCCATGCCATTCAGCGACCGGCACCGGACGAAGCCCGAGGGCCTCCCGGTCGACGCCCTCAAAAGCGGCCCGCCCCGGCTGACCGATGAGGTCTCCGCTCAGGTTGAAGGTCCAGCCATGAAAGGGGCAGGTCATCCGCGTGCCCGAACGGCAATCGCCGACGAGTCGGGCAGCGCGATGCGGGCAGATATTGAGGAAGGCGCGCACCTTTCGATCGGCGCCACGGACGATCAGGATCGGCGGTCCCGCCTCGTCGAACAGGACGCGGTCGCCAGGCTCGGGCAGATCGTTCGACAGTGCTGCGACAAGCGGCAGGGACCGGAACAGGCGCGACCGTTCCTCGGCCAACCAGCGGGGATCGGTATAGGCCGCCGCGTCATTGGCCATGACGCTGTCGGCGCGGTCGGTTTCGCCGGCCGCAATGTTGGTCATCAATCGCCGTTGGAGTCTTCGTGCCAGGGATTTGCGGCGCGCGCCAAGCTCCCCCGCGTCGGCCGACTGTCCGTGGTCGCCGGCTTGCCTGTCCATCGTCGCCTCCCATGGCCTGCCGCGCCCCCGATAGCGCACGCGTATCAGGCCGCCCTCTCCAAGATCGTCACGACGCAGGCCGCTTCCTCCAGCCCGTGGAAACCGCCGCCATTCTCCGCCAGTCCAAGCCGCGCGCCGGCGACCTGCCGCTCGCCGGCCTCGCCGCGTAGCTGCGTGACCAGTTCAACGAGCTGGATCGCGCCGGTCGCACCGATCGGATGCCCCTTGGAGAGCAGCCCGCCCGAGACGTTGATCGGCAGTCGCCCACCAAGCGTGGTCGCGCCGCTCTCGACCAGCGGCCCGCCCTCGCCATAGTCGCAGAAGCCGACATTCTCGCTGTGCAGTATCTCGGCTATCGCCGACGCGTCGTGCAGTTCAGCGACGTCGATATCCTCCGGCCCTACCCCGGCCATGGTGTAGCAGCGCTCGGCCGCCACGCGCGTCAGATGCCTGTCATATTCGTCCGGCGACCGGCTGGAGCTGCTGCTCACACCAATGCCGCGCACATGCACCGCGCGCGCGCGGCCCAGCCGGGCGATCGCCCTGTCGGATGCGACGATCAGCGCCGCCGCGCCGTCACTCATCGGCGCGCACATCGCACGGGTAACCGGCCATATGATCAGCCGATCGTCGACCACTTCGTCGACCGTCATCGGAAAGCGATATTGCGCATAGGGATTGAGCACGGAGTGGGTGTGGTTCTTCGCGGCCACCGATGCGATCTGGCGCTGCGTGGTGCCGAACCGGCGCATGTGCGCCCGCGCCTGCGCCGCATAGATATCCATGAACACCGAGCGCTCGCCGCTCGGCTCGACCGCTTCCGGAGGCAATTCCAGTCCGTCGCCGGTGGCGATCAGTCTTGCGATATGCTCGTCGGCAAGTTCGCGGTCCCAACTCCCCTTGAACGCCTCGAACATCTCCTTGCGCTTCTCGGGATAATTCATCTTCTCGGCGCCGACGACGAGCACGATGTCGTGCATTCCCGCCTTCACCGCCGCGAACGCCTGATACAGGCCCGAACTCGAACTGGCGCAGGCATTGTCGGTGTTGAAGATCGGAATGCCCTCGAACCCATAAGCCCGCAGCGACGCCTGGCCACGCACACCATGCTGGCCTTCCAGCGCGCCCTGCCGGGTGTTGCAGAACCAAGCAGCCTCGATGTCCTCGCTGGCCAGCCCCGCGTCGGCGAGCGCCGCGTCGACCGCGGTAGCGGTCAGTTGTTTGACCGACTGGTCGAGATGTTTGCCAAGCGGCGTCATACCTGCGCCGATGATGTGAACCTTGCTCATGATGATGCTTTCCGCCGATCTTCTTCAGGGCATCGCAAAGCCGCCATTGACGCTGACGACCTGCCCGGTGACCCAGGAGGCGCGATCGCTGGCGACATAAGCGACCATCGAGGCGATATCGTCCGGCTCGCCTATGCGGCGCACCGGGTACATTTTGAGCACTCTCTGCTCACGCTTGGCGTAGTTGTCCGACCCCATCTGCGTGCGCAGGCTTTCCTCGCGCGCCTGTCGAAGCGACGTATTCGTCGCGCCAGGCGAGACGACGTTCACCGTCACGGACGATGGTCCCAATTCCTGCGCGACCGATTTGCACAGCGCAATCACGCCGGCCTTGGCGGCTGCATAATAGGACAATCGTGCCTGCCCGAGCCGCGCGGAATCCGACGCGAGGCAGACGATCCGCCCATAGCCGTGCTCCGTCATCGTCGGCGCAAACGTCCTGATCAGATTCATCGGGCCGTACAGGCAGATCGACGTCATCCGCGACCAATCCGCGAAATCGGACTCCAGGAAGAGCTTGTCAGACACGATCGCCGCACAATTGACCAGGATCTCGACTGGACCCATCGCCGCCTGGACGTCCGCGGCCATCGCCGCGACGCTTTCGGGATCGGCGATGTCGGCTGAAAAGCCGCGCACTTCGCATCCCGTTTCAGCCGCGAGCTTGCGCGCCGACGCCTCGATCGCCGCGGCATTGATGTCGACCAGCGCCACCCGCGCCCCTTCGGCGGCAAGCCGCTCGGCCACGCGATAGCCAATACCGCCCTCCACCGCGCCGGTGACCAGCGCGAGCCTCTCTTTGTCCAGCAACTTCATCGCCTGTCTCCCTCACGCCGCCTTGGGCGGACGCTGCGAAAAGCGGCGGTCGAACACCTCTTCCGCGATCCGGTTCTTCATCATTTCGATCGAGCCGCCGGCGATCATCCAGCCGCGCGTGCGACGGAAACAATATTCGACCAGCGATTCCCTGGAATAGCCCATGCCTCCCATGATCTGGATCGAC
>Ga0068863_100002401_pt1 | contig 18621 bp, 18 predicted proteins | sample KBSSwiS62_FD_66596 | JGI IMG/M metagenome (GOLD analysis project Ga0068863, IMG submission 66596) | Switchgrass rhizosphere microbial communities from Kellogg Biological Station, Michigan, USA - KBS Switchgrass S6-2 | ecosystem: Host-associated > Plants > Roots > Rhizosphere > Soil ...
TCGGCATCGCCGACCGCATAGAGCCACAGGCCAAGCTGCGGAAAACAGATCTCCGCATCGATCCCTTCGAGATCCATGTCCTCGAACCGACCCGCCAGCTCGCGCGTCCCGCGCCGATCGATAAAGGTCGGAATCTCGCGGTGCTTGCCCAGGCGAACCCGATGAATGACCTTCTCGTCGGTTCCGGCGATCAGATAGTCGCCATCCTTGCGCACCTGAAGCGCATGCCGCTTGAGGCTCGCCGGCAGGCCCTCCACATAGAGCGCGTCGGGCTCCTGAATATGGCTATCGGCACTGAAAACAAACGGTTTCATCTCGACTTCCTCATGCCCCGATTAACCCCAGTTTGATCCCGCTTACCTGACGACCGACGCCGCCCAGATCAGCAGCTACCCACAGCGATCGAAAGCGACCCTCGCCTACTACTCGTCGGCTATGTTCATCCAGATGTTCTTTGGCTGAAGAAATGCCTGAAGCCCTTCGATTCCACCGAGCCTTCCATGCCCAGAACGCTTCCAGCCTCCGAAGGGCACATTAGGCTGCATCGCTTCATGCGATCCGTTAACATGAATCTGGCCCGCCTGAAGCTCCCGCGTCACGCGGTGAGCACGGCCGAGATTCCGAGTGTGGACGTAGGCGCCGAGCCCGAACTCGGTGTCATTGGCAAGGGCAATCGCCTCCTCTTCGGAGTCGAACGGGGTCACGGTCAACACCGGCCCGAATACCTCGTTGCACGCAATCTCGCTTTTCGGATCAACGTCGGCCAGCACTGTAAGGGGGAGGAAATAACCTCCGTCGTAATCCCCTTGCAGCTTTTCACCGCCGCAGACCACGCGGGCTCCGCCTTGGACTGCACGTTCGGTCATACCTTGGATACGGTTCATCGCCGTCTCCGAAATCACAGGCCCAACCACAACCGACGGATTAAACGGATCACCGATCGGGATTTGCTTCGCGGTGCTCGCCAGCATATCGAGATAGCGATCGTAAATGTTTCGCTGAACGAGTAGCCGTGTCCCATTGACACAGCCCTGACCACTTACAGTCACAATTCCAGACAGGCCTCTCTGGGCAGCGAGCTGCAATTCCGCGTCGTCAAATACAATCACCGCTGACTTACCGCCAAGTTCCAACCCGCACGGCTTCAGCGTTTCAGAAGCGCGCACCAGTATCTTTTTTGCGGTTGCCCCTGATCCGATGAATTGAATCATGTCGATATCGGGATGACCCACCATTGCATCGCCGACGTCCGGACCGCCAGTCACCAGGTTCACGACGCCGGCCGGAAATCCAGCCTCATGGATCAACTCGACCAGCTTCATGATGCTATATGGCGCGAGTTCGGGAGCCTTGAGTACGATACAGTTACCCGCTGCAAGCGCTGGCGCCATGCACATCGACGAAGCGAACAACGGCCCATTCCAAGGCACTATCGCACCGACCACACCGAACGGCTCATACGACACATAGTCGTGCGCTTCGCCCTGCCACATCGGCACGGTCCGACCGTGGATCTTGTCGGCCCAACCACCGAAATAGCGAAACTTCTGTGCAGCCGTGGGCGGCAGATAGGGAGCAGCCATCCTGATCGTGCCGTTTTCGCCGATCACGGGAGCCAAGAAATCGTCTGCTCTGGCCTCCAGAAGGTCCGCCAGCTTGAACATCAGGTTGCGGCGGGCGTCGCCGCGCATGGCGCGCCACGCCGGAAAAGCTGCACGCGCAGCAGCGACGGCACGATCGACATCCGCAGGGCTGGCCATCCGTATCTCGCGCGACACTCGCCCGGTGCCAGGATAAATATGCGCGAGAACGTCACCCGTCCCTGCCTCCGCTGCTTCGCCGCCGATGAACTGGGAGAAACGCGGTAAGGTGGACGCCTCGGGATGCTGGAATGCCATTCAACCTCTCTCGACTAACAACCCGAATCGAGTGCTCGGAACTTGACACCCTTGTACGCATATTGGCTTTGTTCGCAAGCAGGATCAAGCCGCTCGGCCCGATGCTGGCGCGCGGCTGCCTGACGCTGGCACAAATACGCAGTGACAATCTCCGAACCGCGCCGGACCCAGGCCGTAAAGGCAATCGCACCCAGCTTTTTCAAATTCGTGAAAGCGAACGGCTTCGCGCTCACGTGTGTCTATTCCAGTTTCGCCCTCAATTTCATGGTTGGATATGCAACGGCGCTTTGGTCGCCCACCGTCTTGTCCCGCGCCTACGGCGTATCCCCAGGGCAAGCCGGCGTCCGGTTCGGACTGATTTTGATGGTCACCAATATCGCCGGTGGCCTGCCCTTCAGCTCAAGGCCGGGCCGTTCGGCGGCGGATCGGGGAAACGATCGACCCACCACAACCGGCGACGGGGCGGCAAGACATTCAGGCAGCGCAGCCGGGACTGACATATCGGGCGCCCTCAGGCTTCGTCTTGCGCGAGCCATCCGATCGGAGGCGCGATAGGCTCCCGCAAGGGTTCAGGCATGTCCCGCGTCGCGATTATCAGCGGAAATGAGGCATGATATCGGCAGCGAGCCATCGCAGCCAATCGAGATACTCTTCGAAATCCCTATGCGGCGGCCGGGCGATATCCGATTCCGTGACGCCAAGTCCCGCCAGATGGCCCAACTGATCGATCAGTTTCTGCGCATCGGTAAGTGGCGCGGATTCCGGCGCCTCACGAATTGCATGGACCGTATCCTCGTCCTTGCCGAAACGGAGCATGAAAGTCGAATACATCACATCGATCGGTCCGCCGTGGTAATCGGGCTGCGACCTTATCCAATCCAGCTGCTCGGGTATCTTGTCGGGCGGCGTCATGAAGGGGGACCAGCCGGCACCCCACCGCGCCACACGGCGCAGAACCGGCTTGGCATCGCCCCCAAACCACAGGGGTATGCACTTTTGCACTGGCTTCGGCCGTGCGCCTACATCGTGGAAATTCACATATCGTCCTTCGAAGCTGGCCAAATCTTTCGTCCAAAGTTCGATCATCGCCGGAACGTATTCGTCGAACATCGCGCCCCGCTCGGAGAAGGGCAGGCCGAGCCACTCATATTCTGCGTCCAGCCAGCCGACAGCTGCCACGATCTCTGCCCGACCTCCACTCAGCCAGTCGAGGGTCGCCCACATCTTTGCCTGCACGAGCGGATGCTGCAGCGGGAGGATCGTAATGACCGATGCCAGCTTCAATGATCGGGTAACGCCCGCGCAGAAACCGAGGGATGTAGTAGGATGCGCATAATGGTCGCCGGACAGTTCGATATGCGCTTTCGGGATCGCGAAATGTTCCGGAACGGTAACCTTCCAGAACCCCAGTTCGTCGGCAAGACGCAACTGGCGTTCGATGTCCGCTCCACCCAAGGCAAACTCCCAAGCGGGGAAACCCATTGCCGATGTCTGCGCTCCGTTCAGCATATGCACGTTGAATTTCATTGTCGATCCTCCGCGAGTAAAGAACTGGCAATACCGGCATTTAGTACGTTCGCTGCGCATAAGCCCGCGCTGAGAGCGATTTTCTCAGTCTTTCTGTGCCTCGGCCTTCTTCTGCGTCACCTTCTGGTTCAAGCAACTGTCTTCCGCGAGCCACTTCGCGCGGACACGCCGATGAGCGATCCGCCACCTTCCGTTCTCACGCACGAAATCGTCTTCATAACAGCCGTTGTGGTCCAGACCAACGGCGGTCTGCACCGAAGCCTTCCTACAGTCCCCCAACCGGCGTGTCGGGATGTGCGCGACCACCAAGCGCCAGTGCGGCGCAGCGATAGCTAATTGACGCAGCTGTCAAGACGCGTAACGTCGCCGGCATAAACGAACAAGCCGGCATAAACGAACAAAAGGAAGGCGAATGGACCGCGTCGAACTGTCCATGGCTCGCGCGAGGATCGGCGGCGGCGGATGGCGGCCGGAGAGGCTGGTGCGGACATCGCAAGCGGCACAGCCGGTGGAATTGTTGGAGCGTCCATCGTGATCGACGCCATCGACCCTGGCCGGCTCGAGACCTTGCTGCCCTGTGCCGGCCCGATGCACCTCGGCCTCATCGTTCCTGACCTTGATCGGGCGATGGAAAGCTACGGACGATTGTTCGGTTGGAAATGGACCTCTACGGTGCGCGTGCGCCATGAGATTGAAGGCCCTTGCGCCACTGAGGCGGAACTTTATGTCGCCTTTGCCACGGGCTCGCCGCTGGTCGAGCTCATCGAGGATCGGCCTGGCACGATCTGGACCGCCGATAATAGGCCGCTTCACCACTTCGGCTGCTGGGTGAGAGACCTCGATGAAGCCGACAACATCCTGATCGATGCCGGTTTCGCATTCCGAGGCCGTGGCCGGCGGGTCGGAACACGTCGCTTCGCTTACGCCTACTACGCCGATCGCGATGGGCTTGTGTTGGAAATCCAGGACACACGCTTCCGGCCGGGGTGGCAGACCTGGTTGGATGGCGCCAAGTAAAGCGGAGAGTATGTTAACAAACCCAACGGCAACTGGCATCTCTCTCCCGAACACCTGTCCGGCTTCGGCCGGAGTTCCCACACCTGATCAAGAGGCTGAATATGCGTGCTATGATAATCGACCGCTGCGGAGGCCCCGAAGTGATGCACCTGGCGCAGATCGAAACGCCGGAACCCGGCCCTGGCGAAGTCGTAATCAAGCTGGCCTGTGCCGGGGTAAACCCGGTGGACTGGAAGTGCCGCGAAGGCTGGTTGTCGCGGTTTTTCGAATACAAGTTTCCCTTCGTACTCGGTTTTGCCGGCGCAGGCATCGTCTCGGCGGTCGGCGCCAACGTCAGCGACTTCAAGGTGGGGGATCGAGTGGTCACCAGCTCGAACCAAGGCAAGGGCGAAAACGGCACTTACGCCGAATATGTGAAATCGACCCAAGCACGCGTGGCCCATCTCGCCGAGTCGGTCGACTTTGCAGTAGGCGCTTCCGTCCCCACCGCTGCGGTTACCGCCTGGGAAGCCGTGTTTGGCACCGGCGCGATAAAGCCCGGTCATAGGGTGCTGATCAACGGTGGCGCTGGCGGCATGGGCAGTTTTGCGGTCCAGTTCGTCAAGCATGCGGGCGGCCATGCCGCGGCGACCTGCGGGCCGCGCAACCTTGACTATGTTCGCGAGATGGGCGCCGAATATGCTATCGACTATCGCGCACAAAACGTCCGCGAAGCCGTGTTGCAGTGGGCACCCGACGGCGTGGATCTGCTGATCGACCTGGTCGGACAAGGCACGATCCTGGACGGCCTCGACATGGTTCGGTCCGGTGGACGGATTGTCCCGATCGCGACCCTGATAGAGGATGAGCCATTTTGGGATATGGACAAAGCGAAGGAGCGCGGCGTTCAAATTGTCCCGACCATGAGCAACCGCCAGCAGGCCGGGGAACAGCTGCGCACAATCGTCGGTCTCTACAATCAGGGATTGCTCCGTCCGCCGGCCATCGAAGTGCTGCCTCTCGTCGAGGCCGCCGAGGCGCATCGTCGAGTGAGAGAGGGCCATGTGCGCGGCAAGATCGTGCTGAAGATCGCGGATCTCTAATTTCTACGGTCGAGGCGAGAGGCACCGCGCGATGAGTGAAACTGGTCAGGAAACCATTTATTATCTCGATCATCTGGTCGCTCAGCCGGGGCGTGCCGAGGAACTGTTGCGGTTTTACATGTCGGACTACGCGCCGCAGGCCAAGGGGCGCGGCCTCACCCTGGTCCATCGCTGGGTGACGCCGCCGCTTTGGCTGAAGGAGCAATCCAATGAATTGTTCGTGATATGGTCGGTCCAGGGTGCGCAAGCCTGGTGGGACGTGACCCGTCACCGCCGCGCAGATCCTAGTTTTCTCGGCTTTTGGGCAGAGGCGCAGCCGATGATCGTCAGCCGCCGCCGCCTGTTCCTGTCCCATGTCGATGACGTGGACTCGCTCAATCATGTATAGGATCACGAAAGTCCTGAGCCTTTCCGAAGGGACTGACGCAGCGGCGCTGATCCACGATCTGGCGGCTACTGCCGGGAATAGCCGGCAGGTCCTGGGTTCCGCTTTGGCGCCGACCCTGCCCGAGGGGAGAGCCACGGGCGATTACATTTGGCGCCTGCACTTCGCGAACGAAGCCGGCGCCCGCGTCTGGGCGGCGGAAGACGGGCTAGAGGCCAATGCCATTATGAACAATCCCGCGCGAGTGCGGCAGGTCGATTCCGTTGGCTACGCCGGCGGACGGGCCGGTAGCAAAGAAACGCTCGCTCGCGGCGTCTATCGCTTGCTGCTGCTCAGCCTGGACGAGGCGGCCAGCACCGCTGACGTTGCGCAGTTCGAATATGAAACTTACGAAATGGGGCTATATATTCCCAGCATAATCCAATGGCGGATCAGCCGGGTCAGCGAAGACTCTGGCACGGCGCCGTGGACACATATTTGGGAACAGGAATATCGAGACCTCGACGGGCTCCTCAAAACCTACATGCTTCATCCGCATCACTGGGGGTGGATCAATCGCTGGTACGATCCAGAATGTGCCGAACACATAGTCCACAACGTCTGCCAATCATTCTGCCTCTTCGACAACAGCGCGTTCTAAACAGGTTATACTTAGGGACCGGCTACGCAGGACACCACATGCCTGCCGCAATCTCAACCCATTGCCAAAGTCGATTAATTAGGCTCTCGTGCGCGGCGGCCGAGCGCTTCGCCAACCGCTGCTACAACGCGCGCATTGACAATATCATCTTGGCCCTTCGAGTGCCACAACCCGACCCATGTCCAGCTAAGGAGCAAGGATGCCAGGTCCCCTTTCCGGAATACGCATTGTCGACGTAACGAACGTGGTGTTCGGTGCCTATGGAACGTCCGTTCTGGCTGACCTGGGCGCTGACGTCATCAAGATCGAGGCCCCCAAGACCCCGGTGGGTGGCGCCGGTGGGGATGTGATGCGATATCCGGGCCATCAACCCGAGGAGACGCCGCCCGGGTTGGGGCCCATTTTCCTGACGATAAACCGCAACAAGCGTTCCGCCGTCATCGACCTGGCTACCAGCGCCGGAAAGGAGGCGCTAAGGAAGCTGATCGGCACCGCCGACATCTTTGCCTCAAACATGCGCATGACCGCGCTTGAGCGTTACGATCTGGGCTACGAGAGCCTTCGCGCGCTCAAGGCGGACCTGATCTACGTCCATTGTGCGGGCTATGGCCGCGCCGGGCCCGATTACGGAAAACCCGCCTATGATGACGTCATCCAGGCACAGTCGGGCTTTGCCAGTCTGGCCAGCCGCGTCGACGGCGGTCCCCCACGCTATCTGCCCACCATCATCGGCGACAAGACCGCGGGACTGTTCATGGCCTATGCCACAATGGCTGCACTCGTCCACAAGGAGCGCACCGGCGAGGGGCAACTGGTCGAAGTTCCGATGCTGGAATGCCTGACCAGCTTTCTGCTGGTCGAGCATCTATTCGACCAGGCGTTCGATCCGCCGACGGGCGATTGGACTTACCGGCGGATCGCAACCGCCGCTCGCAAGCCCTATGCCACCCGCGACGGCTTTATCGCGGTGATGCCTTATTCCGATCGGAATTGGCGGGACTTCTTCGACCTCGCTGCAGCCGATCCCGCCCTCGCAAACGACCCCCGGTTAGCAAGTTATGAATCGCGGTCTGGCAGCTATCTCTGGATCTATTCCGCGATCGAGCCGCTGCTGTTGCGCTGGACCACCGACGAGTGGATGGAGATGCTGACGGCAAAAGGTATTCCCTGCGCACGCATCAATGACCTCGCCGATCTGAAGAACGATCCGCACCTCACGGCCGTCGAATTCTTCCAGCGTCGCGACCATCCTGATGTCGGACCCTATTTCGCCATCAAGCATCCGGTTCATTTTTCCGCCACGCCCGCGGAGATCCGCAGCGACGCGCCGCGCTTGGGTCAGCACACCGACGAGATATTAGCGGAACTTCGGCTACTGTAGCGATGCCGATCCGGCTCCGGTCAGGCGTGCGGCAGCGCGACTTCCGGCGTGCCGCCGCACTTGCAGTTCAAAGCAGTGTGCCCGGACGCGCTTCGGTATAATCCCCTTTGTCTATGAGTACCTGGCCGTTCACGACGACTTTGTCGATGCCGCGAGCAGACCGGACGTAACGCCCGCCACCACCGGGAAGATCGTTGACCCACTCCTCAGGCTCGCGGGCGATCGTCGCCGGGTCGAACAGAACCAGGTCGGCGAATTTGCCCAGGGCGATTTCGCCGCGATCGACCAGCCCCCAGTCACGCGCGATATCCGAGGTCAATCGCTGGACAGCGCGCTCAAGCGTCATCAGCTTCTCGTCCCGGACATATTTCTCAAACAGGTAGCAGGTGTCTCCCGCTCCCGAGAAGACGGTAATGTGAGCCCCCGCGTCGGCCGAACCAATATGCATGTAGGGGTGATCCAAGAGCTGAATGACGTGTTGCGGGTTCGCATGGACCACGCCGGTCAAGGTAAAGGTCGTCTCCAGCCGGTCAGCCCTCACGATGTCGATCAGCACGGCTCCGATCCGCCGGCCTTGCTGGTCCGCCAGTTCCTTCAGGCTGTGCCCGACATAGCGCCGGTTCCGCTCTGCAACCACGTTCTGCACGACCAGCTTGGCAATGGTGACGGCGAAGCTGTCCGCCTCGTCTTCCAGGTCTTTCCGCTCACCAGGGTTGTCCAGCATGGCGATCTTGCCGTCGATGTGCCGGTCCATGAACGTCCGCCACAGCGACGTTTTGCCGAACAACACCGCGCCCTGGCTAAGGTTGATCGTCATGTCGAGCGGTCGGACCTGCGTTTGGCCGAACAGCTTCGCCCCCTGCAGACGCCAATGTTCGAGGCGCGCCAAGCGCTCTTTCCAGGGGCCATCCTTTCCGCCGATGACCAAAATGGGGGACAGCGAGACGCGGCAGCCGGTTTCAAGCGAGAGTTCGCCGAACAGATCGAAATATTGCAGCGTGTCGGCGCCCTGACGGAAATCGGGAGAGACTTCCACCATCCTGTCGTGACGGGCCACCTCCGCCAGGAGTGCGGACAGTTCCGCTCGATCGGCATAGCGGCACGGCAGCTCCTGCCCGTGATGGTCAAGATGGTTGTAGGTGAACGACAGGCCAAACGAGCCGGCCTGCAGGGCCTCGCGTAACACCCGCACCATCTCGGCGATTTCGATCTCGGTTGCTGCGCGTTGCTGCGATGCCGCGCCCATGACATAGGCCCGGATGGCGGCATGTCCCACGAAGGCGCCGACGTTAGGGCCCAGCCCCTGCCGCAGTTCCCGGAGATATTCGGCCGAGGTTTCCCAGCTGAAAGAGACATTCTGCCGCAACAGAACGGAATCCATATCTTCTACCGAACTGAACCAACCAATCATCGTGTCCTTGGCGTCGGGCGCGACCGGCGCCAGACTGACCGAACAATTTCCCATGATCAGAGAGGTAACACCGTGTTGCGGCGTGGGCGTGGCCAGCTTGTCCCAACAGAACTGCGGGTCATAATGTGTGTGCACATCGATGAAACCCGGGGCGAGCACTTTGCCTGCGGCGTCGATCTCTCGCTCTCCGTTGGCCTGGACATCCCCTATCTCCGCAATGCGATCACCCACAATGCCGACATCACCCTTGAAGGCAGCTGCACCCGTCCCATCGACGATGAGCGCATCGCGGAAGATCAGGGACAGATTGGTCGATGAAAATTCTTCAAGCATTGCACATCTCTCAGCAGAATGAGTGGCGCCTGTCAGCGCCTTCAAGAACCCGCAAGGCGCCGTTCGCGCTCACGGCCACGCACCGAATCTATGCCCGCCGCGGCGACATAGCCGACCACCCTGCCCTACCCCGCACGGCGTCGACCATCACCGGCACGTGGGGTGGGAAATCGCTCGGCATAAGGCGATAATTGTCCACCATGGCTGCGAAGGCGCAATCCGCGGTCGGATTGGTGCACAGCGCCTCCCCCTCCTCTGCGCGCCGGGCGCGAAGGTCCGTGTTCATGTCCATTTCCAGAACACAGCATCGGTTGCCGGTCCAGCGGTGGGGCACGGTGGCGCGCTCCCCTTCCAAACGCAGGTCGGCACCGGAACGTATGCAGAGCGAGGCCAAGCTCTGCATGATGCGATTCGTCGAAGCTGGCCTGGCCCCTCACAGCGGAACAGCACGCCGCGACGCACACGACCGCCACCGCCCGTGGGAAGCGCGCCGAGATCGCGCAAATTCCGGGGAGAGAATGTCGGGCACATCGATAGCTCGTCGACCGGCGGACCCGATTTCGCCAGTCCGCTGTGCCGCAGCCGCTCTGGCCCGGGCGGCGAGTTGGCGCATGTCGCAGAGTTTGGCGATCCTGTGTCGGCCATGTAACTCATCCCGTTCCATGTCCCGCCTCGTCCTACCCACTGCGCAGAATCAGATCATCCGGTATTTGACGACGGTGTCAAGGTTCCACCGGGGCAGCAGCCGGAGCGTGGCGGCAACACTGGTCGAACTACGCCAATGGAACATTCGTCCAGCGGACCGGCAGTACGCATAGCCCCGCAGGCGCGGCACGCATCGAGCGGCAGCTTGATTCGCTCACCTGAGAGCAGACCCACGACTGAAAGGTTGCCGCTGAATCGGTTCTCCTTTCGATCCCAGGCTTGTTCGATGAGCCGGCGAGGCGTAACCTTCAGCATACCGCTGCGAAGGGATCTATTTCACCATGGATGAGGATAAAAAAGTGGAAGAACCTGTCTACAAAATTGCCGAGATTGTAGGGACTTCTGGCAGTAGCGTGGAAAAGGCTATCGAGAATGCGTTGACCCGGGCTAACGGGACATTGCGCAATATACGATGGTTCGAAGTCGTTCAAACGCGCGGTTCCCTCGGTAGCCGCCAGCAGATCCAGTATCAGGTTCTGCTCAAGATCGGCTTCACCCTTGAAACCTTACCGGTTGATCCCCCCTTTAACATAGATCTTCCCTGACCCAGAGCGAGACGTGGAACATGCCGGGCAGATGCCGTGTGGCGCGGCGTCCGGGTCATGATTGTTGGTGCTCGAGCAGTCGACTAGGTAAGATTGCTCCGACAAGCAGCAAATAAAAAATCGCACAAGGACGAGGGAGAGCAGCCGATGAACCGAAGGGGGCTTGATTATCTAACCTTGGCCGGCGCGGCGCCCGACGCTTTCGTCCGGCTGGCCGCCGAAGCGGGTTGCGGCCATGTTGCGCTGCCGCCAGCCTTGCCGGATATCTTGGGGGCGCGGGGTCCGTCCTGGTCGCTCATCGCCGATGCCCACCTGCGCAACGCGACCCGCAACGCGCTGGCCGATACCGGCATTTCGCTCGCGCTGGTGGACGGCTACGTCCTGTACCCCGATTCGACGGCCGACGATCACCGCCGCGTCCTCGATCTCGCCGCCGATCTCGGGACGAGTCGTGTCAACACCGTGTCATTCGTCGACTGGCCGCGCACGCTGGACGAAACCGCGTGGATGGTCGCCTTGGCGGCCGAATACGGCATGACCGTTGTGGTCGAGCCCTGTGCGATGCTTGCGGCGGCGAGTGTCGCGCAGGCGGTAGATCTGATCGCTTATGTCGGACTGCCCAACTTCAAGTTGCTGATCGACACAATGCACGTCGCGCGAACCGGGGAGGCAGGCGATCTCGCGGCGCTCGATCCCGGTATGATTGACTATGTTCAGATTTCCGATGCACCACTCGCCTTGCCCTCGCTTGAGGCCTATATGGAAGAGGCGTTGCACGAGCGAATGATCCCGGGAACGGGCGAGTTGCCGCTGGTCGAAATGCTGCGCGCGGTACCCGAAACCGTGGTGATCAGCGCCGAAGTGCCGCTCAGGTCATTGCGCGACGCGGGCGTGAGCGATCTGGAGCGTCTCCGCAGGATTTTTGCCGGCGTCGATCACATACTTGCCGCCGCGGGGGGCTGAGGAGACAAAGGCCCTCGGGCCATTGCGCTCCGCACGACGCGACTGGACAAGAAAACAATTGTTAAGGGGATGAGGAATGAGCAGATTTTTCGAAACGCCGGTCCACCACCAGGCTTTCGTTGTTCCTGATCTTGACAAGGCCCTCGCCCGGCTGATCGCTTGTGGCGTTGGCCCAGTCTACGTCGTGCGTCACGTTCGCGGCACTAACCGTTTTCGCGGAGAGCGCCATGAAGCTGTCGTTTCTGCTGGGTTCGTACAAGACGGCGATACGCTCCTCGAGTTCATTGAGCCTCATGAGGATCACCCGTCGGCCTATCGTGAATTCCTGGACCGCAATCCCCAGGGGGGATTGCACCATATCGCCTATACCAGCGGCAATTTTGCTCGCTCGATTGCCAGCGCCAAAGAAAAAGGTGGCAACTTTCATGTCGTTCAGGAGATGGTCGGAGAAAGCGGCGAGCCATTCGAAATCTATATGGAACCGGTGGGGGTCGAAGAGCCCGTCATGGTTCAGTTGACGCTTACAGGGTTGTTCCAGGACTTTTTCGCCGCTGTTCGAGCCGCGGCGCGAGACTGGGACGGATCTGAGCCCATCAGGGACGGCTTTCCCCTGCTGTCGTCATATGCCGGCACGGGTGTGGTAAACGACCGCGGGAGCGATGCGCTGACTAGTTGATCTCAATCGCATTGGAACGGCCTTCGTCCGCACTTCTTTTTCTGTCTTGGTCACGATTTTTGAAATGTGGCGCCAGGCAAAGCTACCGGGTGGTTCTAAGGTTGGAGAACATTATTGAACACGGGATTACGGGAAAAGGTGGCTGTCGTGACTGGCGCCACGTCCAATATCGGGCGCGCAATCGCTCTGGCACTGGCCGCGGAGGAGGTTCGCCTGCTGGCAATCGGTCGTGACGGCGAAGCGGGGCAATTGGTTGTCAAAGAAGCGAAAGAGCGGGGTGCGGCGCAAGCCGCGTTCATGAGCATCGATCTGCTGCAAACCAACTCGGGAGATTTGATCCGCGATAGGGCACTGGCCGAGTTTGGCGCGGTCGATGTCCTAATCAATGGCGTCGGCGGAAATACAGCTATGGGATTTTTCGCGGACTCCGATCCCGCCAGTTGGAATGCCGACATCGAAATCACATTGATGACCCTATTGCGTGTCACGCGCGCCATCCTGCCAACTATGATCGAGCGGGGAGCGGGCAGCATCATCAATATCGGCTCGACGGCGGGTGTCGTTGGCGATTACATGCTGGCTATATACTCGGCGTCCAAGGGCGCGGTGCACACCTTCACCAAGGTACTTGCCAAGGAAGTCGGGCGGCGAGGAATCCGGGTTAATTGCGTTGCCCCCTATGCAACTGCATCGGCCGATCCCACGGCCTACAGTTCCGGCAGTCGCTTCCATCCCGAGACCGGGTTCTTCACGAAGGCGATTCCCACCCTGGACCAAGCCGATCTGAAAATGTTGCTCCGGTCTGGTCCGCTCGACCGCACCACAGCTCGGGCCGAAGAGGTTGCCTCTGCGGTCGTATACCTCGCTTCCGAGCAAGCGGCTTTTATCACGGGGCAAATTATCAAGGTGGACGGGGGAGTCCTCCTTTAGAGCACTTACCGACCAAACCGGGTCACCGCGATTGGTCGGATAGTGCTCTAAGCTGCGCCGGCCAGGACTGAAGGCGCCGCGAGACCTCCGTCGACGAGTATATCGGTCCCGGTTACGAAGCTGGCTGCGGAACTGCACAGGAATGCGGCCACGGCCGCCACTTCTTCGGGCCGGCCAGCTCGCTTCAAGGCAGAGGTTTCGATCATCGCCTTCATGATCGCCTGCTCCTGCATCTCGGCATGACTCATCGGCGTATCGATGATCCCGGGTGAGATCGATACGATCCGCGCGCCCCGCTCAGCGAATGCCTTGGCTTCGCGTCGGGCCATGGCTTGGATGGCACGCTTGGACAAGGAATAGGCGAGGACAGTATCGTCGCCGCACAATTCCACCAAAGCGGCAACGCTCTCCGGGGTCGTCGAGGCATCGATCTGGGCATCGAACGCTGAACCGAGCTGATGTCCGCCACACGAAGCAAGCAAGACAACGGCCGATCCGCTGTTCATCAACGGGCGGATCGTTGCGATGAGGTCCATCGTCGCTTTGAGATTGACGTCCAATATGCGGGCAGGAGCCGCCATCGTTGGGGAGAGCCCGGCGCAATGAACGAACCCGTCTATCCCACGAGCCGCAACCTTCGCCGTTAGCAACTCGGAAAAGTCCGCAGCGGTGATATCGCCCGCGAGCAGCTCGACATTGCCGGTGACGTTGGCGGCGGCGCGTTCGAGCGATTGCGCGTTGATGTCGCACATCAGCACCTGCCAACCCGAGCTTGCCATGATGTGAGCGGTGGCCAGCCCCATGCCGGAGGCAGCCCCCGTTACGATCACCAATTGCTCAGTAGAACCCATCTCCGTCATCGTTGCCCAACTCCATTGTCTTGTTTTCTCCACGCCAGCATTCGCGTGCTTGCCCAGGTCCGAGCAAGCCGCTTGCGGTCTGCCGCGTTCCGCTTCAGACCCTTTCCACGGCGAGGGCTAAGCCCATCCCAACCCCGACGCACAGCGTTGCCAGGCCGCGCCTGTCCCCGGTCCGTTCAAGCTGATGCACCAGCGTGGTGACCAGGCGCGCGCCGGACATGCCCAGCGGATGGCCCAGTGCGATGGCCCCGCCATTCGCGTTGACATGCGGCGCGTCGTCAGCGACGCCGAGCGCCCGCAATACGGCCAGACCTTGGCTGGCGAAGGCCTCGTTCAGCTCGATGGCGTCGAAGTCTTTGATTGTCAGACCGAGGCGTGCCATCAGCTTCTGGGTCGCGGGCACGGGGCCGATCCCCATCACGCGCGGATCGACGCCGGCGGAGGCCATACCCAAGATGCGGGCGCGCGGGGTCAGCCCGTGGCGGCGCGCGCCCGCTTCGCTGGCGACGAGCAGAGCGGCGGCGCCATCGTTGATTCCCGAGGCGTTGCCCGCCGTCACGGTCCCATTGGGTCCAAACAGCGGCTTGAGCGCTTCTAGCGCAGCCATCGTCGTGTCAGCACGGGGATGTTCATCAACCGACACCTCCACCCTTTCACCCCGCTTGCGGCCTGGCGCCTGGACCGACACGATCTCCTCGGCGAAAAAGCCTTGGGCCTGGGCAGCGGCGGCACGCTGCTGGCTGCGCAGGGCAAAGGCATCCTGATCCGCGCGATTTACGGCATAGTCCGTCGCGACATTCTCAGCCGTGCGCGGCATTGCTTCTGTGCCGTATAACGCCTCCATCGCCGGATTGATGAAACGCCAGCCCATCGTCGTGTCTTCGATCTTCTGGTCACGGGCGAAGGGACCGTTCGCCTTGCTCAGCACAAAGGGCGCGCGCGACATGCTTTCGACCCCGCCAGCGATCGCCAGCGACATTTCATCAAGCCGAACGGCGCGCGCCGCTGCCCCCACGGCCTCTAACCCAGATGCACAGAGCCGGTTGACTGTCACGCCGGGCACCGAGCTCGGCAGGCCCGCAAGCAGCAGGCTCATGCGCGCCACATTGCGATTGTCCTCGCCCGATTGATTGGCACAGCCGTAAAACACCTCTTCGATTGCGCCGGGATCGAGCGTCTCGTTGCGCGCCAGGAGGGCGCTGAGCGGAACCGCGCCGAGATCATCGGCGCGAACCGCAGCTAGCGAGCCGCCATATCGACCGATCGGCGTACGAACCGCATCACAAATGAAAGCATGGGTCATTGGAGCTCCTGGAAAGCCAGAAATGCGGCGAGCATGCCGGTGATACTACCAGGCTGTGCCCATCTTGGGCTTCACGCCGATGATGTTCTCCGCTTCCAGTTCATCGATTTCAGCAGGCGAAAGTCCAAGGATACCTTCAAGAATTTCTTTATTGTGCTGCCCTAACGTCGGCGCCGGCGTGCGATGGGTGCGGTACGGGCCCTTTTCAAACTTGGCGGGATAGCCGATCACCGGAACACGGCCCAGCACGGGCTGGTCCACTTCCTCGTAAAGCCCGCGGGCTTTCACTTCGGGAAGCGCGTCCAGTCCCGCCATCCCGATGAACCGGGACGCCGGAACACCTGCGGCTAGGAGTATCGCGACGGCGCTATCCGCCTCTTGCGGGCGAGCCCATGCCCCGATCACGGCGTCGATCTCGTCATGGCGCCGCATGCGGCCTTGCACGGAGGCAAGTTCGGGATCGGCCGCCAGTTCGGGTGCGCCAATCACCCTGCACAGCGCAAGCCATTCCTCATCAGAGGTGATGCTTATTGCGATCCAGTCGTCCGGCGGCATCGAGTCATAGGGCGGCGTATAATCGGCGGCTCGGTATGCGCCTTGCGGCGCGTAGACCCAGGAGCGGTTCGTATCACGGCCGAGCAACGTGCCCGAGCTCGAATATTCGATCACCTGCTCAGCGCTCAGGCTCAGTCCGGTAGTGAACTGGGGCGTTTCGATCAGCAGACCTTTGCCGGTCCGTCGCCGGTATTCCAGCCCGAGCAGCAGAGCGAAAGCCGCATGGGAACCAGCGATGGGGTCGCAGGCGCCGCCGGTCACTTCCGGGCGATCGTCGGCATAGCCTGTAACCCAGGCGAGGCCTGAGCCTTGCTCGACAGTCGTCGCATAGGCAACGTGATCGCGCCATGGCCCACTGTTCCCGAACCCGGAGGCGCGGGCCATGATCAGCCGCGGATTGATCGAGCGCAGCGTTTCGTAATCGAAGCCCCAGTGCTCAAACACGCGCGAGCTGAAGTTCTCGACCACAATATCGGCCTCGGCGATCAATTTGAGCGCGAGTTCTCGACCGCGTGGCAGGCTCATATTGAGCGTCAGATCGCGCTTGTTCGTGTTTGCGCCAGTGAACACAGGAGACGCTTCCCACCAACCTTCACCCATATCCGTTCGCACGGTAGCGGCACGAATACCATCTGGTCTCTGGATCGATTCCACGTGGATGACATCGGCTCCCAAAATCGCGAAGAAATGCGCGATGATAGGCCCCGCCCAGTACGCGGTGAAATCGATGATCCGCAGGCCTTCGAAGGGCAAGCGCCTCGCCTCACCGACAGGCGCTGCACGCTTGTGCGCGGCTGCGATATTCTTCACGTCGCCCTTGTGCTCCCCTAGCTTCGGAGATGCCCCCGTCGGACGAGGCGCAACCTCGCCATGCATGATATAGGTAGGGGTTGGCTGAAGGAATCCGGTGTGTGGATTTTCCTGATACCAGCCGCGGGCCACTGACTGCTCGAATTTCGTCAGAGTTTCGCCATTATTGATCGGTGCTACCGGCAAGCGAAGCGCGGACGCGAACTCGATCACCTCCGCCGTCGTGCGCTCGGACGTCCACGAATCGATTTGCGCGTTCATCTCCTGGTACCGCGCACTCCGCGCGCTATGACGGAATAGAGTCGCGTCGTCAGACCAGTCCGGCCGCTCGACCATCACGCAGAAATCGAGCCACTGCTGGCCGGTGGTGATCTGAAACCCGACGTAACCGTCCTTGGTCGGATGATTGAGCGGGACAGTCGGCGCACGCCCGGAACGGAAAGGCGCGCCGCTCGCCGCCTCGTATGTGGCACCGAAAAAGGATTGCGTGAGATGCATTGCATCGAGGGCGGAGAGGTCCACGAGTTCACCTTCGCCGCTATTCCGAGCGCGCCACCACGCCGCAAGCCCCGCAAGCGCGGCAAAGGTGCCGGCCACCCAATCACCGTGGTCGCCGCCCGCCGCCAGCGGCTCGCGCTCGGCCTGTCCGCGCGTCACCCAGCCGGCGGACATCGCCTGCAAGGTGAATTCATTGGCTGGCCTTCTGTTTTCCTCTCCAACCAGTCCAAACGGAGTGATCGTGACCACGACGGCCCTTGGTGCGCGTGCGCGGATACGCGCAGGGGCAAATTCGTCGGCATCGGTGATCGAAGAACCGCGGCTCCACACCACGATATCGGCGGCCTCGATCAGCGACCAAGCGGCTTCCCGATCGTCAGCGCTCTCAACATCGATCGTGACGCTCCGGGTCGATGCAGCGAGATACTGGAACAATACGCCACCCGCGTTGCAATCGGTCTCGCGAAGGCTGGCGGACCGCCGCCGCAGCGCGTCGCCTTCCGGCGGCTCCAGACGGGTCGCGGTGGCTCCGCCATCAACGAGAAGCTTTGTGCAATAGGCTCCCGCAATTCCGGCTGCCAGGTGGATAACGGAAAGCTCGTCGTTGAGGGGCGTTTCGAAGGACATTGATTCTCGCTCTAGGTCTTGATGAGGTGTCGGGGTGCCCAGCAAAGACCGGTGCCGTGCGATCAAACTGAACGTTCTGAATGAATTTGCCGTATCGCCGCACTTCTGCGGACATTCGAGAGATAGAGGAAAAACGTCAAGTTCAGACGAGGCGTATAGGCATCAGCCACTCCAGATTGCCTGTTCGGCGTTAAGACCGGACAACAATAGGGCAAATCAGCGCGGCGATAGCGTTCAAGTCGCCTTCAAGCATTGCCGCGATGGCAGCCCTCCCCAGCTCGGGCCCCTGACCTCCCCTGGATGGCGTCACGCAACCAACTTCACCTTGCCTCGTCCCATTTGGCTGCCGAACGTCTCAGGCCGCCAGTTTCTGGCTGGTGTGGACGATCGGTTGGATGCCGAAGAGCTTGGCGGCATTGAGGCCTACGGCATCGCGCCAGGTGGCGTCGCTGACGTTCAGGTCGGTGAAAAGCTG
>Ga0068863_100002405_pt1 | contig 18588 bp, 14 predicted proteins | sample KBSSwiS62_FD_66596 | JGI IMG/M metagenome (GOLD analysis project Ga0068863, IMG submission 66596) | Switchgrass rhizosphere microbial communities from Kellogg Biological Station, Michigan, USA - KBS Switchgrass S6-2 | ecosystem: Host-associated > Plants > Roots > Rhizosphere > Soil ...
CGGGAAGCCCGCAACCATCTCCGCATGAGCGGCCGCAACCAGCGCACTCAGGCGCGGGTTCCCAAACTTGCGCGAAGCGCGGAGGGCTACCTCGCCGTAAGCTCCGTCAGAGCTGGCCATCAATGCGGCATCGGAGATACCTAGCTGCAGATGCGTTACGTTCATGAGTCCAACCCACTCTCCGATATGACGGTCGCACAGCGCTAAGTCGCCTGGCGCGTAGTCAAACTTTTCCAACGCAGACCGCTTCGAGCCCCACTCAATTAAGCCGGGTCGCAACATCATTGCGAAAGCCTGATCATGTCGCACCCAATGGCGCGGCTCTGTGACAGATTCAGGTTGAAAGAGTTCGACTTTCATTCTCCGCTCCACGCCGAAGTGTTAAGGATATGCCGGAGGGCCCAGGCGCCGTTCAGAGTCTCGTGATTCGATGTATCTCTCTGGCAAGGCGATACATACATTTTGGGCGCCACGGCAAGGCTTTCAAACTGACATTTACGGACCTTGCGTGAGGATCGCAGCAGGCGGACCAACGGTTTCCTAGTCCGATACGTCTGTTTGCCCAGGCCTTATGTTTATCTACTAGAATCAGCGTTTGCAGTTGGTTAGGTTGCTCTCAACTTTTCCAAAACGACTTTGTTCTTTGCCAGAAACACACGGTGGAAGGTGGGGCGGTTTTCCAAACCGCCGCCCGAATCTGGGAATGGAGTGACCCTATTTGCGACTTGCGGCCTTCTGCTTAGGACACTGCACAAGAATCGTGTAAGCAGAACCCGATGGTTTCGCCGGCCTGTCGGGGGTCTTCAAGATTGTGTAATTCCAAGCTTTTGACCATTTACTAAATGTCTATATTAAATCCGCTAATTTATGGTAAAAGTAGTAGCAGAGCTCTGGAACCCGCATAAACAGTGGGTGTTTTTGCTATGGCGGAGAGGGGGGATTCGAACCCCCGGTACCGGTTTTAGCCAGTACAACGGTTTAGCAAATTCCCGATTCCACACGCTGTTGTTCGGAATCAATAGCTTACGTTCGGATGAGTTGCCTCATTGTTAGGCACAGAGCCCCTGTTCGGGAGCATTTGTGCAACTATTGTGCAACCAGAATTTCAACGCTTTACCCTGCCGATCGACGCCCTTCACCACCGTCAACTACGGAGAGTCTTACGGATCTGGCGTCCGAAGGCTAGCCAGACCGGTCACTACAAGCGCGTTTAGCGGTACTGATTCACGCGACGAAGTTTCTTTTGAAAGGGGAGGAACTGAGGTCCAAATTCGAAAACAGTCGGGAACCGAACAAATGACACTCGCCCACCTGATCCACAAGCGAAGTGTACGGCGCTCTGTTAAAAAGACCTTGGCCCGGCGTCCGCTCCATCGAGTTGGGTTGACCCGCTCGATTCCCTTTCGCTCACGATGCTTTACCAAAACGGGCGATCCAAGCGTGGAGTTGTTCCAGGTGATGGCCCCTGTGCCGCACGCACTGAGAGTAAACGATGCGTGTGAGCGGAGACCTTTCCTCCAGTTCCTCAGGCGCTCGTTTCATCGCCGCCACGATTTCGCTCCTCGCCAGAATGAGCTCCTCACGAAGAAGATGCCGCGGCGTGGCCCGATTCGCGGAAATAACCTCGCGGTTAATGCGCTCGATCTGCGCGCGCGTGCGCTTTTTTGCTGACGACCTTCCAGCTTCGAATTCGCGAACCTGTTTGGCCGCGGCCCGCTCCCAGTAGGCCAAATGCGCCAGCAAATCCTTCGCGGACCATTCCGGCGTCACGCCCACAGCGTTCATTTGTGACTCAGCGAGTGAATCGAACCCCGAAATCAATTCCTCGAAGATCCGTAGCTCCTCCCGTGAGAGCACCGACGTATGCATGGTCGAGTGACTCATGGCTCCGGCGATGGTAGATCCTCGATACGTTCTGCGATGACCCTGCGACTCTTCCATCCCCGAACCGTGCGCCAACGAACGGGTCTGCCTGTCGAATACGCTCCTCCGAGAACGGTCTCCCAGTCGGTGATGAAATTCCCCTCGGTGTCCTGCCCGCTCGCAGTTGGGCGAAAAGATACGATGGAAGCCAAGCCCATCTCGAGCAGCGTATTGACGGGTTCGAGCACGTCTGCCACGCGCTGGAACGCGGCAGTCCTTCCATTCCTCTCTTCCGCGCCGAGCCACAAGACGAAATCTTCGCTGTAGAACCGATCAAACAGCAGCGAAAAAAGAGACTTCAAATCGAAATTCCCGACCAGGAAGTCCTCCTGAATCAGCTCCACAATTGCCTGATTGAGCTCCGCTTCTCGCGCCTCCACGCGGAGACGCGCCGCGCTGAATCCCACGATTTCGGAACTGCGCCAGCGCTCAATCTCGTCAATTTGCTCGCTGAACCTGGTCACGCAGACTTCAGCGACGTAGGCATATTTCGCGTCAAATTCCGCCCCCTGGGGTTTGCGGTCCTCAATGCGACGAATGATCGCTGAACGCAGCACCCCGAATTCAGCCAGAAAATTTTCGACGGGCCTATTCGCAGTACCCTTCTCCGCTCCGGAAGCAGTCGCCGTTCGGCCGTCCGCATTCGTCAAGAGGTTCATCGGCGAGCTCGGCAGCCGGTCGGAAACTTCCATCAGCACCAAGAACTCCCTTGTCACGATCTCGGAAAGGAGATCCACTACCGAACCCGACCGTGTGGCCCCAGCCCTCTCGCACTGCTCGTCACTCAAACCGTGAAGCGCGTCTTCGAGCCGCTTCCTTCCTGTTTTCAACTCGACAGCCAAATTTGATTTCTGAAATTCCTTCGGAGTCATTGCGTATCCCCTGGAGAACAGACGGAACATTGCAAGGTAGATGGGTTCGGCTGTGATTGCCGCAAGCCGCCGCGATCTTTCAAGCGGCTAATTATGCCTTTGGCCGCGCCAAGGTCGCCTGACCCACGTGATAGGCAAGGTGCACCGTTCTTCCGAGGAGCACCGTGAATCGATTCCGATGCGGCTCCCGCTCGAAATCCTCTTCCGATACCGCAGTATGCCGCCCCGCCCAGTCCTCAGCCGAGAACTCCGAATAGCCTTCCCAGAGCTTTTGGTTGATCTCGTCCCATGCCGCCTTGAGGGATTTTCCCGTAACCGTCAGGTCGACGGATTTGTCCGGCTTTGCGATGAACATCGCGTCCAGTTCGGGATGGAGTCGTTCGCCGATGCCAAGCAGCGGCAGGAGTCCGTCGTTCACGGCTGCAAGATGTCCCCAAAGATAAATCAGGCGGTTTCTCCCGGGTGCCACTTGCTGCTCCAGCTGTTCCGGCGACAAAGCGCCGAACAGTTTGTCCGCACTCTCCACGTTCGACTTCCATCCACGGAGCGCAGCGTCAATCAGTGAATTTTCCGTGCTCATTGTTTTTTCCTCGTTCAATTTGGACGAACTGCACCTTCCCACGAATCTGCCAGCGGCCCGTCCACCTTCATGCCCTTTACTTCCTTCATTCCAGGTCTCACTTCACCGCGGCGATGGACGGGTTGCTGCGTATGTCCCACCCCCCGCCAAGAGCGCGGAAAGTACGGACGGCGGCGCGGGCTGCGTCCGCTCGGGTGCTCTCCACATCGTTCCGTGCAACGAGGAGTTGGCTATCCGCGTTAAGAACGTCGGTCAGCGGAATTGCGCCGGCCTTGTAGGCCCGTTCCGAAAGATCGCGAGCGCGCGTAAGAGATGCGACCTCACCTTGCAACTCCTCGAGGCGCACCTGTGTCTGCGCAAGCTCCATCAAGGCGTTCTCTACGTCTTCGCTGGCTCTCAGGGCCGCTTGCCGATACGCGGCAAGCGCTTCGGCATAGGCGCCGCGCGACTGCGCGACTTCAGCTGCGACCCTTCCAAAATCGAAAAGCCGCCACCGCAGCGCTCCCGTCCCGATGGGCTGAAACGCCTTCCCGTTAAAAAGAGTGCCCCCATTGGTGCTGTCGAAACCAAGCGCGCCGGAGAGCGAAACCTTCGGGTAGTAGTCCGAAATCGCAACACCGATTCGCTCGTTCGACGCAGCAAGCCGGCGCTCGGCTGCAATGATGTCGGGTCGGCGGCGCAGGACATCCAGGGGTTGGTCGGCACCAGTGATTGCGGGGATTCCGGGAATGGCGCCTGGCTTGGAAAGCTCTTCGGCGTACGTTCCCGGCTGAGCACCCATGAGAACGTCGAGACGGTTCAGCTGGGCTTCAAGGGCCACACGCAAGGTGGGAACCGTCGACCTGGCTTGCTTGAGAAGCGCTTCCGCTTGGGCAACCTCTCGATCATCTGCCACTCCCACGCGTCGACGGACCTCGACCAACTCCAGAAGGCGTGTATCGGTGTCGATGAGTTGCTGCGCCACCGCAAGCCGTGCCTGAAACTCCCGCACCTGAAGGTAAGCGTCCGCGGCCTCGGCAGCGACGGTGATTCGAGTCCCGACTTGGTCGGCTTGCGCAGCCTGGAGTTCATCAGCAGCCGCAGCTTTGCCGCGGCGCAGCCCTCCAGAAAGATCGATTTCCCAACTTGCCGCGGCCCCAACTGTGTACTCACGTTGATCACGGCTGTAGCCGGGAAAACTATTCGCCACAGAGCCCAATGGGCTCGCGACGCTTTGGTGCAGAGCTGTGCCCGTCGCCTCCAAATCAGCCGTCGGTAGAAGTTGCGCACCCGCCGCTGCTGCTGCCGCTCGGGCTTGGCGGACACGCGCAAAGGCAGCGGCAAGATCGAGATTTTGGTCCAGGGCGCGCTGCACGACCGTCACAAGCATCGGGTCGTTGAAGCCCGTCCACCAACTTTCGAGAGGCGGTGGCGAAAATTCCGGCTTTGTCGCACTGGCCCCGGCGAGGTTATGAAATGGAGCGAGATTTGTGGTGGGCTTCACATAGCGTGGACCCACGGCACAACCACCTGCAAATAGGCTCACGGCAAGAATGATCGCCGTCGCTTTGAGCGCGGCCTGACTCAATGTACGTTCCTTGCGGCCGAAATTGCGAATGAAGGTGTAAAAGGCGGGCGTGAACAGAAGACCGAAGCAGGTCACGCCCAACATCCCGAACAGCACCGCTGTGCCCAGCGCCCGCCGCATTTCGGCACCTGCTCCCGTCGCGACTGCCAGCGGGGCAACCCCCAGGATGAATGCGAAGGATGTCATCAAGATCGGGCGGAGGCGTGTGCGCGCGGCATGCACAGCTGCCTCTCCGGCGGCTACGCCCTCTTCTTCCTTTTGGCGTGCGAATTCGACAATCAGGATCGCGTTTTTGGCGGCCAAGCCGACGAGTACGACGAAACCGATTTGCGCCAGGATGTCGATCGGCAACCCTCGCGCGAGCAGGCCGCTTACCGATGCGAGGAGGCACATCGGCACGATCAGAACGATCGCCATCGGCAACTTCCAACTTTCGTATTGCGCCACGAGCACGAGGAACACGAAGAGAGCGGCTGCGCCAAAGACAACGAGCGTGGGAGTTCCGTGTTGCTGCTCCTGGAAGGAGAGATCCGTCCACTCGAACCCGATTCCTTGCGGGAGAACCTGGTGGGCGAGCTCTTCCATACGGATCAGCGCGGTACCAGAGGCGACACCCGGAGCAGCTACCCCTTGCACCTCCGCGGCTGGAAAGAGATCGTAGCGTGGTACGCGGTACGGAATGGTATTGCCCTTCAGCTGTGCCACCGTGCCGATCGGCACCATTTCACCGGAACTGTTGCGCACTTTCAGTCGCGTAATGTCCGGCTGGTTACGTCTGTATTGACCATCGGCTTGGACGACCACTTCGTACGTCCTGCCCAGTAAGTTGAAATCGTTCACGTATTGGGAGCCCAGATAGACTTGCAGCGTCGAAAACACGTCAGTCGGGGTGACTCCAACCTTCTCCGCTTTCAAGCGATCGATGTCCGCGTACACGGAGGGTGATCCCGCGTTGAACAACGTGAACGCCCCGGCGAAATGCGGATCCTTGTTCGCGGCAGCGACGAGATCATTCGCCGCCCGCACAACAGCCTCCGAACCAAGCCCGGCGCGATCCTCCAGCATCATCTTGAAACCACCGGCACTCCCGAGGCCTTGTACAGGAGGAGGGGGGATGGTCAGCACACGCGCATCCTTGATCACGGACAGACGCACGCGCAGGTCGGCCAACACTGTGTTCGCGTTTACGCCGGGAATTTCGTGGTTGTAGAGAGAGGGGAGGCTGGAAAAAATCGTCGCGGAATTCGACGCTACCGTCGATGTCGTCGCATCTAGGCCCGCGAAGGGAGCAACGTGTTCAACGCCGCGCGTATTGAGGATGATATCGGTCGCGTGCTTCACGACCTCCTCTGTCCGTGCGAGCGTCGCGCCCGGAGGAAGCTGAACGATGGTGATCAGGTATCCCTGATCCTGCTCCGGAATGAAACCCGTTTGCGCTCGCGAGAACTCCAGTCCGGCAACTCCGATCAGCGCGACGTAGATGGCGAGAACAACGGCCACTCCGGCCACCAGACGGCGCGTCAGATTTCCATATCCGTTCGACAAACTCTCGAAGCCGCGGTTAAACCAGCCAAAACCCGAATGGAGAAAACGACTCACCAGGCCATGCGACGAAGCGCCTTGTGGATCATGGTCTTTGAAAAGCACCGCGCATAGAGCTGGGCTCAAGGTCAGCGAGACAAAGCACGAAATGACCGTCGATGCAGCGATTGTCACGGCAAACTGCCGAAAGAAGAGTCCGGAGATTCCCGAGAGAAAAGCGGACGGAACGAAGACGGCGCACAACGTGAGCGCTATCGAGATTAACGCTCCGCCGACTTCGTCCATGGTCTTGTGAGCGGCGTCCGAAGCCGACATGCCGGAGCGCATGTTACGCTCGACGTTTTCGACGACAACGATCGCGTCGTCGACGACGATGCCGACCGCGAGAACCAGCGCAAAAAGTGAAAGGTTGTTCAGCGATATCCCAAGCGGATACAGAACCGCAAACGTCCCGACGAGAGAGACCGGAATGGCGATCACCGGGATAATCGAGGCTCTCCAGTCTTGCAGAAACAGGAACACGACGCCGAGCACGAGAAGGATGGCGATGAAGATCGTGATGACCACCTCGCGCACCGATTTGGCGATGAAGGTCGTCGGATCGTAAATGATTTTGTAATCGACGCCCTGGGGGAACTCCTTCTTTATGCCTTTCATCGCCGAGAGGACTTCTCGTTCAACCGCGAGCGAGTTTGCTCCTGGTTGCGCGTAGATCAGCAGCGCCGTAGCGTCGCTGCGATCCATGTATGCCGTAGACCCGTAATCAGCGGCACCGACCTCGACTCGACCGATGTCGCGTACCCTGGTCACCCTTCCTTGCTTATCGGATTTGACCACGATGTCACCGAATTGCTCGGGGGTGGAAAGCCTGCCGAGTGCCTCCACGTTGATCTGATAAGCCTCGTGCCCGGGAGTGGGCGGCTGATTCAGAATCCCAGCCGAGACCTGTAGGTTCTGGGCGCGCAGAGCCGCGAGCACCTCACTGCCGTTGAGATTGTTCGCCGCAACCTTGTCGGGTTCGAGCCAGATGCGCATGGCGTACTCGCGGCCGCCCTGGAACTGCACATCTCCAACGCCTTCGAGGCGCGCGAGAATGTCCTTGACGTGCAAGGTTGTGTAGTTTGAGAGATACAGGTTGTCGCGCGAACTATCCGGCGAGTAGACGTGAATGGCCAGGAGTATGCTCGGTGTCGCTTTTCTGACTTGCACACCGAGACGCTGTACGTCTTCCGGTAACCGCGGCAAAGCATCCTGGACACGGTTTTGCGTCAGCATCTGTGCGACGTTCAAGTCGGTTCCGATGCGGAAGGTAACCGTGATCGTGAGCCTGCCGTCTCCGGTCGACTGACTGCTCATGTACAGCATGTTCTCGACGCCATTGATCTGCTGCTCGAGCGGCGTCGCCACGGTGCGCGACACCGTATCCGCGGATGCGCCCGGATACACGGTGGTGATTTGCACGGTGGGCGGGACGATTTCCGGGTACTGCGCGACCGGCAGAATTGCGAGCGCACCCAGCCCGAGGAGCGTCACGAAAGCGCTTAGTACGGTCGCGAAGCGGGGGCGTTCGATAAAGAAATGTGTCAGGCGCATGTTTTGGGCTCTCTTTAGTCCCGACCGCCGTCGTAACGGATCGTTCCGTCCTGAGTGGCGACTTTGGTTCCGGGCGCGGCGTGCAGTAGTCCATCCACAATGACTCGGTCGCTCGGTGCGAGCCCGGACCGGATCACTCGCAAGCCGTCGCGAATCTCCCCTACTTCCACTCGCTTTGGCGCGACCATCCCGTCCGCCGAAACCGTCATCACCATGTGTTGCGATTGGTCAGGCAGCACTGCGCTATCGGGCACGAGGAGCGTCGGCGAAGGAGGAGCGACGACCAGTCGAACACGCGCGAACAGCCCGGGTGTCAAAACCAGATTGGAATTCGCAACTGTAGCCCTGGCGTGGATCGTGCCGCTCGAACGGTCAAGGACATTATCCAGGAAATCAAATACACCGCTTCGCGCGTACTGATTGTCGTCGCCGAGCGCAACCTCAACCTTCTGGACACGCTCTCCTTTGAAATGCGCGCGATATTTGGAGTACGCGAGGAAATCGGACTCGCTCATGTCAAAGTCAAGGTAGATCGGATCAAGCGACACGAGCATCGCGAGCAGTGTCGTCGGACTCGTCGCTGTGCGACTGCCAGCAATTAAATTGCCTACCGAAACGAGATGCGTGCCCATGCGCCCAGTGAACGGCGCCGTAATCCGGCAATGGTCGAGGTCGAACTGCGCATCGCGGATTCGGGCTTTGGCCTCTTCGACCGCGGCGCGCGCCGACCGCTGATCGGATATGCGCTGGTCAACGTTTTCGACCGATCCAGCGTTGCTTTGCTCCAGATCTTTCGCACGGTCAAGTTGGCGGTCAGCCAGTTCCAGTCGAGCCGCCGCAACCTCAAGCTGGGCGTTCGCTTCGGCAAGTGTGATTTCGTAAGGTCGAGCATCAATCGTGAAAAGGAGGTCGCCCTTCCGGACAATGTCCCCATCCTTGAAAAATATTCCCGTAAGCGTGCCGCCTACTTGCGCGCGCAGTTCGACTTGCGAAACCGCCGCGAATTGGCCAAGGAAGCCCAACCGCGTATCGATGTCTTGCACCAGCGGCTTGCTCACCACGACTTGTGGAAGTGCAGCAGGCGGAGCAGCGGCGGAACTCCCACTTGCCTTAGGCGAATACTTGAGCCATGCACCCATAAACACTATCCCTGCTAGCCCCGCGGCAACCCACAGCTTGGCCGACGTTCGTCCACTGATTCGCCGCCTCTTGTTCTCCGCTCGTTCGTCGGACGTCAGTTCTGTTTCCGTCAGCATCTTCGTAGTTCTCCTGGTATATTGTTCTTTTAATGTGCACAATTAAAGTCAAAAAAAGTCAACGCGTCTTTTCCCGAATCTGACCAACCAGATGAGCCAGCGTTGTTTTCCCGAGCGATCTCTCGAAGCTGTTCTGAGCCTGAGAAAGCAGCCCCGACATGCACTCCTTGAGGTGGCAGCTTACCGGACATCGCTTTTCCACAGGATAGGAATGAATCGCAAACGCCGGTGGTGCCGCACTTGCACGGTATATGTCGAGCAGCGTGATCTGTCGCGGAGAACGCGAAAGCGTGCTCGCCCCGCTCTTTCCCCGCTTCGTTACGACCAAGCCCGCTTTCGAGAGCTTGGAGAGCGACTTGCGAACGAACGTGGCGTCGGCGTTCACGCTCTCGGCCAGAGTCCCCGAGGAGATTTCTTCGCCGTACTTGTAAGCCAGGGCAGCCATAATGTGCGCGGCAACCGTAAATTGGACACTTTTCACTGACATAACTTCTCCTGCGCACTATGTGATGCTTAACAGCACAATTGGTTATGCTTTTCTTGTTCCCAGGTGCCAGCCTTCCGATTCCTGAACGATCTGCAGAATGAGTTAACTGAACCGCAGGATCACGTCGCCCCAGGCATCCGGTAACCGCGACCTTTATCTAAGCCCTATCCCGCTGGCACAACTCGAAAACTCGAACCCCCGGCGAGGGTCTGCTAACTAGCCGTCGTGCAATTCTGTCATGAGGGCGCCAGGCAGGCATTTCATGCTTGGGCCATGATGTCTTGCGCATACGGACCTCAGTTCCTCCCCGTTCAAAAGAAACTTCGTCCATAGCCAATTTCATTAAGTGGATGCCGCGCCCGTGTTCGGCGGCCAGATTTTCGAACGCCAAAGGATCGGGAACCTGAGTCGGGTCAAATCCCTGGCCCTGATCTCTGACGACAATAAGGACCCCCTTGCTACCGTCGCAACAGCAGCGGACATGAACCAACTTCCGGCCATCCAAGCGATTGCCATGCAGCATGGCGTTACTCAGTGCTTCCCGAAGCGCAAGTTCAACGAACTCCTTTTTCTCGTGAACGCAATGCGACGCAGCGATCAGGCTCATGAGCCAGTCCACTAATGATGAGATCAGGCCGATGTCCGTCCCGACCCAGGTATGCACCTCCAACGGAGCACCCCTGAAACGAGGTCTGTGCAACGCAGATTGCAGAGATTTGAAACTGCCAACCCACACCATCAGCAACCTTCTTTCAGAGCTGACTCTTTCGCCTCAGTGCGCGCCTCCAGGTCCGGCCGACCTGACTTTGCGGGCGAAAAAAATCAGTGGCGCCCCAATAAGGCAAGCGCATCCCAAAACCCAGAAACAATCTAGAAAGCCGAGGAAGGCCGCCTGCTGCTGAACGATTCGCGCCAATTGCGCTTTTGCATGCAAAGCCGCGTCCGGGGCACTAAAACCGTGTGTCACAAAATATCGAGACAATGCGCCGAGCGTCTCTTGATAGCGCTGATGCAAGGGAGTGGCGTGGGCCACCAGAACTGATTGGTGGTACTGCGTTCGCCGAGCGAGAAGCGTTGTCACAAAAGCGATGCCGACGCTTCCGCCCTGATTCCGAAAGAGGTTGGTAATACTCGAAGCTTTGTTGTTCTTATTCTTGGGCAGGAAGGAATACGCCAACTGGCTCACCGGCACGAAGAGGGGAGCGATGCCGAGTCCTTGGAGTGCTCTGAGGAGAGCAACGTGTTTGTAGTCTGCCCCGAGATCAATGCTGGCATATCGCCACATGGCAACGGCAAAAATGAGGTATCCGACGAAAATGAGCGGCTTGATACCGACTTTCGGGAGAATCCGCACAATTACCGGGGCCAGGGCAACGATGACGAATGCGCCCGGACCGAGAACCAGTCCGGCGTCGGTCGCGGTGTAGCCGTAGAGGCTTTGCAGCATCTGAGGGATTAATACGGTTGATCCAAATAAGGCAAATCCAAAGAGGAAATAATAAGCATTGGCGATGGCGAAGTTACGATCCGAGAGCAGCCGGATTTCCACGACCGGATCGGGATGTTGCCATTCCCAGACTGCTGCGGCCATCAATGCCAAAACGGCCACCGAGAGAAAAACGACGATAAAGCGGCTCTCGAGCCAGTCTAGTGTCTGCCCGCGATCGAGCACCACCTCAAGGGACGCGAATCCGATGGCAATGAGAAAAATCCCTAGGCCATCAATTCGAAGCCTGCCGTCTTTCCGGGCAGCCTCAACTTCCCGAGCGAATTCCGGGGGATCCGACACCACCCTTTTGGTCAAAATTAGAGAGACGATCCCAATCGGTATGTTAATGAAGAAGATCCACCGCCAGCTCCAGCTATCGGTGATCCATCCGCCGAGTGGTGGGCCGATGACGGGGGCAGTAACGATGGCCATGCTGTAGAGAGCGAAGGCTGCTGGGCGCTTCGCCGGGGGGAACGTATCCACGAGAATGGCCTGCTCGACGGGAGCCAACCCGCCTCCCCCGACACCCTGGAGAATCCGAAAAAAGATTAGCAAGCCCAGGGAAGGGGCGAGACCACACAGGAGAGAACTCAGCGTGAAGAAGACGACGCAAAGCATGTAGTACCGTTTGCGTCCGAAGACACGGCTCAACCATGCAGAGAGAGGAAGAACAACAGCGTTCGATACCAGATAGCTGGTCAGGACCCAGGTGCTCTCGTCGTAACTGACGGCTAGACCTCCGGCGATATGCGGCAAAGAAACATTCGCAATAGCCGTATCGAGCAACTCCATAAAGGTTGCCAGTGTGACCGTGATGGCGACGATCCAAGGATTTACCTCAGACCGTTCGGCGGCCGCGCGAGGGATAGGAATGGAGGCCGTTATTGAACTCATATCGGAGCCAACGCCTCCTTCGATACAACAAGAGACCGGTCGGTCTCATCCAGGCACATGGTATGATGCAGTAAGCGACCAATCGGTCGCAGAGCATTTGTTGGCGGGAGCAGGGAAATGCGGAAAGGTGACCAAACGCGACAGGAAATCATTCGTGAGGCTGCCCCTATCTTCAATCGGCACGGCTACGAAGGAACTGCGCTATCCGACCTGATGAAGGCCACCGGCTTGGAAAAGGGCGGAATCTACCGGCATTTCGAAAGCAAGCAACAGCTTGCGGCCGAGGCTTTCGACTACGCCTGGAACCTGGCGATCGACACGCGCTTTGAAGGCACGCAGGAGATCTCGAACACCGTAGACCGTTTGAAGCAGATCGTGCGAAACTTCCGGGATCGGCGAGCCGGGCTTGTGTCGGGCGGATGTCCCCTGCTGAACACGGCAATGGATTCAGACGATGGAAATCCCCAATTGAGGGTAAAGGCACAGCGAGCTCTTAACTCCTGGCTTGACCGTCTGCGACGGATTATTGACGAGGGGAAGCGGCAAGGGGAGATTCGCAGGAGCATCAATTCCTTCGAATTGGCGACTCTCATTGTCGGGACACTCGAAGGGAGCTTGTTGGTGAGCCAATTGCATCGACAAGACACCGCGCGGAATCTGGCCTGCCGCCATCTCGAAGAGTATTTCGAAACCAGTGTTCGTGCGAAGGAGTTCAAAGGGAAGGCGAAAAAGTCATGAGCGCGCCGGGCATACCCGTCGAATCGGATTTCAGAACAAGGGCGAAGACAAACGATTGCCAATTGGTGCGGGAGCGGGAGTTCCGTAAAGATTTGTACTACCGGCTGAATGCCTTTCCGATTTATCTTCCACCGCTCCGCGAAAGGAAAGCTGATATCCCTGAGCTCGTGGAACATTTCGTTCAACAGTTCGCCAACTCCATGGACAAAACAATCGGAACCATCGCCTGCAGGACTTCTTCAGCGCAACGTCGGAAATTCCGAAGCGCGGGGCCAGAATTCTCATCGGCTCCGACCAGACGAGCTCGTAAAGTTCCTTCCGGGAAAACCGTTTGGCCATCGTCGTCTCTGAAAGTTGGGTGAAATTCCATGCCCTGCCAGAAATCTCCTTCTTTTCCGTTCCGGCTACCGCCCTTCGATAGGAAGGCCGCCTCCCACGCAGCCGCACCCGTCCCGATCTACTCTGGTTTATGTCGGAAGCCGCCTGTTTGTCTCACGGACTTCCAGCAAGCTCCTCGATTGCAGTGACCGTGGTTCCCGTCGCCAGCACGCTGTCACAAACCTTGCTTTCTCGATTGGAAGCTATTAGTATTTGCGGCTATATCTTGATAGATGATTACTGTTTCCGTCAGTTCAACCGCTTCTATAGGAAAGCAACTCGGCCCAAACCTTAGATCACTACTGATCGCGTCGACGCGGAGGTTCCCATTGCCCTCGGTCCGCTACATCTGGTCTTTACTCGTACTCTTGGGGACCTTCGTATTTCAATGTGCGGCGCAAGACGTGACCCTGCGCGGTACGCTTGTTACACCAAACGACGTTATTCCGAACGGTGCCATTTCCATATCGAAAAATAAAATTGGCAAGGTCGGACCTACACCTGCCGAACAGGACGGCACCGTAATTGAGACTGACAGTTTTATCTTTCCTGGCCTCATTGACCTTCACAACCACATCACTTGGAACTTCTTTCCGCGCTGGAAGCCGAATGAACTCTTCAACAATCGTTATGAGTGGCAACAGCGGGCAGCGTACAAGGTCGCCCTAGATGGTCCCCATGCTCAGCTAGTGCTGGATCATGGGCTTGCATGCGACGCGGACCGGTTCGGAGAAATAAAAGCCATTATTGGTGGCTCGACTTCTGTCGTCGGTGGTCTATCACCTTCGCCGGGAACCGACGATAACAATTGCATTATCGGTCTCGCGCGAAATCTCGACAGTTATTCCGGCTTTGACGGCAGTGTCCTGAACAAAGAAAAAGTCCGATACGAAGTGTTTCCGTTCGAGATGAAGCTCTCCGACGCCATGCAGGTTCACTCGGACCTCGAAACTAAGAAACTGAATGCTTTTATTGTTCACGTAGCCGAGGGAAAACCCACCGACGCGTCGGCGGCACGCGAGTTCCGAATGCTTGTGAAGAAAAATGAAGGATATCTACGTCCCGGGGTCTCTATCATTCACGGCGTGGCGCTTAGCAAACCGGACTTTGTACAAATGCAGAAAGCCGACGTCGGTTTGATTTGGTCGCCGCGAAGCAACATAGAGCTCTATGGGGCGACCACCGATGTTCGTTCGGCGAAGGAAGCAAACGTCAAGATTGCATTGGCCCCGGATTGGAGCCCATCGGGGAGCGATGGATTGGTTGAGGAGTTGAAGTATGCATCTAGCTGGAACGAGGCCCAGGTTCCTAGCGTCTTTGCCACAAACGAGCTAGTCGCGATGGCCACAACGATTCCTGCACAGCTGGCGGGCGCAAGCGATTCTATCGGCTCTCTGAGGCCGGGATACTATGCAGATTTGCTGCTGGTGCGAAAAACTACCGGCGATCCCTATCAATCCTTATTACATCTTGATCCTGGAGATGTGCGATTGGTGATGATTGGTGGCGTCCCCGTATATGGTGATGAAGATTTAATGAAGAAACTCCTGCCCAATCGCCGGCTTGAGACACTGTCTGTATGCGGTAAACAAAAAGATCTGTACATCGAGCCACAAGCAGGAATCCCAGAAACGGGCAAGACTTTCAAACAGATGTCAGATGAGCTTTCGGCCAAACTCGCGTCCCTAGGTACCTCTCTCGCGGAATTGGCCCCCTGTCAGGGCACGAATTTGAACTAACTGATTGGAAGGATAGACAAATGAAGAATCCGAGTGACGAACTGGTCTGGCAAGGGCGAATTCACCTCGGCGACGAGCCTGGAGTTTACGGGGACGCAAGCTACAGCGGCTTGTGCATGGAACTGCCTATGACGTTTCACGCATTCGATCCGACAAACACGAATGACGATATCAATCTCGAACTCGAAGCCGAAGATGTGAACGTCTACAGCGGATACCCAGGGCACCTCATAACTATCTTTGGATACGAGCCGGACCCAACTTCCGGTCCGAACAAGTGGAAACAGATTACGCTCTACTCCACGACAATGACTTCCAACAATACCCAGGTCACATTGGCGAGCCTCAAAAAGCATACTTTCATTTCTTTGCAGATTCGTGTCGATACGACCGTGAAAGCTGGCCTCTACAACGATTTCGTGGTTGTACGGCTTTCTCTTCGTTCCAAGACACACTACGCCGTCGTTGGCTTTCAGGATTAGCAACGCCTCTGGTCATTGTCGCGCCACTCCAAAGCGCGGGCTTCGCACCTTGTGGGCGTTTCTAGCTGATGAAAATCCCCGGTCAGCCGTGGGAAAGCAGCCAAGGGATTCCGATATTCGAGGTATCTGGGCGGAGACATGGATTATGGACCCAATCGGCATAGTTGGATTGGTAGTTGGTGTCGTCGGAACGCTGTTCGGCTGGAAACAGTATGTAGACATGAAAGCCATGGAGCGACGCCTGGAGGAGGCGAATAATCATCTCGGGGAAGCGAACAATCACCTCGGCGAGATTACCGAGCGGCTCAAAACCTCCGAGGACGGCCTAAATCTAGCTAACAAACAGCTTGCAGAAATGCGCGACAAGATGATGACGATTGCGGTCGCGCGCTTTCCATTCAATCTAAATGCGCTAATAAAGTTGATAGACACCGCCAACTCCGAGCTCGCGATCGTTTGCGATTTCATTGGATATGCGATGTATTCAAATGTGTCCGGTTTTCCGAGCTATTTTGATTCCCTTCAGCGCGCCGTTGAACGCAAGGTAAAGATCCGATTGTTGTTGTACGGGCTTGACACCGGAAGACAAGCCATCGGGAAGCAACTGCCTCCAAGCGGCTACCTCAACGAGCGAAACTCCCCTTTCTGTGCCGACTATTTCCGGCAGTGGCACGACGGCAAAGCCTGCCCCTACAGCTACAACGAATTCCGGGACACGCTCCTAAGGGACGAAGAAGAACTTATGGCAAAGCTCGGCGGCGTCGAGCTAAGGGTGATGGACCACAGCCTACTTACCTTTATTTGGATTGCCGATCAGACGGAAGGTTGTATTTTCTCTTTTAGAAACGATGGAAACGACGAAGCCGGAATGACTTTTCAAAGCCATGACAAACAGATCGTAACCGATTTCCGAAAGGTATTCGATTCCGAGTGGGAGAAAGCATCGGAACCGCTGTATAAGGGGCGCTGGTAGGCTGTGCTGGTTCCATCCACCGACACAAACGTTCTATATAAAACGTACCGATTGCGCCGCCGCTGCAGGCGTGCGCGAAAGTGAGTCCACCATGCCCAGTCTCTACACCTCTCTCATCGCTCGGCAAAATCCAAAACTGAAAACATTGGCACCAAAAGAACAGCGCCCTCCCATCCCGCCAAAACACCTTGGCAAACCCTTGGAGGAACTCCAGGTTGCCGTCGCCGAAGAACACTTCCCTCAATTTGCTGAAATTGTCAGGCTTGAGGCAGCGGCCAAGTCGATTGCCGTAATTGGCGCCGGACTCGCAGGACTAACCGCAGCTTACGAACTGCGCAAACGCGGATACTCGGTGTCTCTTTTCGAGGCATCGGAGCGGCCAGGCGGACGCACCGTAACCATCAGGCATATCGTTAAACACCATCACATGGACGGTGGCGCGGAACTAATCGGCTCCAACCATCCGCTCTGGCTTTTCTATGCGGACCTTTTCCACCTTGGATTCAGCGACGTAGGTGAAGACGACAAATCGCCAGTGGTTGTCGGAACCAAGCATATTCCGCCCGGACGTGAAGGAAAATTGCTTGCCGAAATGAACAAAGCATTTGCTTTCATTTCTGCGCGCGCCAAAAGAATCGTCGACGCCTATGCTCCATGGACGGATCCAACGGCCGCAGATCTCGACGGCAAAAATGTCCACGAGTTCGTCATGGCCACCGACTGGCCCGGCCTGTGCAAGAAAGCTGTCCTCCAACTGCTCGAATCCGACAACGGAGTTCCTGCAAAGGACCAAAGTCTTTTGGCTCTTCTCGCGATGGTCAAAGGTGGCGGTCTTGAGCGCTATTGGCTCGATACAGAGGTGTACCGCTGTAAGAAAGGGACACAAGCTCTCTCCACAATGTTCGCGACTGTTTTGAACAAGTGGAACAGTGCTATCCGATACAAAACTCCGGTGAGGAAGATCGAAGTTCTCGGGGATGGTGTTCGACTCTATACCGACGGCGGAGCGCCGTTACCAAACGTTAGTGCCGCCGCCCGCGAGGCGACGTTGGTGAATAATGCCGATGACCGCTTTCGCTTCGACGACGTTATCCTAGCTATTCCGCCGACCGCATGGTCTACGATTCCGGACTGGCTGCCAGTTGATCTACAGACCTTCGTCGCTTCTCCTCCGCAAATGGGGAAAAACATTAAAGGCTTGCTTGCGTTCGATACGCGATTTTGGAAAGCACGCCACAGTGGCCCGAATGCGACGCTAACCAAGTCGGTGGACCAAACCTGGGAAACGACGGAACAGCTGCCTAAACCACAATTTGGCTTGGTGGCATTTGCCGGGGCCAAGCACGCGGCGGATCTCTCCGAGTTGAATGACGACGACGCCAAATCGGCGATCGTCGCCGGACTTGAACAGGGCTATAAGCAAATATCCAAGAAAGTCAGACATTTTAAGTTCATGAACTGGCCTAAGGAGCAGTGGGCCCAGGCTTCTTACAGTTTTCCGAAACCAGGGGACATCACGCACTGGGGTCCCAAATTCAGCGAGGGATTCCAAGGCCGGCTGCATTTCGCAGGCGAACACACCTGCTATGCATTCACCGGATACATGGAGGGCGCGCTTCAGTCCGGCTTCCGCTTGGCCCGCAAGCTCGTTCAGCGCGACGGCAAACCCTGGTGAGCCTTCACTCGAGTCAAGCGTGGAGAATTCTTCTGCTGGTGAATCGCCGTCCAGGCCGGCGCTCAATGTGCACGACAACATTCAACGAATCGGCGATGTTCGTTTTGATCGAACGATAAGGCAGCTCAATCCCGCTCTGCAGGACACAGCTTTTGGTTCCCTCACCCGAAGCAGGTGAAAGTGCGCTGCAACCCTATCGAGATTAGTTTTTTCAATCTCGGTTTTGATGACCAAAGAGAGAGCTTCAGCTGGCTCTACAATGCGTGTCTTTTCACCACGCCGTACACCGTGACCGCCAATCTGAACCGGACTGGGCCTACGCCAAGCGAGCTCTTGCCCGCGGCGACAATCCGGACGAAATCATGCGCCGGATCGCCGACTACCGCGCTGACGACAAAGC
>Ga0068863_100002406_pt1 | contig 18588 bp, 21 predicted proteins | sample KBSSwiS62_FD_66596 | JGI IMG/M metagenome (GOLD analysis project Ga0068863, IMG submission 66596) | Switchgrass rhizosphere microbial communities from Kellogg Biological Station, Michigan, USA - KBS Switchgrass S6-2 | ecosystem: Host-associated > Plants > Roots > Rhizosphere > Soil ...
GAAAAGCGCTATCAGGGAAAGCTACCAAAAGCGTGCGGCTGACAAACCCTACACGAGCTATGCGCTGGGCTCGATGCAGGAGGTCGGACCAGATTATACTCGTGTCAGCCTCGAAACTGCGGAGAGAGTCGCAAATCAACTGATGGGTGATCTAAAGCCTGCTGGCTTCTTGGTCAGTTTTGAGTTGCAAGGCTCGGTTCCCTGCAACATTCACATCCGAGGGGTGAGCGACGTTGATCTGTTGGTTCTCGACGAAGCGTTCCATACCTATGATATTCTCGGTCCTTTCGCCCAACTTGGCGGGTACCGCTCCCCGATCAGCTACACGCCACTCTCTGCTCTACAGCGTCTGCGGTCGCAGATCGAAGGCACGCTCAAGCTACGTTACCCAAAGGCAGACGTAGATACGGCAGGTGGAAAGGCGGTGAATATTTCCGGAGGATCGCTTGCGCGGCCGGTTGATGTGGTGCCGTCCTATTGGCACGACACCGCTGATTACCAGCGCACGCGGCAGAAGCATGATCGTAGCGTGTGCATCATGGATAAGAAGGTACCGACCACCATCGAGAATATGCCCTTTCGACATATTAAACGCATCACCGATCAGGATGTCGCTACCCTGCACTCTCTCAAAAAGAGCATTCGGCTATGCAAGCACGTGAAAAACGATGCGATCGAGGAGGGTACCAGCATCGGGCTGCCGAGCTTCGATATCGCCGCGACCATGTATCACGCCGACATCGCCGCGCTCCGGGTTGGCGCCGGCTATGAGCTTGCGGTTCTTGCGGAGACGCAACGACACCTGGACCATCTCGCGTGCAACTTCGATCACGCGCGCACTCTCTCGGTGCCTGACGGATCACGTAAAATCTTTGATACAGAGGCGAAGCTACGAGGACTGCATAGCCTCTCACTCGAAATGGACGACCTCGCACGGGAGGTTGCCAAGGAGCAAAGCGTACTTCTGTCGCTCACCGAACAGCCTTCTCTGAGCTTGTCTCGTGGTGTTCTTGCCAAAGCATATGTGCCTGAGGGGCTGATGTAAAAAATCTATCGCGTTCCATCGTCCCCAGTTTGTATCGTACCGCTGAAAAGTAAATTGGTAGGGATTGGCCTCGTAATCTTTATAGTGGACCCGGTGGTGGAGCCTACACAGGCCCTGGTGGTGCCTTGTACACGGGCCCCGGAGGTGGCCTTTACACTGGTCCCGACGGCGGAATGTATACCGGGCTAGGTGGCGGTTTTTACACAGGTCCCGGAGGAGGCCTTTACTCAGGGCCTGAGGGCGGCATGTACACTGGTCCCGGTAGTCTTGGGTGCCACGCGATTCGTCCGCCATGGGTCATATTTGTCCGCGAGCTTCGAAAGCGCCAGAAGACTAGACAAGCCGACCTCATCGAGAAGCACCTTCGCGGAAGGCGAGGATAGACGATCCTCAGGTACTGGAAGACGTATGCTGCTACAAGCTCACGCCCTTGGCTGCTGCGCAGCGATTGAGCACGCCATTGATCTTCTTAGGGTCAATCCTGTACGCATCCCAGAGCGCAGTTAGGCTGTTCAGCTGCAACAGCTAGCGGCCGGGCGACTTCCAAGACATGAGCATGCGACGAATGGAATATTCAGTCGATTTGATCGAGCAGCTCGCCGGGACGCAGTTCCAGCACCCGACAGAACCGGACATACTCGTACACGTCGATGCGCCGCTGGCGTCGTTCCACCCGGCTGATGAACGACTGGTCTTCCCCGTAGGCGTTAGCGAGGTCGGCCTGCGTCATGCCGAGTTCCCGCCGCCGCGCAATGAGGCGCTCGACGATCTCGATGTAGGGCTGTTCGAACGCGGACTTGCGGGGCTTCGGCATGGTGCCGGCCCAATCGCAGGGAATTTCACCATAGTGCAAAACTCCCTATTGACTCCCTTCACCCCCTAGCGGAGGATTCGACTGCGTTGGGGGAGACGGGACATGCGGGGCGGCCGATTCTTAGCGAGCATAGTAGGTATGGCGCTGGTCGCTGCCTGTGGCGGCTCGGGGGAAACCGCCTCGGCCGGGACCAACGCGGCGAGTCGAGGGGAAACCTTCACCTATACCCCGGCCCAGGATCGCAACCTTCGCATCACGGTGGACGAGGTGCGCCTGCGCGGGAGCGCGGGGTATCTGCCCAAGGACCCCAATTGGGTTCAGCTGCGACTCACTGTGGCAAACGTCGGGAGTCGCATGGTGCAATTTGGCAACGTGCGCACGCGGCTTGAAAACGGGACCGTTCTCGCCTCAGCGGTAGGATCGAGCGATCTCGCGAAGCCCCCGAGTGTCGGCGGCACGATGGGAAGGACGCTTGGCCTCGGAGTGGCCGGGCAGGTCGCCGGCACCATGATCTTCCCGCCCCTCGCGCTCCTCGCCAACGGAGCGAGCCTCCTTGGCATGACCGGCGGAATGAACAGCTGGAAAAAGCGCACGGAACGCATCGATGCAGGACTTCTGCATGCCCAGGAGCTTGCGCCCGGCACTCGCATTTCGGGCGACGTCTACATCCCTGCTGTCCGCGGACAGACTGCGCTCATCGCCTTCTACGCAATCGAGGGACGTTCGCAGTCCCTTACCATCCAGCGGGCGCCATGATCGCGCAGCTGCCGACCACCAACTCACGGGAGACCATATATGAAAATGCTTCTCGCCATATTCTTCCCGCCCGGATACTTCTTCGCCCAAGGACGCTTCGGCGCGGGGTTTGTGCATCTGATCGTGTGGGGAATTTCCATACCTCTGTTCTTCATCTTTTTTCTCGGCATGTTTATCTGGTTCATTCAGGCGATGCTCGCCACGTGGGACTTGCGTAAGCAGCTCCAGATGGAGCAGGCTACGGCAATCGCCGAGAAGATGGCCGAGAAGTTTGCCACCTCCGATCGCCCCGTCTGAGCGCCTGGACAGGCCCGTTATGCCCTACCGTACTTCCGTACTGCGCACGTCTATGGCGCTTGCCGCTGCTCTCACGATGTCATCGTGCGGCAGCAGCAATCAGGACTCGGGTGCGCCGCCAGATCAGCCTTCGCCGGGCGGCGCGACCATTCCAGCTGAACTCACCTCACTCAGCGACGCTGACCGGCAACGGCTCGCATCGGAAATTCTGACCACATTCTATATTCGCAGATATACGCTCGCGCGAGGAAACGTATCGACCGAGCATGATTGCAGCGAGAAGTTCAGCCTCGGCACCCCCGCGATCGCCGACGCCCTTATCGCGGGACCTGTAGGTAAAGTGACGTTCCTTGTGCCCGTGGTTGCCATTGCCGACGATTCGGATCAGTTTGCGAGTATCTGTTGGACCAAAAACATAGGCGGACCTTGGGTCAAGGGGCAGGCACTGAGACTCTCGCGAACCTTTGCGATCGAAAAATGGGATACGGGCTGGAAGCTGTCGCGGAATAACCCGGTCGATTAGCGGCGTGTTGCGCACGAACTCGGACTTCCAGAATTCCCGCGCGTCGCTGCTGGAAATGCCAAGCAGATCCACTTGACACGGAATGGATCTGGTACGGCGCGCTACATCCGCGATCCAGGCGAGCACTACCCGTCGCCGCCGGAGTACCTGCTGCATCGGTGTGGCATTGCGCGTCGCGGAAGTTGAGGTCACGCTCAACCGGCTGCTGCTCTACACGAGCGCTCGCGTTAGCTGAATTCGCGCGCTGCAGCTGGAATCGGTGCGCCCGCCACAACTGACACGTGGCGAGTGGGGCCGTGATCGGGGCGTTGCGGCGATGATCCTCGTTCCAGGCAGCTCGTCTATAGGGATTGAGAACGGCCAGACCGACTGCGGAACACTCCGTCACTGTCTGCAGCCGGCACCATTGCTCATCGCGGAGAGAAGGGGTAAAGTTATCGCACGGATCGGTCGGTGAATGACTGGCGGAGGAAGGCGTGGCGGATAGTATCATCATCGAGGTAGTCAAGAGCGCTGGATCGATAGCCGGGTTTGCCGCCCTCATATGGCGCGTGATCGATGAGTTCAGCAGCTTTCTACGCCTCTCGCTCACGATCAGGCCTCCGGTCGCTGGATGGATACCCATCTATACGGCAGTCGAAAATAAGGGGTTCCGTGCCAAGCGAATCGACAACGCGTTGCTTCTGATCGGCCCTGAAGTTGAGAATCCGGTTGACACGGCAAGAGAACTGGCTCGCGCCGCAGGAAAATCTTGGAAGTTCTCATGTACAAATGATTTTTGTGTTATCAATGAACATATCACGGACCATGAACGAAGTTGTATTCCAATACCTTTCTATTTTCTTGAAAATGTCGACATAGCTGACGAAACGCTCGGTTACGAAGCTCCTATTGACTTGACCTTCTTGAAATCTGGCAAGCCTTACTCCGTGCGCTTTTTCGTTTTCGGCCGACCCCATCTGCATCGATCGACGCATGCAACATTACTATTGCCGCTGGCAATCGAAGAACCTCAGACCGCTGCACACGCAATAATGCCCGGCTGATCGGAAGGCTTGCGGCGACTGCGACACGCCACCGGATGCACGGACGCGAGCGCGATCAACTCCACGGTAATGCCGCCGTGGCGCGATTCCAACCCGCAACGGCGTCGCGGTTGTGAGATCGTTGGTACCGATCCTGCGTTGTAAACGCCACCACAAGCCGATCGACAGCATCTTCATCGTCACGGGCGAAATCAAGAGCGCCCATTGGGTGGATGTTGGCGCCGCCTGGCCCAGCTGCGACGGAAGGCTCTTTGGAAGGAGAAACGAAGATCGCTGCTAGAAACTCACCGTTAGCCTCTTGCTCGAGTTCTTTCTGCAGGCAATCGGGAAGACGCGCACGGAGCATTTTCCCATTCTCGCTTAGTGGGCGCCAATGGCGATCACATTTCAGGCGGATTACGTACGAAAATTCGACATGCCGATCATATCGCGTACTGCAAAACCTTGATGGGTACGGACGTCGTCCACGGCACCATAAACAATCTGATCACGCTGAATCCGCTAACGACCTGAAGCACTTGCTGTACATCAACTAACAGGTCAACATAACCCAGAATCTCATTACCGCGTTGCTGCCTCCCCACCAACTTTTGTCTTCCGGCTTCGAGTAGCAAGAGAATCGAGCATATCCGGTACTAGTTGCTCGAAAAAGCCGGCGATAAATGCCCAAAGCAGCATTTTAAATAGATCAGACAAGGCCGCAAGTTTGAGTCCGGAGCGGACGGATTCCAGCCAATCTTGGTCACGCTTCAGTGGGAGGCCGACTTTCTGTTCGGTCTTGAACAGCGGCGACGCCTCATTTAGCGCAGCTGCCATTGCCTTATCCGCCTCCGCCCTTTTGTCGCTGCATCGGTTTTCGGTGGCGATGGCCTGCGTGTCTTTCTGAGGCGCGCCGGAAGCACCAACCTGACTCCCAGCCTGCGTAGCGGTGCTCCCTTGAAGGACTGCCGCCTGCTGCAATCGGTCGGCGCTGGCTGTGGAAGCGCTTTGGGTGCCGCTGGCTTGATCAGCCTGCTTGCGCGGGGGCGGGGTTTCACATTCGCTGGCGATACGTTGCTTCTCGGTGGCCAATTCCCAAGCCAGCACGGCTTTAGCCTGAAGTGCCGCGTCTTCGATGGTGACAAACGAAGGTGCAATTCCTCCCGACAGTCCGAGCGTCGACGGCAAGCCTGACGCGAATACTGCGTAAATAATTAATCCAAAAGCGTTTGCCGATAGCAATGCGAGCGCGACGCCGTTTTTTCCAGAACCCAGGGTCGCGAGCGTCATGATCGAGTCGCCGGCCATGCCTTGCCCGATATTTTCATCCTTTATGCGTCGACCGATGCTGATAATGGCGCCGAGCCGCGCGGCCAGGATCAAGAGGACGACACCGGCAAGCAATCCGGAGACCGGAGCATTTATTGGCAATAGGTAGATAAGGAGGAGGGCCAGGGCGGCAGTGAGGACGCCCGCCCAGAAGCGATAGATCAGCCAACCCTGCAGCCGGCTGATCTCGATTTCCCGCGCCATCCCCACGATGCGCGCGCCCTGAATATAGACAAGCATTGCCTGCATGTCGCGGCGCAGCAGCGATGCTGAAACGGTCGGCAGGGCTGGCGGCTTCGTCGCCATCATGAGTCCTCACTTTTAGCCAACTCGGTCGCAATGCGAAGTCGCGATGTCGCTTCTGATTCATCAGCAGCCTGTCGCATCGCAACCTCGTCGATCTGCGGTTCCGATTCGGTATCCGTTGCCGCTGCCATCTGAATCGCACCCGCAGTCTCGCCAGCGTCTTCGTTCGTCTCAGTGCTGGGTTCTGTTTGAGCAAGCTCCGTTGCGGCGCCGAGGCGCTCCGTTGCTTCGGCTTCAACGGCCGCGTGCTCCAAAGCGGCCTCGTCGATCTGCGGCTCGGACTCCGTATTTTCAGCTGCTCCGGTCTGGACCGCTCCGGAAGCTTCACCTGCCGCTTCATTCGTATCCTCGCCAGCTTCCGCGTCAGCGAGCTCCGTGGCTACATTGAGGCGTTCCGTCGCTTCGGCTTCAACGGCGACATGCTCCAAAGCTGCCTCGTCGATCTGTGGTGTTGCGTCCGTGTCGACGGCGGGCGGCGACACTGTTTCCTCTTCGTCAGCTTCCCTTATTTCATCCGACTTAATCTCCGCCTTGTCGCCGTCGGCGTCGTCTTCATTGCGGGCAAGCTCTTCTAGTTCGGCGACCCGGTTTATCGCAATCTCTGCGGCCTCGACGGCGTCCGCATGGCCTTTCTTAGCGGCCTCCAATTCCTCAAGCTGTGCAGCCGTCGGAGCGGGGCCGATGGCCGATAACTCCGCTTCTTTCGTTGCCAGCGCAACCGCGGCTTCGCCTAATGAAGCGAGCGCGGCGGTCTTTTCCGCTCGTGCGACCTCGATCGGCGAAGACGGAGCTGCTGGCATGTCTTCCCGAAGCGACTCGGGCAACCTCTTGTTATGTTCGGCAATCCCGCTAGCGCCGCCAACCCGGTTCATGCGGTCGCGCACAATCCAGTAGCTCTGCTCGATTCGCTCGTCGCTCAGTAGGTCGAGCATGCGTGTCTCAACGCCCATTAGGACTGGAAACGGTACTCGGCGCTGATCTTCCTGTTGATCAGAGGGAGAGCCGAGCATTTGGGAAAGCGCTTCACTGCCGACCGGCGCGTAGCCAATCAGCTGCGCCGAGAGAAAATCGGCATAGGCACGCCGCGCAATTTCGTGATCGTCATTATCGGCAGGAGGTAGGTCGCCCGACACCAGCAGCCAGATCCGCTTCAACACGTTCATCACCCGACTCCGGAACCGAGACAAGAAGCGCTTCCAACGCCGAATTGCCGGCATCCATCAGAGGCCGAGCGAAGCGATTAGGTCTGCATCGATCTTCGTGCCGGGCGCGAGATTGTGTTTGGCCCGATAGGCAATGATGGCAAGCCGGCTGCGCGGTCCGATCACTCCGTCCGGCTTGCCGAGATCGAAGCCGGCTTTGCTCAGTGCCTCCTGCACTCGCCACTCAATGGTGTGTTCGACCTCTTGGTTATCCACCAGAAAGGCTTTGATCTTCGCAAGCCAGCTGCGACGGCTGCTTAGCCCTACCAGTCCGCCATTGATACCGCGTGTCACTGCCTCGATATCATCCCGATCGGCGGCGACATTCAGATGCTTGTCGGTCCATTCCTGAAGCGCGGGCTTGAGGGCATGCTCTGAAGCGACCACCAGGTCAGGGTCGCCTTCGAAATTCACCTTACAGCGATCTCCAAAAATCCGGTACGATTCCCGACCGGTCGTCTGCAGAATACCTCGTCCGCGAAAATTCCATCCATCGTGGGTCTCTTTGGGGCCGTTCCCCATCCGTTTGCCGTAGACAAGGCTGAATAGAGCCACGCCGCTGTCTTTCTTGCATTGCTCTGCCATTGCGACGCACTCAGCTCGGTTGGCGAAATATCGATGCCAATTGCCTGAGTCCCACATGGTACCAAGATTTTTGGCTGAGTAGCGCCCGCTCTCGACCAAAATTGTCAACGCGCCCGTCTCGTGCATGCATTGCGCCATGAAGTGCGCGAGCCGAAGCGCCGTTGTTATGCCGGCATCGTCCAGTCTGGACTGGCCATCTGCAAAAGCAGCGCGATACGCCTTATTTGCACTCGGAGCGAATTTCTCAATAACGTCGATTGCTGATATCGCCATGACCCGCCCCCTGCCGATCGCGCAAGCGATATCATCAATGAAAGCGATTCGCAAACAATGAATGCGAGAATCGTTGTCTAAGTGCTAACCATTTGGGGATTTGAGTTTATTCCGCTGAATGGAAGCGTTAAAGCAATTCGGCCGAGAGCGGGGGCGCTACCGAGCCTTGCCGCTGGGATAGCGCCTCGCCTCGTTCCTCTTCATGTTGCAGGGCGCCGCATTGGCGCGGACGAATGCGAACTTCGAGTTGTTTCCTTGCTCTATTACCTAGCCGTGGCTCGTAGGCGTCGTTAGCGTCGGCATCTTTATCCATCGATTTTGGATCGTTATCTCATTGCGCCGCTCGCCGAATGCGGTAGGCTTCGACCGGGAGTATGGGATGTCTGGGCTGCCGTTCAATCGGGTAATGCTCGACCGACGGGGGTTGAGGACCGAACAGGTCGATCGCTGCGTGGCCGCGGTGGCGCGAAGCGTGCCTGATCTGGTGTCTTCGGTGCAGGATGGGTGGCTTGTCCTCGTCAGCTGCGACTCGTCGGCTGATCGCCTGCGCAGCATTAGCAAAGCCGCGAGCTTCGCCGAATCAGAGTTCACGCGATGCATTCCGCTGCGCCGTGCTGTCATGGAGCTGCTGTTGACATGATGCGGTTGCCGCTACGATCGCGAGCAATGGACGATGCGTTCCTCCTCGTGGGCGACAGCGGCCGATTCTTTGCGGCGGATGAAGCATTCATTGATCGGTTGCTCGACGACGGCCTGGACGTGGACGACATCGCATTTCTCCGCCGGCAATCGCACATGTGCGAAGGAACGTCCGGGCTGGGTTGGCTGTCGCATGCGCACGGGCTGACGCAGCGCTGGACCCGCGCCGGTCCCCTTGACTACCTGATCCTGGTGCCGACCCTGCGCTGCAATCTTACCTGCAGCTACTGCCAGGTGTCGCGCGCTGCACTGGATAGTCAGGCTCACGACTGGACGGATCAAACGCTCGCTCATGTTCTGGCGCTACTCGACCGCCTCGAGACGCCGTCCGTCAAGATCGAATTTCAGGGCGGGGAACCGCTGTTGCGGCCCGACCTCATCGCTGCCGTCATTGCGCGATGCGAGCGCTTTGCCGAACGATCGTTCGTCATCTGCACCAACCTGAGCCATCTGCCCGACGCGGCATGGCCGCTGCTCGAGCGCGACGATGTCTGGATCAGCACTTCGCTGGACGGCGATCTGGCGACCCACCAAGCCAACCGCACGGCCAATGCCGACGCCACCAACGCGTTTGTGCGCAATCTCGACACCCTCATCGACCGATTCGGCGCGGGAAAAATATCGGCGCTGCCCACCATCGATCCCGCCCGACCACCCGACATTGACGCGCTCATCGATGCCTATGCAGGTCGCGGCCTGACCAGCATCTTCCTCCGTCAGGTCAACTACCACGGCTTCGCGCGCAAGCGCCACGCGGACAGCCGGACACAGGGCGAGGCTTGGCGGCTCTACTATGAGGCATTCGTCCGGCGCCTGATCGAGCGCAACTGGGCTGCTCGCGACCGCGTGCTCGAAGAGAGCTACCTGACCTTGCTGCTCAAACGAATCTTCCGTGGTGGCCACAATCGCCATGTCGATCTGCGCAACCCCAACCCAATGGGGATGGACTATCTGGTGGTCGACCACGATGGGCAGCTCTACCCGACCGATGAGGCGCGCATGCTCAGCCGCTCGGGCGTGATCGACCTCGCCATCGGCACCATCGCCGACGGCATCGACACCGCGCGCCGCGATGCGCTGAATGCTCACGCCACCAATCAATATGACCCCGACTGCCAGCGTTGCGCGTACCAACCCTATTGTGGACGCGACGTGGTCGACGACCTCGCACGCTATGGCACGATCGATCTGCCGCGGCACGAGACGGAGTTCTGCCGCAAGCATCTGCACCTGTTCGATTTTGCGTTCGGGCTGATCTATGCGAACGACGCCCCGACGCAATACTCCCTGCGCCGCTGGCTGGGGCTGGCCGGCGACGGCATCGAGCTCGGATTGCGGCACCCATGATCCCGCTCATGATCGATGCCGATGCGGACGCCGACGCTCCGTTCGTCGCACGCCTTGCCAGCGATCCGCCAGACGGTTCTCTGCTGACGGCCCGGCGTGTTACCGGCGATAGCCGCAGCGCAATTTATTCCGGCGATGCCGGCCTGTTCGAACTCGCGCTCCCCATGGATGGCAACATCGCCGGCGATGTGCTGCTCGTGCACCCGCAGCGGCGGCGGGCCGAACGTTTGCTGCGGCATGGCTCTGCCCACAACACGCTACTGGTGACCGAGCGGTGCGACCAACTGTGTGTGATGTGTTCCCAGCCACCGAAAAAGACGCACGAGGACCGGTTCGCTTTGCTCACCGAGGCCTGCTTGCTCGCCGATCCGGGCCAAGTGATCGGCATCACCGGGGGCGAGCCGACGCTGTTCAAAGCGCAACTGCTCGGCATGATCGAGACCGTGCTCACAGCCCGGCCCGATCTGCGATTTCACGTTCTGAGCAACGGGCAACATTTCGCAGCAACCGACATCGACCGCCTGCGTTCGCCGCTGTACCAACGCGTCGAATGGGGCATCCCACTCTACGCCGCCGCCGCCGCATTGCACGACCGCATCGTGGCCAAGGAAGGAGCATTCGCTCGCCTGGAGGACAGCTTGGCGCATTTGCTGATGGCAGGCGCCAATATCGAACTGCGCACGGTGGTGCTGTCCCATAATGTGGACGTGCTCCCGAACCTCGCGCGGCATGTTGCCGCGCGGCTGGGGTTCATCGGCGTCTGGTCAATCATGCAGCTTGAGAATATCGGCTTCGCGCGCAATCGCTGGCAGGAACTCTACCATGATCACCGGCACCAGTTCGATCCGATCGCCGCGGCGCTCGACATTGCCACCCTGCACGGCATCGGCAGTCGGCTGTTCAACTTCCCGCTTTGCACCGTCCCGCCAGCCTACCGGCAGTTCGCCACCGCTTCGATCTCCGATTGGAAACGAAGATTCGGCGAAGCCTGTGATGCTTGCTCCGCCAAGGCCGATTGCAGCGGCTTCTTCGAATGGCACCCGGCTGCGAATCTGATGGAGGTCATACCGCTATGAAAAGAGCACGGTTCCTCATTTCGAGTCTCTCGCTCGCCGGCTTTGGATTGCCGGATGCAGCCCAGGCGCAGTTCATCCATGCAGTCACCACGACCGGCGGCGATGATCCCAACCGGACCAAGCTGGTTCAGCGCTTCACCCAGGAACACCGTTTCATCCTCGCCGGCCACCGGTCGCATAGCAGCCATTCGTCGCACAGCAGCCATCGCTCCGGTTCTGGAGGTGGGTATTCCTACCCGCGGCTCTATTCCCCGACGCCGGTCCCGCGATACACTCCAACCCCGACGCCACGGTCATCGACGCCCCGACCAACACCGTCGCGAGACTACACGCCTTCGCCGCTCTTCTCACCGACGCCTTTGAGCGGTCGGACCGAGCGGTTTCAGGATATCGCACGCCGCGTGCAGCTCGGTCTCAAGACGTATGGCTACTATGACGGCGTGATCGACGGCGTCGTCGGTGTCGAAACCAGAGCCGCTCTGACCAGGTTTCAGACCGACTTCACCCTCAAGGTAACCGGCACGATCACCCCCGAGGTACTCGACGCGTTAAAGATTGTCGCTGATTGAAACTGCCACCGACCGTCATCGCACCAGTTTTTCCAATCGAGTCGGACCATGCTAACCAGCCGGAATCCGACGGAGGCAGTCAATCGCTTCTGCGCGCTTTGCAGAATCGCGGATCGAGACTGCATAGCCGTGCCGCAGGCGCACGACCAAAATGTTGCAATTCCGACCCAGCTGCTGGGCCAGCGTACCGCGGATATCGCTAGCCGTATGGAAGGTGCGAACTACCGCGCACTGTTTCACGAGTTTCCAATAATTACCTGCGCCGAAACGAAATTTCAGCGCCTCTTCGACCTTGCGATAGTCGCCTTCGCGACCCCGCGATCCGATGATGTCGAACGTCACCATGTAATAGCGCAGCGTCATGCTCGACTCCACGACCGATCCTGACCGAAGCGACGAATGCTAATCGATGATCGGCAGATGACAAGGCCCAGCTAACGCTAAGCTGCGCCTGCCCCAACAATCGCATCTCATTTTGAGAGGATCGTACCAAATTGACGATTCGCACTCTTGCCTTTGGGAGAATTGGCGCGCTTAGTCGCGCAGCAGTAGCGCGTACCATTCAGCACAGACACGGGGGTGTTTCATGCGTCTTGGTCTTGGCATAATGTCCGTTGCAGCGGTCGCTATAAGCTTCGTCGCCCCGCCGCAAGAAGCAAAGGCGTGGGGCGAGCTTGGTCACCTGACCGTGTGCGACCTTGCCTACCGAAACTTCACGCCCCAGACCCGAGTGGCCCTCGATACTTTGTTTCAGCCTCGCGCTGGGGGCGTTCACATTCCCACCAGCGGCGATCAGGAAGGCCGCGTCTACACGTCGTTCAATGTTGGCTGCCTCGAAGAGGACGAGCGACCGCGAAAGCACCCCAAGGACCACTTCATCAATGTCGATCGCTGGGTGCAGGCCATCACGGACGGTACGTGTCCGCTCAGCCCGACCACCGGGCAGCCGGGCAAATGCATTTTCGAAGGCATTGAGCGTGACCTGCGCATCCTCAAGGACGCTACAAAATCCCGACAGGAACGCGTGATCGCATTGATGGCGATCGGCCATTGGGTTGGCGATATCCATCAACCGCTGCACATCTCCTACGAGGACGATGCGGGCGGCAATGGCATCGACGTACAATTCAAGGGGCAATGCGGTCCGTCAAGAACCAGCAGCAAGCCCTATCGACCCGGCAACCTGCATGCGGTGTGGGATAATTGCCTGCTGCAAAATGGAATTTTTCAGCGCGTGCGGGAGCGTCAAGACTTCAAGGCCAGCTGGGGCTGGCGCACGATCACCTACCGTGCTGTCGACACGCTTAAAGCCAACACCAGCCTTGCGCAGGAACGCTCCTATGTCGCCAGCGAACCCTGGCAATGGGCAGCCGAATCTTACGCCATCACGCGCGATCCTGGCGTGCAATATTGCGTCATGGTCGGTACGCGATGCCAGTATTCGGCGACGCAGCCTATTTTGCATGACGGTGATGCTGCACGAAAAGCTGTCGTCGGCGCGGACTACCTCAAGGCATACAAGGACATTGCCGGGGAACGCGTCGCCAAGGCCGGCTTCCGCCTAGCGCATCTCATCAACCTTGCGCTCGACCCCAACTACACGCAACCGACCGAATAACACTCCAATGGAAGGCCGAGCCGGTGAATTTTATTCGACTGCTGCTCCGCTTGATAGCTGCGCTCGCAACGTTCCTTGTCATCACGATCGGGGCTTCGCTATTTGGCGGAGAACTCATCGGGTGGGCGAGCGGTCAATTTCCGCCCATGTTGGATTATCCGAGCACCGATCCTCACGGACGTGGCATTACGGACGCAGCCGATGTTATTGGCATTGGGCCATTCATCATTGTATTGATCGGTGCGGTCGGCGCATGGCTCGCATGGCTATGGACTGATCGTCGAAACTGGTCGGTCGATCTATTCGCAGCATCGCCGGCGTTTATCATATTTGCGCCAATTACGGCGGCCAATTATACGTACGAGGATATGGTCTTTACACGCGACGCTCAAGCCGTACTGAACATCCTACTGGTCGCCAGTGGGGCAACGGTTGTCATGATCCTACAGCAAAGCTTGAGAAGAGCGAAATCTACGCTGTTGATCATTGGCGGATCCTGCGTACTTGCCTTTTGTATTTACGGATTTATTGCGATTCCGCTTTGGTACTCGATTTCGTTCTTATCGTGGAAGCAAGGCGCTGGAGAATTGAACTCGCTCGATGCGGCCGCGAAGGCAATCGCCGCAGCCGCAAGTTTACTTGCAGTAGCAGGACTGCTTTGGAAAGACGGTCAACTTAAGCTTAACCGTTAGATTGTCGGGCATTCGTTTGTGCGCCCGTTTAGTTGTTACCCCTGCACCCGGGATCGTGCGGGCTCGTTATGCTGAAGCAGCTAGAGGAGGGGCGGCAAAATGCCTGACGGCAATGTACATCGTCGGTTGAAAACACCATTGGTATCGATCGGAACGATCTGCGCGGCTGGCTTGGTAGCGCTGGTCGCTACCCCGCTGCTAAAGGGTCCGGTCGCGGCCGCAGCCGAACCTTGGCCGGTCCAAAACACCCTCTACGGTAAGCCTGATAAGGCGAGTGGGGAACCCCAGGGCGAAACCGCCACCGATGTGAGCGGCCTCGCATGCGCGCCACCGGCCGGCACGAAGCGGCTTTGCCTGCTCGTTGACGATGAGAGCCAAGGCGCGCAAATCGCGATCATCGGCGACGGGCAAATTATAGCTGGCGATGTGATCCGCTTGAGCCGCGAGACGTTTGATAGCAAGGCCGTTGAGCTCGACCCGGAAGCGGTTGCCTATGCCAAAGGCGCCTTTTACGTGATTGGATCCCATGGCCGAGCACGGCATGAGAACGATCCCAAGAAGGCGGCAAAGAACGCCGCGAAAGCCAAGGCCAGCCGGCATCTGTTTCGTGTTGTCCTCGCCCCCGGCACGGTGGATCTCAAGACTGGCAAGCTGTCTGCGCCTCCTGGGTTGACGGAGTCTGCAGCCCTGGAACCATTTTTCAAGCAAGACACGCAGCTTAGCCCAAAATATGATGTCGCGCTGGCGGATGGTGGCCTGACCATTGAGGGGCTGGCGGTCGCTGACGATCAACTCACCATCGGCTTTCGTGGCCCGATCGTCGGGGGAAAAGCGGTTATCCTCGATCTGCCGCTGGCGATCTTGTTCGAATCAAGTCCCGGAACGGCTAATTCAACCCTGGTGGATTTGGGGACGGACACTGCTGGCAGCCCGAGGGGCATCCGCGACCTAGTCGCATTTCAAGGGGACTTCGTCGGAATCGCTGGCCCGATGCTCGATCCGAGCGACGAGCAATACGAAATCAAGGAAGGAGACTATGCGCTGTTCTGGTGGCACCGCGGCAGCAAGCCGATCCTTTTCGCGCTGAAGGGCTATGGCGCGAAAGTGAAGCCGGAGGCGCTTATGCCACTGGATATGCAGGAGCGGACGCTGCACTCATGGTTGCTTTTCGATGGACCGCAGAATGGCAAATTGACGGCGATCGACACCACGTTCGCGGCACAATAACGTGCGTCCATCAGGTCGCATCCCGGGACCGGGCAGATTTTCGGTCGAATGCATACCGTGTATCCCGGGGCCCTCGCACATTTTTGCCGAAACATTCATGGCCGTGCCAAAGGCAAAAGAGCAAACTATGAGCAATTTCACGGTCGCAGTCGCCAAATTTGTCAACGAAGAACTTGAGCGATGGGGCGACGGAGCAGGGAGAGAGACCGACGCCCCATACTCAAGTTATGTCGCTGAATATTGGAAAGTCGGACTGCCTATTATTAATAGAAATGGCAATACGACCGAAATAGGCGCAGACGGAAAATCTTCCCGGCCCCCGTGGTCCGCTGCATTCGTATCCTATATCATGCGCAAGAGCGGTGCGGGCGACGAATTCCTTTACAGTGAAGCCCACGGTCATTATGTGATTAAGGCAATTTGTGCCGCAAACACAAACCCCATAATCGCGAAGTTTATTGGGCATCACCCGGCCAAATACAAGCCAAAAGTTGGAGATTTAATTAGTGCAGAGCGGGGCTATGCTAGGAACTATAACTTTCAATCTGCGCAAGATAATTATGGGCCTAAGCCTGTACCTCGCGGGCATTTTTTCAGTCACAGTGACATCGTAGTGGACGTAGATGCCGTCGCCAGGACGCTTAAAACTGTCGGTGGAAATGTCACCCCCGACACGGTTGCGAAAAAGACATGGCGTCTCAAGCAAGATGGAACTCTTGTCCAGGGTGCATCGCTCATATGCGTGGTTGAATGCCTTTTATAAAGGATGCTGGAGGGTAGTTGCGCTAAACGGCTTGCTCGGTGCCCCGTCAATCATGAGCTTGAGATAAATATGGTGGTTGGGGAGGTTGAGAAGGTCGGTAACGCCGAAGACTGGCTCGAATTCCTTGACCAAGAGTGGAGCGTCCTCGGCACCCAGTCGGAATGTAATGAGCGTGCCGGCATTCCCGAGGACGGCGTGTCGGATATCGGGCTCGAGTTGATGGAGATGCTGGTTGGCCAGCACTAATCCTACCGCGCTCTTACGCAATTCGGCCAGCATGTTGACGAACGAAAGCGTGGTGAAGCTCTGGAATTCGTCCACGTAGAGAAAGAAGGGGCGGCGCTCGGCGGACGGCAGGTCCGCACGCGTGAAGCCTGCGAGTCCGAAGGTTGAGACGAGAAGCGACCCCAATGTCAGCGCGCTGTCTTCGCCGAGATGGCCACGCGAGAGGTTCGCAATCACAATGGCGCCGCTATCCATGAGTGCACGTAGATGCAGGTCGACGGTGGGACTGACGAGGATTCGATAGAGCGTCGGGTCCGACAGAAGTGCGCCCAGCTTATTTTGGATGGGCGCGACGGCCTCGCTTCTCAGCCGTGGCGGATAGTTCGGGAACTCGGACTTCCAAAACTCCCGCACGACTCCATTGCGAATCGCGGCGGTTACGCTCCGGCGGAAGGCGTCGTCGGCATAGAGGCGCAGGATATCCGGAAGCGTTGAGCCCTCCCGCTCAAGGAGGGCATAGAGGCTATTGCGCAGAACGTGCTCCATGCGAACGCCCCAGGCGAGCGGCCAGAGCTTGCGGAAGGTTTCGAGCAGGCCTGACGCGGCAAGCGGTATCTTATCGTCACGCACGCGCCGCAGCGGGTTGTACCCATAGGGCTGCCTGGGGTCAGGCACGTTCAGGTAGACGATCCGTTCGCGATCTGAGGCCGGTGCTGTTGCAACCAGGTGCTCGGCGAGATCGCCATGAGGATCAATGAAAGCGAAGCCCCTGCCTGCCTCCATGTCTTGGCGCGCAAGTGTCTCTAGCAAAGTTGATTTTCCGACACCGGTCTTGCCAATCGCGTATATGTGCGACAGGCGGTCGCGCTGTTTGATGCCGAAGCGGACGAAACGGTGACGATGATTGGTCTCGGCGAAGTAGGAAATTTCATCTCCTGGCGTTAGCATTATCCAATTGTCCAGGGGAACGCACCACAGAGGCAGACGCGGATCTGTGCCTATTCTCGTCGTTAGGTCGAGCGAACCTCACCCCCCTGAGTGGGTAACCCAACGACAAAGCCGTGGTCAGCGCTTCTATCTCCCAATCATGGCTTGAGGGCAGGCGGTTCGACCAGTTCGGCAAGGACTGCGTAGCATAATCGGGCAACATAAACGACAACGCCGTCGGCCAGTCCGATCCGCTCGACGATCGTCCATGATCCGCGCAAACGTCACAATCTCACTCTTCGACAAGCGCGCGGGCACTCGCTCCGCGTCCTCATTGGCAGCAATGCTGATAGTTTGAGGCAATTTAACCACGATTGAGGATCAACGCTGCTGGAGTGTCACACATCCCATCATGCTGTGCTTGCGCGTGACAACAAGTCCACAATCGATCAAAAAATTGTAATGTCGCGATCTTGACGGACGGCGAACCTTATGGCGTATTAAGGTTTCAGCTGTACGACTCGCGTAAGCGATGCCAAGCGGCTTGCCATTGGGAGTCAGAACAGGCCTCAAAAGCTGGACTGCACTTTGATCTGCGGAAATGGGCGGATGAGCTCACTTACTTGCAGGACCCGAGTTCGGGTGAATGCGGCACGCATAATGACGATAGGAGGACCTATGCGACACTTGCTACGACGCGTAACGCTGACAGCGAGTGCTTTGCTCGCCTTTTTGGCCACATCCACAGCATTCGCGGGGGACACGACGGGAACGATAACGCGCCTATTTGCATACGAAAATGGCAGGCATTATGCGCTGATACAATTGGATGTTCCGCCGGCCGGCACCCGCCCGGCCTGCGCCACCTCGACGTCCAATGTTGGGGCGGTCGATCTTTCGAATGCTTCCGGCCAAGCGCAGTTCGCGATGCTTCTCACAGCGCAATCGTTGGGTCGACAAGTCAGAGTCTCCGGAGTCGGAGACATAACAGGTGCTTGCAGCCTGGTTTCGAACACGGAAAATGTCAGCTACGTTTACATGATTGAACCGTGACCGCGCCGGAGGTGTCGGGCGATTCGAAGACGGACATTCCTGAAAGGCACGCGATCAATGCGACACAAATGGCTCTGTGGCGCGGGACTGGCGGCGCTCGGGGCATGCCCTTCGCAGGCGTGGGCGAACGAGACGATCGCCTACACCTATGACGCGCTGGGTCGCCTGGTGGCGGTCAGCCACAGCGGCACGGTGAACAACGGCGTGTCCATGGAGACGACGTTCGATCCGGCTGCC
>Ga0068863_100002408_pt1 | contig 18584 bp, 14 predicted proteins | sample KBSSwiS62_FD_66596 | JGI IMG/M metagenome (GOLD analysis project Ga0068863, IMG submission 66596) | Switchgrass rhizosphere microbial communities from Kellogg Biological Station, Michigan, USA - KBS Switchgrass S6-2 | ecosystem: Host-associated > Plants > Roots > Rhizosphere > Soil ...
TGGGGTAAGAGTCATTGGTCCCGGATATCGGGGCCGATGTTCCCATGGGTGCCCGGTTGGCTACCACCTGGGATGTCCAGGGGTCGCCGTAGTGTCCCAGGCCGGACCGGGCGCCCGCGACCGCCTCTCCAGATCCCGCCCCCGGTGGACCGGCGGTCGGCCGGCTGCCAGCCCCGGCCAGGACGCGCTCCCCACCCGGCGCATGTTCGCCCTCATACCCTGTCAGTGAGGCTTCTCCATCGCACCCGGAACGGGAGGCTCCCCGACCCGGTTGGAATCGACCATGGGATCGGAAACGACGATCGGAAAGGCTCAGTCGTGCGGCTCATCGACACGTTCGGACGGGTGGCCACCGATCTGCGGGTCTCCCTGACCGACAGATGCACGCTGCGGTGCACCTACTGCATGCCGGCGGACGGGGTGCCCTGGTTGCCGAGCGCCGAGGTCCTCTCCGACGACGAGGTGGTCCGGCTGGTCCGGGTGGCCGTCGAGCGGCTCGGTGTGACCGAGGTCCGGCTCACGGGTGGTGAGCCGACGCTGCGGCCCGGCCTGGTCGGCCTGGTCGCCCGGCTGGCGGCGTTGCGGCCCAGGCCCGAGCTCTCGCTGACCACCAACGGCCTCTCGCTCGCCCGGACAGCGGCCGCTCTGCGCGCGGCCGGGCTCGACCGGGTCAACGTCTCGCTGGATACCACCGATCCCGCCCGGTTCGCCGAGATCACCCGTCGGGACCGCTGGCACGACGTCGTCGCCGGGCTCGCGGCCGCCGACGCCGCCGGCCTCGCGCCGGTGAAGGTGAACGCCGTGCTCACCCGCGGCCTCAACGACGATGAGGCGCCCACGCTGCTGCGCTGGTGCCTGGAACGCGGCTACGAGCTGCGCTTCATCGAGCAGATGCCGCTGGACGCGCAGCACGGCTGGAACCGGTCGCTGATGGTCACGGCCGCCGAGATCCTTGCCGCGCTGCGCGCCGAGTTCGAGATCACCCCCGCCGGCGACCGCGGCTCCGCGCCGGCCGAGTCGTTCCTCATCGACGGCGGGCCCACCACCGTAGGAGTGATCGGCTCGGTGACGGCACCGTTCTGCGCCGCCTGCGACCGGGTCCGGCTCACCGCGGACGGCCACGTCCGCAACTGCCTGTTCGCCCGGGAGGAGAGCGACCTGCGCACCCCGCTGCGGGGCGGCGCGGATGACGACGAGCTCGCCGAGCGCTGGCGCAAGGCGGTGTGGGGCAAGCGGCCAGGTCACGGCATCGGCGAGCCGTCCTTCCGGCAGCCGGAACGCCCGATGTCGGCGATCGGCGGCTGAGGCGATCCGCCCGAACCGGGCGCTGAGCGCCCTTGGGCGGCTCCGCCTGTTCCGGGCGCTGAGCGCCCTCCACTGCGTGATCCGGGGTGCTGCTTGACGCCGGGGTCGGCGGGTTCACGGGTTCAGGCCGGGGGTGGGTTTCGCTGGTCGGTTCCGGTGCGATGGCTGGCTTGGTCTGTCTGCCCTGGCACGATCTGGCGGTCGGCGGGAACCGGGCGCTGAGCGCCCCTGGCAGACCTCTCAGATCACGACCTCCGAGATCACGACCTCCGAGATCGACTTCGTCGGTCCCGCAGGGACCCCGTTCGTCGGTCCCGCAGGAACCCCGTTCGCCGATCCGGCAGGGACCCCTGCTCTGCCTTGCGAATTCACCGGTTCGGGCCGGGGGTGGTTTCGCTGGTTGGTTCCGGTGTGGTGGCTGGGTTGGTCTGGTTGGTCTCGGGCATTGGCGCGTCTAACGGGAGCGAGGGAGCTTTGAGCACGCTGGAGGACTGGGTGGCGCGGGCGGGCGACGCGTTGGGCGTCGATCCGGAGGCGGTCGATGTCTCGGAACTGCTCGACCTGACCCGCGAGGTGGCGCATGGAGTCGCTCGTCCGGCCGCGCCGCTGACCGCGTTCCTGGTCGGCCTGGCCGCGGGCAGAGCCGGTGGTGACGCGGGCGCCGTGGCCGACGCGGTCGCCAGGATCCGCGTCGTGCTCGCCAGGCCGACGCCGGACGACGTCTGAGGAGGTCGGCCGGAACCCGGCGCTGGGCGCCCTCGCCAAGGTGATCCGGGCAATGCGGCAGGGCGCTTCACCGGCGGACGCGGTCGCCGCGTTTCGCGGGAAGCCGAGCTGGGTGCCGTGCGCTTCCGGCTACGGCATCCGGAAGCTGCCCGTGTCGTCCAGGTAGCCCCGCATGTCGAGGGCCATGGTGTGCATCATGTCCTCGTCCGGCTCCGGCTCGGGCTCGGTGTCGTCGTCCCAGTCCGGCTGCCGCCAGCCGCGCCAGCGGCCCGCCTGGACGGCCCGGCTGTCGCCGCGGTCCGAGGCGTAGAGCTCGTTGCCGTACTCGTCATGGCCGTCGTACTCGTCCTGGGGATCCCGCCGGTCGCCGGCGCCGGGTGTGCCGCGCTCCGGTCCCACGCCCGGGTGGCCCCGCCACTCGTCGGCGGCGTCCCGTGGATACCGCGGGCCGGTCGACGAGGCCTGCGGCGCCGGGTGGCGGGCATCCTGGCCGGCGGGGACGCGGTCGTCGTAGCCGTCCCGGCCGCTGGCGGCGCGTGGGCCGGCAGCTCCGTACGCCGGGTAGTCCGCCGCGCCGGGCTGGCGGTCTCGCGCCCGGTCCCGCGCGGCCTCGCGGTCGCGGGAACCTGCGTACCGGGGGTCCTCGGCGGGTGTGCGGCGGTTGTCGTCACGGTCGCCGTACCGGGCCGCACCGGGGCCCGTCGCGGAGCGCCTCGGCGGCGTTTGGAGCTCCGGCTGGCGGTGCCGCCGGGCGTCGTCGCGTTCGTACCGGGCGGCCGCGGGCCGCGCCGGACGGCGGGCCACCGAAGTGGCCGCCGGGTCGGCTTCCTGGTCGTACGGCGGTCGGTCGTCGTAGCGGCTGGACCCGGCGGGCCGCCGGGCCACCTCCCGGGGACCGGTCGAGGAGTCGCGAGGCCCGGTGGCGGAGCCGGTTGACGAGCCGCGCGGCCTCGTCGCGGAGCCGCGGCCTTGGCTGGCCGGGCGGCGGGCCCCGGCGCCGGCTCCCGACCTGCCCACGGCCGGTACCGGCACGGCCGTCCGGACTATCAGGGCGAGCACCGCGATGACCGGGACGGTGATGAGCACGGACAGCGGCTGCCACAGGGTCAGCCCGACGAGGGCGAAGACCGCGACGACCGCCGAGATGCCGAGGATGTGCCGCGGGCCGCTGGCGGGGGCCGAACGGGCGGCGCGGTTTTCGCCCGCGCCGGCCCGGTACGTGGCGCCGTCCCTGACCGCGTTGGCTGCGTTGTTCCCGGCTGCCCGCGTACGCCCCATGTTGACCAGTGTGCCGCACTCCGCCCGGCCTCCGGAGCGGGCCGGCCGCTCGCGTGATGGGCGGGTGATGTCTGATTGGCGTCGGCTGGGTGGCCAGGCGCTGTGACCGTGAGGGGATCGATGTGATCTGCCGCGGGAGCGGACGGAGCCGCCCACGGGTGGCACCCTCGCCCAGGTGTGCGGGCCCACCTTGCGGGGCGGGTCGAGCGCGCGGAGCCGCGGGTGGCACCCGCCAGGCCGCCCGGGCGACGCCCCGACCCATGCTCGGGCAGGGGAACGCCCGGTCGAGCCGGTCCGACGCTCGCGGCCGACACGCCGGGCCGGGGTGTCTCCGGTGGCCTTCCGTCACGTCCGGTGGCGGCGATGTGCGCGACGTCGCAGGGTGGTGGAGAAGGTGGTGACGGTGCGTGCGCGGGTCACCCACGGGAGCGGATGGATTTTACGTTTGGCGAGCAGGAGGCGGCACCCCGGCCAGGAGCTTTAATGTTGCGTGAAGACGTAGTTTGACCATGGCTCGGTGCCGCACCATGGATTCGGCCTCATATTGGGGAGGTTTGCCGTGGTCGCGCGAGCAGCCGATCGCCGCCGCTGGTCCTGGTCCGTGCTGAGGGCCGCCGTGGCGGGCGCCGTCGTCGGCGTCCTGCTGCTCACCTCAGCCTGCGGCTCCGCGAGTAACAAATATGTGACGAACAAGTCCGCGGGTGTCTATGTCAAGGTGCCCGAGGGCTGGAGCAACGTGCAGATCCACGATCCGCAGCTCCTGGGCATCGACGCGCGCCAGATGAGCCCGGACATGTACGTCGCGCTCAGCCAGCGCGAGTGGATGACCAAGCTGGACGCTTCCGGTAGCACCAAGCCCACCACCGCGCTTTCTCCGGACGCTGAGCAGCCGAACGGCTTCCTACAGGTTCGGACCTTGCTGCCGGAGGAAGCCAAGACCATTTCCACCGACAGCCTGCGCAATCTGCTGGTCTCCATCGACGACGCCGAGGCGGCGCAGGAGGCCGCCGTCAAGAAGGATCCGATCGGCGCCCGGCTGAGCCCCGCCTTCCTGCTGCTGGCCGACGAGACCGTGAAGAAGCCGGACGGCGTCCACGGCGTGCACCTCGTCTACCAGCTCTCGACGGCGGCGGGGCTCGCGGAGATCGACCAGACCAGCCTGCTGGACCAGAACCAGACCGTGCTCTACCAGCTGGTGCTGACCTGCTCCGCGCTCTGCTTCGCGCAGAACAGCCCGGCGGTGGTCAAGGTCCAGAACTCCTTCACGATCAAGCCGACTTCGGGCAGCTGACCCAGCGCAGCGACGCGGAGCAGCGACGCGGCACAGCCGACGCAGTGGCCACTAACCCAGACGACATCGACGAATCGACGGACCGAGGGCGATAGTCATGGACCACACCGACCCGCCAGCGCCGGACATCGTCGCGACCGCGCAGCCAGCAGCGGACGCGCAGCCGGAGGCGGCGGCGCAGCCCGGCCCGCTGCGCAAGAGGCTCACCCTGTGGGACCGGGGCAAGTTCCTGTTGTTGCTGGTCGCGCTGTTCGCGTTCGTGGTCGCGGCGCAGGTCTCCGGCAACCCGCTGATGTCCTGGGGTGACGCGCTCGACATCGAGGCACGGTCGAGCTGGTGGCTGCTGGCCCTGATGGGCGTCGAGGTCGTCCGCCAGATCCACATGTTCCTCGGCGAACGCTCCTCGCCGTACTTCGTGTTCTGGACCGACCGGGTGTTCGGCGGCGCGGAACGGCGCCTGCACCGCTACAACGACTGGAACCGCTACCGGCTGAGCCGGGCGGCCAAATGGGTCGTCACGCTGGCGGTGGCGCTGTTCGTCTACGCGCGCCTGGAGCACGTGTCGCTGTTCGACGCCGTGGTCAAGGTGCCCGGTGCCATCTGGGGCGCCATCCCGCTGCTGTTCCAGATCGTGCTGCTGCTGCTGATCGTGGTCGGCCAGTTCGCCGCGATCTTCTGGTTCATGTCCAAGGGCGGCGTCGAGGTGTATTACCCCGACGACGTCAAGACCCGGTTCTCCGACGTCTGGGGGCAGGACCACGTCGTCTCCCGGGTCCGGGAGAACGTCTTCTACCTGGAGCACCCGGAGGAGATCGAGAGCAAGGGCGGCTATGTCCCCGGCGGCATCCTGCTGTGGGGCCCGCCCGGAACCGGCAAGACGCTGCTCGCCGAGGCGGTCGCCGGCGAGACCGGCAAGCCGTACGTGTTCATCGACCCGGGCGCGTTCCAGGCGATGTTCATGGGTGTCGGCATCCTCAAGGTCAAGTCGTTGTTCCGCAAGCTGCGCAAGCTCGCGCTGCGCTACGGCGGCGTCATCGCCTTCTTCGACGAGGCGGACAGCCTCGGCAACCGCGGCCAACTCGCCCAGGGCTTCAACCGGCCGGCGCACCGGGCCTCCCACTCGGCCAGCCACCTTGGCGAGTACGGCTGGCGGGCGCCGTCCTACGCGGACGGTCTGGGCAGCGCCGACCTGTGCAACGGCGCGCACTACCTGAGTGCCCCCGTGCAGGCCGAACTGTACGGTCACCGTGCCGCGACGGCTTCCGGTCTGGGGTTCCGGGCGAACGGGACGATTGATCAGCAGACCGGCAAGAACCGGGCCGTCACGCCCATGGGGGGGATGGTCGGCGGCGACATGGGCACTCTGCAGGCCCTGCTGGCAGAGATGTCCGGCCTGAAGAAGCCGCGCGGCTTCCTCAACCGGGTCGTGCGCCGAACCCTCGGCATGAAGCCGAAACCGCCGCCGAAGTACCGCATCCTGATCATGATGGCCACGAATATGCCCAACTCACTGGACGAGGCGCTGCTGCGGCCCGGCCGGATCGACCGGCAGTACGAGGTCGGCTACCCGAGCAAAGAAGGCCGGGTGAAGACCTACAAGGGCTACCTCGCCAAGGTCAAGCACGAGCTGACCGAGGAGCAGATCGACCGGTTGGCCGTGATGAGCCCGCAGGCGACGGGCGCGACGATCAAGGACACGGTCAACGAGGCGCTCACCCAGGCCATCAAGGACGGCCGCGAGGTCATCTCCTGGGCCGATGTGCTGCGTGCACGGGTCATCAAGGAGCACGGCCTGCCGGACGACCATGAGCACATCGAGCGCGAGCGGCACAGCGTCGCCCTGCATGAGGCCTGCCACGCGGTCGTCGCCTACCGGCTGCGCCGCAACATGGCGATCGACATCGCGACCATCGAACGTCGCGGCGGTACCGGCGGTTTCGTCGCCTCGGTCCAGCTCGAGGACTCCATGTTCTCCTGGAAGTCCGAGGTCGAGGTCGGGGTGATGGTCTCGCTGGCCTCGCTGGTCGGGGAGCGGATGTTCTTCGACGGTGACAACACGATGGGCGTCGGTGGAGACCTGGGCTCCGCGACGATGTTGGTCGCGCAGAGCATCACGCGGTGGGGTATGGGCGACACCATCGCGAACTGGACGTTGATGCTCTCGGAGGGAATGGGTGTCGGCTCCGTCGATGCCGACCGGCCGTTCGGCAAGCAGGTCGAGGCGAAGCTCCAGGAGCTCTACCGGCGGACGGAAGAGGTCCTGGCTGCCAACCGCCGCGAGGTGCTCGCGCTGACACACGCACTGGAGACCCACAAGACCATCACCGGCGAGGACGTCGAGGCCATCATGGAGGGGACCGTCGGCCCGACCGTCGACGGCCGTCGCTATCACGAGCCGGAGTTCGTCGAGATCGCCGAGGAGTACCACACCAGCGCGTTGGAGGCGCACCGCGGCAGTCTCGAGGACCAGGCGCAGCTGCCCGAGCTGGGCCGGGTCGCAGCCAAGGTGCCGTCCGTGGCGACCCCCCCGTCCCAGGACGCTGCACCGGCCCGAACGGGCGACGCCGACTAGACCGGCGGCCGGCAGGGTCGGCTCGTTACCTCGATCTGTTTCGCCGCGTTGGCGGGCGAGGCCGCCGTCAGCCGGGCCGCGGCGGGCGCGGCGGCTGACTCGCGGTCCGCGATGGCGCGCAGCGACAGCAGGCCGATCAGCGCGGAGGCCAGCGCGGCCGCGCCGGCGAGCACGAGGCCGGCGCGGGCGCCGAGAGCCTGGGCGACGGCGCCGGCGATCGGGCCGCCGACCGGCGTGGTGCCGACGAAGGCCATCGACCACAGCGCCATCACCCGGCCGCGCATCGCCGGGTCCGCGGCCAGCTGCACCGTCGCGTTGCCGGTCGAGATGAGCGCGACGCTCCCGGCACCGGTCAGTACCAGGGCGGCGACCGCCAGCACCAGCGACGGCGCGGCGGCCGCGACGAGAATCAACACACCGAACGCGGCGGCGACCGCGACGAGGGTGGGCACGCCGGTCAGCCTTCGGCGCGCCACCAGCAGGCCACCGACGACGGCGCCGGCGCCCATCGCGCCGGTCAGCAGACTGTAGGTCGCCGCGGTGCCGTGGAAGGTCTCCCGGGCGACCAGCGGCAGCGTGACCTGGAACTCGTAGGCCAGCGTGCCCGTGATCACCATCATCATCAGGGGAATCCTGATGCCCGGCGTGCGGACCGCGTACCGGAAGCCTTCCCGGATCTGGCCCGGAGCCCTGGTGAGCCGTCGCTTCGGGCGCAGCGCCGACTGGTCGAGCCGGACGAGGGCGAGGATCACGGCGGCGAACGATGCCGCGTTGAGGATGAAGCACATCCCGGTGCCGATGAAGGTGATGATCGCGCCGGCGAACGCCGGGCCGACGACGCGCGCCGCGTTGATCGTCACCGAGTTGAGGGTGACGGCGTTCGGCAGCGTGTCCGGGCCGACCATCTCCTGGACGAAGCTCTGCCGCGCCGGGTTGTCCGCGGCCTGGGCCAGGCCCTGCAGCGCGGCGAAGACGATGACCATCCACAGCGAGACGGCATGGCTGAGAACCAGGACGCCGAGGACCGCGGCGAGGGTCGCCTGCGCCGAGGCAGTGGTGATCAGCAGCTTGCGGGTGTTCGACCGGTCGGCCACCAGCCCGCCGTAGGCGCCGAGCAGCAGGATCGGCAGGAACTGGGTCGCTGTGACGACGCCGAGCATCGTGCCGGACGCGCCGAGGGACAGCACCAGCCAGCCCAGGGCGATCGTCTGCATCCAGGTGCCGCACATGGAGACGATCTGGCCGCTGATGAACCGGCGGTAGTTGGGCACCCGCAGCGCGGCGAACGTCCCGCCCGCTCGTCGCTCGGATCCGCTGTTGGCGGGATCCGCAGCATCGGCTGGGATGCCCAGGGCCGGCCGGCCGACGGCCCTGGTGTCGCCGCCGGTCACGGGCGGGGCCTGCGCTACGACGGGGGCGCGCCGCATGGCCGGGACACGCTCCACGCGCTCGCCGGCCTCGGCGTCGCCGGGCCGGGCCGCCTCCATAACCTTGGCTGCCTTGAGCTCCGCTCCCGTTTCTCGCCCCACCAGCTGTGCACCTCCACCCGCCACAACCGCGCCGACCAGATCGTTATTTCACATCAGGTAACTACCTCCCCCCTGTGCGGCGGGCGACTCCGGCCGTCCGGCGAAACGGCCGAGCGGGAGTCAACGGACGAACAATCACGGAGTGGCGAAGGGCTGCTCGATCCCGTAGTATACGAACATACGTTCGAATGCTCGGGCGGGCTTCGGGAGCACCCCACGTCAGCACCCCATGTCGGCGAACCATGTCGGCGAACCAGGTCGGCGCTCCAGGTCGGAGACCGGATGTCGAAGACACCGCGCCTCCGGAAGCGCTGCACCCGGAAGCACTGCGCTTCGGGAACGCGGCACTTCGCAAGGCGGCACGGGAACGCGGCGGCTGGCGGTCGTATCCTCGTCGATCGCCTTCCTGGCCGTGCCGGGGGCGGCGTGTGCTCGCGAGCCGTGGTGAGCTGTCGCAGAGGGGTGGCAAGGTGACCGACGTCCCCGACGACCGCGCGGTCAGGCCCGAGCCGGCCGAGGCGCCCAGGCAAGATCAGGCCGCCGCCCGGCCAGACGGCCCGGCCGGTGAAACTGCCGGCGAGGCCGGCACGGGCGCCCACGCCGATCCCGGCACGTCGGACGCCGAGGAGGCCCGGCTGCCCGGGCTGGACGGCGCGGAGCTGGCGGCGTCGGCGCTGCGCGCCGGGGGCGGTGACGAGCCGGCCTATCCCGGCTGGGCGCCGGCCGCCCCGCAGCTGCCGGCGGATCCGGGGCGGCTCTCCGACATCGATCTCGCCGCCGCCGTCATTGAGGGCAGGACGACGGTGGACGCGACGACGGCGCGTTGGATCCTGCTGCTCGGGGAGTTCGACCGGCGGTCGCTCTGGCTCGCCGACGGCGCGGCCTCGGCGTCGGCCTGGCTGCGCCGTGAGTGCCGGATCAATGCACCCACTTCGACGAACCTGCTGACAGTGGCGCGGGCGCTGCGGGACCTGCCGGCGACCCGGGAGGCGTTCAGCGCCGGAACGATCAGCTACGACCACGTCCGGGCCATCGCTCCGGCGATCGGCCGCGGGCCGGCCCGTCTCGACCTCGCCCGTCGCGCCGACCCGATCTTCGCCCGCGCCGCCGCCTGGATGACCCCCCGTCAGGTAGCCCGCGTAGTCAGCACCTGGAGCGACATAGCCGAAGCCTGACGACCTGCACCAGAATCGCTTCGCAGCCCGGTTGGCTAGCGGCCGTAAGCGAGGTCGCACTTCGAGCCAGTACCCGCGCGCTTCGCGTAGCCCGGTGGGCCAGCAGGCCCGAGCGAAGCGAGGGCCTGACTGGCCCGGCGGGCGGAGCGAAGCCCGTTCGCGGCGGAGGACGCCGGCCGGAGGTTCCAACCGGAGCGAAGCGAGGGTTGGGGCCGTAGGCCGGCGCCCGGACGCCGCGAACCAATGTTAGAGCGGGATGTTGCCGTGGATGTTCTTGTCCGGCCGGCCGGCGGCCAGGGCGTCGGCGATCGCCGCGGCGACCGCGCCTCGGGTGTCGATCGGCTCGACCATCGCGTCGACGACGCCGAGCTCGATGGCCTTGGCGACGCCGCCGACGGCCACGGCGTGCTCCTCGGCAAGGTCCTTGATGACCTCGGGCTGACGCTGCTCCGGCACCGCGGCGATCGTGCGCCGGTGCAGGATCTTCACCGCGGCCTCGTGGCCCATGACGGCGACCTCGGCGGTCGGCCAGGCGTAGACGGCCGTCGCGCCCAGGGACGCGGAGTTCATCGCGATGTAAGCGCCGCCGTAGGCCTTGCGGGTCATCACCGTCACCCGAGGCACGGTCGCCTCGGCGAAGGCGTAGAGCAGCTTGGCACCGCGGCGCACGACGCCCTCCCACTCCTGGCCGACGCCGGGCAGGTATCCGGGCGTGTCGACGAGGACGACCAGCGGGACGCCGAACGAGTCGCACAGCCGCACGAAGCGGGCCGCCTTCTCCGCTGACAGCGAGTCGAGGCAGCCGCCGCGCCGCAGCGGGTTGTTGGCGATCACGCCGACCGTGCGGCCGCCGAGGCGGCCCAGCGCGGTCACGATGTTGCGGGCCCATCGGGGGTGGATCTCGACGAAGCCGTTGTCGAGCAGGCCGCCGACCAGCGGGCGCACGTCGTAGGCGCGCCGCGGCGACTCGGGGAGGAACTGGGCCAGCTCGCGCGGTTCGACCGTGCCGATCTCACCCTGGTCGGCCAGCAGACCGGCGACGTGGCGAGCCGTCTCGAACGCCTGGTCGTCGGACTCGCAGGTCATGTGCACGACGCCGCTCTTGGTCGAGTGGGCGTCCGGGCCGCCGAGGCTGTCGAAGGTGCAGTCCTCGCCGGTGACCGAGCGGACGACGTCCGGCCCGGTGACGAAGACCTTCGCGTCCGGCCCCATGATCACCAGATCGGTGAGCGCCGGGCCGTAGGCCGCGCCACCGGCGGCGGCGCCGAGCACCAGCGAGATCTGCGGAATTCGGCCGGACGCGCGCACGATCGCCGAGAAGATCCGGCCCATGCCGTCCAGCGAGGAGACGCCTTCCTGCAGCCGCGCGCCGCCTGAGTGCCAGATGCCGACCACCGGCACGCCCATCCGGGCGGCGGACTCGATCGCGTGCACGATGCGCGCGCACCCGTCCCGGCCCATCGCGCCACCCTGGACCGTGGCGTCGGTGGCGAACGCGACCACCTCGTTGCCGTCGACCAGCCCCTGTCCGGCGACGACACCCGAGCTGTCGGGCGCGGCGAACAGGGTGCCGGTGTCGGCATCGAAGAAGCGGTTCAGCCGGGCGGCCGGGCTGCGAGGGTCGACGAGTTCCACCGTGGACAGACTCACCGGATATCTCCTTGAACGGCGAACGCTGAGCCTCGTCCATCCTGCCCGGGCGCGGGCGCTGGCTGGAACGATGACGGAGCGGGCTCGGTCTGCTTCTGGCACCCGGCGCGGCAGCGACCGGGTGTGTTGCACATCCGTGTTACGCGGGGCGAGTCGCGACTTCATGGGGCGTAGCTCGGTTCGGCGTGGGCTCCGGCTGGAGCCCGGCCCTTCGGCCTGTCGGTGGGCCGCACGGGGTCTCCGTCCGGCCTGGCAGGCCTTCGGCGCCGTCGTTGGCGCCACCACCAGCACGGGAGCCGCTGGTGGCCGGTGCGGACCCGGCCACCAGCGCCTGCCACGTGTCTCCGGGGATCGGCCCCGGACCGCGTTCCCGTCCGCCGGGCGCTGTTGCCCGGCGGACAGGGTCCCGCCGCGGGCTACGCGGGCGTGAACGCGAGGCAGACGTCGTGCCCGCCGAACCCGAAGGAGTTCGACAGGGCCGCGCCTGACGAGATCTTGCGGTTGTCGATTCGCACCACGTCGAGTTCGATCTCGTCGTCGAGAGCGTCGAGGTTGCGGGTCGCCGGGACGACGCACTGCTGCATCGCCAGGACCGTGGCCACGGCCTCAACGGCCCCGGCCGCGCCGAGCAGATGCCCGGTCATCGACTTCGTCGCCGTGACCGCTGCCTCGCCGGCCGCGGAGCCGAGCGCCAGGTACAGCGCCTTCGATTCGGCGAGGTCGCCGACCGGCGTCGACGTCGCGTGCGCGTTGACGTGCGCGACGTCGCCAGGAGCCAGCTCGCCGGTCTCCAGCGCCTCCGCGACCGCCCGGGCCGCCCCGGCACCGTTCGGCTCGGGAGCCGCCACGTGGTAGGCGTCGGCGCTGATGCCGGCACCGGCCAGGTAGCCGTAGATCCGGGCGCCGCGCGCCCTGGCGTGCTCCTCGGACTCCAGCACCAGGATGCCAGCGCCCTCGCCGAGCACGAAGCCGTCGCGGCCCTTGTCGAACGGCCGGGAGGCCACTGTCGGGTCGTCGTTCCGCCTCGACAGCGCCTGCATCTGCGCGAAGCCGGCGATCGGAAGCGGGTGGATCGCCGCCTCCGTGCCGCCGGCGATGATGACGTCGGCCCGGCCGAATTTGATCAGGTCGTACGCCAGCGCGATCGCCTCGGTGCCCGACGCGCAGGCGCTGACCGGGGCACGTACCCCGCCCTTCGCCCCGAACGCCAGGCCCACCGTCGCGGCCGGGCCGTTCGGCATCAGCATCGGGACCACGTGCGGGGTCACCTTACGGCTGCCCTGCTCGCGCAGCACGTCGTGCTGGGAGAGCAGGGTCAGCACCCCGCCGATGCCGGAGCCGACGCAGGCCTGCAGGCGCAGCGGGTCGACCTCCGGCGAGCCGGCGTCGGCCCACGCCTCCCGGGCCGCGACCAGAGCCATCTGCTGGGTCCGGTCGAGCTTGCGGGCCTCGACGCGGCCGAGCGGGGGCTCGGCCGCCAGCGGGGCGGCGATGTGGACCGGCACCGTCTCGATCCAGTCCTCGGTGAGGGTGCGCACGCCGGACCGGCCGGCGAGCAGCCCCTCCCACGTGGACGCCACATCGCCCCCGAGCGGAGTGGTCGCCCCGAGGCCGGTGACGACGACCCGCCTAGGGGACCTGGTCACGCCGCGATACCAGCCTTCTGGATGTACGAGACCGCGTCACCGACGGTCTTGAGGGTCTTCACGTCGTCGTCCGGGATCTTGACGCCGAACTTCTCCTCGGCCGCGACCACGACCTCGACCATCGACAGCGAGTCGACGTCCAGGTCGTCGATGAAGGTCTTCTCGGGGGTGACGTCGGTGGGGTCGACGCCGGCGACCTCCTCGAGGATCTCGGCGAGACCGGCGAGGACATCAGTCTGGGACATCTGTGACCTTTCTTGATCGGGCAGGAGAATCAGGTTTGGTTGTCCCGCTAGTGACTCCGGGGACCGCGGCCTCCGGGCATGCGAAGGAAAATCATTTTCGCATGCCCTCTGGCCCGCTAGGGGCAGCGGATGACCTGGCCACAGTAGGTCAGGCCGGCACCGAAGCCGAACAGGAGGACCGGGTCGCCGCGCCGGAGCTCGCCGGCGTCGAGTAGCCGGGCCAGCCCCAGCGGGATGCTGGCCGCCGAGGTGTTGCCCGCGTCGACGACGTCGCGCGCCACGACGGCGTTCTCGGCGCCCAGCCCCTTCACCAGGGCCTCGACGATCCGCAGGTTGGCCTGGTGGGGGACGATGCCGGCGAGCTCCTCCGGGGCGACCCCGGCGCGCTCGCAGATCTTCTTCAGCACGGGGACGAGCGTGATCGCCCAGCGGAAGACCGCCTGGCCTTCCATCCGGAAGAAGTTGTCACCGTACCCGGGAACTCTGATGGTGTCAGGCCGGGACCCGTCGTGGCCCCACACGGCCGGGCCGATCTCGTCGACGTCGCTCGGGCCGACGATCGCCGCGCCGGCGCCGTCGGCGAGCAGGATGCACGTCGTCCGGTCGTCCCAGTCGACATAGTCCGACAGCCGCTCGGTCGCGACGACCAGGACGTGCCGGGCGGAGCCTGAGCGGACCGTGTCGGCCGCCTGGGACAGCGAGTAGCAGAAGCCCGCGCAGCCCGCGTTGACGTCCAGCGCGCCCGCGGCGCTGGCACCGATCCGGTGGGCGATCTGCGGGCCGGCACCCGGTATCTGCGACGGACTCGTGCAGGTCGCGGCGATGACGAGGCCGATGTCCGCGGCCGTCAGACCCGCCGCGGCGAGCGCCTTGTCCGCGGCGGCGGCGCCCATCATGACGGTGGTCTCGTCGGCGTCGGCGATCCGCCGGGTCGCGATACCGGTCCTGGTGCGCACCCATTCGTCCGACGTGTCGACCCGCCTGGCCAGGTCGTCGTTCGTGACGACGCGGACCGGACGGTAGGTGCCGAACCCGAGAACACGGGCTCCGGTCGTCATCTGGCCTCCCCAGCCGCGGCGGTGACCGGCACCTGTTCGCCGGCGGGCGCGGGGATCGCGACCGCCTGCTGTCCGGCGCCGACGTACTCGTCGATCAGCTCGCGGGCGGCGGCCAGGTTGTCCGGGCTCTTCACCGCGAGGATCTTCACTCCCTGCAGCTCCCGGCGGGCGATGCCGGCCAGCGTGCCCGCGGGCGGCAGCTCGATGACCGCCGTGACACCCAGCTCGCGCAGCGTCGCCAGGCACAGGTCCCAGCGGACCGGGTTCGCGACCTGGCTCACCAGCCCGGCCAGCACCCGCCGCCCGTCCGTCACGACCGCGCCCTCGGCATTCGTGACCTGGCCGACGCGGGGGGAGCCGGTCATGACCCCGGGCGCGACCTCGGCCAGCGCGTCGCGGGCCGGGGCCATGTAGTGCGTGTGGAACGCCCCGGCGACCGCCAGCGGGCGGACCCGGACTCCGGCCGGCGGGGAGTCCGTCAGCTTCGCGAGCGTGGCCAGGTCGCCGGCGGCGACGATCTGGCCGGCGCCGTTGCGGTTCGCCGGGGTAAGCCCCAGGTCTTCCAGGTGCGCGGCCACGGCCTCCGGGTCGCCGCCGAGCAGCGCGGACATGCCGGTCGGCGTGGCGGCGGAGGCCTCGGCCATCGCCCGGCCGCGCAGCGCCACCAGGACCAGCGCGGCCTCGGGGGTGAGCGAGCCGGCGAGCGCCGCGGCGGTGATCTCGCCGACGCTGTGCCCGGCCACCACGAAGGCAGCCGACCCGGGGTTGGCTGAGGCGGTAGCGACGAGACCGAGCTGCTCGGCGGCGAGCAGGCCGGCCGCCACGATCAGCGGCTGCGCGACCGCGGTGTCCTTGATCTTTTCGGCGGGCGCCGTCGTGCCCAGCTCGACGAGGTCGAGACCGGCGGCGGCCGAGAACCAGCGCAGCCGGGCCGCGGCGCCGGGCAGCCCAAGCCACGGGTCGAGCATGCCTGGGGTCTGGGCGCCCTGGCCTGGCGCGAGGATGGCGAGCACGTATTCACCTAACCCTTCGCGGGCATCGACTGTCGCTGGCGGCCACTCACCGATGTGCCGACGGCTCGTTGTAGCGCACCTACAAAACGCCGGGAGCGGATGGGGCCGTTGGTTACGTCGTGGGACTCAGGCCTACAAGCGTGTGACAGGGCCGTAAAGTCGGTTGACGTAGCCGCTTTCGCGGTGGCGGCCCGCCGTTCGAGGGCCATGCTCGCATCCGCCTCGCTGTAGGTCACGTACGAGCCGCGTCCCGGTTTGGCGCGTCGGACCTGCCCGTCGCGCGTGCCGGCCGCGCGTGAGCGCGCCGCCGCCTATCCGCCTAAGCCGTCGAGCCGGCCGAGCAGCAGGGCGATGTGCAGCGTGAAGCGCTGGCGGTGCTCGGCTGTGTCCAGGCCACAGATCTCCGAGGCCTTCCGCAGCCGGTAACGGACCGTGTTCGGGTGCAGGTAGAGGGCCTTCGCCGTCGCCTCCAGCGAGGCGCCGAAGTCGAGGTAGGTTCCCGCGGTCTCCAGCAGCGGGGCGCCGGCGTCGCGCAGCGGGACGTACACCTCGTCGATCAGGGAACGGCGCGCGCGCTGGTCGCCGGCCAGCGCCCGCTCGGGCAGCAGCGCCCGCGCCGTCACCGGGCGTGGCGCGGCGGGCCAGGCCGCCACGACGTCGGCGGCGGCGATGGCGGCCCGTGCGGACTCCGCCGCGCCCGCCAGATCCGCGGCGACCGGTCCGACGACCACGGGCCCCGGCCCGCAGGCCGACATCAGCGCCTCCGCCGCGGCCAGCGCCGACTCGACCCCGGCGCCGACCCCGTCCGCGGCCTTCCGGCGGCTTCCCGGCCGGTTCGGGTCGCCGGTCGCGGCGGCCACGGCGCGCGCCGCCGCCTCGCGCGGCACCATGCCGCCACCGGCAGGCTCCGCCATGCCGCCACGGGCGGGATCGGCCATGCCGCCATGGGCCGGATCGGTCACGCCGCCAGGGGCGGGATCGGCCGGCGCCGCGCCGGCCGGCCCGTCACCGAGGCTGTCGTCCAGCCGGAACCGGCCCCCGATGATCATAACGAGTCGCTGGTTGTGGACGCTCGTGAGCACCTCGAGGCCGGCCGAGCGGGCCAGCCGGTGGACCTCGTCGACGACGGCCTCCGGCGCCTGCGGCGGCGCGGCCCCGACGACGACGGTCACCGCCGGCGGATTGCGCCAGCCGACCGCGGCCGCCCGGGACGACAGCGCCCGGTCCTGGTCGCCGCGCACCACGTGGTCGACGACAAGCGCCTCCAGCCGGGCGTCCCAGGCACCCCGCTCCTCGGCGACGCGGGCATAGACCACCGCGCCGGCGAAGGCGATGTCGCGCGAGTAGCGCAGCACGTCGGTGAGCACCCGCTGCTCGTGCTCCGGGTCGACGATGTTCGGCACCTCGGCCTCGATCGTCTCCACCGCCACCCGTACCAGGTCCACGAGCCGGCGGAACGTCACGGCCCGGACCAGCTCGCGCGGCGCCACCCGGAACACGTCGCTGGACAGCTCGCGCGCGTGCTCCGGGCGCCGGCTCCACTCGACGAACGACGCGATGCCGGCCTGGACGACCAGCTGGATGTCGGCCCGGTACCGCGCCGACAGGCCCGGGTACCAGGGCAGCGCCTCGGCCATTCTGGCTACGGCCTTGTTCGCCAACAGTCCACTGGCCCGCTCGATCCGGCGGATGACGGCGTCGCTTGTCGAGGCCTCGTCCACCGCGGCAGCAGTGGCGTTCGTGGCGGCGCTTTCCGTCCCGGTGCCGTTGGGGACCGTGCCGTTCGGGACCGGGTCGTTCTTGGCGGTGCCGGTTGTCGAGCCGTCGTTCGCCGGGGCGTCGCCTGACAGGGCGCTGACTGCCGGGGCGTCGTGTGCCGAGGCGCCGACGGGAACGGTGGGTTCGGCGGCCGAGTCCGCGACATCGGCCGCGCCGCGCGCGCGGGCTGGTGGCGTCTGCGCCGGCACCTTCGACGGCGCGTGGCGCTCACCGATCCGGCCTCCCGGTACCGCCGCCCGCGCCTCGCTGTCGCGGGCGGTTGCCGGATCGGGGGGAGACGATGTCACGGCCTCCAGCATGCCTCACCGGGTGACCGGCGACGGTCCGGCCGCGCGACGTGCCGGGGGAGATGGCGGACACGGCCGTCGAGGCCCGGTCAGAATGAGGCGATGTCCGCTCAGCGATCGCTCCGGGCCCCGGTTGTCGCGCTAGGCCTGGTCACCGTGCTGGTGGCGGTGCTGAGCGCCTGCTCGCAGGTGCTGCCGCTGAGGTCGGGCAGCCTCATTCCCGCGGACCTTGTTCCCGCCTTCCGCGCGGCGGCCAGGACCTATGGCCTGCTCTCGGCGGCCCAGCTCGCGGCGCAGGCCCGGGTGGAGAGCCGGTTCGACTCGTCCGTGGTCTCGCGCGCCGGCGCGGTCGGGATGATGCAGTTCCTGCCCAGGACCTGGGCCGAGTTCGGCATCGACGGCGACGGCGACGGCGTGGCCGACCCGCTCAACCCGCTGGACGCGATCCCGTCCGCCGCCCGCTACGAGCAGCACCTCGCCACCGTCGTCGGCCACCTGCCGGGTGATCGGGTCTCCCTGGTGCTGGCCGCCTACAACGCCGGCCCCAGTGCCGTCGAGGCAGCCGGCGGAGTACCCGACTTCTCCGAGACCAGGACCTATATCGCCAGGGTGAACCAATGGGCCCAGACCTACTCGACGGAGATCTGACCAGATGGTGACGAGTGCTGACCTGCTGACGGACGCCTTCGGGCGGGTGCGGGAAGCGGTCCACGACGCAGTGGCGGACCTGACCGCCGCGCAGCTGAACCACCGGCCCCAGGGCCGGCTCAACTCGATCACCTGGCTGGTCTGGCACCTGACCCGGATCCAGGACGACCATGTGGCCGGTGTGGCCGGCGCCGAGCAGGTCTGGACGTCGGCCGGCTGGGTCGATCGTTTCGGCCTTCCGCTGCCGCCCCAGTCGCACGGCTACGGCCACACCTCGGCCCAGGTCGAGCGCGTCCGGGTCACCGACGGCCGGCTGCTGACCGGCTACTACGACGCTGTCCACGACGCGACTCTGCACTATGTCGCCACGCTCACCGACGCG
>Ga0068863_100002411_pt1 | contig 18581 bp, 13 predicted proteins | sample KBSSwiS62_FD_66596 | JGI IMG/M metagenome (GOLD analysis project Ga0068863, IMG submission 66596) | Switchgrass rhizosphere microbial communities from Kellogg Biological Station, Michigan, USA - KBS Switchgrass S6-2 | ecosystem: Host-associated > Plants > Roots > Rhizosphere > Soil ...
GGCGTCGTCGTCAATCGCACGGCGGAGACCGTGGTGCGGCTGCTGCCGCCGCTGATCATCACCGAAGCGGAGGTCGACGAGGGCCTCGCGCGACTCGATGCGGCGCTCGGCGCCGTGGAGGCTGGCTCATGAAACGGGCGCCGGTCAGGTTGCGCTCGGCGGATGCCGCCGACGCGAAAAAGCTGCACGCGATCATCACCGCGAACCTTGAGGAAGGACACCTCCTGCCGAGGACGCTCAGCGAGCTCACGGTCCGCGCCGGACGGTTCGTCGTCGCGACGCGCGGCCGCAAGCTGATCGGCTGCGCCGAGCTCGCGCCACTCAGCGCGCAGGTGGCCGAGGTGCGGTCGCTCGCGGTCGACAAGGACGCACGCGGCGGCCGCGTCGGGGTGATGATCGTCGACGAGCTGCGGCGGCGCGCGCGGCGCGAAGGCTTCGAGAAGCTGTGTGCCTTCACGCACGTGCCGAGCTATTTCATCCACATGGGCTTCTCGATCGTGCCGCACCTGTGGCTCACGGAGAAGATCTACACCGACTGCGTGAAGTGCCCGCACTTCCGGCAGTGCGGCCAGTACGCGATGGTCGTGCCGCTCGATTCCGCGTTCGACGCGGAGCGCGGCTACGGGCTGCCGGCGGCCACCGCGGCGCCGCTCGGCTAATGTCCCATTCGGCCGTTTCAGGGGGCATCACGGCGCCGCGCGGTTTCCGCGCGGCCGGCGTCTCTGCGGGCATCAAGGCAAACCAGGGACTCGATCTTGCCCTGATCGTGTCCGACTCGCCCGCCCGCGTGGCCGCCGTCTTCACCACCAACCTCGCCGTGGCCGCGCCGGTCGTGGTGTCGCGCGACCATCTCGCGCGATCGGCTGGCGCCGCCCGGGCGGTTGTCATCAACAGCGGCTGCGCGAACGCGTGCACCGGCGACGACGGGCTGGAGGTGGCGCGCGCGATGGCGAGCGAAACCGCGGCGCTGGTCGGCTGCCCGGCCGAACAGGTGCTTGTCGCGTCCACCGGGGTCATCGGGGTATCGCTGCCAATCGAAAAGATCCGCTGCGGCCTGCCGCTGGCGTTTCGCGCCCTGGGCGCGGATCAGGGATCGCTGGCGGCGCGCGCCATCATGACCACCGATCCGTTCCCGAAGGAGGCGGCCGCGGAGGTTGCCCTCGACGGCGGACGCGCCATCACGATCGGCGGTATGGCGAAGGGTTCCGGGATGATCGAGCCGATGCTGGCGACGATGCTCGGGTTCGTCACCACCGACGCGGCGGTGCCGCAGCCGCTGCTCGATCGCGCGTTGCGACAGGCGGTAGACGACACATTCAATGCCATCACCGTCGACGGCGAGTGCTCGACGAACGACTGCGTGATGCTCCTCGCCAACGGCGCCAGCGGCGTTGAGGTCAACGAGGCGACTTACGCGGCATTCGTCGCCGGGTTGACCGGCGTGTGCCGCGAGCTGGCGCTCGGCATCGTCCGCGGCGGCGAGGGCGCGACCAAGCTCGTCACAGTGAACGTCACCGGCGGTGCGACCGCGGCCGAGGCGCGAAAGGCGGCGAAGGCGATCGCGAACTCTCCGCTGGTCAAGACGGCGATCCATGGCGGGGATCCCAACTGGGGCCGCCTCATCGCGGTGGCGGGCCGCGCCGGCGTGGCCTTCGAGCTGTCGCGCGCGGCGGTGACGATCGGCTCGATCGTGCTCTTTCAGGACGGACGGCCGCACGACGAGGCGGCGCCGCAGGCGGCGGAATACCTCAAAGGCACGGATCTGACCGTGGGCGTGAACCTTGGCGCGGGTCGGGCGTCTTCGACGGTCTGGACCTGCGACCTCAGTGCGGACTACGTACGCATCAACGCGGATTACCGAACATGACACAAGCCATTTCCATGCGGAAAGACTTCCTGTCGGTGCTCGACTTCGAGCCCGCGGACCTCGAGCGCTGTCTGGAGGTCGCCGCGCAGGTGAAGGCGGACCGCGCGCTTGGGCGCCAGGCGCCGACGAGCGATCTGCTCAACGGCCGCCACGTCGCCCTGTTGTTCGACAAGCCGTCGCTGCGTACGCGCACGACGTTCGAGATCGCGATTCGCGAGCTCGGCGGCCACCTCATCGTCCTGCCGCCCGATGTGGCGCTCGGCCGCCGCGAACCGGTCGAAGACGTGGCGCGAAACCTCGAGCGCTGGGTGGACGCGGTGGTGATCCGTACCTTTTCGCAGGACGTGCTGCGGCAGTTCGCGAGCGCGACGCGGCGGCTGCACGTCGTGAACGCGCTCACCGACCGCGAGCATCCCTGCCAGGCGATTGCCGATTTCCTGACGCTGCGGGATCACGTCGGGCCGCTGCGCGGGCGGACCGTCGCCTACGTCGGCGACGGCAACAACGTCGCGACGTCGCTGGCCCATGCGGCCGCGATGCTCGGCGTTCATTTCCACGTCGCCAGTCCTGAGGCCTACCAGTTGCCGCACGCCGTCGTTCAGCAGGCGACCAGCGCCGCCCGGCACGGCGCGCGGCTGCGCCTCTTCACCGAGGCGGCCGACGCGGTCGCCGGCGCCGACGCGGTATACACTGATACTTGGACGTCGATGGGGCAGGAAGAGGAGGCCGCGCTGCGCCGGCAGGTCTTCGCGCCCTACCAGGTCAACGAAGAGCTGATGTCGCTGGCCAAGCCCGGCGCGCTCTTCATGCATTGTCTGCCCGCGCATCGCGGCGAGGAAGTCACCGCCGAGGTCTTCGAGTCGGATGTGGCGTGCGTATTCGATCAGGCTGAAAACCGGCTGCACGGTCAAAAGGCGCTTCTGATGATGCTGCTCGCGCCGGGCGCCGGTCTGTGACAGAAGGAAGGGTCCCCATGAAGCAATCACTCGCGGTCGCAGCGTGCGCCATCATCATCGGATCGTTCGCGGCCCAGGCGGCACAGCAGCGCGGCCAGCGCGGCCAGCGGGGCGGCGAGCAGCCACCAGCGGCTCCGGCAGGTCAGCCGCCGGCGCCCGCCACGGCGCCCGCCAAACCGCTCATCCCGGTCGCGGCCAGCACGCTCGCGGCGCATCCCGAGACGTACTACGGCGAACGCGTCACCATGACCGGCACCGTCGAACAGGCGCTCGGCACGCTCGTCTTCTCGGTCGATCAGGATAAGACGAAGACACTCGATCAGCAGATTCTCGTGCTCGCGCCCAGAATGAATGCGCCGGTCGAGGCGAATACTTACGTCACGGTGATTGGCGAAGTGCTCGCGTTCGATTCGGCCGAGGTCGCGAAGCGCGCGAAAGACTATCCGGTGGAAGTCTCGCCGGAGATCGCGGCGAAGTTCAAGGGGCGCCCGGTCATCTTCGCGACCAACGTCATCAATACGGCCGGCACCGACCTGGCGCTTCGCCTGCCTCCGCCGATGACCGCCGAGGAGCAGGCGCTGCAGAAGGCGATGAAGGCTATCGCGCCGGCCAGCGCCGCGCTGCGCGCCGACGCCGACAAGATGGACGCGAACCTCGCGAAGGAGCACGCCGCCGCCTTGAAGCAGGCGTTCGCGCAAACCGAGGCGATCTGGAAAGCCAAGGGTAAGGCGGACGCGGTGCAGATCGCGGCCGATGCACGCAAACTCGCCGAGACGATCGAGTTGGACGCGGCCGCCGCCAAATGGGACGAGGTCAAGAGCTCAGCCGGTACGCTCAACACGAAGTGCGGCGCCTGCCACGGCGTCTATCGTGAACGGTTCGACGACGGCTCGTTCCGTATCAAGGTGCCCCCGACCGGTACGAAGTAGTTCCATGTTTCATTACGACGCCGGCGTCCCGTCGACGCTGGCGCCGTATCCCGACCGCACGCTTCTCGACTATCTCGCCGATCTCGCCCGCGATCGTCCGCACGACCCCGCTCTGCTGTTCAAGAGCGCCACGATGACCTGGCGCACACTCGAGCAACTGAGCGACGCCTGCGCGTCCGCCTTCCACGCGCTTGGCGTCCGGCGCGGCGATCGCGTCGCCCTGCTCCTGCCCAACTGCCCGCAGTTTTCCATCGCTCAGTTCGGCGCCTGGAAGCTCGGCGCCATTGTCGCGCCACTGAATCCGACTTACACCGAGCACGAGCTCGAGGGCCCGCTGCGTGAGAACGGCGTGGAAACGATCGTGACACTCACCCGCTTCTACCATCGGGTGAAGCACGTGCAGCCGCGGACGCCGCTTCGGCGGGTGATTGCGACGAACATCAAGGAGTTCTTTCCGCCGGCGCTGCGGGTGCTCTTCACGCTCCTGCGCGAGAAGCACGACGGCGATCGCGTAGCGCTCGCCCCGGGCGATCACGACCTGGCCCACCTGCTGCTCGTGAACCGCGGCCGCCGGGCGACACGCGGGGCAATCGGTTCAGAGGATCCGGCCGTCCTGCTGATGAGCGGCGGCACAACGGGCACGCCCAAGGGGGTCGTCGGCACTCACGGCGCGTACGTCATCTCGGGGATGCAGTTGCGGATCTGGAACGCTGCGGCCCATGGCACGGACCCGTCGAAGGACGTCATGTTCGTCCCGCTGCCGCTGTTCCACGTCTACGCCAACGTCGGTTCTCAGTCGTTCGCGATCCTCCACGGGGCGCCCATGGCGCTGGTGCCCAACCCGCGCGATCTGGCGGATCTCCTGGCGACGATACGGCGCGTGAAGCCAGCGTTCTTCAATGGGGTCCCGACGCTGTACATCGCGCTGCTGAACCATCCGGATGTCCAGAGTGGCAAAGTCGACTTCAAGTCAATCAAGGCGTGCTTCTGCGGCGCCGCTCCGCTTCTGGCCGACACCAAACGGCGTTTCGAAGCTTTGACCGGCGCACGCGTCGTCGAAGGGTATTCGCTCACCGAAGCGATGATGGCGGTTTGCGCGAACCCCGTCGTGGGCCTGAACAAAGTCGGATCCGTCGGGATTCCGCTGCCCGACGTACGCGTGCGCATCTTCGACGACGTGAACGGCACGCGTGTCATGCCTCCGAATGAAGTCGGGGAAATCGCGCTCTCCGGACGGCAGTTGATGATCGGCTACTGGAACAAGCCCGAGGAGACGGCCCTCGTCTTGCGCGACCACGTGGACGACCAGGGCGCGTCGCGGTGGCTGCACACCGGCGATCTCGGCTATCTGGACGACGACGGCTACTTGTTCATCGTCGATCGCAAGAAAGATCTGATCAAAACGAGCGGGTTCCAGGTCTGGCCAAGAGAGATCGAAGAAGTGCTGGCCAAACATCCATCCGTCGGTGAGGTCGGCGTGGCCGGCGTGCCGGATGCCACCAAAGGCGAGGCCGTGAAAGCCTGGGTCGTGCTTCGCGTTGGGACGACGGCCTCCGAAGAGGAGCTCCGAACGTTCTGCCGCGAGGAATTGGCGCCGTACAAGGTTCCCGCACACGTCGAGTTCCGCGCGGAGCTGCCCAAGACCATGGTTGGCAAGGTGTTGCGGCGGGCGTTGAGGGACGGCGGTTGAAGAGATAGAAAGTTAAAAGATAAAAGTTAAAGGTAAAAGTCAAAAGGTAAAAGTGAAACTCACCGCCCTCCTCCTTTCCTTTTCTCTTTTGCCTTTTCAGTTTTTACATCCTCGTGCGGAGGCTGAACGGCACGAGGTATATGCGGTGCGGTTCGCGACGCTGGCGAACTTTCCGGTCGCCAGCCTGGTAGCGGGCGCCGACCGCGAGCGGCGTATGGACATCGCGATGATGGTCTGGGTGCTCAAAGGCAACAACGGCCGCGTCGCGCTCGTCGACTCCGGCTTCCACAGGGAACAGTACTTCCGCCAGTTCACCGTCAGGGATTTCGTGAAGCCTTCAGACGCGATCGCGCCCCTCGGCGTGAAGCCCGAAGACGTCACCGACATCTTCCTGACCCACATGCACTGGGACCATGCCGGCGGCATCGATCTCTTTCCGTGGTCGCGCATCTGGATTCAGAAAGACGAGTACGACTACTACACGAGCGACGCGTGGCAGTCGACAAGAACCCACGGCGGCATCGATGCAGACGACGTGCTGGAGATCGTGAAGCGGAACACGCGGGGTCTCGTGTCGTTCGTGCGCGGCGACGACGAGACGTCGCTGTCGGGGATTGGGTTCGGCGTCGGCGGCAAGCACACGTGGCAATCGCAGTTCGTCACCGTGCAGCTGGGCGAGAAGGCGGCGGTCCTGGCGTCCGACAACATGTACCTGTATGAGAATCTCGACACCCGCAAGCCGATCGCGCAGACGCTTGACGCCGTGTCGAACTTGCGGACCCAGGATCGGATGAAGTCGTTGGCCAGCGAGGCGCGGCTGCTCGTCCCCGGCCACGATCCGGCGGTGTTCGATCGGTTTCCGAAGGTCGCGGACGGGATCGTCCGCATCCAGTAGTGTCGGTCTTACCGGACGCGACCCACCCGACCTATTTGACCAGTTTCTTCGCTTTTAGCAGCACATCGACCGAATCCGGCCGGCCGTTGACGAAGTCCACCCGCGTCAGGCCATCCGGCGTCTGGCGGACGACGGCCGGAATCGACAGCTCGGTCACGTACCATCCCTTCGGCAGCACGACCGAGTTGCGCGGCCGGCCCAGGCTCCGTTCGAACACGAGTTCGCCGCCATCGAGGCGATAGCTTTGCGGCGCGGTATAGGTTTCCGAGAGGCGCAGCCGAATCGACTGTCCCTTCTTGACCGGCGCGAAGCGGGTGACCACGACCTCCTGATCCGGCGCGATCTGCTCGCCGCCGGCATCAATGCCGGCCGCCTTCATCTTCGCGCCTGTCAGAATCTCAGCTTTCAGATCCTCGCCGGTGTCGAGAATCTTGCCTGACGGCTTCGACACCGTGCTGCCCGTCCGCACCACGTTGAGGTACTTGTCGGTGCCTTCGCGCGACTCGGTGTAGTCGTGATACAGGCTGAACGCGCTGGTCTCGGGCTGCTGCAGGAAGTACACGATGTCGCGATCCTGATGGCCGCGCTCCGAGAGCCGCGCGCGTTCGGTCGGGCCTTGCGACGGTGGAGTTTCCCAGCTGCGCGCGTTGGTCAACGGCCGCGGTTTCGCCGCCTCACCGGTCGGCGCGCCCGGTTTGGCCTTGAGGATCAATCCGGCCGCGCCCGGCGCCTGATGCATGAACGTGATGTAGACGCGTCCGTCAGGGCGCGACAGCACCTGTGACGGCACGTTGCAATCGGTCAGCTGATAGCCCGCCGGGAGGACGACCGCGTTGCGGCGAATGCCAAGCGGCCGGTCGAACACGATGCCGTCGCCGTCGCGGTGATAGCTCTTCTCGTCCTTGTAGGTCTTGATGATGCGAATGCGCGCCTGGCCGCCGTCGGCCGGCACGGGACGCGCCAGGTGCACTTCGATGTAGTCGCTCTCGAGGTCCGCGTTGCCGAGGCCGTGCGCCTTGGCCTGGGCGCCGGTCACCTGTTCGAACTTGAGCGGCACGCCGGTCATCATGTCGTAGACCGCCTCGTCGCTGGCGACGCTCCCCTTCCGGATCGGATTGAAAAAAGCGGTCGCGCCGGGCGTGGTGGCGGTCACTTCGTAATCAATCTTGAACGACGCCATTTCCGGCGCAAGGAGCTCGTACAACGTGTACTCGTCCTGCGAGGTCTGTCTCGGCTGCGCCCCGACCGTTGCCGACAGCACCAGGATGAGGCTCGCAATGCTTCGTTTCATGGGCGAAGTATAGCGCGCCGCCTGCGCACTGTGACGACGACCGAGAGCGCGAAGTACATCAGGGGATACGCGAGAGAGATGACGGCCAGCTCCTGCCCGGCGCTTCCGAACAGCGTGAAAGCGAGCAGCACGAACCAGACGACGGCGGCGACGTTCATCGTCTTGGCCAGCGGTCCGCCGCGCGTCGAATAGAGATACGGCGTCGGCACGAACGTCAGCACCGACAGGACCGCGAGTGTCGCGGCCGTCGCCCAGGCGGGCGGGTGCAGTACGAACACATAGAACGACACGATGTTCCAGTACGACGGAAATCCGAGAAAGAACCCGTCGTCCGTCTTCGCGTTGACCTGCGAGAACCCGTACGCGCTGGCGAGGAGCGGCAGAATCAGGAGCCACGCGGCGGCGCCGGGCAGGACGTCCGCCCGCCACAAGAGCAGCAGCGGCAGCGAGGTGTAGGTGTGAAAGTCGATCAGGTTGTCGAGCGCCGAGCCGTCGAAGTCAGGCAGGACCTCTTTCACACGCGCCCTGCGCGCGAGCCAGCCGTCCGTCGCGTCGATCGCGGTGGCGATCATCATGAGCAGAAAGGCCCATCGGAACGACTCGTCGCCGCCACGGACGACAAGCACCGCAATGCCCGCGGCGCACACGAAGCCCATGGCGGTGTACAGGTGCGCCAGCCACGCGAAGAGCTGCGCGCTCGCGCGTGCCAGCCCTCGGCTCCCGGCTTCGCGCTCCATCAACCCGCCCCGGCCGGGCTCAAGTCGTCGCGCTGCACCGCTTCGCCCGCGCTGGCGTTGCGCAACAGCAAGGGCGCATCCCATTGAGCCGTGGCCCGGCTGACGACCGGCAACAGCACGAAACCGACCGCCGCCGCGACCGTTCGAAACGGCAGCGTCTCCGGGTAGTGGATGAATGCCGGCAGGCCGAGCAGCGGTTCGCCACCGCCGACCCTGAGCACCAACGACGCGACGAACGCCGCGATCGATCCGGTGCGATTGACTTTCGGATCGAAGAGCGCGAACAGCAGTTGCGGGAACAGCAGGACGAAGACGAGGTCGCTGGTAAAGAACCACAGCGCCTGGACGCTCTGGACCTTCAGAGCCAGGACGGTGGCCAGCGCGCCGAACAGAAAGATCGACGATCGGATGACCCGCTTCATCTGGACGACTGACAGCGACGGCCAGACGAGGCGCTTCAGGCAGTTCCAGCTGAGCATCGAGCCCGCCGACAGGATCGACGAGCTGAAGCTAGACGTCACGGCGCCGATGATCGCCGCCAGTCCGAGAAGACCGATGGCGCGCGGCACCGCTCGCGCGAACAGCAGCGGCATCGCGTCCGCAGGCGTCGCCTGGAGACGGGACACGATATCGGCTGGCCACGGATACGCGAAGGCAGCAATTCCCATCAACAGCGGCGGGACAGTGAACGCGATCGTCAGCACGCCGGCCAGAATCGACTGACGCTTCGCGTCGCGCGGCGTCCGGCACGACAGCACGCGCTGGAAGTAGCAGTTCCACGGAATGCCGCCGAAGATCAGCATCAGCGAGACGTCCCACCAACCGACGACGGAACCGCGCGTCCAGAGATCCGTGTGTGGCCGAATCGGCGGCATCAAGCCGACGGCCTCCGGGCGCGCTGCCGTGTAAGTGGCCCAGGCGTGCGACAGTCCACCCGCGCCATCGAGGACGTACGGCAGCGCGGCGGCCAGACCCAGCGCGACGAGCCCCAACTGAAAGATGTCGGTATAGGCCACCGACCACATCCCGCCGAGCACGGTGTACGCGGTCGTGACCGCCGCGGAGAGCAGAATCGCCGTCGTCAGCGGCATGCCGAGCAGGACGCCGAATGTCGATCCGATCGCGACGAGGAGCTCGGCGCTCCAGAACAGCTCACCGGCCAGCGCCGGCAGGAACAGCACGGCGGCCCACCGTTTTCCGAACCGCGCTTCCAGCGGATCGATCAGCGTCGTGAATTCGAAGCGGCGCATGACCGCGGCAAAGAAGACGCCGCCGAGAATCAGGCTGATCCCGAAACAGAGGCCGCCCTGGATGCCGAGCTGGAGGGAGGACTTGTAGGCGCCTTCGGTCGTGCCGAGCAGATACCCGCCATCGACCCACGTCGCGGTCATCGTCAGCGCGGCGACCCAGAAGGGCATCGCACGTCCCGCGACGATGAGATCGGCAGCCGTCCCCTCGCGGACGCGGCGCGATGCGAACCAGCCGACCGCCATGAAGGCCGCGTACATGGCCACAACGGCCGCGATCGCCGGTGTCACGCCGACAGTCTACTTGGAAGTCTGAAGTCTGAAGTCTGAAGAAGAGGCACTAGTCGGAACGCAGGGCAAGAAGCGGGATCAATTCGTGATGCCCGCAGCGACGGCAGCAGGCACGCCAGCGTCGCCACGATGGTGAACAGCACCGCCACGCCTCCATGACGAGCGGATCGAGTGGCCGGACGTTGAACAACAGCGACTGAATCAAACGCGCCGCACCCGCCGCCCAAGGTTTTTCTTTCCTTGAGAGAAGATCCTCCTGATCTTGATCTTCTGTTCGACCTCTTCTCCTGATCTCCGCTCAGGTCAGTTCGCGGTTGCGCGTCTCGGGGATCCAGATCCAGGCGAGTGCAGCGAGGAGGAACGCCGCGCCGGTGACGGTGAAGGCGACAGCGAAGCCACTGCTTTCGGCGAGCCGGCCGATTGTATAGGGCGCCGCCGCGCTCGCAATCCGTCCGAAGTTGTAGCAGAAGCCCGCGGCGGTCGCCCGGATCGCCGTCGGATAGATCTCCGCGACGACGGCGCCGAGGCCGCTGAAGTAGCCGGTGCCGAAAAACGCGACGAACGGACCCAGGATCAACAACAGGATCGGCGTGCGGATGACGCCGTAGAGCGGCAGCAGCACGGCGGCGCCGAGCACATAGAGCACGTAAGTCCGCTTGCGGCCGATCGCGTCCGCAACGAACCCGAACGTCACGTAGCCGAACCACATCCCGACCTGCATGGCGATCATGAAGAGCGACATCGTCGACGACGACAGGCCGACGCCGCCCTGGGCCGGACTGAAGCGCAGGTACGCCGGCACCCACGAGTTCAGCCCCCACCAGGCAAACAGGCATGCCGAGTTCATCAGCGCGATCGCGGTGGTCACGGCGGCGACATTCGGCTTGAAGAGCGAGCTGAATCGACCGCGCTCGGCCACGTTGGCGCTCCGCCACATCTTCGGCTCCTCGATGTTCCGGCGGATCCACATCGTGAAGAGCGCGGGCAGCACCCCGACGAAGAATACGCCGCGCCAACCCCAGAGCGGCATGACAATGAGATTCACGAGCGCGGCGAGGCCGTAACCGATCGCCCAGGCACTCTGGACGAACGCGAGCGCTTTGCCGCGGTGGCGCGCGGGAAAGGTTTCCGAGACCAGCGCCACGCCGGTCGCCCACTCGCCGCCCATCCCGATGCCGAGCAGGATCCGAAACAGGGCGAGCTGCACGGCACTCTGCGCGAAGCCGCAGGCCGCGGTGAAAATCGAGTAGATCAGCACCGCCAGCATCAGCGCCTGTTTGCGGCCGACGCGGTCCGCGATGACGCCGAAGGCAATGCCGCCGCCCGCCGCCGCCAGTAGCGTGACCGATCCGAGCGCACCGGCGAGGCTGCGTGACAGGTTCAGGCCGGGATCTTCGATGAGCGACGCGAGGACGATCGCGTACAGCATCACGTCGAACGAATCGAGCATCCAGCCGAGCGAGGCGGCGATGAACGCCTTGTGCGCGCGCGCATCGGCGTCGGTCCACCAGGCGAAAAGGCCCTCGCTGGCAGGGCGGGGGACCAGGGGGCCAGGGGCCAGGGGCTTGGGGCTAGCTATCACGGGAGGCCAATCGCCCTGACTGTAATGCCTGCGGCCTCGAGGCCGGCACGAATTTTCGCGGCGAGGTCGTCAGAACCGGGCGTATCGCCATGAACGCAAATCGTATCGGCCTCGAGCGGCACCGGCGAGCCGTCGATCGCGACGACGTTCCGCTCCTTCACCATCCGTACGGCGCGCGCGACGACGGCGGCAGGATCGTGGATGACTGATCCAGGCTTCTTGCGGGACGCGAGCGAGCCGTCGGGTTCGTAGGCGCGGTCGGCGAACACCTCCGCCGCCACACGCAGGCCGGCGGCGCGGCCCGCGTTGAGGATTTCCGAGCCGGGCAATCCGAACAGGATCAGTCCCTTGTCGAACGCCGCGACGCCGCGCGCGATCGCGTCGGACAGCTCGCGATTGCGGACCGCCATATTGAACAGCGCGCCGTGGGGTTTGACGTGCTGCAGCGTCACGCCTTCCGCCGCGGCCACTCCCGCGACAGCCGCCACCTGATACAGCACCATGTCCTCGGCTTCCTTCGGCGTCACGTTCAACTCGCGACGGCCGAAGCCGACCAGGTCGGGAAACCCAGGATGTGCGCCGACGGCGACGCCGTGTCTCTTGGCCAGACGGATGGTGTCCCGCAGCACCGACGGATCGCCGGCGTGAAATCCCGCCGCGACATTTGCTGACGTGATCGACGTGAAGAGTCCCGCGTCATGGCCGATCGTGTAGGCGCCGAAGGACTCGCCGGTATCGGAGTTGATATCGATGCGCATAGCTCAAAGGGTCTTCACGGCTTCATCCCGGCCGTCCAGTTGAGAACCACCGTAAATGGCGGCGAGTGGCTCGCTCCGGCCGGGGTCGCGAGCAGGAAGCGTTTGCCATCCGCACTGACGTCACCAACGATCGCGCCGGAGGGCGTTTGGAAAAGCGGTGTCGGCGTTCCGCCGCGGAACTCGGGACCCGCCGTCACTTCGACCGTCATCATCTTTCCGTCCGGCGCCAGATAGAAGAGCTCCTTGCCGTCGCCCCGCCAACGGGGCGCCGTGCCACCGCCGCGCGACACCGGCGCGGTCCCTCCCGTGCTGGCGGAGCCGCCGCTGAAGTCCGCAGTGAACGCCCGGACGTACACTTCCGTCACCCCGGATTGGTCCGAGACATACGCAACCCAGCGTCCGTCAGGCGAGAACCGGCCCTGGTCTTCGATGAATCTGGTCTGAAGGAACGGCACCGGCTTGCGCCCGTCTGTCGGGATCACCAAGAGGTCAATCAGCGTGGTGGAGGCTTCAGCGACGGCGGACAGAAGGAATCGTCCGTCCGGCGACCACCCGGTCGCCCTGATGAGACCCGCGCTGTTTGAACGCGCGAGCTCCTTTTCTTCCCCCTCGCCGCTTGCCAGCTTCTGATACAGGCTGTTGTTGTTGACCGTAAACGCGACGCGCTTCCCGTCGGGAGACCAGACTGGATGCTCGACCAGGCGGCCGCCAAACGTCAATCGCGTGGCCCCGCCGCCCGACAGGTCGAACAGCCACAGGTCGGCTTTCGATCCGTCCTGCGGGTCGGTGCGCGACGTTACCGCGCGTGAACCATCCGGGGAAAGAGCGGTCGCTCGAAAGGCGGCCGGCTCGGACAGGCGGCCGGCCTGCGTGCCACGCCGATCGAACAGGCCGATCTGAAAATCGGCATCGGCGGCACGGTAAACCAGAACGTCGTTGATGGAGGTCGAGAAAAAAGCGCCGTCGCGAAACGAGCCGACACGGTCGGCCACCGGCACCGGATTTCCGGCAAGCGTCAGCCGTTTCGCATCGAATGGCTGCGCCATCAGCGTCCCCTCGCGAACGAACAGCAAGCGATCGGGGACCGAATCGTGGCCGGCCGAGTACGTCAGGCCGACGCTGTACGGCATCAGCGGCTGAACACTCTGCTCCTCGGGCTTTTCATCAAGTGTCCCGACGTACGTGGCGCTGTTCTGCGGCGTGGTCGGAGAAACGCGTAAGTAGACGAAATGACGCCCGTCGGGAAGAAAGGACGGCAGCAGATGGAACTCCTCGTTCCGCGAACGATCGAGCGCGGTGACCACAGAAACTGCGCCGCCGTTCTCGCGAACGTGTAACACACCGCCGGCGGTATTCCCCACGATGATGTCGCCGTCACGACTCCACGAGCCGCCGACACCCACTCCAGGCAGATCGCACAGGGTTTGCGCCAGACCGCCCGACAAATCCAGTTTCTTGAGCTTGCCACCGGCATCGAAGGCGACGAACCGGCTGTCCGGGGACCAGAAGGGCGGAGGCACGACAGGCGCCGCTGCTTCCGAACCACTGAGCGCTCGAACTTCCAGTGAATCCATGGCGCGGATCCAGAGTCGGGTGATCCCATCCGAGCCAAGCCCGAAGAACGCGAGATAGCGGCCGTCCGGAGACAGGCTGAAGTTTCCCGGCCCGCCCAATTCGACGGTCGGGGGAATCTGGAAGCGCAGCGGGCGGAGGGCACTGGGCCGCTCGCGGACGCGTTGATAGACAAGGGGCACCAGCGCCAGCAGCAACAACGCCGCGATGGTCCACGCGATCCATTCGCGCCCGCGCCGTACGGATGGCGGGACACGCTCGACACCGAGCGATGAACCCGACGCGTCCGACAACGCCTCGAGCGCAAACGCGAGGTCGCTGGCGGCCTGGAACCTCGCCGACGGGCTCTTCTCGAGACAGCGATCGACGATCCGCGCGAGGCCTGGCGGAATCGAGCGGTCGGTCGCGATCAGATCAGACGGGTGATCGTTCAGGATCGCCGTCATCGTTTCCGGCGCCGTATCGCGGTGAAACGCGCGCCGGCCGGACACCATCTCGTAGAGGATGGTGCCCAGGGCGAACAGGTCGGAGCGAGGATCGACGGCCAGCCCTCGGACCTGCTCGGGTGCCATATAGCCGACCGTGCCGAGCACCTGTCCTACTTCCGTGAGCGGCGGCGCGGTCTGCAGCGCGCTCGCCGCCACAGCCGATGTGCCGCTGGTCAGTTTCGCCAGTCCGAAATCGAGAATCTTGACGCGATCGTCCGTCGTCACGAACAGGTTCTCGGGTTTCAGATCACGATGGGTGATTCCCCTTTCGTGCGCCGCCGCAAGCCCGCGCGCGATAGCGACGGCATGCGCCACCGCCTTTCGCACGGGAAGCGGCCCGGCCGCCAGCCGATCCCGAAGCGTCTGCCCTTCCAGCAGCTCCGAGACAATGAACGGCGCACCTCTTTCGATGCCGATGTCGTGGACCGCGAGGATGTTCGGATGATTCAACGCCGCGGCGGCGCGTGCTTCCTGCTCGAATCGCTGCAGTCGATCGGAGTCGGCCGAGAAAGACGACGACAGCACTTTGATTGCGACGTCGCGCCCGAGACGCGAGTCGCGCGCGCGATACACCTCGCCCATCCCGCCGGCACCGAGGGCGGAAAGGATTTCATACGGACCGAGGCGCACGCCGGCGACTAGAGGCAAAGGCGACTAGATTCTACTGGCTCACGCAGCACGGGCCTGTCAAACCCTCGTCGAACGACCGATCGCGGCGGGTGTCGATCAATTCCGCATCCAATTGAGCAAAACGGTGAACGGCGCGGCGGTTCTCTGAAGGAGAAGGAACCGTTTGCCGTCGGCGGAAACATCCCCGACGATCACGCCAGCCGGTCCCTGAAAGAGCGTGCGCGGTGTCTCGTGGCCGGCGTCCGTTGCCGTCAGGTTAAGACCTACGGCCATCATCCGGTCGTTCGAAGCTAGATAGAACAGCTCCTTGCCGTCGCCTCGCCAGCGGGGAGCAGTCCCACCGCCTTGCGACACGAGCACGCCGCCCCCCTCACTCGTCGACGCACGGCTGAAGTCCGTCGTGAATCGGCGGACGTAAACCTCGCTGGGACCCGTTTCGTTGGAGACATACGCCACCCATTGTCCATCCGGTGAAAAGCGGCCCTGATCTTCGTAGTACCGCGTTTGCAGAAACGGCACTGGCTTCCCGGTGGCGTTCGACGAAGCCCCCGAGGTCTCGAGGACCATGAGATCCAACCCTGTCATGGACGTTGTGAGCGAGTACATCAGATAGCGGCCGTCCGGCGACCAGCTGGATGCCGTCGAGATGCCTGCGTTGTTGGACTCCAGGGCCACAGGCTCCTGCGCGGATGTCGCCGACTTCTGGTAGATGCCGACGCCCGCCGGACCCCTTGCGCTGAACGCGATCCGTGTGCCGTCGGCAGACCAGATCGGAGCCCCGGCGCTGGAGCCGAACGTGAATCGCGCCGGACTGCCGCCGCGCGACAGATCGAGCAGCCACAGATCGGAATTCGCCCAGTCGCGTGGATCGGTTCGCGAAGCGACCACGCGCGTGCCGTCGCGCGAGAGGGCGGCGCTCCCGTAATGGCCAGGTTCAAACACCTGTTCGATCACATTCCCCTGCCGATCGAACCAGCCGATCGGCGCTGGTGGATTGGCGCCTCGGTAGACGAGCACGTTGTTGAAGGAGGCGGAGAAGAAGGCCGTGTCGAGATAGGCGCCAACCGGCTCAGCCACCGGAGTCGCTTCGCCCGCCAGCCGCAGGCGCTGGTGATCGAAGGGTTGGGCCAGGAGCGTTCCTTCGCGTACGAACAGGAGACGCCCCGCTCCTTCGTCGTTCGAGGGTGCGTAGGTCAGGCCGCGCGCATACGGCAGCAGCTGCTGTGGGCTCTGTTCCTCGGGCTTCGCGTCGAGCGTGCCGATGTAGACACCGCCGGAGTCCGGGGCGGCTCCCATCCCAGAGACCCGCAGGTACACGAAATGGCGTCCGTCCGGCAGAAACGTCGGTAGGAGATGACTGTGATCCTTTTGAGCGAGCGACGTCACGGGTAACGGCGAGCCACCCGCTGCCGAAATGCGTGCGATCCCGGCGCCGACCATACCCAGGATGATGTCGCCGTCGCGATTCCACGAGCCGCCGATCACGGGCCCCTTCAGGTCGCACAACGTCTGCGGCGGCCCTCCGGCGACACTCAGTTTCTTGAGCTTGCCGCCGGCGTCGAATGCAATGAACCGGCTGTCCGGCGACCACCAGAACGGCGGGCCGTATCCGGCAACTTCGGATCCCTGCAGCGTCCGTACCTCGAGCGAATCCATGCCGCGAATCGACAGCCGCATGAGACCGTCGAGGCCAACCGACAGAAACGCCAGATATCGCCCGTCCGGCGACAACCCGACGTTTCCCGACGCCGCAAGATTGACCGTCGCCGGAATCTGGAATCGCATCGTCTCCGGCAGCCGCGGACGCTCGCGCAGATGGAGGAACGCCACGGGAGCGAGCGTCGCGAGCACAAGCGCCGCGGCTCCCCAGGCCAGCCACGGTTTTCGCGCCTGGACGCTTGACGGCGCGCGTTCCAGCAGCAGATCGATGTCACCGAGATCGCGAAGCCGCCGACTCGGATCGGCCGTCAGACATCGTTGAACGAGAGGCCGCATCGCCGCGGGAACCCGCGACCAGTCCGGCTCCCTGGTCAGGACCGCGGCCATCGTGTCGGACACGGTGGCACCCTCGAACGGACGGGCGCCGGTGAGCATTTCGAACACGATGACGCCGAACGCCCAGACGTCCGCGCGCTTGTCCACGGGCAGCCCGCGCGCCTGCTCCGGAGACATGTAGGCGATGGTGCCGACAATCACTCCGGCACGAGTCTGTGCCAGCCTCGTCGGCGAGTCGTCCGCTCGATCGAGCGATCCGGCGTCAGTCTGCTGGGCGAGACCGAAGTCGAGGACCTTGACGGCTCCGCCTGGCGTGAACTTGACGTTCGACGGCTTGAGGTCGCGGTGCACGATGCCCTTGTCGTGGGCCGTCGCGATCGCATCAGCCATCTGGCGGGCAATGCGCAGCGTTTCATCCACGGCGATCGGCCTCTGCGCGATGCAGTCGGCCAGCGTCGGGCCTTCGACCAGCTCCATCACGAGATAGTTGGGGCCGACGTCATGCAGCGTGCAGATATGCGGGTGGTTGAGCGCCGCGATCGTCCGCGCCTCGCGCTCGAAGCGGTCGCTGAAATGCTCGGCGGACACCTTGATCGCCACGTCGCGTCCGAGACGCGAATCGCGCGCGCGATACACCTCGCCCATGCCGCCGGCGCCGATCGTGCCGACAATCTCGTACGGACCGAGTCGAGTGCCTGGCTTCATCAACGGTTCATCACGAAGTCACGAAGAGCAGGAAGGCCACGAAGATAGGTTTGTACAACGAATGCTTCGCGATCTTCGTACGCTTCGTGCCTTCGTGAAAGGGCGTCCTTATTGTGGATCGGTCGATGACTTCTTCTCAGCGTCCTTCGCGGGCTTCGGCGGCCTTGGACGGCTCATCGTCAGGCTGACGCCGTTCCAGAACGGGTCGAGCTTTCGCTCGATCTCGTGATGGCCGGTGACCAGGTATTCGAGGATCGCCTTGTCCCATTGCAGACCGGCGTTGGCGACCAGCTTCATCCAGTCGCCACGCGCGGTTTCGTCGGGGGCTTCGGTGACGCCGTCCCAGATCGTCACGTTCGGCTGACGCGTCATGAAGTCCGGGCTTTGCGGGTTCGCGCGCGCGCCCTTGATCGACTTGTAGATCAGGACGCCATTCGTGAAATCGAGCTTGAAGTTCTTCTGATCGAAGTCGAAGCTGTAGCGCTTGTAGCGTTGGTAGGCGCGCTCGTTCAATGCCACGGTGGCAGGCGCTGCCTTCACATACTCGGTGATCATGTTGAGCAGCTTCATCTGCTCGTCCTTGTGCCGCGGATAGCGCGCATCGTCCAGCCAGCCGAAACCCGGCATCCACCAGCCGCGCATCGTCCAGTAGTCGCGGGTTTCGACCGACCGTGTGCGCACCCACGCCGCATACTCCGAGAACAGCTGCACCCATTCGTGCGACGGATAGCCGTGCGGGTTAAGGAAGATATCCGGCAGCCACGTGCGCCAGATCTTGGGACGGATGCCGCTTTCCGGATACATCGGATCCGCATCCCACTGCGCGCTCGTGACGTCCACGCCGAGCGATCCGAGATAGCCGGCGTGCAGCATGTGCGTCGGGTTGGTCTTCTGCAGGTCGTACGCGAGCTGCGCGCCATCCGCGTTCGTGATCGGATGCACGACGAC